>Ga0222712_10000876_pt1 | contig 38645 bp, 57 predicted proteins | sample C33_657DmetaG_FD_165043 | JGI IMG/M metagenome (GOLD analysis project Ga0222712, IMG submission 165043) | Estuarine water microbial communities from San Francisco Bay, California, United States - C33_657D | ecosystem: Environmental > Aquatic > Marine > Unclassified | place: USA: California... | reverse complement strand
GGGTATTACCTCTTCCCGATATGTGTTGCTATTCCGCATCGTGGAATGTCACACGGCTGGGTCGGGTTTACAATTTGGCTGTGCAACAATCCGGCACTCGCAGCGTCTGGCCTGTGGGTCGATCCAGGCTCACCTCTTTGCCGACAAGCCGCGTCAGCGGCGCGTCAGCCCAACCGAGCGGCAGCGAGGGCGGGAGTCACCAGGCCGGTTGCAGGCACAGCTGTTTAGTCCCCCCCACGCTTTGTCATCAAATGACCGGTGGCCGTGACCAAGATTTCTAGCCGACACCGTGTAACTCTTTTCTTCCCCTCGACGTATCTGCAAGTCTCCGTTCTTTGTCTCGGTACTAGGTTCGCTTGCAGGCGTTTGTGCATGGGAGGGCGGTCCCCGTTTCCGGCCACGTTCACCCGTTCCACTTCCCATGCTCTTTGAGTGGGGTAAGGGTCATGCTCGCCTCAGCTGCTTCCCAGCGCGGAGGACTTGGTGAGTTGCGTCGGCAAGATACCAGATGCGTATTGTATGATTCCACCATCTTGAAGGGTTTTTTCTGATGGGCAAGAGACAAGTTCCTGTTGAGGATGTTGCGAGGTTTTGGCAGGCTCGGGCTTCTGGTTTGACGATCAAGGAGTCATCGAAGGTTGCAGGGATCAACTACAACACGGGTCAGCGTTGGGATGCTCAGAAGCGGAAAGCGATTGCCGAGGTCAAGGCCGCCGAGTTTGATGAGGTGCAGGCAAAGGCTAAGGATTGGAACCGTACTGCGCTGAAGATTGTGCAGGAGGTGGAGGATGGTTTGCCTCCGGTGATTCCTGCTGCTCGGCTGTCGCCGAGGGCGAAGAAGGGGCTGGAGGATTTCGACTATTTCCGTAGGGTTTATCTTGGGCGTGTTCCGTCGCCGTGGCAGGTTGAAGCGGCATACAAGATTGTTCAGTACCTTGAGTCGCAGGAGAAGGAACATCTTGTTCTGAACTGTCCTCCTGGTGCGGGCAAGTCCACGTTGTTCCATGATGTGGCTGTGTGGGCGATTGTCCGCAACCGTGGGATCCGTGTGCTGATCGGGTCAAACACAGAAAAACTGGCGAAACAGTATTCGCGCCGTATCCGTGAAACCCTTGAGCGGTCGTACCCGTTGAAGCCTGACCCTGAGTTGGTGAAGAAAGGTATGGCTCTGAACGCTGAGGGGTGTTTGGCTACGGACTATGGGCGGTTCAAGCCTGCCGCTGCCGGCTCAATGTGGCGAGCGGAAGAGTTCATTGTCGAGCAGTTGGACATCGGCGGTCTGGACAACAAGGAACCGACTGTTGCCGCGTACGGTATCGATTCTGAGTTCATTGGTCACCGTGCCGACCTGTGTTTGTATGACGACGTTGCGACGACCGAGAACGCGAAGGATTCCGCGTCCCGTGACAAGCTGATTGAGCGGTGGGATTCGATGGCTGAGGCCCGCGTCGATCCAGGTGGACTGTTGGTGGTGATCGGTCAGCGTCTCTCAAGCAATGACTTGTATGCGCATTGTTTGGCGAAGTACACCTACGACGACCTGGACGAGGACGGGTATGACGGTTCGGATGTTACGGATGTGTCGAAGCGGGCGGAGCGGGAACCGACGAAACATCAGAAGTATCACCACATCGTCTACAAAGCGTATTACGAGGAACTGGATACTGGGCCTGAGTCGCGCAGGAAGGATGCACCGGCATGGCCTGAGGGTCCGTTGTTGGATCCGTTCCGCTTGTCGTGGAAGGATCTGTCATACATTCGGCACTCGAATCCGAACAAGTTTCGGGTGGTGTACCAGCAAGAGGACATCGACATTGAAGAAGCCTTGATCGACCGCGTCCATGCGGTGGGTGGGGTCGGCAAGGACGGTGTCGAGTACCCAGGTTGTATCGACAGGGGCCGCCGACCTGGGCATATCCCCCAGTATCTGCATCCGCCGATCATTTCGGTGGCTTCCGTTGACCCGTCCGCCCAAAACTTTTGGGGTGTGGAGTGGTGGCTGTTTCAGCCCGAGACGAACCTGCGGTATCTGATCGACCTTGAGCGTCCGAAGATGACCGCCGAAGAGCTGTTGGGGTTTGATGTGGCTTCGGGGAAGTATTCGGGGATCATGGAAGAGTGGCAGAACCGGTCTGTTGACTTGGGCTACCCGATCACCCATTGGATCATTGAGATCAACGCGGCCCAGCGGTATCTGTTGGCTCACGATTTTGTGCGTCGTTGGCAGGCTTTGCATCAAGTGAACGTGGTTCCGCATACCACGTCACGGAACAAGCTGGACGAGTCGCTCGGTGTCGAGGCTTTGCTTCCTCCGCTGTGGCGTTCGGGGTCGATTCGGCTGCCGACGATGGTGGAGAACTGGAAAACGATGGCTCTTGTGGACGAGATGTGTACTTGGACCCGTGACAAGAAGCGGGGTACTGACCTTGTCATGGCGCATTGGTTTGCCGAGTTGCACCTGCCGCAGTTGCGTCCGCTGAAAGCACCGCCGCGTCAATGGCGACCGACGTGGCTGGCTGTCTAGTGTATGATTTTTTCGGCCATGTCTGAAAGCGTCGGTAAATGATCACAGCAGAAGAGATTGTCGCGCTGTACAGGGAGCGTCTTGAGGCCCAAGGGCCGGTGCTTCAACAGATGCGTGATGTGCGTGAGTTGGCAAACGGCGATGTTGTCATACCGTTGAACGAACTTGATCGTAATGCGAAGGCTTCGGTCGCAAACCTTCTTGTTACTGGTCTTGACCAGATGTCGATGCGTGTTTCTTCGACCATGCCGTCCCCGTATTTCCCGCCGTTGCGTGAAGGATCTGAGCGGGCTAAAGAGATGGCTCGCACACGCAAGAAGGCGATGTTGTCGATCTGGGATCAGAACCGCATGAAGATGAAGATGAAGCGTCGTGCGAGGCACTTGCTTGCATACTCTTCTGCGCCTGTTGTGATCAAGCCCGACTTCAAGCGTCTCATTCCGACGTGGCACGTTCGCAACCCGCTGGATACCTTCCCTTGCCCCGACGAGGATCCGGACAACCCTGTTCCCTATGACTGCATTTTCACCTACACCAAAACAGCCAAATGGCTCTTTGACAATTACGGCGGAATCGTGGCCGGCAAACTGCGGATGGGTAAAGTCCGCCCTGACACCAAGTTTGTCCTCCTTGAGTACGTCTCCTACGACGAGATCGTTCTTTGCGTCTTGGGTGAGGAAAAGAGTTTCGGAATAAACATCACGGGCGTTCTCGAGGTGATGGAACTCGAGCGTGTGATCAACCGTACGGGTATGCCGTTGGCGGTTGTGCCGCAGCGCATCACACTTGATCGTCCGCGCGGCCAGTTCGACGGCGTGTTGGGTATGTACTACACCCGTGCGAGGTTGCAGGCACTCACCGAAATTGCCATTGAGCGTGGCATTTTCCCCGACGAGTACCTTGTTGCGCGTCCTGCTGAGAACCCTGAGATTATTCAGGTCGCTGACGGCAAGATCGGTCAGCTCGGTATCGTCAAGGGTGGCGACATTCAGCAGTTGCAGACCAACCCTGGCTACAAAACCGACGTTGCTCTTGACCGTATCGAACGTCAGGAACGTCTTGAGGGTGCGATCCCCGCAGAGTTTGGCGGCGAATCAGGTACCAACATTCGTACTGGTCGTCGTGGCGAGTCTGTGTTGTCGGCAACGGTGGACTTCCGTGTGCAGGAAGCACAAGCGACGTTTGAGTCATCGATGCTTGAAGAGGACCGCATCGCTATCGCTATCGAAAAAGCGTACTGGGGCAGCCAACCGAAGTCGTTCTTTGTTCCTGGTTACAAGAATGCCGGCAAGACCGACTACACGGCAGACAAATTGTGGGAGTCCGACTTCCATTACGTCACCTACCCCGCGTCGGGAACCGATGTCAACAGCCTGATCATCGGTCTCGGTCAGCGTTTGGGTACTGGACTCATGTCGAAAGAGTCGGCGCGTGAAGCAGATCCGTTGATCGCAGACCCCGAACTTGAGGCAGATCGCATCACAGCGGAAGGTATCGAGGCTGCGCTGCTGGCAAGCATCCAACAGCAGGCTGCGAATCCGCAGGGTCCGTACCAGCCGGACGATCTTGCGTACCTGACGCAGCTTGTTGTCGAGCAGAACGTCAGCCTGTATGAGGCTGTGCGTAAAACGAACGAACGCGCGCAGGAACGTCAAGCGCAGCAGGCTCCGCAGGGTTCACCCGAGACGATGCCTGGTTTGGCGATGCCTGGTATGGGTGCGGAAATGCCGGTTGCGCCGCCGCCCGAAGCGGCTGCCGCACCTGCTGGTCCGCAGGGAATCGAAGCATTGTTGGCTCAACTTGGGGGTGCTGCCTAAATGTCAAACGTCGAGTCGTATCCGAATCGTTCGGATCTGCGTAATCCTGCCGCGAAAATTGCACGTCAGGTTGTGCCTGGGCAGACCTACGGTGAGGGGACGCGCCAGATGGAGGCGCAACGTGCGGTTCCGATGGGTGCTGCGCCGGCTCAGGTGCAGGCCCAGCAGATTGCGGAGCGGGCAAGGCCGCGTCCTGTACCTGGTGAGGCGGGTGATTTGTTCCGTGCGAGTGAGAACAATCGTCCGATCACCGATGGTGTTGACTTTGGACCTGGTCGTAACGCGATGCAGGCTGGCATTCCGAAATACATTGCGCCACAGAACCCCGTTATGGATGAGTTGCAGATGATCTACTCGATGTACCCGAATGATGACCTTGCGGATCTGATCAGCGCGTTCCGTGACGGCGGTATCTGATGCCGTTTGCTGCGGATTTTCGTGATGAAGAAGCGGCTCTCAAATACGAAGAAGAGCGACAGAAGAAGTTAGCGCAACAGCGCAACACGCTCGAGACTGCGAATCGTGCCGGTGCGATCCACCGTTTGTATCCGCACATCACGCCTGGTGTCGCGTTGTCACTTGCCAAGTCAAATGCGTCGGAGCAGACGATTGAGACTGTGGCGAAAGCAGAGGCTCAGCGTCTGGTCAATGGGTCTGCGGAACGTCAGGCCCGTATCGCGGCAGCCGACAAGCCGAAAGGTATCGGTGGGGCGTTTCGTACCGGTGTCAAGTATGCGACCGCTGCCCTTGCGCTTCCGTATGAGGCTGGTGTCAACGTCGCCAGTCAGGTCTTTGCGGGCGGCGACCCTGGCGTAGCGAACGGTTTCTTTGTTTCGACATCGCTCGGATCGCTGATCAAGGATGGCGAGAAGTCTGGTTCGGGCTACTTCATCGGTGGCGAGGCGCAGAAGAATCAAGCTGATCGTGCGAGGCGTTACCGTGGCACGGTTGGTGGGCAGGCTTGGACTCCTGGTCGTGGTGCTGCGTCTCTGGTTGCCGAACCTGGGTCTGAGGCGTACAACATTTTGTCTGGTTTGGTCGATGCCGCGTCGGTGATCACACTTGATCCGTTGAACAAACTGGTGCCGGCTTCGCTGAAGGTGGGGGCTGAAGGGGCTGGTCTGACCAGCTGGGGGCCGCGAGGCAAGATCTTGCCGCTTGCCGACGATGTCATTGAGGGCATTACGGGTGCTGTAAAAGCCGAAGATGCGCTGACTGCTGCTGGTGGTGTGTATGCCACGGCAAGAAATATTGATCCTGTCAAGGCTCGTAACTGGCTGGACTCTGGTGCAGGTCGCCGCGTCACCGAGAAATTGGCAGAGACTGCGACACTTGCTGATACGCGCAAGATTCTGCCGAATGTTTCCACCCGCACCCAGTTGGCGTTGACCGATGCCAAGACGGTTGAGGAGGTGCGGGCGGTGTTGGCTCCGCGTCTCGGACTTGAGTCGGGTCTTATCAAGACTGAGGACATCAAGTACAAGTCGATTTTCAGCGGGCAGCCGTCGGTTTCTGAGCGTTCGCGTGTCACCCGCTTGTTTGACAAGATGCCGTCCCGCGCCATTTCGCTGCGGGCATCGGATCGTGGGATTGACGAGGCCGTTGAAAACGTGGATCGTTGGTTGCGGGCGACTGGGTACACAGAGGCTGAGACTGCGCCGGTGATCGAAGAGTTCGCCCGAGCATTCACGGGCGTGATGGATCCGCAGGTCAAGTCTGAACGGATCGCCAAGTTGCAGTCGGCTGCTGAATCCGCGTTGGATGACGAGCATCGTGCTGCATTTCAGGATCTGATTGCGCTTCAGGACGAATCGACCGCAGTATCCCAGCGGGCTGTTGCAGAAGGTTTTGTTGCTTCGACGTTCGGACCTGCGGCTGCTGGTAAAGATTTTACCCGTTCGTCGTTGCGGGCGTGGTTGCGTGAGCCGAACCAGTTGGGTCAGTTGCGGAACACTTTTGAGACGGCTGTTGAGTGGATGCGCCGTGCTGGTATCGGGATCAACCCAGAAACATTGCGTCCAGAAACGTCGGCCTTGAAAGTTGGCGTTCGTAATGCGCGAGGTGGATTTGATCGTTTTGGCAACCGTCTGGGTGGTGAAACGGACGATATCCGACGGTTGATTGACGTACGGGAATACAGCAAGCGTGGGTGGGTCAAGTTGGGTGAGTCCCGCGCTGACAGGGGTGGCGGTGTTTATCGCGGCGGAACAAAGCGCAGGCTGGTTGAGGTTGACCGAGCTATCCAAGATCTGACGTTTAGTTCAGGCGGGGAAATGGATTTTGCTCAGTTTGCTGACGAGTTCATCCGTAATGCGGACATCATTGACACGTTGCGTCCGTTCTTCCTGAAAGGCAGCACACAAGCCAAGGGGACACGTCTCGCAGGTACCAAGGTTTTTGGTAAAGCTGGTGATTTACTGGATCCAGTAACTCTTTTCGGACGCGAGTTTCAGGGGTTGCGATTTGACGAAGTCATTGATGCCACCCGCGACCCAGAAGTTTTGTCGCGGCTAAATACTGTCCGACTCAATAACAGCGTCGATGAGTTTATTCAGGATGCACTTGCCGGTCGCGTCGATGAGTTGGCTGGATTCAACGAGGACGAGATCAACGCGATGGTTGGTCTGGCGTTGTCCGGCACCGAGGGTGAGTCTTTGAGGGCTGCTCGCGCATTGTCGAAGCAGTTGGAAGAAGCACAAGCCCGTCTTGACGGCATCGAACAGAGGTTCAAGTCTGTGGGTCTGCCCCCGCGTGGGACGGCTCGAGCCGATCTGTATCAGGTTGCCGAGAAGTTCCGTGGCATGGTCCGCGAAGGACTGGTGCGTTCTGGCATTGACGGCGATTTGACTGACGAACTACTCAACTCCTACTACAGCAACATCTCTGAACAGTCGCTCTACGCGATTGACGAGGCTGGGAATGTTACCGATTTCGGTTTCGGCAAGGCTTTGCTGCCCAACGAGGGTGGCGAATTGGTGCCGACTGGGGGCGTGTTGGCTTCGCCTGGTCTGCGTTCCGAAATGCTGTCGCGCCACCTCTACCTCCCAGATCCACGTCAAGTGCGTCGTTTGCAGTCACGCCTCGGTTGGGTGACTGGTGTTCGTAAGTCCAACCCCGAGATGGCTGGTCAGTTGCGCCTGCCAGCGGCGATGCTTGAGTTCATCCAGCAAGACGTGTGGCGACCGCTGACGCTGATGACCGGTGGTTACGTCCTTCGTAACATTGCAGAGGCCCAAGCCCGAATGACGCTGCTGTCCCGCACGTCAATCTTCAAGCACCCGCTTCAGCACATCATGTGGGCATCGGGCTGGAAGGGTGCTGGCGACGTTCTTGGCAAGGCATACCAGTTGGATGCACCGAACAGGTTCTTGGTTCGTGGTCAGCAGGCTGAAGAGGTTGCCAGCCTTGACGAGTTCATGCGGGCCAGCCATGAGGAATACATCGCTGCCATCGGTAACTCGTACCACCGTTACGGCGGTGATCCGATTGCTGCCCAGATGCGGGCGATCCGTTCGGGTGATTTCCGACCCGCCGCCAAGACCAGCCGCACCGAATACATCGCTGGTTACGCCGACGAACTGCGCCAGTTGCACGACGACCCAGTTGGTCGGATGCTTGCTCGTGGCGCGGACGAAGAGACTGTCATGCGTTGGTTCAGGGAGACCCAAGAGGGTCGCACCCATTGGAACGAGATCAACGAAATGTTTGAGGCTGGTGTCCGTTTCGTTGACGAGACGGGTGCGGTCAAGACCGTTCAAGCCTCGATGCTGGACGAACGGAACCTGCGTAACTACGTCAACCGCTACGTCGCTGGTCGTCTCAACCTGAAGGCTGGCGAGGTTGGCTCGTTGCCGGACAACATTCTGCGTGACGTTGCCGCGTTCGGATTGGTTCGCAACGGCGACGAGTTGGTGCTGACAGCCAAGGAAACATCTGACCTTCGCAAGTTTTTCACCAGTCCTGGCAGGGATGATGTCGGTACGGTGTACGTCGTCAAGCGTGAAGCCAAGCGTGTGCGTGGCCGCCGCGTCGAAGAGGTCACCTACGGTCGTGTCACCTCGGTTGATGACATGGGCAATCGCCGCATGGTGCTGTTGAACAATGCGTGGGATGAGAACCGCAACCCGACGGCTGCATTCAAGCGGGCGATGAACGGTCTGCTCGATGATCAGGCTACGGCTCCGCTTCTGCCCAGCAAGATCAAGTACGAGGTGCGTGTTTCGGCTGGCCGTTTGACCCGTGGTTCTCAGAGCGAGTCGGCCCGCCGTACGTTGCAGGGTATGGATGGAGCAGTTGACAAGTTTTTCGGCCAGTTGTTTGGCCGCACGACTGCGTATCTTGACCGTTCGCCGTTGTTCCGTCAGCGTTACTGGGAGCAGGTTGAGACGATCCTGCCTGTGGCTTCTGGTGAAACCATCGCAACCCTCCGCACCCGCGTGGCACAAACGGCTGATCGGCTCGGCATCAAGCCGGAGCAATACGTTGGATCCAAGGCGTTGTGGAAGAAACTTGAGGCTGTTGACGAAACCCGTGCTGGTCGCCTCAACATTGAGCAGTTGGACGAGTTTGCCAAGGGCCACGCTTTGGACGCTGTCAAGCGCGAGTTGTACAACGCAACCGACCGAAACAACCTGACGGACGTGGCCCGCGTCATCGCACCGTTCGGTCAGGCGTGGGGAGAAATCCTCCAGACGTGGACGAAACTCGTTGTCAGCGACCCTCGTATTCTGCGCCGCGCCAACGTGATGATCGAAGGTGCCAAGGGTGCCGACCCCGACGGCGACGGTCGTGGCTTCTTCTACAAGGATCCCGTGACTGGTCAGTACGTTTTCAACTACCCGCTGTCCGACAAGTTCATTGGTTTATTGACTGGCCCCGTCTCGCAGGCTCTCAACAAGGTGCCGGTGTTGAATCGTTTTGGTTCTGACGCTGGCGCAGTCAATGCCACGCTGACTGCCCCGATCCAAACCCTCAGCATGGGTTTTTCGCTGTCGCCTGGTCTTGGCCCCGTAGCCCAGATCCCCGCGTCAGTCATCTTGCGTAACGTCCCCAAGACTGACGAGGTACAGAAGTTCCTGATGCCCTATGGGACACCGGATCTTCGTGGTTCTGCGTTTATCCCGTCGTGGTTGCAGAAGTTTGTGTCGGGCGTATGGGACAGTCCCGATACCAGTCGTGTCATGGGCCAGACCTACGTCGAAGTAGTCCAGCACCTCTACTCGAGCGGTGATTACAACACCTCCGACATCAACGACCGCGAGCGGATGTTTGAGGATGCCATCGGCCTTGCCCGAACCCTGACCGTCCTGCGTTCGTTCGGGCAGTTCATGGGTCCGACTCGGCCAGCGGTCGAGTTTGAGCAGGGCGATTTGCCGGTCGCGTTCTACGCTTCCGAGCTTCGCAAGTTGCAGGATCCCGAGCAGGGTGGTGACTATGACACGGCGGTGTCAAACTTCCTGTCGCTCTACCCCGACGCTGTCGCCTACCTCGGCGCAAAGACCAAGTCGCAGTACGGCGGTCTGGACATCACCGAGGCATACGGCAAATGGGAAGCCGAAAACGGTGGCGTGATCAAGCGTTACCGCGATGTCGGCGGACTCTTTGGGCCGTATGACAATACGGTGGACATGGCCGTGTTCTCGCGTCAGTTGTCGCAGGGCAAGCGTAAGCGACAGACGGGTCGAGAAGTTATCGATCAGGCTGAGTTCAACGCGGCCAACGCGGTCTACAAGAAGGCTGCGGAGAAGTTCCCTGGCAACCGTACCGACGAGCAACGGGCATTGTTGAAGGCTCTGCGTACAACTCTTGGCAAGAAGTACCCAGGTTTCGCAGCGTTGCAGTCTTTTGACACGCAGAAGTTCAACCGGCAGATCAGCCAGCTTGAGCAGGCTGTCCAAGACAAGGATCTTGAGGGCAACCCCGTGCGTGATGCCGTCGCCAACTACCTGTCGGTTCGCAGTCAGGTTCTGGACATTGCGGAGTCTCGGGGTCGTAGCAGCCTGACTTCAATCAAGGACGGCGACCTGCGTGACCTGCTTCGACAGTACGGCCAAGCGTTGGTGAAGAAATACCCTGATTTCGTGAGGTTGTATGATCGGGTGCTGGCGCGTGAAGTAGAAAGTGACACGGATCCAAGTGGCGAGTAAAAAAGCACAGACAACCGATGCCACCCCGATGGGGCAAACACCCGACGACGATCTTGCTGCCATCCTTGAAGCGATCAACGTTGCCGCATCGTCTGGTGGCCAGTCGTCTACGGGTTACCAGTCGTCGTATTACGGCGTTCCGGTTGGCTACAAGCGCAAGGACAAAGCCAAGGCCGGCATTTTCAAGTTGGATGGCACTTTGTCCCGCGATGGCTATTACGACCTGAATAACGATCCGTACGACATTTTGTATAACCGCATGACCGATGTTTCGCGTAACGATCTACGCGACACGCTGTTCGCTAAGGGCTACTACGACACGAAAGACAAGCCCTCTCCAAACCGCATCACGAAAGACGACGAGGCTGCCGTCAGCAAGTTGCTGCTCGAGGCGAACTGGACGCAGACCGACTACAACGATCTTCTGTCCCAGATCAAGGGCCGCCCCGACGAGCAGCCAACGGGCGGTGCTGTCAAACGTTACACATTGACATCTGCTGAGGATCTGAAGGTCATCGCCAACCGTGTTGCCATTGAGACGCTCGGTCGCCGGCTGGACGATTCAGATGCTGAAGCATTCGCCAAGTTGTACCAGCGCAAGCAGTTGAAGTACCAGCAGCAGGATCAGTCCAAGGTGAGTGGTGCTGTTGTTCAGCCTGCCGACCCGCAGACGATGGTGATGAACCAGTTGAAAGAAAAGTACGCAGGCGAAACGGAAGCGTACGGATACATCCAGGCTGTTGATCGACTCGCAAAATTGGTGGGGGCATACTGATGGCACTCGTAGGTGAACTGACCCCCGAAGAGCAGGAGATCATCGATTTCTTCGCCCAGCAGGATTTTGGTGCGTATCCGACGCAGGCCGAGGACGCGGTCAAGGCCGCGCAAAAGATGTTTGACAAAGCCCAAGTGGCGGTTGACAAAATCCCGTTTGGCAGTCCCGACATCGGTGCCGCGCTGCGCCGGCGTGAGTTGGCGTTGGTGCAGTTGCTGCGAGCGAAGGCGTTTCGTACGGTCGTCGCTAATCGCTACTCAGATCCCGTCAAGGGTCCGAAGGGCAAACTGCAACAGAAAGAGTTGGATCTTCAGAAGCAGCACAAGGGTGATGCGACCGATTACCTGACCATCGCCACGCAGCTGAAAACTGAGATTGATTCTCAACCAGCCGATGCCCAGCAGTACCGCCAGTCCGACTCGACTACTGCGGCCATTGCTTTGGCTAGTACCGAACCGAAGCCTGCACCGGCTGGTCAGCCTGTCACGCGACCTGCTCAGGGTGCTGTTGGGCAGACTGCTGCAATTACGCCTCCGACGCAGCCTGCATCAGCAGGGCAATTCCGTATGGCGGAAGAAGCAGCTGGTCAGCCGACTGCCGCGACGATGGCGGATGTTCAGCGTCGTAAGCCCGCCGCCCGTGCGACACGCAAACCCGCAACGACTGCGACTGGCCCTGTCGATACGACTGGCATAATCCCGCCCTCGCTTCAGGACGAAGGCAACAAGGTCAAAAAGGACAAGCGTCCGTGGCAGCAGATCATCCAGCGTGAGTTCGGTGCGTATGCGGCGTACATCGGCATTGACCCAACGGTGGACGAGGCTCTCGGTCAGTTGGCCCGTAACGAGATTGACGGCACCCGTTTTGATGCCAAGATCCGCTCGAGTCAATGGTGGAAGAACACCAACGATTTCATTCGCCAATGGGAACTGAAGGAACGTACACCTGGCTCGACGGCACAGAAGGAAGTTAGTGACCGTGTGCAGGCCATGCAGGATTACGCCCTTGGCCAATTTGGCGTGGCGTTGCCACCGGAGTCGCTGCGAGCCTTTGCCCGCGAGTCTCTGCGTCAAGGTATGCAGGACAACATTTGGCAGAACGGTGTTGGATCGATCATCGTCAAGGGCGACAACATCGGGGCGGTTGATCAGCTCCGTTCTGGTTCTGTTGGTCAAACTTTGCGGAAGATCAATGCTGACTACGGATACGAAGCCCCCACGGATTTTCTAAACAAAGCCATTGCTAGTGTCGTGACTGGCCAAACAACAAGCGAGTCTTACCGCAACGAGGTACTCAAACAGGTCAAATCTTTGTATGGGGCGGACGTAGGTGAACTGCTTGATCAGGGCTATTCGGTTGCAGATATTGCACAGCCCTACAACAATGTAGCTGCCCGCACCCTCGAGGTTGATGCGATTGATATGACCGATCCTAAGTTCCGCGCCGCGCTGGATTTCAAGGATTCGAGCGGTGTACGCCGACGTATGACACTTGGCGAATGGGAGCAGAAACTTCGTACCGATTCACAATACGGCTACCGCTACACACAATCGGCGCGAGACGAAGCCGACAGGGTGGGCGACATCATTCTGAAGGCATTTGGGAAGGTGCGATAAATGTCGAACATCGACACAACGGATTACACGTTCAGCAACATTGACTGGTCTGCGCTGCCGGTCGAAGCGTTGGCGGCATTCAACCAGACAGCCACAACCCAGCCCGAAGCTCCGACAGCCACCATGACCCCAGCCGAGGCCGAGGCCGCTGCTGCTATTGCTCTTGGTCAGCCGACAAATCGGCCAGCCGTAGAGGCTGCATTGCCCGCCGAGGCACAGCCTGCGCCAACCGTTCCGGCAGCAGAACCGATTGTAAAGTTGCCGACAGAAATCGGTCCAATTTCACAAACCAACGCGATTGATGCTGATGCTGTTGAGCGGCTTCGAGCAAAACTTGACCGTTTTGGGTTGGGGATGCTTGCTGAAACAGCGTTCGGCTATGCAGCAGCAAATAAAAACGCGAGCGAAATTGACATTCTTCGATCTGTCAATACCACGTCAGAATACAAAGCACGATTTGGATTCCTCGCAGACGTGAATAAAAGCCTTACGGAAAAGGGTCGTCCGATTCTTACCGAAAATGACGTGGTGGATCTTGAGGCCCAATATCTGAATGTGATGAAGGCGTACAATATGCCTGACACGTTGTATGACCAGGTCAGCGATTTCCAGTCGTTGATTATCGGTGATGTCCCGCCGTCTGAACTTCAGGAACGGATCCAGAAGGGCTATGACGCAGTCCGCCAGTCCAGTCCAGAAGTTATCGCGCAGATGAAAACGCTGTACGACGTGGATGAAGCAAAACTTGCTGCCTACTTTCTTGACCCAGCCAATCAGAAGAACCAACTGGTGCGTCAGGCTGAGGCTGTCCAGGTGTCGGCTGCGGCCAAGCAGGCTGGTGGGATCCAGTTGGGTGCCACAATGGCCGAGCGTCTGGCCGCCGAGGGTGTCACCGCTGCTGGCGCAAGGGAAGGCTTCACGACCATTGCCGAGCAACGTGGTCTGTTCCAGCCGCTCATGCAGGGCGAGCAGGCGATCAGCGAAGAAGAGCAGATCGGTGCCACGTTCGGCCTTGACGCTGCTGCTCGTCAGCGGATTGAGACACGTCGCCGTCGCCGGCAGGCAGAGTTTGCTCAAGGTGGTGGCTTTGCCGAAACCGCTCAGGGTGTTGTGGGTCTGCGGACGGTTGGCGAATGATCGAATGCGACGGCTGCGGAGTCGAGTACGACCCCGTCGGTTGTCGTTGGCGTTGCCCCAAGTGCGGACTCAAGTCGTCGTGCTGCGAGGGTGAAGCGCAAGATAGTTGCACACACAACGATTGATGTGTAAAGTTCTCCACGATCCCGAGTGGAGGAACCGACCAGTAATCCCCCTAGCTGGTTGTGTACAAGGGGCGACCAACAACTATGCAGCCATCACGGTCCTCCGCCGTGGTGAGGGCAAAAAGGAGAGTGCCATATGTCCCAGATCGATGACTTCGATTACGAGGATGACGATTTTGCAGACCGCAATCCTTTGCGGAATGTGAACAAGAAACTGGAGAAGGAACTCGCTGCTCTGAGAAAAGAGCGTGAGGAACTGCTCGCAGCCAAACGAGAGAACGCTTTCATCAAGGCGGGCATCGACCCGAATGATGCGAAGTTCAAGTATTTCGTCAAGGGCTACGACGGTGAACTGACTCCAGATGCCATCCGAGAAGCAGGGATTGAGGCGCAGTTGATCGCCCCACCGTCGCCAGTGTCCGCAAGTGCGGACGAGCAGGCTGCGTGGAACCGCACCGCCAAGGTGGCTGCGGGTGCCAATGCAGCACAAGCACCAGTCGATTGGGCAGCGCGAATCAACGCCGCCGAATCCCCCGCAGAGGTCGAAGCGATCATGGCAGAGGCACGAGCTGCCCTCGGGTAGCGAATACCCCCAAATCACTTCAACCCTGAAAGGAAACCCAAGTGGCCGGAGAAACAACCACCTCCTCACTTTCGGTTGACCAGACAGCATTTGATCGCCTTGCGTACTTCGCTCTGCGTTCGGAACTTCTGTTCGACCAGGCTGCCGATGTGCAGCCGACCCAGCAGTCCATGCCTGGTTCTGCCGTCACGTTCACGATTTTCGCGGACATCGCGGCTGCCACCAGCACCCTCAACGAGGTCACCGACGTTACCCCGACCGCTCTGAGCGACTCGCAGGTCACCGTCACCCTCGCGGAATACGGCAACGCTGTCGTCACCACGGCCAAGCTCCGTGGCACGTCGTTCCTCGACGTTGACGCTGCTGCTGCGAACATCATCGGTTACAACGCTGGCGACTCGATCGACCAGGTTGTCCGTGACGTTCTCGCCGGCGGCACGAACGTCGTGTACGCAACGGGTGGCGCAACGGATCCGTCGAGCCGCACCACGGTTCAGCCGGAGGACACCATCACGGCAAGCGATGTCCGCAAGGTCGTCGCCCAGCTCCGTGCAGCCAACGTCGCAACCTTCAACGGTTCGTACATCGGCTACATCCATCCTGACGTGTCTTTCGACTTCCGTGAGGCGACTGACGCGGCTGGCTTCCGTAGCTCGGTCCAGTACACCAACGCGATGCCCTTCTACCAGGGCGAGATCGGCACGTTTGAGTCGGTCCGCTTCATCGAAACCCCCCGTGCCAAGGTGTTCACGAACGCCTCGAACGGTTCGGGTTCGGCGGGCAACGTCGATGTGTACTGCACCCATGTCATGGGTCGTCAGGCTCTCGCCAAGGCACACAGCATCACCGATGGCAACGGCGCAATGCCGAAGATCGTTCGCGGCAACGTGACCGACCTTCTCATGCGTCTCCAGCCCATCGGCTGGTACTGGCTCGGCGGCTACGGACGCTTCCGTGAGGCAAGCCTCCGTCGCATTGAGTCGGCCTCGAGCATTGGCGCGAACGCCAGCTAACACGGCTCAACCCACCTGACGGTTTCGACTGTCAGGCCCGTGTAGCAAGCCCCCTGCGCGAGCGGGGGGCTTTTGCTATTATCACGAACGAGGTAACCCATGTCGATTTCCAACTACGCCGAACTGAAGATTCTTGATCACTTGACTGGCCGTGCGGCGTGGACTGCCCCGACGACGGTCTACATCAAGTTGCACACCGGCGATGCCGGAGAAGATGGCACGTCCAACGCGGCTGCCAACACAACCCGTAAGTCCGCGTCGTGGAGTGCGGCTTCTTCTGGTTCGATTGCCACATCAGCAACGATTGAGTGGACCAACGTGTCCAACACCGAAACGTACTCGCATTGGTCGGCATGGGACAGTTTGACAACTGGCAACTGTTTGTGGACTGGTGCATTGTCCACCTCTGCCGCTGTCACGGCGGGCGACACTTTCCAGATCACATCGCTAACGCTGTCGCTGGACTAGCGGGGTAGGCGGTGCCTTCGCCGCTTGACAGGCTCACAGACTTTACCTTCGGGTTTGTCAATGGTGGGCAGTTTTATCTCGGCCCGATCAAGACCCGTACCGCCACGGGTTCAGGTACTGGCACACAGACTGCCACCCAAGTCACAATCCGTTTTCGTACTGCGACGGGGTCTGGCACAGGAACACAAACCGCAACTGGTGTTCGCGTTGTTCTGCGGACGGCAACAGGATCCGGCACGGGTACGCAGTCTGCAAGCGGGCTGCACATTGCACCCCGCACGGCAACGGGGTCGGGGTCTGGTACTGAGTCCGCCACGGGTGTGCGTGTTGTCTTGCGGGCAGCGACCGGTTCTGGTTCTGGATCCGAAACGGCTACAGGTCTACGCATCGTCCCACGGACGGCGACTGGGTTAGGTGCGGGTGCGGAAACTGCTGTCGGGGCAATTCTTTACGCCCGCACCGCCACAGGTTCAGGAACTGGTTCAAGTGTTGTCGTTGACATTCTTGTCGCCATTCGTACGGCTACTGGATCTGGGACGGGTTCGGCCAGCGCGGTCGGGGCATCGACTCGAGCCAGGATGGCCACAGGGTCGGGGGCTGGGACATCGGCTACTGACGGGCTGCACATTGCCCCCAGAACGGCTTCTAACGGCTCTGTAGGCTCGTCTGCTGCGTCTGGGCTGCATATTGCGCCAAGAACCGCCACAGGGTCTGGTGCGGGGTCTGAGAGCCTTACTGGGGCGAGGGTGGTTCGACGGTCAAGTGATGGGACTGGTAATGGATCCGAAACGGCAGACTGGCTCAAGTCCCACATCTTCCGCGTTCCGGCAAAACAGACTGTTTCTTATGTCAAGAAGTACGGCACGTCTGACGCGGATCGGCTGTTCTCGTTCACGCCGAAAGGTCTGCGGGCTGACAATTTGTACAAGTTGACCAACGGTACATACACGACCACAGATCCCCGTCGCCCCGAACTTGTTGTCAAGGTCTACTACGGTGGCCACGACATTTTCTTGGATGACACCGAAGTGGGAGAATTGACCGCAGCGGGTTACGGAGCGTACATCACCTAATGGCTACATTCAGACCACCGACCGACAACTTTGTGGCATTCGTACTGCCAGAAGATCCGAGTGGGAACTTCCCACTTTCCCTCGATGAACGCTTCGCCAACCAACTGGGCTACCACATCCGTAATTCGTCACGCGGTCGCAACATCTACAAGCTTGTTGACGGGACGTACACCGACGGCCAGCCATCCAATCCCGACTTGATTGCCAAGGTCTACTATGGGGGTCACGACATCGAAGTGGACGAGCAGGAGGTCGCCGACCTGACTGCTGCTGGATACGGAAGTTACATAACGTGAAACATCAAGAAGTGCATCCTGACCTGGACGTGGAGGGTTGTTTTGGTTGCAAGGTTGCTGGCATCCGCATGGGTGCAAATACGACGACAAGTCGCGGCGCGGTTGTCGATGAAATCAACAAGCGTGAACGAGGCTGGCACAAGGATATGCCGGCGTACAAACGTCTACGTCAGAACGGTCTGCAACCAAAGAAAATCGATGGGGCCGCCGAGGTGGAACGTCGTGCGAAAGAACCGTGGCAGGTAGAGACGGGCATCCTGCCGAATCGCTAAGCCTCGGGAAACCCGCCCCTGAACACGGCCCTCGGTATTTGTACACCCGTGTGTTCGGTGATGAAGTCAAGAAAATCGTAGACGATTTTCGGGTACAGACTCATGTGTGTTGCGATGGCTTCGCTGTCTGTTTGGAAAATTGACGGGTGGTGACCGACAATGACTGTGGGTTTGGCGACAACGTGGACGGGTCTGTCAAACAGGTTTTGCAGCATCCCGTAGTGGAAACCGTAACGGGTGTCAAAGTGCGACAGGCAGCTGTCAGCGGACCAAGCGTCTCGAGGGAACGTGTTGGTTGAGATGAGGCTATGGGCTGGGATGATCCAGCCTTTTCGTGTGGCCAGTAGGTGTTCGCAGAAGGCTTTGTAGTTCGGGTAGGTCACGCCCATCGGTATGCGCCAATTATCGGATTTTGGTACTTGGAAGATCAGCCCAGGTTCGGTGCGTATTGCGGCCAGCGTTGTGGAGATTGCGTCCTCGGTGACAACCTCATCGTCTCCGATCACCCAGAGGTAGCGTCCGGTGGTTGAGACTTGGCACATGGCGATGTTTGCGTCTCCGCCGACGTTGTACAGGTTTTCGCGGTACTTCACCCAATCGGGCAGAACGTACGGTTGTGACGATTTGTTGACCGATACGAATACTTCTACTTCGTCAGTCATCTGTGGTTCGATGCTGGCAAGTAGATTGTTCAACAATTCTTGGCGTTCCCATGTGGGGATGTAGATCGAAAGGGTTTTCTGCGGGTCAGTCATGGCTACCAACTATCAGCATTGGGGCGGGTTTTCGGACGCACGGTTTGGGTATGGGGAACATTGGCGCGGCTTCACGTCTCACATTCCCCAAGGTGTTGTTCTCCACGATAAAGCATCGGTGTCGGTTCATATGGGCATCCCCCAGTCGTGCCACGGTTGGTGGGCTGGCCAGCACCGCGTCTTGAATACGATGTGGGAAAGCGACAAGATCCCGTCGAGTTTCAAGCGGTATTTCCCGTTGTACGACATGATCGTCGTCCCGAACGAGATTGACCAGGAACGCTTCGCCGAGCATCACCCCATCGTGAAGGTTGTCCCGCTGGGCGTGGACCGCAAGGAATACCCCGTCATCGACGTGCCGCGTCTGGATCGATTCCAGTTCCGCGCCGGTGGCAGTCTGTGGAATCGTAAAGGTTTGGACATCGTGGTCAAGGCTTTCCACAGGCTGGGTTTGCCCGATGCCGACCTGCGGATCAAGGCGGCCCCCCACGCTTCGGATGTCCCGCAGACCGACCTCGGCCCGAACGTGTATCTGGATCGGAAGTGGATGAGCCACGACGACAAGTGCCGTTGGTTCGCCGAGGCCGACTGTTTTATCGCTGCGTCTCGAGGTGAAGGTTTCGGGCTGATGCCCCTGCAAACCATCGCTATGGGCATCCCGACGATTGTCAGCTTGACGACTGGCCAGATCCAGTTTTCGCATCTGGCGACGGGGCGGGTCAAGTGTGGCAAGTCGCCGGCGGTCATCGGCGGGTATTGGGACGAACCCGATCTAGACGAACTCTGCGAATTGATGAAGGATCATTACGAAAACTTCAGCAAATACCAGACCCAGGCACGGGCAACCGTCCCCAAGGTGGACGAGTTTTCGTGGGATAACGCTGTGAAAAAGATGTTGACGACCCTGCCCGAGGGGACGCTTTTATCCACAAACGAATGGGTGGAATCCGTTTCGTGGATACAAGTCAAGGCATTGGACAACGTCGAGGCTGACATCGGCAAGAACAAAGTCCGCCTCCGCAAAGGTGAAACGGCGACGATCACCGACGGCCAGTATCAAGTGTTGTACGATGCTGGCAAGGTGGTGATGGCATGAAGCAGAAAAAAGCCTTTTGGGATACGAAGAATCCGAACAAAAAATCGACTCCGCTCACCCCGAAGCAGAAGGCGTTTGCCAAGTCTCGGGCGAAGAAAGCCGGTCGGCCATACCCGAACCTTGTGGACAATGCTGCCGCTCGACGGATGGGCAAGTGATGGCGACCTACAAGGGTAAGCAGGTCAGCCTCAACAAGCCGCGTCCGATCCGCAAGGGCGAGCCGAGTTACGGACGCAAGAAGTCCGTGGTGTACGTCTCGGACGGTGGCAAGGTCAAGCGGGTGACGTTCGGGGATCCGAACATGACGATCAAGAAGAACCAGCCTGGTCGCCGTTCTAACTTCCGTGCGAGGCACAACTGTGCTGACCCTGGCCCCAAGACCAAGGCTCGTTACTGGTCCTGCAAAGCTTGGTGACGATGGGGTAGGATCAGCCCCATGTCCGCAAAAGGTGAGAAGTACAAGTCTCCGTCCGCAATGCGCCGCCACGAAGCAATGGAGGGCAAGAAGGAACGCAAGATGGAGTACGGCAAGAAGAAGGCTGGAGGCAAGAAGCGTGGCCGCTAAGAAGAAGTCCATGAAACTCGGCGGTGGCGGTCGTTTCGCCAAGCTCGAGAAGTCGATTGCTGCCAAGGGCAAAGTCAAGAATCCTGCTGCCGTTGCTGCCTCTATTGGCCGCAAGAAGTACGGCGCAGAGAAGATGGCGGCGATGGCTGCGAAGGGTCGCAAGCGGGCCAAGTAATGGCTAAGTCGATGCGTGGCAAAGCGGCCAAGATCCAGAAGGTCATGGGCGAGTACAAGCGTGGAACCCTCCATTCTGGCAAGGGTGGTCCGGTTGTGAAGTCCAAGAAGCAGGCTGTTGCCATCGCCTTGTCGCAGGCTCGCAAGAAGAAGAAGTGACCACAGCCGCCACGATCATTACCCGCGCCAACAGGCAACTCCTGTCGGGGACGGTTGAACAGCGCAACAAGCTTGCGGCTTCTATCAACGCATCCACGGACACGGTCACGTTCTCGTACGATCTTGAGGGTATTCGCCAGGGTCAGGTTTTTGAGATTGATTCGGAACTGTTCTACGTTTGGGTTGTTTCGGTTGGTGCCAAGTCTGCAACTGTTGAGCGTGGGTTCAACGGCACGACTGCTGCTGCCCACGATGCGAACGCTTTGGTGACGGTCAACCCGCGTTTCCCGCGCAACCAAATGCTTGAAGCACTCAACGACGAACTGGCTGATTTGTCGTCTCCGACGAACGGGCTGTTCAAGGTCACGTCGCTGAACCTTGACTACAACGGTTCGGACACGATGATCGACTTGACTGGCACGTCGAACATTCAGGACATTTTGTCGGTGTCGGTGCGGTATCTGACCGATGACTACATTCCGGTGCGGAAGTTCCGTCTCATGCGTGACGTTCCGACCGACGATTTCCCGACTGGTGTCGCTCTCCGCATGGATCAGGCCGTTTTGGCTGGTCGCCTGCGGATCGTCTACAAGTCGCCGTTTACCGCGCTGACTGCCGAATCGCAGGACGTGACGACGGTGGGCGGTGTGCCGGCATCGTGTGATGACATTCTGGCGTTGGGTGTGCAGATCCGTCTCATGTCGCCGAGGGAAATCAAGCGCAATTTCACAGAGTCGCAAGGGGACACGCGCCGAGCGGATGAGGTTCCGCAGGGTGCTGTCGGTAACTCGATGCAGGCTCTCATGCGGTTGCGTCGTGACCGCATCACGGCTGAAGCGATGAGGTTGGCGCGTCAATATCCGACGCTGATGACGAAGGCGTAACGTGGCTACGCCGTTCACGAATCACCTCACGGTCAGGTTCTCGCCTGCTGAAGCGTTCTTTACTGGCAAGCCTTCAGCGACTCTTGTCCCTGATGTTTTTCCCGTGGCGATCAACGGTCGTGCGTACATGGTCGATGTCAAATCGGGCCAGTACGCTCGAGGATTCGAGCAGCGTGTCCGTGATTCGCAGGACATTTCTACGGCTCCTGGTGAGTCGTCCATTTCGACGGGTGGCTTGTGGCGGCGTGGTGAGGCTTCGTGGCATTTGGGTGCAGGGCAGGGTCGGGCCGATGTGGCGGATTCGGTTGCGTACCGGTTTGATGAGTCTAAGGGCATCAACGTCTGGACGAAGGGCCAGCTGTCGCTGTTGAACGCAACCAAGCCTGCGTTGACTTCTGCTGCCACGAACCTGCCGATGATTGAGGTCAACGGTTACCTGTACGTCGGGGACAATCAGACGCTCAAGTACACGCAAAATCCTTACGCTTCAACCCCGTCGTGGACGACGGTGACGGGCGGTCCGGCTGCTGCGATCAACGACATTACGACCGACGGTTCGCAGATTTATGTTGCGTACGCAAGTTCTGGCATCTACATGGGTGCGGTCGGTGGCGCATCGGTGGCAGCCCACTATGCGACTTCGGGTGGAACGTACAACTACACCAAGCTCGGTTTCGGCAAAGGTTTCGTGTTGGGTTTCCACAACGACACGGCTGACAGCCACATCCACATCATCCCCTATGCCACGTCAACGAGCCACGGTACGGCGGTGGCGGAGTTCGCCAACCAGGCTTTCATCTGCGCCGGCATCACGGGTGGCCAGAACGCTGTCTATGTTGCGGGTCGGAACACCGACCGTGGCGTGGTCTACCGTCTGTCGCTGAAAAGCGACGGCACAACCCTCGAGAACCCGATTGTTGCGCTGGAACTACCGACGGGCGAATATCCGACCAGCATCCTCGGGTATCTCGGGTTTATTCTGCTTGGCACGAACAAGGGCATCCGTTACTGCACCACCGATTCCAATGCGAACCTTGTTGCGGGTGCTTTGATCCCGACAACCAGCCCCGTCTACGACATCGCTGCCGATGACCGGTTTGTGTGGTACACGCTGACCAACTACGACGGCACGTCTGGTGGCCTCGGTCGGCTGGATCTTGCCAATTTCACGGGGGCGAACACTCCTGCGTATGCCACGGATCTGATGTATGCCTCAACGGCAACCGTGCTGTCGGTGGCGATCTTCAACGACAAGGCCGTGTTCAGCATCTCTGGTGTCGGGGTCATTGCCGAGGACTCCGCCAACCTGGTGGCTTCGGGCGAGTTGACGACTGGTACTTACCAATGGGGCATCCCCGACCGCAAGTTTATTGCCAAGATTGACACCCGTTCCCGCCAGCTTTACGGCACGATCATCCCGTCGATCTCGTTTGACGGTGGGGCATACACCGTGCTTTCGGGGCAGACCGTCCCGCTCAGTTACGAATCGACCAGCAACCCGCCCCAGACCAAGTTCATCGAAGCCCGCCTCAAGTTCACCCTGAACCGTGACTCGGGGGCCGTCGGCCCGACAATGACCCGCTGGATGGCTCGAGCCTACGCCGCCCCTGCCCGCTCCGAGGTTTTCCGTGTGCCGGTGATGGTCCACAGCGTCATCAACCGTTGGGGGACGGACTACTACTTTGACGTGGAGGAAGAGTTGCGGGAACTCCGTGGCCTCATCTCAGATCCCCGTGTCGTCAACTACCAAGAGGGAACCGACCAGTATTCCGTCATCGTGGAAGAGGTCGATTTCCAGCAGTACGACGTGGTGGAACGGGGCAACGTGTTTGAGGGTACTGCTATTGTTACCATGAGATCGGTCTAACTGGAGAGAAATGCCACTACCTACACGACGTTCGTATGCGGGAGGTGCAGCAGCCTGCACCTTGTCGTCCACGATCAATAGCTCTGCCACGTCTTTCTCGATCAGCGGCACGACGACCGGCTGGCCCGCGACCGCTGGTGGCGGGTTCTACATGGTCATTGACCCAGGTCTGTCTACCGAAGAGAAGGTGTTTGTTGGGGCAAGGACGAGTGGTTCGCTGTCGTCGGTGACCCGTGGCGTGGACGGCACGTTGGCCGCCAGCCACGATGCCGGTGCTACCTGCTACCCCGTGTTCACCTCGATTGACGCAGACCAGGCAAACAAGCTTGCATCGACTATGACGACCAAGGGTGACTTGGTTTCCAACGATGGGTCCGATCCGGCGCGTCTTGGTGTCGGCACGAACAACCACAGGCTTGTTGCCGCGTCGGGTGAGACGACTGGCCTCAAGTGGGTTGCTGATACGCAGAACACGGTCATTGATGCCAAGGGCGATCTGCTGGTTGGTTCGGCGGCTGACACAACTGCCCGTTTGGCTGTCGGCGCAACGAACGGTTTGGCGTTGGTTGTTGATTCGGCGGCAACAAACGGAATCAAATGGGCTGAAACCGGCGGCCTGGTACATATCAAAACCGCAACGGTAACCAATGCCGCCGATACTGGTTCAACTTGGCAAAGCGTATTTACGTCGGATTACAACGCATATCGTCTGGTGTGCCACACCTTGAACGCACATACAAATGGGGCAAATCCAAGGCTGTCTTTTTACTACAGCACCAGCACCGAACAAACAACTACTTATTATTCGTCTGTCACAAACTCAATTTTCAATGGCACAAGCAATCTAAGTTCAGTAAATAATGGTGCGTACATTCAGTTGGGTGCCGCAGCAGATAATATTTCTATGTCTGGTTTTTCAATTGATATCTACCAAGTTGGTAGCTCTGGTCGTGCCGCTGTGGTTATTCAATACAACGACGCATATAACGGCAGTTGGGCGAGTGGTGGAGGGCTTGTTGCGACGACACGGACTTACGATGGAATGAAATTTGTTATGTCTACTGGGAACATTTCGATGACCGCTTCGTTGTACGGATATAGGAAGGTCTAATCAATGAGCAGCGAACTTTCCGATGCAGATTTTATTGCCCGTCTTGAGGCTCAAACCGTTGTCTACAACGCATGGCTGGCAAAACGTAAGTCAGCGGGGGAAAAACTGGTTGCTCTTGGCCTAAGCGCAGACGAAGTTGATGCAATTCTCAACGGTCCAAAGGAGAGCTAGTAATGGTCAAGATTCAATCCGTCATCGGTCGCGTGTTTGCCGTGTTCGGCTCGTCCGCTCTTGCCGCTCTGGCGGGTGGGGCGTTGATCGGCGTCGAATTGTACAAAGCCGCGTGTCTCGCAGGATTTATGGCCGCTGCCAAGGTGACCGAGCAGCTCTTGAAGTTCTGGGCTGAGGACGGTGTCCTGTCGAAGGAAGAAGTTGCCATCGCCTTCGGGAAGAAGCCTGAAGCTCCGTCGGCTGAGTAAAGCCGTATCGGCGACAGCCGGTCTACTTCTTCTTCTCGTCGCAACGACAGCCAGCGCGGAGAACGTCCGCGTCACCCAGGCAACCGACTACTGGTATCAGTTTGATACCGCTTCGGTCTTTTCTGCCCGTACTTACGCTGTCGCCGGCTATGGCTCAGATCCGATGCTGTGGCTGTACAACGGGGATGGTCAACTTCTTGCCCAAAATGATGACCATTACGGGTTGCAGTCTCGGCTCGAGGTGCAGGTAGAACCTGGCTGGTATCGCCTCCGAGCGGGGGTCTGTTGCGGTAACCCTGACGCATGGTGGTCTGGGGTGCAGTACGACCTCGAGGCGAACGCTCAGGCTGTTGCGCCATCCACAACAAACGCAACTACCACCACAAGTCTTGTGGATGTGGTGTCTACGACGACCAGTAGCGTAGAACCCCAACCAATTGTAGTGTCCACAACGACAACCGAAGTGGTCACCACGACCGAGCCGGAGCCGAGTAGTACGCTGGCGACATGGCAGACGACGACGAGCAGCGAGCCGCTTACGAGCGAGCCATCGACTACCACCGTTTTGCCGACATCGTCCAGCACTACGACGTTACAGCCCGACCCGACCACGACGACATCGACTACGAGCCTGCCAGCCTCGACCACCTCGACGGAGCTGACTACGACCTCTACGGAGACGACGTTCCCTGCATCGGAATCATCCTCCACATCAACAACTACATCATCTCTGTCGCCGAGGCCATCGAGCAGTTCGGTTCCTTCAAGGCCATCCCCGACGACTACGACCTCACCTCCAACGACGTTGACCTCTCCGTCATCTTTGATTGCGAATGTGGCCACAGTCCCACCAAACACCGGCTTGACGGCTGTTACGGTCATACCGACCCCGATGACGACGACGATCCAGACGATCCCCCAATCGCCGCTTGAGGCGGTAGAGGTACTGTCGGTTGACGCAACCCCCGAGCAGGTTGCTGCCGCCATTGACGTGATTGCCGAGAACCTCGACACCCTGACCGAATCCCAGTTGGATGCCATCGTTGAAGTGATTTCGGCAGCCCCGACCGAGGTCAAGCGGGAGTTTGAGAACGAGGTCAACATCTTCTCGGCTGGTCTGGACAACTATGTGCCGGCGGATTCCAAGATCACCGTGGCCGAACGGCGGGTTTTGGTGGCGGTCGGGGCTGTGATGGTGGCTGCCCCAGCGGTGGTCGGCAGGCGCAAATGATAGATTCGCTCTGATGCGTAAATACCTGACCCAGACTGCGGCGATCATCGCGGCCATGTGCGGGTCGGCGTACGTCATCATCACCCTGTCTGGGGCCACCCGTCGCCAAGCCCTGTGGATTACGGGGGTTCTGCTTCTGGCGATGGTGGTCACCGCGTACTACGAGATAAAGGATGACGAGTGAAGTACCCCGTTCAGAAGTTCGTAGTCCCGAGCGAGTTGGAGAAGTGTCCTAACGGCGACATTCCCCCGCACCTGCTGTCGAACATCAAGCCGTACGGGCAGCTCTACTGGAAGGCTGCGGCGGCATGGGAAGCTTTGTGCGAGGCGGCCAAGGCTGACGGCCTCGAGTTCAGCCACGTCGGTGCGTTCCGCTCGCTGAAGGAGCAGGTCGCCCTGTTCGACGCACGGTACTCCAAGAAGGCTACGAAGCGGATCCCGCAGGTCACCCGTACCTACAAGGGCAAAACGTACTTCCTGAAGGAAGGCATGGCCCCAGCGGGGACACCTGGCACGTCAAAGCATGGATGGGGGACGGCCAACGATTTCGCGGCGATTGTCAACAAGAAACTGGTCAGCCTCGGATCCAGCCAGAAGCACGTCGATTGGCTCGTCGCCAACGCTGACCGTTTCGGCTGGTCGTGGGAAGTAGAAGATACGTCCAACCCGAACTTTGAGATTTGGCACTTGATCTGTTTTGACTGCGACAACTTGCCGGCTGAGATACTTGGCCGTTCGGTGTCTCAGGCGACGAAGGTGGCCAAGCCGACCCGCAAAGAGAAGAAGGGACGCAAGGCTTGAAATGGCTCGTCGTCTTGCTCTTGCTGCTGGTGGTCTTTTGCTTGGCTGTGTTGCTGCTGCTGCGTACCTTGTTCGTGACGCTCGGGAACGCTACGGATCTGGAGTTCGCTGGGAATGAGCGAGGCGATCATCGTGGCAGTCATAGCGGGTGTCGGCACGGTCTTGGCGGCCCTTGTGCAGGGGATGCGAAAAGAAAACCGTGACGATCATGCGGTCGTTGCGGACTCCCTGAACCGGATCGAAACCAAGCTCGACAACCACATTGACGACCACCTCAAGGGCGAGATTTAGTACGTTTCAGGGTGCTAGGTTGCCGATCCCTATGACGGCACAAACACTCTCTGTAATACACAAATACCTGTCTCGCGTTGTGGCACATGGCCCCGAGCAGGACGAATTGATCAAGGCAGTCGAGGCGGTCGAGAAGGAACTTTTGGTCTTGATCCGCCATAAACAGATCGCGTGACACCCGCCTGTTAGGGTGGCGGTATGACAGAGGCAGAGGGGTATCCGACGGTCGTAGTGGTTTGGGCTGATGCCCATTCTGGTGCGGAGCATTGGGCTGAACTGGATGCCGACGACAAGGACGAGTACCTGGTCAAGTCGTGCGGTTTCATCGTTGAGCCGGAGCGGGGCGGCAAGCCCGAACACATCACGCTCGCTCAGAGTTACACCCCCGACCTAGACTTTGATCACGTCTTGCATATTCCGAAAGGGATGGTGAGGCACATCCAATTCATGGAGGCATTCACGAAGAGGTTGTCTGTCTGACACCCATCGTGTATGTTGACCGCGTAACGTCATACACCTAACAAAGGAGAAGGGGAAATGGGAAGCAAGAGATACCGCATCGCCAAGCAGCCACACGGCTCGCAGGGGTGGCTCGAGGATCGTTACTGGGACGCAGAACACAACCTGCGTATCAGCGCATCGCCATGTGCAGCGATCTACGACAAGCACCCGTTCGTGCCGAAGGATGCCTACGCAGCTGAGATGCTCGCAGGTGTGCCACCGCTGCCACAGAAGGCAACGTGGGCCATGCAACGTGGCACGGACCTCGAGCCGGTCATCGCACGTTGGGTGATCGACCGCACGGGCGTGGAGTACGCAGAGCCGAAAGAGATGTTCTGCTACGACACCGACAAGGGTGCGAGGCTTATCGCCACGCTTGACTTGTTCTACGAGGACAACGGCGTTCGCAAGGTCGTCGAAATCAAGTCACGCAACAAGCCGTGGGAAGGCGAACTGCCCGACTACTGGAAGTTTCAGGGTATCCACCAAGCGATCTGCGCCGACGTGGACGAGATCTTGTGGGCGGTGTTTGATTCTTCGATGCAGTTGTTCCTGCACAAGCAGGAAGTGACCGAGGCTGAGAAGGCTGAACACGTCGCCGCGTGTGAGGCGTGGCTGAACAGCATCGAGTTGGGCATGACTCCGACCGGCGTGACGTGGTCATACGAGACTGTCGCACAGCGGTTCCCTGAGCCTGAGCCTGCGGAGACGAAAGAGTTGCCTGCCGAGGCTGCCGAAAAGTTTGACCAGTTGCGTCACGTCAATTCGGAACTGAAGTCATACGAAGAACTCAAGGATCGGTTGAAGGCCGAACTGTGCGAGATGATCGGCACGGCGGAAGTGGCAACGATCAACGGGTCACCAGTCGCAACGTGGAAGGGTAAGACAACCAAGCGGTTCGATCAGAAGCGTTTCGTTGACGAGAACCCAGACATTGCCAAGCAATATATGAAAGAAACAACGACAAGAACATTCCTTCTGAAAGGGGAAAAGTGATGAGTGAGAAGAAGGTTGGGCTGGGCGATGTCCTGGCAAAGTACGGTGTGCCGGATCCGAAGATCGTTGGCAAACTGCCGAAGGGTGGTGCGACCCTCGACTTTGTCGGTCACGCCGATGTGACGAAGATGCTCATCGAGATCGATGAGAACTGGACGTGGGAGCCTGTCGCGTTTGACGAGCAGGGTCTGCCGGCGTACCGCGTCGAGAACGGCATGGCTCACATGGCTGGCTGGATGACGATCCACGGGATCCGTCGTCTCGGCATCGGCTCGGTGCAGCACAACAAGGCCGACTTGATCAAGGAGCTGTGCAGCGACTTTATCCGCAACGCGGCGATGCGTTTCGGTATCTGCCTCGCACTCTGGACGAAGCAGGAATGGGACGACGTGTCCGCACCGAAGCCAGCCCCTGCTCCTGCTCCGGCGCAGAAGAAGGTCGGCACGGCAGCAAAAAACCAGATGGCTGTTCCGAACAACATTCCTGAGCCGAAGCCAGCCGAGAACGAGGACGAGCTGGTTGAGATAACCAAGCAGCAGCGTCAGCAGTTGCAGGAAGCGTGTGCCAAGAACGCCATTGACGTGCGTGAGATGGCCCGAATGGCAGGTCGTGATTGGGACGAACCGATCTACGAGTTTGACCTCGCAGCCCTGCGTGAAGCGTTCAAGACCCTCAAAGCAAAGCAGGGTTAGTCATGCCGAATCGCAGAACGGTTGACCCGACAGGCCAGCAGCCATCGTCCAAGATGGTGTCGTTCCGCATCGACCCCAGCCAGGAGGTCGAGATGGATCTGCTGTGCAAGGCATACGACTGCTCTCGTTCCTCGCTGTTCCGCCGGCTGTTGAAGCAGGCGGTTCAGCAGGTGCAGGAGGGTACGGTCTGATGACTCTCGAGGAGGCGATGGGCTGGATGATGACCGGCTACATCGTGACAGCTGGTGTGCTGATCCTCGGATGGTGGATCCACAAGTACAACAACAAGAAGGGGAAGCGATGACCGAGGAATACAGACCGTACGTCGTGACGCAGGGCGATAATTCGCAGATTCTCGTCTCGATCTATTTGGAAGATGGGGAGATTGTCCAAGTGGACGTTGCTACCCGTCCCGATCCGTGGGCGACATGGTTGCCACCGGTGCGAGCAGAGAGGGGCTGATCATGGCTGACGACATTTGGGAGTATTACGCACGGGACGCGCAGCGGGCTATCGAATCGCTGACTGAACAGTTGCGTGAAGAGGTTGCCGAGCGGAAGCGGTGGCAGGCTGTGGCCGAAAGGTTCTACAACCTGCACATCGAGGACCGTGAGGGCTGGTTCTACGCCATCGTGTCATACGAGGATGCGGAGAAAAAACGTGATGCAGCTTGATCAGGTCGTTTCGTTTCGGTTGACGACCGACAAGGGTACGGTTCCGATCACGCTTTGCGCCTGCGGTGTGCTGGTGCTGTCGTCCATGACCGGACATTTCAACGGTTGCGAGTATCTCGCCATGAGGAAAGAGGAAATGGGTGAGCAAGCAGAGGGCTAAGGGGACGCGGGCCGAGACTGGTGTCGTGGAGTTTTTGCGCCAGAACGGTTTCCCGTATGCGGAGCGTCGAGCGTTGCACGGGGCGTTGGACAAGGGTGACATCACGGGGATTCCTGGGGTGGTCATCGAGGTGAAGGATCACAAGACGATCACGTTGGCCGAGTTTGTTTCGGAGTTGAAGGAGGAAGTGAACAATGCCAACGCTGAGACTGGTGTGGCTGTCATCAAGCGCAGGGGTACTTTGCAGGTGGGTGACTGGTACGCCGTGATGCCGGTGTCGTGGTGGGTTGATCTGCTGAAGGAGGCTGGTTACTGATGAAGTGGCGACCTTTTCAGAGCGGTGTCCCGTACACCTGCCAGGACTGTCCGGCGTACGCCGAGTTGCAGGCGGAGTTGGACAAGTGGCGGAGTATTGCCAACCAGTTGGTCAACGGTGCAGAACGCCAGATTGACGACTTACGAGAGACGCTTGACAAGTTGGACAACGCGAATGGGGTAACTACCCCTTCCAATGTGTATTGGGTTGCTGCTTGGCGCAGGCACGACGAGGCGGTGCGTGGTGAGTGATGACATTGTGACCCGACTACGGACTTCCTACAACGCATCTCTTGTTACTTGTGAACTGTTGCCTGACGAAATTGAGGATATGAAGGAAGCCGCTGATGAGATTGAACAGTTGCGCAAGTGGAAAGAACTGGCCTACGACATAAGAAACGGATGGTTTGGTATACCTCGCAAATATGAGATGAAGTTCAGAGAACTGCACAATGCAGACTGGGAGAAGGTACGCAATGGTTGACAAACTCAATGCCGCTGGTGACCGCATCATCTGGGAGAACTCGATGGAGATGCTCGATGACATTTGGAAAGCCCGCGCAGAGCGGGATGCCGCACGTCGTCGGATCAGCGACCTCGAGATGATCATCAAGTTCATGCAGAACGGCGACGAAATCTACGAGGTGCAGTAATGGCCATCGGAAGCGGAGCCGAGATTGGCATCGTGTTCGGCAGGTGGGGCGACATGACCGAAGCCGAAAAGGATCATTGGTGTGCCACGTTCCGTGACCGGTTCGGTGCTGACCTACTGAAGGGGTATGCGACCCTGCACTATGCGAGGAGGGATCATGGAGCAGAAGTCATCGAACTCTCGGAACGTCGTAGAGCTTGACGAGTACGAACTGTTTCACGCAGCCACGGCTGGTGTGCAGCGTCGTATCTCGAGCCTGAAGAAGAATCGTCCCCAGTTGTATGGCGCGGATGAGCGTCGGAACTTTTGGGAGATTGACATCATCGGCATGATGGGCGAGTACGCGGTGTCGAAGTATCTGAACATTCATTGGCAGCCGGCGACGAACAAACGTCTCGCTGATCTGCCTGGTGACGTGGGTCGGTACGAGGTGCGGTCATCGACGTGGCCCGATGCCCATCTGCTGGTGCGTGAAGCCGACAAGGATCAATCGCCGTACATTCTGGCCATCGTCAGGGAGTCGTCGGTCGATCTGAAAGGTTTCAAGTTTGGTGTCGATGCCAAGCAGGAGCAGTATCAGCGGGAACGTCAGACGTACTGGATCCCGCAGGACGATCTCGAGCCGATGGCAATGCTGCCCTTCCTGCTAGGGTAGTCCTTTGTGTCATACAGATCGGAGGTTTATGGGAACTAACTGACCTTGTCCGTTGTCGAAAGGAGCCATCATGCGGAAACGCATCCTGACCCCCGCAATCCTGTCCCTGTCCCTACTAGCCACAAGCCCCGCAGAGGCCGCTGGAAGCCCCTTAGAGGGCCGCTACAGCGAAGCCTGCACCAAGTACGTCAACCTCGCCAGGAAGGTGGGTTGGCCGAAATCCGACCGATGGATGCTCAGGCTGGTGCTTCACCGCGAAAGCCGGTGTCAGCCGACAAGCATCGGTAGGAACCGTAATACGAAGGGCGAGGTAACTTCCCAAGACTGGGGATTACTTCAGATCAATGATGTGTCATGGGTTCGGTATCTTCGTGACCTGGGCATCATCAAGGATCGTGAGGATCTTCTGAATCCACGAATCAATCTCACCGCTGCACTAGCGTTGAGAACCTACAGCGTCGAGAGGGGACTATCACCGTGGTATCAATGGCGAACAAGCAGTCCGAATGGGTCTGCCGGTTCTGTGGTGTCACCGTGAAAGTTTTCGTTCGACTGTCAGTACCACCAACACACAGCTGTCGCAAGAAACGGTGGCAGCAGATCAACCTCACCTTGAAAGGGGAGCAATGAATACCATCATCATCACGGGGAACGTGACGAAGGATCCCGAGATCCGCTACACCAACAACCGGACCGCGATCTGCGTGTTCTCCGTCGCCACGTCATACGGCAAGGACGACAAGAAGCAGACTACGTTCCACGACGTGAAGGTTTTCGGCGACATGGCCGAGAACGTTGCGGCTTCGATCACCAAGGGTGTGCGTGTCACCGTCCACGGTCGTCTCGAGAAGTCAACGTACGAACGCAAGGACGGTGGCAAGGGTATGTCGGTTGACATCGTTGCTGAGTCGGTTGCCCTCGACGTGCGGTTCCGTCCCGCGTACGCAGACCAGACCGAGAACACCATGCGCCAGGTCAAGCAGCAGTTCCCGAACGCGCAACTGTTGGACGAAGAAGAGCCGTTCTGATGCGCTTCGGGGAGTTGTTCGCCGGTGTCGGCGGGTTCTCCCTCGGGTTGGAGAAGGCTGGGTGGAAGTGTGGCTGGCAGGTGGAATGGGATCCGCATTGCCAGCAGACACTCGCCCACCATTGGCCTGATGTGCCGAGATGGGGAGACGTGTCCGACGTGCGTGGTTGGGAACTGCCAGTCGTCGATGTGATCACGTTCGGATCGCCGTGCCAGGACTTGTCGGTCGCCGGCAAGCGGGCTGGTTTGGAAGGTGGAAGAAGTGGTCTGTTCTTCGAGGCCACACGGATCATCAAGGAGATGAGAGATGCAACAAGAGGAACTTTTCCCCGATGGGCAATCTGGGAGAACGTCGTCGGAGCTTTGTCCAGCCGAGATGGTGACGACTTTGAGGCAGTCCTCCAAGAAATGGTTGGGTTGGGGGCGTGTCTCGTTGAATGGGCAGTCCTCGATGCACAGTTCTTCGGAGTCCCCCAGCGGCGTAGACGAGTGTTCGTCCTCGCTTGCTTTGATCCTGCAACCGCCGAGCGATGTGGCGAGCAAATACTTGCTGTCGGCGAAAGCCGCCGAAGGAATCCTGCGAAGGGCAAACAGAAGGGGCAAGACCCTGCCGGAGCAGTTGCAACAGGCTTTGGAAATAGTGGCTTCGAGCGATGGGCTGAACAACGGTCAGCCATAACGCTGTCGGCGCGTGACTACAAGTCGCCGAACAATGTGGTCGTACCTGCTCCGTTCACACCCTCGAGCCATGCTGCGTACGTTGAGGGAGTGGGAACACTCCGAGCCAACGGTGGAGATCTGGGGGGGGGGCAGCGAGACGCTAATAGTCGGATCGTTGGAGCGTTGATGGCACGGGACTACAAAGGGGTCGGCAACCAGTATGTCGCAGAAGGCAAGTTGGTGGTTCACGAAACGCCGCCGCGCGCAGAGTCCGACGGACTACGAAACCTGGATTGAGGGGGGGGGTGTCACCAACCTTGAACGCTTTCGACAACACGGGCGATGGTCGGGCGACAATAGTGATTAGGGAAATGATGCAGGTACGACGACTGACACCAACCGAGTGCGAACGACTCATGGGCTGGCCCGATGACCACACTTTGCATCGAGCGGATGGGAAAACCAACAGCGACACGACCCGCTACAAAATGTGCGGCAACGGTGTGGCTTCGCCGGTGGCGCAATGGATCGCCGAGCAGATCAATAAAATTGAATCGGATGTGTGAGCATTGTGGGACAGTCACGCGGGCGTTGACCGTCTGGTCCGTCGAGGACACGGCGTTCTGCGCCTGCGACTGCCATAACGCGCGGCGTTATGACCAGATGAACACGAAACAACGGAAAAAAGCAAGGGGAAAAGATGATCGAAAGACCTAGATGGATGCGTCGGGGGAACTGTGTCGGGGTTGCCGGCACCGTGTTCTTCCCAGACCTGGTGGGGATCAGCGACAAGGTGGCGTTTCGGGAGGCCCGAGCCTTGTGCGAAACCTGCGAAGTGCAGAAGGAATGTCTCGAGATGGCGATGGCTGTCGAGATAGACCATCCTCGCAGGTTCGGGATGTGGGGTGGCCTGACACCGAGAGAACGGCGCGGTCTACAATCTGAGCGTGACGCGCAAGCGGCGAGGGAATTGCAGCGAATCCGAGTGCAGCCTGCCCGCCAAGGGCAAGGGACTCTGCAATCGTCACTACTTGAGGCTCTACCGGACCCAGAACTTGGAGCGTTCGAGGGAAGCTGCTAAACGCTACGCCGAGACGCACCGTGAGCAGCGTCAAGAATACAAGCGTTTGTATAGGGCCGAGAATCGGGACAAGATCCGTGCCGACATGGCTGCGTACCGTAAGCGGCACCATGATCGTGTCCATGCTGGGCGTATGCGCCGCGACCGAAGGCTGAAAGAGAACGGGGTATTCCTGGTTACCGAGGCTGACATTCGCAGGCTGCGCCGGCGGCCCTGCTACATCTGTGGTCTGCCTGCCGATACCATCGATCACCGTGTCCCGATAGCCAAGGGTGGTCGGCATTCGGTCGGGAACCTTGAGGCTTGTTGCCGAGCCTGCAATTTCTCCAAGCGTGATGTCCTGCTGGTGCAGTTCCGCAGGCAAAAAAGAAACCCCGCAGCCTGAACAGGGAAGGGGATACCTGACGGCGCGGGGTTTCGGAGCGTGAGACTATCAGACTTTGTGTGTCTCATTTCTGTGGCTCGCCCTTAGAGGTGAACCGAATCGGGCGGCTCGCCCTTAGTGGTGGGAAATCCCCGCCCGCTCGAGGGTGGCCGCGCCGGTCGTCCCCAGCTCGGGGGTGGGGGTCTGGGTTGTTTGTGTCGCGCAAGTAATCGACCGACCATTTACGGCATGGCGCGGGGGTGTCATCGGGTCGGCGAGGATCTCGGCGAGACGTGCGGACACGTTGCGCGGGTTGATCGTCGGTGCGGTCATGCGGGCATTATGGGGAAGGGTTTGTGCGTCGGCGAGGGTGGCAACGTAGGTACGCGACGGGGCTACTTGTGTTCGTAGCGTCATTGCTTGCAAATGTCATACGCCCAGGGCATAATGACGTGTGGCCGGCATCGGGTCGGCCAGGAAGGGGGCCGAACATGGCCATTTGTACAGGGTGCGGGAGTGAGTCTCACGCGCTGAAGGTTGCCACTTGGCAGGACATGACGGGGGCGGGATTGTGGGCGGATACGCCTTCGGTTGAGTGTTTCGGCGTGTTGTGCGGGGATTGTCTCGAAGCTTTGCAGTATCGGGAAACGTGCGGCGCGGTTCACTCGATCACGGCGGCAACGATTGCGGGCCAGGTTCCTGAGATCGTCGCGGGGTTGTGGTCGGCGGGTTTTGGTTGGCTCGATCAGATAGCGGAAGTATTGAACGGGAACGAATGGGGGCCGGATACTTGCGAGATCATTGCCTACATTGTGCGGGCTTCGGGTCGCGTCGTCGGTGATGTGGTTGGGGGTGCGGCATGAGTACGGCAACGGTCAAAAGGTCGGCCCACGTTGCCACGGTCGCGCTATCTGATCGGCCTATTAGGGTTCGTGTTGAAACCCCCGCGGGGCCGTTGCAGCTTCATGCCGATGCAAAAACGGGGCCGTCGGGTTACTGGGCGGAGGGTCGTCGGCCTGTCTCGATCATTCCGAACGCTTTCGGGCTACCTTCGGGGCCGATGGAGATCGGCGGAACTTGTCCGCAATACTCGGTGAACGCTTGCCAGTCGTGTTACGCGGCGCGTATGGAAGGCGGGCCGTTTGGGCAATTCGCTGACATGGTTTCGCGGAACCTGGCAACGCTTGAACGGTTGAAAGAGTACGGGCAAGGGGCGGTGGTAGACGCGCTGACGGCGTTGGTAGATCGTTCGACGGCGTTACAAGTTGCCTCGGGTGTTGCGTCCCCGTCGTTTCGGTGGTTGTCGTCGGGTGACTTGTTCGCGCCGTGGTTTGCGTCGGCGGTGCGTGACGTTCAGCGGGCGAGGCCGTCGGTCACGTTTTGGGGCTATACGCGGTCGGTTCGGTATCTAACGTACCTTTTCGGTCGGTCATCGTTGCCGAATAATGCGCGGTGGTTCGTGTCAATCGACGCGGACAACGTGGGGACACACTCAGTAGCGGCGGCGCGTTACGGCTTGCCGGTGGCGTATTTGGCAGCGAATCGCGGCGAGCTTGCTCTACTTCGTGCGGTTGTGGATTCGGTGCGAGGCGAGAAGGTGACGGGGCTGGTTTGTCCCGCGTCGGGCGTATGGGCTGCCGATAATCTCGGGCCGTCGTATGTTGTCGGCGCGGATGGTCGGCGGGCCTCGCTCGATCACGGGCCGACGGTCGGGGCGTGTGCGTCGTGTTCGGCGTGTTTGCCTGGCTCGCGGGTGCGGGACATTGCGTTTTTACGGCATGGTGGGGCGGGTACGTCGGCGACATGGCAGCGGCTCCAAGTGCGTCGGGGGGTGTCGGCATGAGGTGCCAGGTTTGCGGGGGTCGGTGTCATTCTTCGGACTGGTGCTATTTCATGGCCGAGCGGGTTTGTCCGTCGTGTTTTGCGGCGGCCAATGGTTGGCAACGTCCACGGCGGGCGGCTCGACGTGTTCCGGCGGCGTTGGTTGTCGGGTTTCGTTGGGTTGTCGGGTTGGTTGGCGTGTACGGCGCGGGTCGCGCCTTCGACGCGGCCAACGACGGCGCGGGTAGTTGGTTCGGCGTGTTCGTCGGGTTGGGTTTCACGTTCGCGGCGGTCGTCTGGCCGTCGTCATCATCACAAGTAGAAGGGAAATAGTCATGTTGGCAGAGTGTTTTAGGTGTGGGAAGGTGGCCGACGGTGTTGGTACCTGTCCGCTGTGCGGGTCGTTTGCGTTTCACGCTCCGAATACGGGCGGGACGGCGGCGTACGATTTGGGCGGGGCTGACAAGCTTGACGCGATCACGGCGGCAGACATTGTTTCGGCGGGTTTGTCGGTCACGGTGTCGCCAGAACTCAGCGCGATTTCGTATGAGTGGCACGGTAATGGGCCGGTGTTCGTCCTGGCATACGGGAAGGCGCGTGAGACGATCAAGGCGCGGAAGGTTGAGACGGTCGGCGATGTCGTGCGGCTTGCGTTGGCGGACTGGCATACCTGCACGGGGTCGCCGATGTTGCCCCGCAAGGTTGGCAAGTATTCGGTCACGTTCTCGGGGTTCTTTGACGCGGCACAAGGTCAGCCGGCGACGGTGGTCAGCTTCGACGCGGGCCAGGTGACAGGGTGACGGCGGCGGAAGTAGTGCAGCTGTTGGGGCGAGTCGGTTCGCTCGATCTCACGTCTGATCGGGTTCCGATTTCGGTGCGGGTCACGGTTTACGATGTTCGGCAAGTGTTCGGTCGGCGTGACTACCTTGTCGAGCCTGTTGCGGGTCGCGGGCGGGCGTGGGTGTCGGCTGATCGGGTAAAACTTGACTAGTGGTCGGCGGGTCTGTACTGTCATACATACCAACTACGGAAGGGGCAATAAATGAAGGTCTGTATAGACGACGTGCTGACGGTTGAGTGTTCGCACTTGCTCAACGCGGGCGAGACGTGGAACGGATTTGTTCAGCCAGTATTTACGGCGGAGCAAGTGGTGACGTTGCTGGCAGAGTGTGAACGGGCAGAGTTTGGCGACGTGTCCGATGAGGTCACCGACATCGGCGGGGGTGAGTTCGTTACCTACGGGTGGACTTGGCAAATGTGTTAGTTCTGTAACGTCATACAACTACAGGGGAACCCTCTCGCCTTCGGGCGGGGGGGTTTCTTGCTGTATGGGGGTAGGTGGGTCGGTGGTTCTGGCTCGGTCGTGTGGGGCGTGTCAGCGGGCTGAGAAGGTCGGCGAGTGATCGGGTTGGGGTGGTGGTGCGGGTGGGTGCGTCGGTCGAACGGTGCCGAGATCCGGACGGCGGGCAGCGTAGGGGAGGCGGTCAGAACGTAGGCGGGAGCCACGGCCACGCGGGCGAGCGGGTCGAAGTGTCGCCACCAGGGGGGTGTTTTCTGGCCGTATGGGGTGCGGGGGGAGGGTATTTCGGGCGAACAATTGTCAGCGAGCCTGCCATTTTACATAAGTAATGTTATGGGCGGGCAGAAACGCGGCAGCCGGCACCCTCTCGACGGGGGGTCTGCCGAGGCGCGCCTGCGGGGGAGGGGGGTATTACCTCTTCCCGATATGTGTTGCTATTCCGCATCGTGGAATGTCACACGGCTGGGTCGGGTTTACAATTTGGCTGTGCAACAATCCGGCACTCGCAGCGTCTGGCCTGTGGGTCGATCCAACCCGCTCTCTCTGCCG
>Ga0222712_10000875_pt1 | contig 38663 bp, 48 predicted proteins | sample C33_657DmetaG_FD_165043 | JGI IMG/M metagenome (GOLD analysis project Ga0222712, IMG submission 165043) | Estuarine water microbial communities from San Francisco Bay, California, United States - C33_657D | ecosystem: Environmental > Aquatic > Marine > Unclassified | place: USA: California... | reverse complement strand
GCCATTTTTACCCCATCAAGCAACTGCTGCTCGTCAGATTTGCTAAGACTTTGCATTGCTTACCAACTCCGTACGAAATATTGGTTTCTCGTTTAAGCCAAGCAAGTTAGGTTTAGCGCCTGTCCTGAGGAACAGAAGTTCTTCAGGATCAAGCTCGGCTTTTCCTTTATCGAGATTACCCAGTTCAGTCCCTTCGTAAGCCTTGACACCGTCCAAACCAACACGCCAATCGAAATCGTTCATCATTGCATGGATATTCTTTTCAACTGCCGTGTGCTTGTCGTCTTGGCTCATGTCTGAGCGTTGAATCTCGATAAGTTTTGAGTTCAAAGCAAACAGTTCCATGACATTGTACTTTGTGACATCAAAGCGAGTCGAAGCTTGCAAGCTTCGCCGCTTTATTTGCAAGGAGAACTGATTGTCAAAATAATCATTTAAATCTTCTGCTTTCTGTACGTGCTTACGATCTTGAAAACCGCTGATCATCATGTCGCAAACTAGCGGACCGCCGAAATAAGCAAACAGCTTTAACGACATGTCGTAGTAAGGCACGATGATTGGCTGCACCACACGAGTTGCCGCCTCAGTGTCGGCGTTGGGGCGAGGTGTTGTCTGTAAGGCAAAACTGTCAGATGCCGGCACAAGAACATTTCTTACGATCCAATCCCTGTGAGACATAAAAGGTTGAACGTTAAAAAAGATACGCTCATACCATTCAATCGTTTCTGGCAACGTCTTGTAAGCTGCGGCAATTTGCTCGGTTTTAAACCCGGCAAGAAGTCTGGCTTCAATTGTCAAACCGACTTCTGGATCAGTTTGCATTCTGCTGTGAATGCTGTGCGCGTAGTAAAGCCCAGGGTTATCGGTTAACAGGCGACGACGGTCCACATTTGGCTTCTTCAGCTGCGCTAAAAAAATACGATACTCTTTGATGTATTCATCGTCGTGACGAGTAATGCGCTGTGAACCGCCCGACTCGGCAATAGATAAACCACGTTCATGCCGCCAGTATGGCCGCATGAACGGGTCAAACACAACTACTTCCGTGTAGTTATTCAAAATCAACTCCTAAATTGTCGCGTCAGCGCGACAAGTGTAGGCAATCTCGTAAGTCAAAGATTCAGCGCCGCCTACCGTCAAAACTTCTAACCAAAGCGCAGAATAGCGGCAACGCATTGTTTCGCTTTGATTGTCCTTGTTTTCGTAAGCCCTGTTAATGTCAAATTGCACGTAATCGCCGGAAGTGAGCTTAGTAGCGGCGTAAACCAAGTGCGTGACAGGACTGGTAGTCGGGTCAAATGGTTTTGTTTGCCACAGAACAGCAACGTTCGGCGGCGTTGAACCCGGAATGGTGAAAGCAACATCCGTTACCACTTCCGTGTCAGAAACAACAGCGGTAACAGTCTGTAGGACGTTGTAGTTGTCCTGCGAACTGTTTTTTAGCTCAATCTGATCACCGACTTTCAAGTTGTGCTCGACGTCGGTTTCCAACAGAACATAACCGCTTGAATCTGAGATGTTAGTGACTATGCCGCTGGCTTTGACATTCAAGTCAACGGCCGAGATGCAAGCACCACGACGATCATAGATATTCAGATCAGCTTCTTCTGGTCCGCCTGCGGTCTGCGTGACAATGACGCGATCCAAAATGCCGCGAGGCGGCATCGGCAACTCGACGTGAGCCGGTGTACCGCAGAGAACGGTAAAAGAAACAATCTTTGAATAACCTGTGGCCATGATTAGTTCCTTGCGGTTTCTTCCAGGTTAACATCGCCTTGGTCAAAAGGCGATTCTATTGTCTTCTCTTTCAAGAAGAGTGTGATATCGCCAAGCGATTCAAAAGCGTTGCGCAAGCTGTCTTCCAACTCTGGCAAATCGCTCTTGCCGTAACGATCTTCAAACTCTTCTTGGTGCCAGTAGAAATTCATCAGCAACCGGCCAAGCGAATCCAGTGCTTCAACCAGCGGAGCGAGATGGCGCTCAACCAAAGAATCTTGCCGCACTGACTTAAGCATGCCAGAAATCATCGAAGTATCAAAGACTTCCTTCTGTCCGCCCATGGCCGCCTGCTGAGCAACCTGGAAGTTCTTCTGAAAATCTCGCGCTTCAAAGTTCTGCCACGGGTCCCATACGCCAGGGTCAGTCTGATCGGCAGTCAAGCCGCTCAGACGATAAGCTGCCGATGACGTGAACTGAGTCGGCACAGCCGTACTTGGCCCGTATTGTTCAACGCTACGCTCATCACCGTAATCGTCATAGATAGGAGCGTTAGGTCCGTGAGCCAATATGCTGGCGTTTGGAGCAGCTGATTTCTGCGTGCCATAACCGGGAGCATAAGCAATTCGGTAGCTTGCGTGACCCTTGTGTTCGGCTGTCGCCAAAATTTCACGCGCCGCCTTTTCACGCAAACCATGGACGCTCACAAGATGCCAAACGGCAGCTTGCTTGCTTAAGCGAGTTTGCCCAAGCGCAGAATCCAGATAAACGTCTGTGCCGTTGTTGTGAAGCTTGAGTCCAGCTGTTTTCTCGTGGAACAGCAGCTGAATGTCGTCAATCTTGCCAAGCTGGATCGGCGGCATGTCGCTGCGGCTGTCGTAGTTGCTGGAACACATCAATTCGCCGGGTTTAGGCTTCTGCGGGTCGCTCAACTTCAAGAACTTGAACGAGGAAGGAACGCGCAGTTCACCTCCGATAGCCCGCAACTTAGTGCCGCGATCGCCTTCTTTGTTGATGTACAGCATTGCGCCGTACGGGCTCGGCATGTGGTAGCTTTCTTCGGTGAACGGGTCATAGCGCTTTGCCAGACGCGGCGCAGTGCTTGGCCTGTTCTCGTCAAAGTTGATGTTGGTGCGGAAGTCCACACGATAGCGACCTTCGCCATAGTTGGACTGCACGTGAAAAGGAGCGGTGGAAGAGCCGTACTGGTCGATACCTACATACTCGCCGCCTTCTTGCAAAGAATCAGCGCTACCCAAGCTGTCAAACCACTCCTGCCATTCGTCTTTCTCGCAAATTTGATCGGCAAAGACGTTAGTGGCGTAAGTATTGAGCCACTCTTTCTTTGAACCGCTGTCGTCAAGCCGGACGAGCGTTACCATCGGTTCGCGACCACGGTTGCTACTGCCGTGCATGGCAACCAGCATCTTGCTGAACTTGCCCGGTTTCTCAAGCACGCGGTAGAGGGCAGTTTCGCTGGGGTTTGTCAGCTTGGCCTCAACCTGGACCTTATAAGCCTTGCTAGTCTCGTCGTCGCTGCGTCCATCGCTGATCAGCGAGCGCTCACGCAACAGCTTCTCACGCTCGTCGGTGTTCAGGTTGGCGCTGTCTACCGAAGCAGGACCTTCGTCAGCTTTGACGTCTGCGGCGTTCTCGTTGGCTCGTTCACCGAACGGCACGCGATTCTCGATGACAAACTCAGAGACGTACAGACGGAGCTTGCCTTCCTTGACGTGATCGACAGGACCGGCAGGCGGTGCAGTTGGAATCAGCAAGTTGCCAGGCATGTAAGGCTTGGCCTTGGCTTGCTTGACCGGCATGATGCTTTCGGCGGACTTCTCAGTGTTGGCCTTCAGTTCGGCACCCCAACGAGAGAAGCAGTCAACGCCGTAGAACTTTTGCATGCCTTGCTTGATGGTCGGATACCGCTCCGAGATGGCGTGAGCCAGCTTGAGCAGTTCCAGGCTCTGCGGCATGACGACGTTAAAATCCAGAATTGAAGCTTGCTTGGCTAGGGCGGCTCCAAACGGATCGGCAACAACTGCCGCCTGGTTCAGTTTGCGATCACCTGCACCACGGTACAGAGAGTTGGCCATCTTGGTTTTAAACGCTGCCACCATAGGCAACACGTCTTTAAACCAGCTGTTATCGCTGGCACGCTTGCCACCACCAATGGACGGTGGGATAGAAAGCGTACGAACGTCAGGATAAATGCCGCCAAGCTCACGCAACTTGCGAGCAGAAGGCTCGCCAAGCACGTGAGGCTTGCGGCTCATAATGTAGTTGATCCAGTTCTCTTTTAGTGGAACGAAAGAATCGTTGTTCTTCATGTACAGCAGTTCGTGACCTTTTAGGTCGCCGTTCAGGAAGAACACAGGAGCATAGAGCCACTGCTTGTCGATCTGAAAACCGAAGACACCCATGGCCTTGGTATTGTCTTCGTTGCGGTCAACTAGCTGAAAACCCAGCATGTAGTCCAACAACCGAGGAGCCTTGTCTCGCAAGTAAGCGTAGGCCAGGCTGGAAAAAGCCTGCTCAAATTCGGTCTCACCGCCGCTACCGCCAAGGTTAGCAACTTTAACTAAGCTGTTTTTCATGTTTCCTTCCATGGTCCGTGGCTCTCGGTATGTTTTAAGCTTAGAACTGTTGGAAAGGGTTCCAACCGCCGCCGAAGTCTGCTGACTTGATCTGCTGTTGCATTATCGCCTGTTGTTCACGGATGGCGGCTTCAGCAAAAGCAGCTTCTTTATCTAAAGCTTCCGGCTGTTCGGCTGGCGTACCTTTCTTTTTCTTCTTGACCTTGTCTGTCGGCGGCAACAAATATGCCGCAGCAGTCTTGGGATTAAAACCGCCAAGCAAAGGTATGGCACCTATGGCATTAAACTGATTATGTGCCAACATAGCCGATACATCCTCCGACGAGGCAAATTTAGACTGCTTAAACAATAAGTTTAGCCGTCAATTGACTTAACTCGCAAGACAAAGCAAGCTATTGCCCGGCCCACGACCTATACGTTTGCAACGTATTGTTTAGATGCTCCCATTCAGCTTTTAGCTGTTGTGCCTTAGCTGTATCTCTTTGAGCCATGGCATTGCGAATCTGCTGGCTCAGTTCGACCATCTTTGTCTTCTTAGTTTTAACCGAGTTTCGCATGTAGTTACTGAAGTCGCCAGTTCCGAAGTAGCCGACTTCCTTGTTATACAAGTTGACGATCTGATTGTAATCAGACTGCTGTCGTTTTAGTGTTTCAAGCTGAGCCTGCTGCTCTGGCGTGGTAATCCCCTGCTGCTGCAAGTTAGCAATTTGTTGATTGACGTTTTGCAAGCTCTTAGACGCATTATCGCGGAATTGGTAGCCGCCTCCAGCCCAACTTCGGTTACCCATTTGCCAATTAGCGGTCTCGTCTTCCATAGCCGCAGCTTGCGCTTTGGAATCTTCAATTTGATTTTGAACTTCTGTTGCTTGATTGGCAACTTGCTGGCGTTGCTGTGGCGACATACCGCCGGCGTTTGAGGCTTGCTCTAGTTGTTGACGCTGAGCTTCCAGTTGTTTCTGTCGATTTGCTTCCATTTCTTGAACTTTAGCTTTATCGTTGGCGACCGCACGACTTCTTGTATCAGACCAAGTGACTAAGTCACGAGCTTTTCCACCTGCGGCAGATATCGCTTCTCCTGCACCTTGCGCCAAGTTTGTGACGCCTTTCAGCGGGTTCATAAACGTTTGACCTACGCCGCTCAAGTAACTGCTGTTTTGAATATTTTGATTGAAACCGCTTTGATTCCAACCAAAATTACCCATACCATCGCCACCAGCCCACTCAGGCAGTAGACCGACGGCATCAAGCATTTCGGTTCCAGCGTTGACAAGCGTCATACCACCTACGGCTGGCAAAAACCCAGCCCCAGCACCAAGACCTGCGCCAGGAGCAACAAAACTACGACCGGCTCGCGCAATACCGCCAAGAATCCCGCCGGATGTTCCCGCAGCAGCGCCGCCAGCAGCAGCGCCGCCAGCAGCAGCACCACCCGCACCGGCCAAACCGCCTGCATACTCAAGACCCATGCCTAAGAGGCCACGCGCAGTACCGCTACCGCTAAACGGGTTCATACTGTTGCCTTGACCAGCTTCAGAATTCGGGTCTACCGGTGTTGGTGTAGGTTGAGGCGCAGGTATTGGCTGTGCGTTAGGCTGCGGCATCGAGCTCGGGTTTGGCAAGCCGCCAGACGGAATGCTGTAGTTAGGTTGTCGAGGATTAGTGGAATAATCAGGAGAAGGCAGCTGATACTGTGGCTGCATTTCCGGTGTCTGCGGCTGCTGTTGCGGCATGATGTTTGGAGACAAGCCGCCTGATGGTGCATTACGCACGCTAGGTGCGTTCATCCTTGAAGAAGGTAATCTTCGCGTTGGGCCAGCGCCACCGCCAGATATAAGATTGTAATCCCTCGAAAAATCTTGCAGGCTGGGCGTCTGCATCGGTTGATACGTTTGACCAGCCGATGAAGGGGCAGGAGAAGCCGCTTGAGTTTGCGCTTTAGGTGCAGGTATTGGCGAAGCGCTGGGTGTAGCCGGAGCCGAAGTCACCGGTGCTTTGGTGTTGGTTGGCGCGGACGAATCGGCTTTCTTGACAGAACCAACTTTAAATTTGCCGCCAAAGAACATTGAACCAGAAGGAGCTTGTTTGATTGGCTTCGGCTGCTCAGGCTCTTCTTCAGGAATATCAACTTTCGGTAACGAATAACCTGGCTTAGGTTGAATGACTGCGCGGTTAGGCACATCGCCAAAGTCAGTACCCGTTGCCAGGCTTGGAATAAAGCTGGTGCCGCGCTCTTCGCTTTTTGCGCCGCGTGCCACAGACTCTAACAAGCTTTTCTTGAGACCAGACCCATACATCTGAGTCATCCAGTCTGGATCATGCTGCAACTGATACATGCCGCGAACCATGTGCGGCTCAAATGGCGGCGGGTTGCGATGTACGGGTATCTCGTTGACGCCAAATTCGTCAAAGTCTTTGAGCATAGACGGACGAATCTTAGTGCCAATTGTGTAATGCAGCACAGGTTTTTCCAGGTACTGGCCCAAAGCTTTCTTGGGAGCCAGCCTCTCGTGCCCTTCTCGCGGTTTATACGTGTGTTCTAATGTCGAGTACGGAATGATGTCGTCAGGAACATGGTCGTCGGTTTCTTCCGTCAACTTGACGTGATTAATCAAACCACGAGCCAGCAACTCAATATTGCGCCGATGGCCCATCATGCCGCTGCTGGCCATGGCCTTGCGAAACTCGTTAACAAAGTAACGGCGGCCTTCGCCAACACCTTTGTACTGCGTAATTATGGCTGGGTTGGGAATGCCGTCACTAATCATGTCTCCAGCTTCAACTTCGTCGCCTTTTTTAACTTTTAGGTCGTAGCCTTCGCCTACGTAATGCTTTTCGTCGTTGATAGTGACGTAATAGCCACCAGCCGGAGCAGGCTCAACCCGCTGCACGGTTCCGTCCAAAGTGGCATGGGCTGCGCCGCCCTGCATGCGTTTTGGCGTTTGAATGAGTTGGTTGATGTACTGAAAACCACCTACGGCTTTTTCTTGCCCAGCAACACCGCCTGAGTGTTTGGCAGAAAGCTGACCTTGGCTGATAGGTTCGCTCAAAGCTTGAGCAGCCTGCAAACCGACTTGTTCGCCACGCCCAGGTAGAGTTCCGTTTTCACGAACTCCGACGTCGCGGGCGTAAACTCCGCCTTCTGGTGAGCCGCCAACCAAAGGTGAACGCACTAAAATCCGGCTTTTGCCGAGTCTTGAAAGGTGCTTGAGAATCTTTGGCGTGAGCGGCGTGTTCTTCTTGTAAGGACCGATGTCCCGCGCCAGCAACGAGCCTTCGTTGTCCATATCGTCGGTATCGACGATCATGCCACGCACTGGGGCATCGGGTCCTTCTTCTTCGCCGTCCTCGCCCATGACCACAAGCCTGTGACCAGCCTGGTTCAGCTGCTTGGACAAGAAACCGGCTTCTTGCGTGGCGAATTTGGTAGCAATGATGCCACGTCGAGCACCATAGGTGCCGGCCCAATATTCTTCAGGGGACAAACCTTCGCTGTAGCTTCTTAACACAGGGATGGGGATAACCTCGTCCCTGTGATCCGAATAAAGCATGTCGGCAGCCAGTAGACTGGCTAAATTCATCGGCTTGCCACGACTGCCTGACAACACTTGTAAAGCTAAAGGATTCTTTTCTTTAATCGCTTCTTCCAAAACGGCTTTCTGCTGTGGCGAGCTTTCACGCCCCACCACTCGAATAATTTTGTCCGTACGCTGCTGATCTGTCAGCGAATCGTCAGCCAAGATGTTGCGAAGCTCGCCCTGAATCCTTTGTCGGACTTCGTTGGCAACTTTGCTGCGACGCAGATGGCGAATGCCGAAAGACATACCGCCCTGATCTTGTGCTGAGCGTCTGCCGACCTGATTTAGATTGAACGATATTTCTCGATACCGCTCAGGGTATTTCTTTGCGACTTGTTGCAACAAAGCTTTAACGCTCTTCCCATCCAACACGCGATTGTAGTCTCGCATGTCTTCGGGAAGAGCGTCGTTAACAAGCATTTGACCGACAGTAGCCGAAATCATTTAACCGGCCCTATTGGAAATACTTACAGATCGTCGTCATCGTCGCCGTCGTCGTCACCTTCGTCAGGCTTTACCCCGAAAGCAGCTGCGACGTCTTCTTCTGTTATTTCTTCTGCCTTGATGCTGGCTTCCGGTTCTTCTGGAATCTCTACAGGTTTGATTTCTTCAACAGTTTCGACTTTAACTTCAGGAACCGAAATTGGCACCGGATCAACTTTGAGCGCGTAATTAACCTGATCGGCTTGACCACGAGTCAACGTATTTCGCCCTACAGCCAAATCAACATGCAGTTTGGCTTGTTTCAATTCTTCGGCAGAGCCTTTAACTGTGATGCGAGTCGCTCCCGAGCTAAGTTCTTCAAGAATCGACTGCACCACAGACTTGCTGCTGCAAATTACTTGAACGTGCTTGGAGGCTTTCAACTTGGCTGCTTTAGGCGTGCCGGGCTTTGCCGCTGCTGAAGCATAATACTTGTTTGCTGAAGTATTTGCGTCAGACGACTTGTGCTGGTAGCTGGGAACAATTTTCGGCGTTTTGCTACCTTCCCTTGTCCCGGCAATGTTGAGCTCTTGCCTGGAGGCATAGTAAGCACTGTTCGCAGTTCTGTTGAAGTCAGCCATGTTAAACCTTCATTCTCGATGATATTACGGTTTCGTTGATACCGAGCTTCTGTAAGTTTGAGTTGAAACCGGGGTCCTCACAATGCGAAACCAGGACACTGTGAGGACCACCAAACATGGCTGCGACACTGACAGGAGTGCCGTTAGCCATTCTGATAACAACCTGAGAAGCCTCCAACCTAATAGGAGGTTTTCCGATTGTCTCAACAATCTCAACAAAAAACATTAATCACCTTATGCTCCAACCCGTTTGCGCATAACCAAAGCTGCGGCAAGGTTAGCGTTATTGCGGGTCGTTTCATGAGCACGATTCAAAGACAATTCCGAAGGCGGCGTGAACGCCACGCCGCTTTCCCACTCAGCTGCCGCAGCTTTCATAGGCTCAATCGGGGATATTTGCCCGAGTCCACCGCCACCTTGACCAGCGTTATCTGGCGTGGCAGCGGCATAGCCTGCGCCACCCTGAGCGATTTGATTCAAATCTTCAGGCGTGGCAACCATGTCTTGTGCCGGGATGTGAATGCCCATGGCGTCCACAATCTTGGCAAGCATTTTCTTGATCTGCATGATCTCGACATTGACGTCAATCTTGGGCTTCAACCCAGGACCGGCACCTTGAGCACCACCGGCTCCGCCGCCATTTGCAGCCATGGCAGACTGAACTGCCTGCTGAATCATCGGCATAATAGCGGCCATGGGATCGCCACCACCGCCAGCCATCGGGTCACCGCCAGGAGGAGGAGCACCGCCAGCCATGGCAGGGTCCATAGGAGCACCACCCGCAGCAGCAGGGTCACCGCCAGGAGGAGGAGCACCCATGGCAGGATCACCAGCAGCCACGAATGCAAACTTGTTCAGCTGTGCAACAGACTGCCGAGCCTGACGCAGCAACTCAGTATTAATCGCCATGTGAGAAACTCCTTTGATACCTAGTCAAGATTCTAGGATTTGGACCTTATCTTCGATAGAGATATCGCCACGCTCGTACGCCCGTCGCATGTCCTGCACAGTCCTGAATATTTTTTTAGGACGTTCGCTAGCAGAGCTAGTTGCATGATACAGACCGCCAACATATTCGTTGGCAGGTGCGTGCATCACTGACTTAAAGTCTGACAAACTGAACAGGTTACGGCTAGGCAAAAGTCTTTCCAAAGCCTCTTGCCGGGCTTTTTCGGTGCTCGGCACGTGATAGTTCATGGCATCGCCGTCAAAGTCGGCATTGAAGCCTTTTACGATCAGCGGACTGACTTGCAGCGTGTCGCCCTTGGTTAGTCTCGGTTTCATTGCCATGATGCCGAACTTGTGGAGAACTGGCGCACGGCTGATGTAAACCGGACGATGATCCATTTCTTCCAGCAAGATTCTACGAGCCAAGTCGGTCTTCTCAGTAACTTGCTCGCGTGCCGCCCGCAAAGACATGCCTTGGCGCACCAATCGTCTGGTAACGAACTTCTCGTACGCTTTAAACGCTTTCTCTTCCGGCAAGCCGACTGAATCCATGTCTAAATCCGGATTTGGCGTGATCACAGCACGGCCTACGTTATCTACCGTGGTAGAGATTAGTTTGCGCTGTAACGTGCCAAACTTTGGACTGGAACCAAACACAGATTGAAGAATGCCTTTGACATTCTTCTCACGAGTTTTCTGGCTGATCGGATCACCAAGACCAGTGACTGCCTTGAAAGCGTTGTAAGTGGCGAGCCGCTCTTGCCCCGAACCGTCAGCACCTAACTCGGCCTGGATACTCTTGAGGTTTTGATTTGCCTCGAAAAGTTCTTTGTAAAGGTAGTTTGCGTCGTTGATGAGCGGCATATCGTTGCTCATCAGACTAACCGGCCTAAACATTGGCGGTAAGACAGGAACTTTGGTTAGGACGTAATCCTCAGGCTTAAGCCCAAGCTTCTGGGCACTTTTCAAGTAGCCAAGTTTTCGCACAGCCGCATCGCGCTCTGACGCTCGACCAGCTGCGATTATGTTCCTGGTTTTTTCAATTTCCGCTTCTAAGTTCATGCCGGATAAAGCTTTTTTGATAGCGGTAGGCCCTGTCCCATATTTTGACAGGTTCTCAGTTCCAGCTAAAACGCCTTGGAATTGCTTCTGCGTCAGGCCAAGGATTCGCCTGACAGGCTCTTCCATCACTGGATTGGGCATCGGCTCGTGCAGCTTGATGTAGCTCCAACGGTTACCGCCGTGTCCGCCCGTCTTGGCTTTGTCAAACAAGCCGTTTGGTAGCTCTTTCAGCTGCTTGTTCCAGTCCACACCTTCAGCACTCGTCAACTCACGATCACCGGCTAACTCCTCAACATCCTTATCCGTCAGGGCCATGATGTTGGTTTGAGTGCCTTGCTTGACGACGTTAACGCCGGCGGCTCGTAACTGATTTACGAATTTCTGGTAAACAAACGGAACTTTGGCAGCTTGCGGGTTGTAGCCCGACATGAACTGTAACCAATACTGGTCGTTCTTCTGACCACGCACTGTGCTAACGTCTTGCAGAGTTGCTGTGGCACCGTGAGATAGCAAAGCATTGGTATCCAACATACCAATACGCTTTGAGCCTTCTGAGCCACCCTTAGCCGGCGTATCTTCCATGGTGTAAGCACCACCGCCTCGTCCTTGTCCTTTGGACTCGGCGGTATGGTGTAACTTCATGAAAAATCGGTTGCCAGTGGCAACGCTTTTGATTTTCTGATCTCGAGACGGGTCAATAATGTCGTCAAGATCAGACAAACCTTCTTTGCCCAACTCTTGCATGACCCATTCAGCCATGTCTTTCTTGGAATCAAAATCTTGAACTTTGATGGGTTTACCACGCTTGGCGGCAATTTTTCCCAGCAACAGTTCGGCCATTTGCGCAGGATTGGTTCTAGTGATTACGCCGAGGGGATTAAGCAAAACTTCAAAGGGCTGACCATCAGCGGAATGCGGCATTTCACGGTCTGGGATGACGTCAGCGACAACACCTTTGTCCCCGTAACGACCTGACAGCTTATCTCCGGTTTTGATGGCTGATGTCGCTTTAACAACGACAGTCGGCCCCGTTTTCCCCATGACAACATCGGTGACGACGCCAGAGTCGTGGTGATCCCAAGTAACTGTTGCATCGTTGTACCCCGACTGGCCTTTTTTGTGGACCTTGTTATACGCGGTTTCCTTCAGGGTTGTGCCTAAGACTAAAGGGTCGCCGTAATTCACCACAGTGCCAGGCTTGATGACTCCGTTGTCATCAAGCTTTGCCAGAGTTTCCTTGTTGAACTTACCGGGGAAAGTCTGAATGAAATTCTTCTTGCCGATCTTCGTCTTGTCGTTTACCTCCAGTTCATGCTGGTACATATGCTCAGAAGCCATCTTCTTTGCAAAACTTTCTGAAACAACAACAGCGTCTTCAAAGTTCTTACCTTGCCACGCCACATACGCCACCCTGGCGTTTTTACCCAGCGCTGTTGCGCCGGTTTTGTCGGTAAAGTTGGAATGAGCCAGCAGCTGGTCTGGTCCAAACTTATCGCCAGGCCGCACTGCTGCCGTTTGATGAATAAACGTTTTGCGGTTGAATGGGAAATTGTTGTAGAGCTCGTGCGTATCTTCTGTACCGTCGTTGTAACGCACCTTGATCTCTTCAGGTGTCACCGAAACAACGGTGCCACCCTGAGGCGCACGCAAAGTGCCCATGGCTCCGGCATACTGCTCTTCGTAGCTCTTGAGCCCGTCTGTGCCGGGTATGGCTGACTGAACCAGCGGTGCTTCAGCGTCAACGACAGGCAAAGCTTGCGTGGTCATACGACTGGCCATGACCAACCGCTGACCTTTCACCTGACTCTTCATCGGAATGATGTTAGACAGCGGGTTAAACGCCTCTTCCATCGCCGGCAGTTCCAAGTCGATCTCCGACTTCGGAACGTACAGCATTTTGCCGCCACGCATGGCTGCCACACGCGGACTGTCGCTTTCCTGGCTACCAGGAAAACCGATGGTCATGTCAGCCACGTCCTGTGGTGTCTTGAACATCAATTCGCCAGTACGAACGTCACGAAACTGTGTGTAAAGTTTGCCATCTTTGCCTTTGCGAGCACCTCTGGCCAAATAAGTGTCAACACCTACCTTGCCAGACTCTGGTGTACGCAAAGGATCAATAAATCCGAACATACTGGGCTGCACACTTCGTGCTTCTTTGGGAATAGCGTCGGTGGTCGGAATACCGCCCTCGCCCAGCCGGCTAACAGCCGTGGTCTTGTCGTACAGTTCTGCCGGATTGATCTCTTCGATGGCTTGGCCAAGTCCGCTCGTCATCAAGGCAGCTTGAAGCTGCTTGTTAAGCGCAGAAGACGGCATGCTTTTCAAATCGCCTTTGCCTGACATCTTCCACAGCAACTGACGGCGCAAGCCGCCCTTATCGCGAGTCAATCGCTCGGAAAACAAGTCTTCCGGCCCCATGAACTGCTGGTACGTCAACGCATCGCGATCGTCGGGCTCAGCCTCGTTCTTACTGACTTGCACCAGCTTCTTGGTGATGTCTAGCACAGCGTCTAACGTTAAACCGTTGTGAGGCTTACCCAGCGTCCGCTTGGTGACGTTCGGATCAAGCTCCATCTTGGCAAACTTGGCAACCAGCGCCGCACGTTGCTCGTTCTCGTCGCCTTGTAGTTCTCTGGTGTTTAAAAACTTTTGTTTTAGCTTTTTGTATTCGGCAGCATCATCGTCATTGAAATTGCTGACAAACAAATCTCTACCCCAGACTTCCTTCAATTGCTCAGGCGTGGCACCCATGGCCTTGAGCAGAGGGGTCAAGCTTACCGTGCCCTGTCCAATCCGGATTTTAAACTGGCCCTTCTCGGGGTCGAGGAAGTAGCGGTGGGACACGCCTTTGCCTGGCATGATGTTGGCGTGTGATTCAATTTCGCCGTTGTCACGGACACGGGTGTAGACGCCAGGAAGCAGACGCTGCTGGTTTTTCAGCGTGTATTCGGTGCCGTTGTTGATAAACGTACCACGCTCGGTGAGATGCGGTACGGTCGCCAATACGGATTTCTTTCGATCAATCACCTGCTGGCTGAGGTTGTCAACCAACTCCCAGGTGCCGCGCAATCTTCGTCCGCGAGTCAACCCGTTTAAAATAGCGGCTTTCTGATCGCGTTTGCTGACTCGATCAGGGTCCTGGTAATCCACATCCACCAGACGCAGCGTGTGCCGCTCGTTTGAAATAGGCTCGATGCCACGGGCAGCGTTAAGCACATTCTCGTAAATGCGAGAACGAGTCTTGTTAGTATCGCCAAACTCCCGGTAGTCCATGTCGGACGATACCGGGAGCGCAGGCATCGGGATTGGTTGGGCCGGAGCCGGAGTCAATAACGATGGCGCTGCTGGCTCAAGCAAGTTTGGCGTGAGCGGCTGCATCGTTTATTCGCTCTCTTCTTCTTGCGGTTTTGGTATCGCGTAAATTTCTGGTGGCTGGGCCAAAGCTTGCCGACGAGCTCTTTCAGCCAGAGCTTTCTGAAGCACAGCACGTTGGCTGTTCTTCTTCATGGCGTTGTTGACAATCATGTAGCCAAGAGGCGCTGACACCAAACCGGTAGTCAACAAAGCACCTTGCGTTGCTCCAGCGAGGTTAGGAAATAGCTGGTTAAGCTTGTCTTTGGCCCAGCTAACAGGCGAAGCTGCTTTTTCCAGGCCGGAGAAAGCCGCATCTAGCGATTCGTCAGTGCCTTTCTTATACGCGCCAAGCAGAGCATTTTCATAATCTTGCTTTACTTTCTCAAGCTCTTTCTCTTTCTCCTTGCGGCGTTGCGTGTTCAAAATCGCATCAACGCCTTTCCAGCCACCATAAGCAGCCAAAGGCGCACCAAGCAGCATGGAAGGAATAAAGTAATTCAAGCCATAACGAGACGTGGCCAAGTCATTGTCGGCTTTCTTTTCAGACTCGTTCGTGACTTTCTTCCAGTTCTTAGCGTCGGGATAAGCTTCGTCACCAGGCTTTGCCGCCGACTCGCCTCGCTTGCGCTTGGCATGAATGTTGGCCCAAAGACCGGGTTTGCTGGCAGCTTCCTTTTCGTCTGCTGCGACAGGGTACGGCACGGGCATTTCAACCACACGCTTGGGAGAGACTTTCTTTTTCTCGCCAAACATGCTTTGCAAACCGCTAGCACCACGCGCAGCAGCACCAAGACCACCGGCAAGCAACAAGGCCTTGATGATGTCCTTGGTAGCGTCAGATCGCAGCTGCTGATTGTGGAACTGCTGCACCTGCTGACCGACAGGAGAAGTCGGCTTGCCTCCGAAGGTAGGCAGATAACCAGCTAAACCGGAAAATCCGGCATGCTTGGTCTGCTCGATTTCCTGCAAAAGCGACTTAGCGGTTGCTGCGTCCATAAACACGTCCTTGTAGTTTACTTTTGCTCAAACGGCGTCGGCTTTCCATCCTCAAGGAAATACTCCAGCCATTCTACATACACGTAATGAAATTTGTCGCCCTTGTCACGCCAGCGGTTAACGTACACCAGCTGATACCATGAGTTGGCAACACCATCCATAACTTTCAGGTAAGCAGCGTTTTCTTCCGGATCACCGGTATAAAACGTGCCGTTCTTTGGGTCAGCAACACGAACAACCCGCTCATCGAACTCTTCGCCACGAAGAAGCGGTGCTTGTTGACCTCGGAAGGGCAGACCATCAATGTCCGCCCTGTCCCAGAATAACTGTCCTCTGCCGTTGCCATCCTTGCGGCTGGTGAATTTCACCAAGCTGTTTGACATAGCATCTCTTTCTTACAGGAATACCTGCCCAGTTCGTTTCCTTTGTTGCTTGTAATCACGCATCTGCTTCTTACGTCCAAGCTGGTCGGTCATGCGACGATACGTGTCCATCAGTTCCTGCTGCTTCGCCTCTTCGACGTCAGTAGCATCAACGTCAGTTGCAGCATTCTGCAAGTAAGCAGTCAAAGCACCGGCACCAGCAGGAACACCGACGGCAAGTGCCGCCAGTGGCCACATGCTCTTGCCGAATTCGACAACACTCTTACCGGCATCAGCGGTGTCTTTCACCGTACCGGTAACTTGTCCAATAGCTTCGCGAACAAACGCTTTCTTGCCGAGAAACTCAGCAGCACTCTTGGCCAGGCCATTTATTTGCTCGGGAGAAAGACCTTCTTCCACGCAGCGAGACAAAAAACCAAGTTTGAACGCCTCATGCGGTTGCATGGCTGTCTCCGTTATTCGCTTTTCGGCGTCACAAAGCTTTTGACTTTGCTGACAACCTTTTCATAAAGGTTTTTTACCCAAGTCGGTTGAGGCAGGACATTCCAACCAACAATCAGCCCCAGCCCAAAAAACAAAAGCTTATCTAACATGGCAACCTCCAGATCAAGTAGGTTTCGCCGCCAACTCATCAAAAGAACTTGTCAAACTAGATGGCATTACCACGGTAACCGGCAAATCCATAGCCTTGTGTCGTCGAACTTCAGGGTCTTGCGGTATTCCTTGGTCTTTTGCCTTTTTCACAAGCTCCAATGCTTGCTCAATAAATCGCATGTGCCTTTCAACTTCATCTGCGTGCATGAAGCCTTCGTTGTCTTTCTTACGTCCATTGGACAGCATATCGCTTATTCCCTGCAACCTCAGCAGGAATTCACGCACTGAAACAACGCCATAACCGTTGTCTCTGCTGTCTTCCCAATGCAACTGTCCTCGATCTGCCCACCAACGAACAGCCTTTGGGTTTGCGCGAGGCCCGAAGAAAACAACGTCATTGTTGCCAAGTATCACTGTCATCAGCTTGCCTTTCAATTCCGGATTTTAGAAGATCGTGGGGAACTCAAGTTTCTCCGGACCGCCCTCAGGTTGCGCGGTTGTCCATCCCATCTTATTGAACACATTCACTATCGCATCAATTGAGGCATTTGTCGTTGCAAGTAGCACACCCTTGATAGCCTGATCTGCCATGAATTCCAAAGGGTCTGGAATCATTTTGATGTCAATCGGCGCGATCACTATATCGTAAAACTTGCTGATAGCAGCCAATACCAAAGCTTTTTTATCGTCACCGTCGCCCCGACTCATGGATTCAACGAGCTTGACGAAAGAAGAAGCCGCGTTGAAAGCCAAAGAACCGACTTCGCTAAAAGTCAAAGAACCGTCAGAAACGGTGTCCTTGTAATGGTCGATGATCGAATCGATGGTTTTGCGAATATTGTCGTAAAGTCCCATGGCATTCCTTTCAGCTAAAGAGCCGTGGCACCAGCGCGTTGACAACACCAATTGCCGCGCCGGTTCTTCCTAGATTTTCTTGTGTGCCTACTGGCATGCCGGTTAAAAGGCCAAGACCCATACCAACCGCTCTACCTGTGATATATCCTTTTAAACCGCCGCCAGCAGCGCCCATCATCATACCAAATAAGCCAGTTTGATGAGGAGTAACATTACCTGGCGTAGCTGTGGGGTCAGGCATCTGATTAGCGCCATAAATTGAGCCCATGGTCATGGCTGTCAGCTGCGGGTCAGCCCCGTAATTCTGCATCATGTCGCCAAGAGCATCAGTTCTGATAATTGGCGTGTACTGCGAAGAAGCTTGCGGTAACGACCAAATGTAAGGTTGTGGGTAATTGTCAAAAGTTCTGCGAATCAAGAAATTATCAACAGCATCCTTGTATCGCTCGCTTGGCGTATGGCGCTCCCAGCCGTCTTCCGGCGTACCGCTGAGAATCATCGGGTCGTTGAACTCACGACCTTGTGACAGATTGATCAAACCTGGCACCGAGCCTAACGCGCCGCCAGTCAATCCGCCCAACAAAGCCAATCGTTTACGCAGCGTGCCTTTGGTTTTAGCCCAGGGCGGCAACAACTGTTCTGTCAAGAAACCTGTGCCATAGCCCATACCTGCGCCGAGTAAACCGCTGGCAACGGCAGCGGCAACAGGCCGACCACCGAAACCTGGAATATCTTTGGACGGAAAGAATTGCAAAACTTCGCCAATGCGTCGCAATGTCGGTGAGTACGCTACTTTTACCCACCAGTCTTGCAGGTCATAACCGGTCAACGGTTCTGGATGAACGTGGTCAGCGCCAACCTTGTCGGCCAGCAAAATCTTACCTTGCTCGAATTCTTCTTCGTTTAATTCTGGACGCACGTACATTCCAGCTTTTTCTTGGGCCGGATTCCAGTAAACGCTTATATCGGATTTGGTATAGAACGAAGACACCGCATGACGCAGTGCAGCAGCCGCAGCCGCCGACTTCTCAACCAGCAAATCAATTGCGCCGGGAAAGTCGCAATGCAGCCGGACGTCAAGGATTTGCTCTAAGTTTAAATCCATATCACTGGCGGGCATACAGCCTCCTGCCAAAATATGCGCAGCAGTTATTTAGTTTAACTTGGCAAAGGTAGCAAAGGCTAGATTAGAGCCGCAAACACAAAACCCCGCCAGAATTTTACTCCTGGCGGGGTTCGACTTGTTAGCGCTATCAGATTGCGCACTTGTCGCCGGTGCAGGCAAACTGTTGGTTAAGATCAGTCATGTCAGACTTTTCGTAACGAATCAACTTAGCCCAGTTGATTGTGGGGAAAGTAGACACGCGATTATCGTAGTCTTCCTTGCTGATGGCCTCGTAAGGAGCAAGGTGATAGATGCCGCCATCGTAAGGCAAGAAGCTAAGCCCGCCCACGATATCCCAGTTGTCGTAAACCCACTTGCCAACCTCAAGCCATTCTTCAGGTCGCACGTAGATCGTGACGCTAGGATTGTGCTCAGTCCAATGCACTTTGAACGTTCTCCACTTCTCAAGCTGACTAAGTGCGGTTTGATTTTCCAACAACACACCAGTCTTTGGAGATTCCATGGGGAACTCAAGCACAAGGCCGCTGCCGTCGTAGTCCTTGTGACAAGGCACACCCTCGTCACGCAACATCTGAGCGACAGGGTTAGTGGCATTAGCCCGAACACGCCGAACATAAAACTGACCGTGATGTCCTTTAAAACCAGCAGCAGTGCCGAAAAAGACGCTAGAGTCGCCAGACGGCTTGATGCAAGTGGTGGCAGCCGAATGGTTGATACCAAAGCGGTCAGCCCACAAAGCGTTCACTTCGTTGACTTTGCTGCGAAGCTTGTCCAGCACAACAGCCGCTTCAGCATCATCTTGAAACAAAGGATGGTCGAGGAAGCCCAGCAAGTCCACGCCCAGCAGGCGCTCTTCCTCGCTGTTCTTTTTCCATTCTTCGCCAATGTACTTGAACTTGGTCATGGTCGATTGAATCGTGCCCCAGATCGTGGCAAGGACAACCTTGCGCTCGATCTCCTCGTAGGTGTCTTCAGGGCGGATGACCGCAATCGACAAATTGCAAAACTGCTTGTGACGCAGAATGATCTCGCCGCAAGGATTCGTGCCAAACAAATGGCCCGTATGCTTGCGACGCTTGGGGAACTGGCCTTTCAGGGCTCCACGGTTGAAGATACCGCGTTCGCCAGACCCTGACTTGGCCAGTGATAACCATTCCTCCATCCAAACCAGCGGATCAGGCTTCTCGTTATACACCGCAGAGTTGTTGGCCTGATTCCGCTGGTCGTTCGTGGTCCAGAACTCGCCTTGCTTGCAATCCCGCATCTCGCGGTCGTGCAAGTCGGAAAGACTGATACCGCTGGCTCGTCTCACGCCACCCATGCGCACAATACGATGCGCAAAGCAATTGATGTCGTGAAGATCGAGACTGGAGAGATAGCGCCCCTGTCGTGCAAGAATACGCTTACGAGCAAACTCCAGCAAGTCCTTTAACGGACCAGGCCCAGAAGCTTTTCCACCTTTGATCTTCAAAGGTGCGCCAGCTTGGCGAATTTTGCTGTAATCGAATTTCAAATCTTCGCCGTTCCACCAGGCATTCAGACCAGCTTTGTAAGCGTCACACCAGCCTTCGGTCGTGTCTTCAATGACTTGGACCGGAAGCTCGCTTTGCTTCTTTTGCCGCTTGACCCTGGGAAACTTTTCAACCGCGTACTCGTACTCGACCGAAAAACCGACGCCGGTGCCTTGCATCAGCACATAAAGTTCTTCAGCCAAGTCGGTAGTGTTCTGGATGAACTGAAACGAGCAGTTGTAAACGCCGACATGACAACGCTCAAGCGCAGGGCCAGCCATTTGAACACAACGCATGGCCGGCGAAGCTTGCAAATGCAAAAGGCCGTTTTCAAGCGACTTCCATTCAGTGTCCAGCACATCCAACTGATTGTTCTGGCAATGCGCTTTGAAAAAACCGATCACACGGGTGACAGTTTCAGGCCAAGTCTCACGTCGGCCTAATTCGTGATCGAATCTGGCAAACTTGTCCAAAGCCTGAAACTTTTGGATTTCATTGCTGAAATATTTGTTGTTCTGCTCAAAAGCCGCCTGCACTTCGTCAGGAATTGGCGCTTCTTCACGTTGCTTTCGCTTGGTTTCACGAAACAAGATGTACTGCTTGGCTTCAGCGTAATAGCCGTTAGCCATCAACTGAGATTCAACCATGTTTTGAATTTCTTCAACATCGATTGGCGCAGTCTTGGCCAGAGCCAGGTTCAGGACTTGATGGCTAATCAACTCGCTGACATTTTGTGCCTTTTTCTCGTCGTGCTGCGAGTCCAGATTAAGACAGCGGTAGATCGCGCTCTTGATACGGTTCAAATCAAACGAAACAACATCGCCACTACGCTTTTTGACGTGCTGAACTTTGACAACCTTGTCACCGATTGCTGCGGTCGGCATCGAAATGCTCCTGCGTCGAATTTTAAGGAATTATTTGGCCCTTAGCGTGTTAGTTGCCACATCCATGACGAGAGCCGGCAACTCGTCTGCCGGGCAATCTGCATAAATATGCAATTGCACAGACAAGTCGTTGACATGGCCTTCTAACCACACTTCAGGACCAGAGAGTCCGTCAGTATAGCCACGAGGAACACGCCATTCCAGTGTCTCTACCGAAGAAAAAAGAGTTAGCAGTTTTTGCAAGTTAAAACAAAAGCCGGATATGACTGCCGCGCCGTCGTTTTTACCGCCAGCTAACTCGTAAGGCACCAAATACACGCCGATCAGCCAACGCTTTGTCGTGTTTGCCGGGGCATCGGGAGCCAAATACCGAAAGCCCAGTTGTCCAATAAAACCCAATGGCCTAAATTGTTTTCCAATTTCTTTGATGAAATCGCACAACCATCTAGGAGCATCTTCTGGAGTTTCAATCGACATGCCACACACGTCCAGTTCAGGATGTCAGCTGCTGTTCTTTTGAGAACATAGACATGGTATCGACGCAAAGCACCGGCCGCTGCGTTAATTTGAATATTTTTTCAGCTTGATTTTTGTCGCTCTCAACAAAGATCAAGGCATGTGGATTTTTGTGATAAGTCGTGGCCTTTCTTTGCGCATGGTCGTTCATTTTTCTTCGTGCTTCCGGTGTTGGAGCCGGGTGCATTATCAATTTCTCGTAATAGACTTTATGCTTTGCTAACCATTCTTGAGTTTGTTTTCTGTAGCGTTCAATTCTGCTGGTTGAAATAGCTATAACAGGCCAGCCAGGTATGTACAAAGGTTTGGCGTTTACAACGTGATTTTCAAACTCCGGGTCTTCGTTCATCTCTGGTCGCGATTTCCAGTCTTCACAAATAACGCCGTCCATGTCCAAAACTGCCGATTTCATGTTGGTATGTCGCCACCAGTTCCAACCAAACATTCGCGGGTGAGGAACTTCTCGGTAGTAATGGTCCACACGGCTTGAAGGCGCTGCTCGATAAACAGCGGCATAGCTTATTTCCAAACTTTTCTGGTTGGCTAAACGACTGCGCAAGTCAGTAAACGTGATGCTGTTCTCGCTGGAAGCATCGTCAACAATTAGCAGTTTGTTGCCGTATGGTTTGTTCAACTTCACAACAGGATTGCTTTCACGCAGACCTGATCGTTCAATAATGCCTTCGGGTTGATGCAGCAAGCTTCCCAGTTCGACAAAACGAACATTACGACGTAATGCCAAATAAGCCGCAGGTATCAAACCACTGCGAGGCACACCGCACACGGCGTCAAAGTGCGGCAAGGTAGGCTCCCAAGCCGCAATATCTTTGTAGAACTGTTCCAGGCTTACAAAGTTCACGATTTCACCGCAATTGCGCCAACTTCAGGAATACTGTGTCTGTGGCCGTAGCGCCGTTTGATGCCGCAGATAATTTTTGAAAACCCGGCTTTTTGTAAGCAGTAGTTTAGGTAGTAACGATCAAACACAGTCTTATGGTGTGTTTGAGGTATGGGTCTTTCTTCGGAAAGCAATTCAACAGCGTCTTCGCCGTAAGTGAAGATTCGACCATTGACCCAAGTCATCCAATTGTTTTCTTGATTAAATACGCGCCAATTATCGCCGCACTGCTTTTTCTTGTAGCAATCAACAATGTACTCAAAGTCAGGTACATATATTTCCAGTTCGCCGCCAACCTTTAAAATACGAAACGTTTCCAGCAGCGCAGCATTAACACGGTACCAAGGCACATGCTCCAACACGTGAGAAGCAAACACCAAGTCATAAGTGTTGTCTGCAAACGGTAAAGCCGACTGACCCCACATAACAGGCGCTGTAGGTTTGCCAACTTTACCGTCAACTGTGTCCGCGTTTGGGAAAACAACAGATTTGCCGTCAGTCGTCCCTGGTCCGATCTCCAGAATCTTCTTGGTCATTCTCTAGTTCCTTGTAATCGGTGAAATCTGTGGACGGAACGTCTTTTCCTTGCCAGTGCATTCGTGTGCGCCGACCCATTGCTTTACCGACTTGAACATAGTTAGAAGTGATCTCTTCGTCTTCGGCAATATCTTTAGTGGCGACAAGATCAAACTGATCGTCTGTTTTGACCAAATCGGCATTCGCCTTCCATTGGTGATTGCAGTAGCGGGCCAACTCGGTCAAATTCCAGATTTTAGAGCCAAACTCATCTTCATCACCCGGCGTTGCAGCCACGCCGATTACGTCGCCGGCTTTAAAGTCTTTGCCAGCAAAAATACCCTGACCCTGAATATCCGATTGGCCCAAATACCAACTGCTGGAGTTGCTGGCAGCCTTTAGAAACAAGCTGTGCATAGCCGAATGACTGTCTTCAGTCCCTGGCAAAGCCGGCAATCTTTGGTCTAAAGGTCCCATGATTACTCCTGCTTGACTTGTCCCCAGAAAGGGACTATTGTTTGATTGGTCACAGCATTCACTTTCACGGAAGGAGGCAAGCTAATGCTAGTGCTCAGTCGTAAGCTCGGTGAAACCATCAAAATTGGTGATGATATTTTTATCACCATCGTGGACATCGACAACGTCAAAGTCAGGGTTGGTATTGAGGCACCGAAGTCTGTAACGGTGCATCGCCTGGAAGTGGCTCAAGCCATTGAGAAAAATCAAGTTAACCAGGCAAAGTCCAATCCGGAAGTTTGTGATCAGATTTCTGCTCGATAATCTTGCTTGTCGCATTGGTAGACAAAACTCCAACTTTGCGACACGCCACAACGATTGAAAAATCTGATTTGCCTTCAATCTTCGTAGGCAAGCCGTAAGATCGCCGGAGCTCACCGAGCTCTGGCGATTTTATTCTTAAATGCCAGCAAACAGAAACACCTGGCCAACCTTCAGCCTTGGTTTCCTGCAATTCACCAAGATGGTAAATGAAGTGCTTGCCGCGCTCAGAAATCTTGTCAGAACCACCGACAGATTTAAGTTCTTCAGGTGTCATAACAACAATGCCTGCACGCAAAGCCCCGCCGTCGATAGCTGAAGGCAAAGAAATGCCTGGCTCGTGCATGGCGTCAAACAAGCTGCGAACTAGAGCAGTTGGTACGCCAACAATCAGATAACCAGAGTTAGTTGCCTGCAAAAGCCCTGACAACTTCACGTTTGCGCGTTTCTCCGGGTCTTTTGCCGTATCGTACAAAAGAAAGTGACGATAGTCCGGCAAATCGTGGACAGAGATGACGCTCATGCTGATTCCTACTTGTTTGCCAAGGCTGCATACAGAGCAAAGCCGGAAATAATGGCTGTAAGCACAATACCGACAAAACCAGCGACGGTTTGCGCCTTAGTCGATTGTTTGGAGGCGGCTATGGAGTTGGCGTGCTTTGTGCATTCTTCAATGTCTTTTCGCTGGCTGTTGACGACAGTTTCAAGATTAGCCAAGCGTTGAATGATAGATGGTTGCCCGTTGCCGTCTCGAACCAGTTTGCAAAGAATACCGACGTCTTGAATGATGTGCTCTACCTTCGACTCCAACGTGCCAAGCTGATGCGCTATCTGCGCATACTGGTTACTGCGGTTTTCGGATGACTGCTTGACCGTGTCTGTGACAACAGACAATAAGCCAATTATTTCATCCTGCCTTACCCAGTTGTCTTCTGGAGCATCTTCATGACGCACCGAAGACTTCAAGCTGTCCAGACGTTGTTGCACCTGTTCCAGCTGATGCCTAGTAGTCATGCTTCTCGTCATCCATGTTAGAGAAGAATAATTAAGGTGACTTCTCGAGATCGCCCTACCTCGAGTCCGAGCAAAGGTTGCGAACCTTTATAACTGCAACAGTCCATCAGGTGTGACCGTTGCACCTCCCACTGCCAGTTTTTCACGCAACAGTACACGGCAGCCGGTTTAAGCTTCCAGCTTAGACGGACTAACCACCTAACCTGCCGACACCTACGGCAAAGTCACCCTGGACGATTATACTTAAAAAAAGTTGAACAAGTCGAGGCTAGCAAGCTTTACTCAAGCGAATTGTCTGACCACAGTCGATTCAATACGTCTATAGGCCCTTTGTTTTTATTGTCAGCCATGTGGTCAACCAGCCAACGTTCAATCTTGTTAACTGTTTGAACAAATCTCTCAGGCTTTAAAGCACCTATGGCTCGCATCTCCATGATCAGAGACAGCACAAGAATACCCACGTGAGAAGGTTTGTACTCATAGTCAGAGTCATTAACCTTATCGGGGTTTCCTGCCGTGGACAGCAACGTTACTTCGTCTTCTAGCGATTCCGTCGGGCCATCACCGTCAACGACGGGTCTAAAATTTGGATCGTTGGCTTGAACCACGTCCAATAGCCGTGCCGCGTCTTCCGGGTAAACAAAGCAGCAAGTAACACGAGGAAAAGTCAGAATGCTGGAGTCAAGCGAGTTAAAGCTCGGTGCTAGAGCCGCGACAAGGCACGGATACTTTTTCGGGTCTTTGGGAAATTCCAAACCGACAGCGTAAGCCGACTTTTCCTTGGTGAGCTCAAAAGCTAGTTCTTCCTTGTATTGCTTCCAATTCTCCAGCGATTGCAGCACGGCCAGCTTGTTGAAACTACTCATCAGATCAAACCTTTCTGCTGTGCCCACAGGACAACAGCCACTTTTGAGTCCAAACCCAGTTTCGTCCTAATGCGGTTGGCGTATGTTTTGACGGTCTCGTAGCCTAAGCCTAATTGATCGGCAATTTCCCTGTACTTCATGTTTTTACAGATCAGTTTAACGACCTGTTTCTCTCTAGTTGTAAGTTGTACTTCTTGTCTGTTCGACATGGCTGTAGTTACTCAAAACAAGGATGGACAATCAACAAAAGCAAGAACGTCTGGCGGAACGTTTTCGCGCACTTGAATCCAATTAGCAATTCTAGCCTTCACGTCTTTTCGCCATACTTTCTGCCGGTTTGGTATGCAAGCCGGACTAAACGGAATTTCCAAGAAAGTAAAAATGCGTTCTAAAACATTGCGAAAGTTTAAAAGAAGCTCGTGGTAAGGCACAACCACGCGGTCAGGGCACAATCGATTGATTTTCATCATGGCTGACACGTGATCCCTGACAAATGCTGTCAGTTCGGCAGGGTCGAGGTATATGGGCTTGGTCGTGGCTAGTTGCGAAGCTAAACCGTCCAAACCTTGCCGTTGCTTCCAAGAAACAAAACAAGCCACCGGATTACGCATCACATGCAGGATGCAAAAATCACCGCAACGATACTTCTGGTCGATGTACTCCCATAGGTCATACTGCAACATGTTCTTGTAGCCAATCTTGACTCCGACAGCCTTCTCGTTGTGCAACGTGTTGTCGAATATCTTGTTGTTCAAATATTGCTCAAGGCTCAGGTGCGTTGGAACGAAATGGTCCGCAACTTTGCCGCACGGCCCAAAATAAGCCTCATGTTCCCGTTTCCTGATCTTGTCGTCTTCGTGCAACACATCGCCGTGGCACACAATGCTTGGATGCGCAGCCAAAGAAGCTTGCAGCAAACCGTAGCCGGAATGAGCGTTGCCAGCGACCATGAAATTAAGTTTTTCAGGTTGGTCTTCGTTGTACCAAGCCATTGGAAATCTCTGACAGAAGTGGGATCAAGACACTTGAAAGTTGTACGAGTAAAGCACCGTTTTTAGATATTCGACGTCTTCTTGGTTTAACCCGACAGGAAAACCTCCTGAATTGGTCAACGGGTTGAGCCTGGCAAAGAATTGATCGTAGGTTAGCTCGTTGTTGCCGTGATACACCGCGATTGACAGCAAGGGCCATTGCATGCCGCGAACAAAGGGATTGTGCATGTTGTCGCAAACTGTTGGCTCGCTTACCTGGCTCATTCTGGCTAGCAGTTCTTCGTACTCCCCGACGTTTAAATCCGGATTAAAGAGCCAAGGCTGCTTGTCTGCTTGCAACCTGGGAAACAACATAGTGCAAGGTATTCCACTGTCCATCTTCAACAGATGCAACAACGGCCTGACACTCTGTTCCCACATCGCAGACTCAGATGAAAGCTGTAGAGCTTGTGATATGTCGATGCGTAACTGGTACTTCAAAAGGCATGGCTTACCTTCAACGCGGTGTGCCATCTGATACATGAGCCGAATGGGGTGAAAGTAATCGTCGTCATCAATGCAGATCGCCCAGTCACCATTTGCCATTTCCAAGCCAAGGTTTTTCATAGCAGCTGCGTTTAGGCCCGCCGGAGCGTGCAGTTCCCAAACCCTACAGCCGGATTCACGAATCTCTTCGTTATCCATGTTGTCGTTAGTCAACACATTGGTGCCGATACCGTTGACAACAATCAATTCATAAGGCGTGTATTGCTGCCTGATGAAGTTATTGACAGCCTTGCGGACCAGAGTCATTCGAGCAGCGTTAGCTACCGGTAAAACGCAAGAAACAAGCGGCAAAGACACTTGATCGGTCCTTTCAGCTGAATTGATAAACAGATGTCAACTTTGTAACCACTTAGGGTTACAACGTCAACAGTAAAGCACTTTATTTAAGCATCAAGATATTTTGCGTAAGCACGCCAGACTTTGGCGTAGCACTTACCCCAACTTTCTCTGTGCGGTTCTCGCGCCGGTCCGTTGCGATCTTGATCCAAGGCATGTGCCCATTCGTGCAACAACGTGTCTATGGCAGTGAGTTGAGACAACTGCCGGTCTATTTCAATGTCGAAGCGTTTTATCTTTCCTTCGTTGTCCAGGTAAGCCACACAACAACCGCACAACTGTTGTTTGTACAAGCTGCGGATTATGACCTTGGCAGGCTTGGTCAAGGCACAATGCTTGCGCAAAGTTGAAACAACTTGGTCGAAAGTGCCGCCGTATGGCTTAGTCATAACGCCCCCTTGGCGAATGAGTGTCCAAGGATACAGGCAAGGTTACTCGCCCGTCGGTTTGCCAGTGTAGCTGTTGAGATTAACTTGCAAACGGGCAACTGGTCCTTCGTTGTAGTCGTAAACAAACGCCATGGCACCACGCTGCTGCCAGTTAAAGCCTTTAAGTCGATGCCAGGCATTAGGCGGCGTCAAAGCCGGCAAATACTCGATACTAACGCCTTGCTCTTCCATGGTTGTGGGTTTGCTGCTGCCCTTGCGATGCTGGTCACCAAGATGCCACTCGCGGAAGCTTGTCTCGGCCCAATCCTGCTTTCGCTCGTGGGCCATGATGGCAGCAAGCCGAATCACGTTGATATTGTGTCCGTGATCAAATCCTATGAGATTTGTGCCGAACCGGTAAAACTTGTAAGGCGATATGCCGCAATCAACCGTGACATTCTCGTCGTTGCGGAAATACGCGTCGAGAACCATGCCAATTGCGTTGACTGACAAGTAATCATGGTTGCCTGGAACCACGACAACACGCACAGGCGCAACCTCTGCCAGCCTGTTAACCATCGTCAAAGCCAAACGCACAGCATTCTGCAAGGCAACCGAATACGAAATGCCCTCAGACTGGAAAGTGCCTTTGGTAGTCGTGTGCTGCAAATTGTCATGGTGCATGAAATCGTTGCCAAAAGGCATGACGATTTCTTCAAAGCTGCCATACTGCTTGGCTCGCTCCAAGAGCGCGTCAATCGACCACATGCAAAGCTTTTCGCACTCTTCCATGCTCCAGCTATGGTCGCTTTCGCCCTTGTAGCACTGCATGCCGTAGTGCGGGTCCATAATGGATATTTCAAGCGCCTTGCGGCCTTTTTGTTCTTTGGCTCGCGGATACTTGATCTTCTTGACCACCGGTGCTGCTGCCGCCAGATCGGCCAGCAAACGCTCGACCACTACTTGCGTGTCTTCCTTGCGCCGCAAAGTCACTTTGATCTGGTACAAGGCAGTCTTGTAAGCGCCATCGCTGTTTGAGCCTGGCGATTCCCACTGATTGACCGTGACTCGGTCAATCTCGTAGATATTCATGTCAATTCCGGATTTTGCGATCAATTCTTCGGCTGTTGTGATCTCTGTGCCGTAGTAATCGATGTTTGCGCTTTTGTCGTCGTTCTTGACGGTTATTTTGTTCTGAGGTTTTGTTGGTGCCGCAGTTTTCGCAGACTTGTTGGCATACTTGTTCGGAGTACCCGGCCAAAGTCCTGCATTCTTCAAACGCTCGTAAACCGTCGAGCGTTGCTTGATTCCGGTAATTCTGCAAGTCTCGGCTGTGTTACGTCCGCACTTGTTGTAAATGGCCAGCAATTCTTGCGGGCTGATTGTGTACTTTTGCGAGGGAGCCATACACCGATCCTCCATGATATGTGTTGGTTCTGCACTATTTCTGGTTTTCAGGTCAAGTCAGGCTCCTTCCTGGCTTACTAACGATCTGCATTGTAACCCGTAGATGAAATACAGCATACAGCGCCAAAGTGGCAATCACTTTCGCTTGGCTCGCATGTAGGAACGACTCTTGACGCCGACAAGCTGATCCCAGAGCGAACCAAAATCTATGATGGTGTGCTTGCTGCCGTGTCGTTTGTAAAGCTCGTCAACTATTATCTCGGCAGGCATGCTTGCGGAAACGCTGATCAACAAAGGCTCAGTTTCGTTAGCCAGAATCTCAAACAATTGCATGAGTATCAAATTTAACTGTTGATAGACATTCTTGCTTTGGACTTGCACGTATTTCCAAACGGGAAAAGGCACTTTTCTTAGATGCGCAGGACCTACCAGCAAAACTTTACGTTTGGAAACAGCTTCAACCACCTTGTCCAACTTGTTGTAGATAGCCGCCTTGTGAAACACGTCTGCGTCATACCAAGTCAGCTTTGTCAAAGCATGCCGCTGTAAAAATGCTTCAATTTTAGCTTTGAACAATTTGACAGCTAGCGACTGCATGCCCAAGCGATAGACTGGCTTGGCTTGCAAAACTTGCTGTAACTGCAAACCCATCTCTGGAAAGAAGTGATGTCCGTCACAATTCGCATAGTTCGCACCAAGCCCAAGTAACGAACGCCACTCACCGTCACCCCAACGGCTGAAGGTGAACGGTTTCCTCGGATCAGCTAGCTCAGAAAGCCAGCTATCCAAATCAGGCTTTATCGCTTCCATGCTAAATTGCGTGTCAGGTACCAGACACGGTTTACAGTGTTGATTTCTTTGGCACTGATCAGTTTTTGTTTCTTGGCTCTTTCCAGTGCGTCGTAGACTCCAGTGTGGCCTTTGCCTGGCTTCACGTAATCGTCGCCAAAAACGACGGCCTTGGGGAAAAGAGTCAAAGCCGCCTCCAAGTCAGCAAACACAGAGTCTGCGTCATGGGCAGCGTCAATGTAGATGAAGTCAGGTGCTACATCCTGCTCTGCAACTAAGCGCATGCCGGTAACCGAAGGCTTTTTGATTGGAAAGATGCGCTCACGCTCTTCCCATCGGTTAACACAGAAGATTGACCACAGGTTGGCTGCAATGAGCTTTTGCTGCGGGTCACGCAAATGTTCGGGGCTACCTGCGAAGGTGTCCACGCAAATAACCGTCATGGACGGAAACGCCCTGGAAACAAAACGTGTGCTGCCTGCTCCTGTCCAGGTTCCAAGCTCCAGATAAATACCGTTGGGCTTGCTTTGCAGGACATTGGCAAAGACTTGCTCGTGGAAATGTCCAAACCACTTCGAGGTATTCGGTTTAAAATCCGGCTTTGAAGCCGGCCAAGCCTCTGCAACTTGCCGTAGTTGCTTGGCCTTTTGTTCGCTAAGCATAGTCAGGATTGATCCTTCTTGAAAAACGTCTCGGCCACATAACTAGCACCAAACGTGGTCAGGCCGACGACACCGAAGGTTAACAAATACTTCCAGACATCGCCAAATGCAATGACGCCCCAAATACCAAGCACAGTCAGCAGGGCGCTCAAAAGAAGCAAAAACCCCAAGATCATTCCAAAGACCAATTTAAGTTTCATGGTTAGCCTCGCAAGATTAGAGGGCTTTGAGACAGATTCTTGACTCAAGGTTAGTCAAGAAAATGACGATGGCATGGTATTCAACTTCGCGTAAATCACCGCCCAGCGAATCAGGTGCTGACAGCAGGTGTTTACGTATATTACCAAAGAAATCTCTAACTTTCTGCAAGTCATGGACAGATTCGATTGTTGTTTCCAAGCGCCAAGGCACTGAGACTGTGCCCAAAAGCTTGATCCGTTCCACGAATGAATTCCGCTTAGGTTGCGGAGAATATTGGAAGTATTCTCCGCAACCCAGCCGACCAATCTCATCCTGGATAGCTAAAAAAAAGTCAGAATCTCGACCCAGGTTGAAGAAAACAGAAACTAGCGTCGAACCGTGTTGAAACTCCGGTTTGCGCCAAAAGCCGCGATAGCGACAGTAAACAGGCCGGACCACGACGAACGTGAACCGGCCTACTGTGTGATTGATTAGTTCTTCACCCCAAGGGTGAATGTCGTTGCTACCAAACAGCCACCACCACATCCGTGCAAAAATGGCTTTCATGGTACATCCTGCGTCACATTTCGTATGTGCCTTCCACTCCTCTAGCTTCCCTCTTGGCAGTGCGATAACGCAAGACCGCCAAGGCCTTTTCCAGATGGTGAATAGCCTCAGCATTCTCAGCGCAGTTGAAAATGCTTTGTTGGTAATACTTCAGGCGGTCTTGGGCAGCAAGGATGACATCCTCAACAAAAGCACCGTTGGGTTCACGCTTTTCCCCGTCGATGCGCAGCGGGCCATTCTGCCAACTGATCAGAAAGCCACGACCGCTGGTGACACCGCCGGTTGGACGACTCTGCTCGTCTTTCCAATGCTCACTGAAGATGAAGCTGCCGTCGCTCATGATCAATCTCCCAGCAATAACGAAAATTTTGCCTGAGCTTCGTCCCGTTCTCGTTTGTTGCCGATATGCCCAAGCGCATCCACAACAGAGTTAAAACCAACCGACTGCGCCTTCAAAATCTTGCGCAACGCCTCAACCTCCAATTTGGTTAAGTTCAGCGCACTCAGACGATAATCTTCAAACGCTTCCCACACAAGGGGCAACACAGGTTGGACGATCTGATAGCCGATGGTGCGGGCGTAAGTGCGAATCTCCTCCTGAGCGTGACTGTCCATGCGCAGGGCCAGGAAGTGCAGCAAGTTGTGCAAGTCAATCTTCCAGTAAGCCTCCGTGTACGTGGAGAGCGGCAAGTCCTTGCGGGCTTGTTCCCTAGCAACGCCAGCGGCAAGTCGTCGCTCATAAACCTCGCGAGCTTGCCGATGTAGCTGTAGCTCTTCGTCGCTAAGCGCTGTACCCACTTCAATAGGCAAATAATCACCGCTTCCTTGCTTGTTGCCGGTAGCTTGGCTGCGCCATCGGTCAAAGCCTGTGACCTGCTGAGCATCGATGGCCTCGCTGTAACGGGTACTGTACTCGTTGACGTTGGCCGTGCGGTGCCTGATCCACTGCCGCCATGTGTCCATCGGCACACGGACATGGAACTTCAACTCAACCATTTCAAACGGCGTGCTGTGCCTGTGCCGCATCAGATAACGAATCAAGCCGCGATCATCATTAACTGTCTTGGTACCCTCGCCGTAGCTGACCCGAGCAGCCTGCACAACGCTGGAGTCGTCGCCCATCATGTCTACCAGGCGGACAAATCCGTCGTTCAAAATTTGGAACTTCTCGCCTTTGATCTCAGCCAACTTGCTCATGCTATTACTTTCCTTCCACAACAACTGGCACACTGTTGGCCAATTTGTCTTTCAATGTCTGCACTTCAAACCGTAACGCCATGTTCTCGGTCACAGCGGACGAGAAAGACAATTGTAATTGCTGGATGCGATCCCGCAACAACTGGAATGTCTTTTCAAATTCAATACAGTTCTCGCACATAACTAACTCCGAAGATAAGCCGTTACCTTCGGAGTTACTCCGAAGCTTTGGGCAAGGTTAGCCACAATTCCTTATCGGCAAACGTGATGGACTGGTCAGGCATGGTTTCAGCCCGTATTTCAGTGCAAGACTTGTGCTTGCGAATGGCCTCAGACATTTCACGGTTCTCTGCCTTGAGTCGCAACAACTCTTCGGCAAACTCGCGAATCAACTTGTGCTCAAGTTCTTGGCTTGTGGCATAGGTGCGCAAAGCGGCTCTGGCACACACTTCAGTGATCATGCGTTCGTTCATGCGCTATCTGCCCTAAACCCTGAGTTGAAGAATTCACCGTGATACAACTTGGCTGCCGCTACGTACGCAGCATAAGCTTCTTCTTCGGTGTCAAAAAAACCAAGGTGCTTGTGCCAACTTTTACCGTCTTTTTTTGTGAGTATTCTTGATTGCCATTTATTACTACTTTTGTGCCAGGAAACACCTTTATATTTGGAAGAAGTTGGCTTACCTTTAAAAGTTAAGCTTTTAACTCTATTTTCAGCGTTTTCTTTGTATGTTGCCAATCGTAAATTTTCTATGCGATCATTTAAAGTATCAGTGCTTTTGCGATGATCTACCAAACGATCTACTGGCACGTCGCCGTGATGGTATATCCACACTAAAACAGAACGTTTGTATTCTTTCCCTTTGTACTGAATTACCCAACGAAATTGATTATTTGCTTGAATAAACCGTTTATGTCCGGCATTTGAGCCAACAATTATGCGGTGGCCAGGTTTAAGCCACAACAATTTACCGTCTTCGTAAGTAAATAACTCACGAACCAACTCTTGCGATAAAGTTTTACGTTTAGCAATACTACTCATCAGCTACCTCACATTCTAAAGAATTCACCATTAACGCCGTTCCAACCAAGGCAACGCCAGTCAGTGCGAACTAACTCTCTGTTGCTGATGTCTTCGGCCAGCACATAAGGCAGCATGTTTTCAATATCGTAAATCTTGTAAGCGGGTTGCCCTAGCCTAAACAGGATTTCAAACAATCCTGCAAAAAACCTGGCAACCTTGAAACGGCCAAAACCGTACAAGATTGTTCTAAGTATGTGCCTTTTGGACGTGGGATTTTTAGCGCTGCGAGCCAGGGACCAATCAAAACCACGATGGTCTATCCAGTCACGAACGTCGGCAGGCGTTTCAGCTTGGAACAGATAACGGTTCAGATTGTCTGGTGTGAAATACTTGTCAGTCAAATTTTCGTACAGGTATCGACCTGTGGCTTTAAGCACAAAATCAGCTTCGCTTATCTCTTTGCGAAAGACTTTCCAAAGCGACAACAGCATGTGACATTCACCTACTGTCTTGTTGTCGCAACTCCTGACAAGATGCGCCAGCGGCGCGTTGACCTGGTGCAGGTGTAGAAAACCAAACTGAGGAAAGAATTGCCGAAAGAATTCGGCAAAATCTGGAATTGAGGCGTCGCAAAAAAGAACTTGAGCATCTGGCTGTTGCAAAGTCAACGAATGGAATGTGCCGACTGTTTGTATCAGCCGCTCAGACGGCAAGAAAGCCGAACGCTTTGATCCATGCTCTAACGTGCTGTTTTCGTCAGGATAGATCACAGAGGTAACGAGAATAACCTTACGCATCAAAAGACCCTGAAGAGACTCGAACTCTTACGACACCCCTTCGTTGCCAATGGATGACAATGCGAGCTTGTTGGGTGTATCCTTCGACCAGCGTCAGCAACAAAGTCAAAAGCTAGCCAGCCGTCGCCCGTAGGTCCTCAGTTGCAGTAGGACTTAGATCACAGGGTCAAAAAACGCCGGGAGACACTTCCGAATCTCCCGGCGTATACGCTTACCGTTCTCGCAAGGATTTAGTAACGGCAGCAAGCGTACCAAAGGCCATTAGCGCCTTGTGCGACGCCCACTTCGCGTGGCGTCCACTTATGGCGAAAACAGCAGTTCATCTCGGCCTGATACGGGGAAGAGCCTACGCCAACGCCTTCATAGCCACTGTTGCCGCCGAAATGACCCATCCTACAGATGGATGCCATGTAATTCGCGGCCCCCTGGGCGCTTCCCAAAAACGCATTGGCAACTGGTCTGTTGACTTGTCCGCCAGTGTTTTGAGTATTACCTCCCCGTCGGATTAAACCGAACGGACCGGCAAACGCGCTGCTGGCAGCCAAGCTCAACACCAAAGCGAAAACCAAGTGACGCATCCTAATCTCCTAAACAGCCTCGTCAGAATCCACGCCGTCCAGTTCATCCTGAACATAGATCGGCGTGTTGGGTCCAACCCAGGCACCCTTGACGTTGAAGTCAAAGTATTCCTGGGCCTCTTCCCACGTCATACCGTCGTTGTTCATCAGCCCCTCGATGATTAGTCGAGTGCTGTAAGCAACAACGGTCCTTTTGCCGAAGTCCAGATCGACCAAGCCCAGGATGGCATGGTCGTGTCCGTCCGCCAGCAAAACTTCTTCAAGCTCCTGACACTCGATCTGGTCGAGCAGAGCTTGCCTCTTCGGGTGAATCTTCGTCTCTTCAGTCATAATTGAGTCCCGAACACCACGCACCAATAGTTGCCAGAACGCCCGACACCTATGTCCTTGAAATCACCAAGGATGTTTGCGCGATGTGCTCGGCTATTCAGCCAGACAGACAGCACCTCGTCAACCTCGGTTTGCCCTGAAGCGATATTTTCTCCGTAAGAGGCGTATGCGTATTTTTGCCTGCTTACCCTGTCTGCCGGGGTTGAACCCCAGAGCCACCCTTGCTTGTGCGACATGCGCTTGTTTTGGTGCATCCAGTCGGCGTGCAACTGGGCCGCAGCCATCAAGCGAACATCAATAGTGAGAGCCGGCTTGCCCTCTTGCTTGCGCACGTTGTTGTGCGCCTCAACCAACTCAGTCATTGTTTTCTTGTCGGTGTCCATGGGGCTTGATTTTCCTGCGCTTGGCCTTGGGAATGACGGGAGAAGAAGACACAGCATGTATGCTGTGCATATTCAATCGCTTTTGCAACCGATAGATGACAGTCCTGTGATCGTCCAGCGCCCGCTCCAGCATCCCTATCCTTTCAAGCAGGTGACGAAGCTCTGAGGAATGCTGCTTGAGGGTCTTGCCGCAGTTATGCTCGTGCGCGATCAGCTTTTCCAGCGTGTGCGTGACCATCTGCTGCAACGCCGCGACAGTCGCTTCGACAGCTATCGGCTTCAAGGTGGGTATATGTTCCACCGGATCAGCGTACATGTAGTCTTCGCGCCGCCTGCGGTGCGTCTTGACCGCTTCAAAGTTCTGCTCGCACTTGCCTTTTGCGTTTGGCCATAGATGTTCACCGTATTGCGGCTTGTACGTCTGATGCACGTAACCAATCAACTGCCCACCAGGTCCGTGCAGGGGCTGTAGCTTGAGATGCTTGGCAGCGGCGGAATCCATCGGTGCGACCCAGTCCAAAACCTCTGAAGATGCTGGCGCAAACACAGGCAACAAGGTTTTGAAAGGAACCGTAGGTCCAAAGCTCGGCTCTGAAGCAGACATCATGCACTCCTTGCTGCAAGCTCCCGCAATACTAACCTGTCCCCCGAAGGGTAACAACATAAAACCAGGCTATGCAAAGAAAAATGGCGGACCATTCCTTTGGTCCGCCACTCTCAATTAACCGGTCAGCGAAGCTTAGTAGCCGCCGTTCAACGCCCTGTAGCCACGAGGCAGGTAAGGATTCACGGTGCTGGGGCTTGCGGTGCTGCTACTGCTGGGGATTGACTTTGGATCAGTAAACCCACGGTAAGCACCGCTGATGCGAGAGCCAATGCCGCTACCCGCACCGCCAACGGCGTTACCAACAGCATTAATCGTGTCCTTGGCACCCTGGTAACCACCGGACAGCGCACCGCCAGCTGCGCCAAGAAGAGCCGGAGCACCGGCAACGCCCGCAAGACCGGCACCAATGCCGCCAGCGGTAGCACGCAGCGGATGAGCCATGATGTAATCTTTCAAGCCCTGCTTGGCACCGCTAAGAGCCGTCTGCAAGCCTGGCTTAGCTCCAGAACCCAAGCCGCCAGCCATGCCGCCCATGCCACGAAGGGCAGCCATAGCACCACGACCTAAACCGCCGATCAGCCCGGCAAAAGCCTGCTTCTCCTGGGTGAGGCGCAGCGCCAGAGCAGCAACCTTCAAACGCTGAATTTTATTGGTGCCAGTTGCAGCTGCTTTCTGCAAACCGTCAGCGTTGTACAAGGAAAGCTCTTTCTCCAGCTGATGAATATTCACCAGATGACGAGCCATCTTGATACGACGGGCCGAAGCGGCCTTAACAACAATTCGTTTCAAAGAATCGCGGTTGGACATGATTACATCCTCGTTAAAGTTAAACAATAGACCAAGGCTGTTGAGGCCCTTGTGGAACCTCAGGCGGCCAAGCCGGTTCAGGATTGTTATCTTCCGGCGGCAATGGATCGCTTTGCGGCCCTTGTGGACATTGCGGTCCTTGCGGGCACTGTGGTCCATTATGATGCTCACCACCCATTGCTGTCACTCCTAAAAAAGAAATAAAACAGATAGCTTCAATTATAAGCCAAGCAAAAGCCTACGCCAGACTATCGCGGGCTCTGGCATACAAGTGCGCAAGAGACTGTTGTCGCAAAGCCATGCGCAAAGGCAAATGTTCTTCTGTGGCGTCCTCGCCGGTCTGCATGTGACAGCAATAGCCTGCCAGGACAATTTTGTCGCCATGTACAGAGCAATGGTTGCTATTCAACGTCGCATCGTGGCCAAGGCGAAACAGCAATTCCAGTTTGTCGCAGTTGCCGAACAAACGACTCGTATCAAACCGTTCAAGCGAATCGCGGTGAAACACGGGCATGGGCTCCGTGTAATTGCGCTCCAATACAGTTTGATACTGCTCAGGTTTGATGCGTATGGTCGGTATGCTGTAATACTCACTAGGCCGAGCATCAACTACCTGCACAAATTCTTCCCAACCTGTCAAATCAAAGAAGCAATCGCCGTCGAGAATGATGGCGTAGTCTGCCATCGAGTGCCCAACAGCAATGCCAGTGTTTCGTGCCGAGTTGATTCCAATGACTTCCAGGTTCATCTCGTCATCGGTCATATTTGGGCAAGCTCTTAGCTTTGTTGCCGGAAAAGCTATTTCGTAAAAAACTTGGTTATGGTCGCGCAACAGATCAATGATTTGCCGTCGGTATTCTTGCCCAAGCAGTCTGTTCAGGATGTATAGCTTGGTTGTTTCTACAAAGTTTGGCTCATTGAGCAGTATGAACTCCAAAGACCTAAGTCTGCTGCCGACAACATCACGCGGTGGATTTTCGTTACCGATAATTCTGACAATGCAGAACTTGTGCATGTTTACCTCTTATGGAAATACCAGGATTTGATGCTTTCTTGTGTCAGGCTAATCTTGTAATCGTTTTCCTTGGCAAACTCTTCCACGGCAAATTTGACGCCGTAAATCATGGTTTGAACCTGTTCTTTGGTCGGGTCGGCAACCATGTTGCGCCAGTCACCGTTGATAAAGTCATGGCCGGCAAACAAAGCTCCAGGTTTCAACTTTGGGTACCAGGCTCGCAGATCAACAGACACGTTCTTGTAATCGTGCGAAGCGTCCAGGTAAACAAAGTCCAAGCTTTCACTGGTGAAATATTCCGCCGCTGCGGCGCTAGACATGCCGTGAAACCACCATTTCTTGTGACCACGAGCCGCCTTGTCCATGCGATCAGCCAGGATCGAGAAATCTTCCCAGTGCTTTCGCCCGTCTTGCGTGACATAAGAGTCCACGCAATGAACTATGTCGCCATTCCACATTTGGCGTAAGTGCGAGCAAAAGTCACCGCGATGACAGCCTACCTCAACCGCCGAGGACAAAAGCCCGTAGCGATTGAGGTAGCCTGCAAAGTCATTGCGGTGAAGAATCTCAGCCCGTGATGGTTGGCCTTCGTCGCTCATTGGTCACACCCATTGAAGTGGAAGTCTCAGAGAATCTACCCGACCAAGGACCGTCCATCATGCGACGCTCCAAATCAGTCTGGGCGTATTGTAGTAAATGCTCGTTCTCGCGTGGATCACGCCAACAGGCAAAACCAGGAGCCAGCATGAAGTACACCTGCATGCGGTAACTGCCGGGCGTCGGATTTCTCCAACCCGTGTCTCCATGCACCATAGCCTCCGTG
>Ga0222712_10000874_pt1 | contig 38668 bp, 30 predicted proteins | sample C33_657DmetaG_FD_165043 | JGI IMG/M metagenome (GOLD analysis project Ga0222712, IMG submission 165043) | Estuarine water microbial communities from San Francisco Bay, California, United States - C33_657D | ecosystem: Environmental > Aquatic > Marine > Unclassified | place: USA: California... | reverse complement strand
ACGGCATCTGGCGTTCGGGGGTGGGGAAGTAGCATTTCATCTCTTACCGCTAAATCGCCATTGTCAAAGGGATGTTGCGGTAAAAAATTGGGTGGGAGGGTAATGGTGTCGGGGTTGTACCAAGCGTCATATTTAGTAGGAGGGGTGCGTGGATCATGCGGTGAAGTGAGTGCGACATAACAAAAAAACGGCTGCTCTTTTGCTTTTTTGCTGCTCAAAAACTGAATAGCAGTTCCTGCATATAGTTCAGTACTAAACGTATCACTCTTCCAACTATTTTTTGGGTCATACACGCCAGTAGGGTCAAAATGATTGACGGTTGGATGAAACTGACCTCCATTATTTTCGAAGTGCATACCACCAAAAAATATATGACCACCATCATTAAAAAAACGGTGATGCGATTCTTTGTCTGAGTGCCATTTGCCGGTATGAAAAGTCGTGTAGCCCTTTGTTTGAAGCACTTCGGGAAGTCCGGTTAAACTATCTGGTATTTTACCACCATCGCCAGGGAGCCTGTTTACATACCTGCCCGTTAATAGCATCACGCGGCTGGGTATACATACTGCACCTTGGTGCCCGCCCATCACGTGTGCCTGCGTGAATGTAAGACCCCTTGCTACTAGTTTATCTAGGTTGGGTGTTTTAATTTGCTTGTTGCCCAGTGTATGAATGGTGGCAAAACTTTGGTCATCAGAGTAAATGATGAGTACATTTTTGGCCCGCTGAACTTGGGTTTTTTGCGCGGCCGCGGCCGCGCAAAAAACGCCGAACACCATTACAGTAATAATAAATTTAAATCGCATGCCGCTCTTTGCTTATTGTAATTGTAACTGATAAGCCACTACCGAATTTTTCATAAACGTAGGTACGTAAATGATTTTATTTTTTGCGTCATAGCCAATATCTGCGCTGTTAATTTTTTCGGATCTCGTATCAAATAAAGTTATTTTTTGCGCACCTGCTGCAACAAAATAAACAATGCCATTCCAGCAGCTTACAATGTACTGGTTAGGGGCGACTCTTTCGATACCGTCGGTGCTTGGATCCATTCCATCCATGATTTTAGAAATAGCGCCACCAGGTGTTATAGATAATAAAGAGCCTCTATCTAAAATAAGTAATTGGTCTTCGATGCTTAAAAGCCCATTGGGCCCTTGCAAGTTTTCTACTTCTATACTTACGACGCCATTTTCGATACGGTGTACTTTTCCGGTTCTGCTATCAGATACAAAAACAGCCCCATTTTTATTGACGGTTACATCATTTAAAAAAACAGATCCTTCAACCGGAATCCTTTTAATGATCGAGGCTTTTTTGATATCTATCACAACAAGCTCTGTTAAATCTGCAACATAGAGTTCTTGTTTGTATCTAGCCATTCCTTTTGGTGCATTTAATCCAGTAACCCATTCCAAATTAATGGGAGCTCCGGTTTTTGACAATTTACTAATGCTTCCCTTGCCATCTTTGCCATTTGAGGCACCATCAATATTTGAAACCCATAGGCAGTTTTCTTTGTCATCTACAAGTACAGATTCTGGGATTTTTAAAATAGTGTCGGTAGCCCACAGTTTTTGAACGGTTGCTTTTTGTGCACTTGCGTTCATTAAGCCAGCACATACAAAGGCTAGGGCGCATATTATTTTTTTCATAGGAAATGATTATACAAGAAAGTTAAATAAAAATAGGGATCTGCCATTTGCTTTTTACCGCCGAACCCAATTTTTGTTCATTTATGGGTATAAAATGTAGAATACGCCTATTGGTAATTCAGTATTTGTGGGCATTCACGCATTAAATTGCTATACATTTTGAAACTATTTAATGCTTTTATATGCGGTACCTTTCAATCTTTTTTCTACTCCTAGTTACTGTTGCTGTAAAGGGTCAAAAAAAACCTTTGGACCACACGGTGTATGACAATTGGCAGTCTTTTGCAGATCGTGCCATAAGTAATGACGGTAAATATGTAGCGTACGCAATAAATCCACAAGAAGGAGATGGAGTATTGGTCATACAGTCGTTACAAGGTGACTATAAGCTTGTAATACCAAGAGGAGCAGGCGTGGTAATTTCTGAGGATAGTAAATATGCCATTTTTCGCATCAAGCCAACCTTTGCTCAAACCCGTGATGCAAAAATTAAAAAGAAGCGTCCCGACGAAATGCCAAAAGATAGTTTGGGGGTGGTAAAATTAGGGGACAAAAATGTTGGTAAAACACCTCGTTTAAAATCTTTTAAATTACCCGATGATGCTGGCGGTTGGCTCGCATACTTATTAGATAAAGAACCAGCAGATGCGGCTAAATCAAAAGCGTCACTTGACTCTGCTGCAAAAATCAAATCTATGTTTGCGTTGGCAGATAGTTTGGTGCGTGCAGCAGATAGTATTCGTTTAAAAGCAACGAGTGCATCTGTAAATGGGATGTCTATATTACAAACACCTACACAGCAACCTAAGGTAGCAGAAGAAAATGTGGAAGAAGGAACAACGCTTGTACTTATGAATTTTAATACCGGTACTGAAACAAAATATCCGTTGGTTAGTGATTTTTATTTCAATAAAAAAGGTACAACACTCGTACTTAAAAAAACAAAGAAAAATGGCACGGCTGGTTCTGCGGCAACCATTGTTAAGGTTGATTTGTCTAGCATGAAGGCGTCAACCATTCTAACAAAATTTAATGATGCCAAACTCTTTAGATTAGATGAAGCAGGTAAGCAATTAGCCTTTGTTGCCGAAAGAGATAGTGCTGCAAAAGCAGTGCGTAAATTTTATCAATTGTATTATTTTAAGGATGGGCAAGATTCGGCGGTTGCTATTGCAACTCAAACGTCGAAAGGAGTTCCTTCTGGGCATATTATAAGCGATAATCAAGCGATTAGTTTTAGTAAATCAGGGGCTCAATTATTTTTTGGCACCGCTCCACTATGGCCACTAAAAGATACGAGTTTGCCAGAGTTTGACCGTGTGAGTGTAGATGTTTGGCATTACAATGATGACCAAATCATGCCAATGCAGTTAAAGTCTATGGAGACTGAACTTAGAAGAGCTTACACGGCTAGATATGATTTTACTTCTAATACTGTTGTGCAACTGGGGTCTTCGAAATTTAGAAATGTATTACAAACAAATGAAGGCGATGGTTCTGTATTTTATGCAGCCACTGATGAAGGCAAAAGAATTGCATCGCAATGGCAGGGTTATACCATTAACGATGTGTATAGTATCAACCCATTAGATGGTTCTTCAAAACTCATTAAAGCCAATTTAAAATCTGGTAATGTGCAGCCAGGCGTTTCTGGTAATTTACTCCTCTATTACGATGAGCCTGCTAAAAAATATTTCGTGTACAACCATGCAACAGGTGCAACGAATCAAATTGCAAAAGATATTACGACCGCACTTTATGACGAAGAAAACGATGTGCCTGATGATCCAAATGCATACGGTCTTATGCGCTGGACTGAAAATGATCAGTATGTATTACTTTATGATAGGTATGATATTTGGCAGGTAGATCCACTCGGTGTTCAAAAATCAATTTGCTTAACATCTGGCCGTGCTAATAAAATTGCTTACCGTTTTATCGCTACTGACCCCGCCGAAAAATTTGTAAAAAACGGACAGCAATTACTGCTTCGTGTTTTTGACGAAAAAGATAAAACAGCAGGACTTGCAACACTTGTATATGGTACTAATACTTTACAGGTATTATTCAAAGAAAAAGTAGCACTTAGTCCACTCGTGCAAAAAGCAAAAGATGCAGATGCATTACTTTATACCAAAGAAACCTACGTGCAGTCTCCAACTTTATTTACCTCTAGCGTAAATGGCGGAGTTGCCAATAAATTAGCTGCTACCAACCCACAGCAAAATGATTTTAATTGGGGTACAGCAGAGCTATTTACTTGGAAAGCCTACACGGGTAGGTTAACAGAAGGTATTTTGTATAAGCCTGAAAATTTTGATGCTACTAAAAAGTATCCGATGATTGTTTATTTCTACGAACGCAACAATCAAACCTTGTACAATTATGTTCCGCCTACACCTACTGCATCTCGTTTAAATATTTCTTTTTTTGTAAGCCGAGGGTATGTGGTACTCGTGCCAGACATTTGGTATAAAAAAGGATATCCAGGCCAAGGTGCTTATGATTATATTTTAAGTGGAACACGTGCTGTTGTAAAACAAGGATATATTGATAGTACAAAAATTGGACTACAAGGACAAAGTTGGGGAGGCTATCAAATCGCGCACCTCATTACCAGAACAAATTTATACGCAGCTGCATGGGCTGGTGCGCCGGTGGTAAATATGACAAGTGCTTATGGCGGCATACGTTGGGGACCAGGTATGAACCGTCAATTCCAATATGAAAAAACGCAAAGTAGAATTGGTGCCACTCTATGGGAGAAGCCAAATTTATACATCGAAAATTCTCCATTGTTTCATTTACCAAAAGTGAATACGCCACTTGTTATTATGGCCAATGATGCGGATGATGCTGTGCCTTGGTATCAAGGGATAGAATTTTATACTGCTTTACGACGCCTAGGTAAAAAAGTATGGATGCTCAATTACAACAATGAAGCGCACAATTTAGTAGATCGAAAAAATAGAAAAGATATTCAAATTAGAGAACAACAATTTTTTGATTATTTATTAAAAGGTGAGAAGCCCGCACCATGGATTGCAAATGGTGTTCCTGCAACTATGAAAGGAAGGGATTGGGGATTGAAATAGAATGAATTAAACGGGTCTGATAGGATCCCAGGCTTCTAGTTGGTTCGCTACTTCTGTTAAGAAGCTAGCGCCAACACTGCCATCAATAATGCGGTGATCGTAACTCAGTGATAGGTACATCATGTGTCTAATAGCCATGCTGTCTCCGCTTGGTGTTTCAATAACAGCAACGCGTTTTTTAATGGCGCCAACTGCAATAATGGCTACCTGTGGTTGATTGATAATTGGCGTACCCATCAGACTTCCAAAAGTACCCACATTGGTAAAAGTAAATGTGCCGTTTTGTGTGTCGTCAGGTTTTAATTTATTGTTGCGGGCAGCATCCGCCAAACTATTAATAGACTTACTAAGGCCTACTAAATTAAGTTGATCTGCACCCTTAATAACTGGAACAATTAAATTGCCATTTGGAAGTGCAGTTGCCATTCCAATATTAAAATCCTTTTTGATAATAATTTTATCTCCGTCTAAACTTGAATTAATAAGCGGAAACTTTTTCATAGCAGCTACCAAACATTCTACAATAAGCGGTGTGAATGTTAATTTGGTACCTTCTCTTTTTTCAAAAGCAGCTTTATTGTTATTTCTCCACTGCACTAAATTTGTTACGTCAGCTTCTGAAAAACTTGTAACATGTGGACTCGTTTGCACACTGTCTACCATATGTTTGGCAATCAGTTTGCGCATGCGGTCCATTTCTATAATTTCTGATTCGCCCGTCAATACCACACCCGCAGGGCTGCTAGCCGCTGAGGTTGAAGCAGAAGCTGCAACAGATGAAGCTTGCGTTGAAGTCGCCTGTGCAACTGATGTTGCAGCTGGTGCAGTAGTTTCCGAAACAACATTTGAAGTTGCCCCAGATTTTTTAGCTGCCACCCAGTTTAAAATATCTTTTTTTGAAACCCTTCCTCCTGATCCAGTGCCAGGTATTTTTTCTAAATCACTTAAACTTACGCCTTCACTTTGGGCAATGTTTAAAACAAGTGGTGAGTAAAAACGAGTTTCTGTACTTCCTGTTTCTTGTGGTGCCGTATTGACTGGTGCAGCAGGAACGTATGGTATAGATTCGGGTTCTTCATGAATGGGTGCAGGAGCAGGCGTCTCAACAATTGTATTTGTGATATGATTGATTTCGCCAGCCACTTCAATTTTTGCAAGTACACTTCCAATGGGGGCCACATCATTTACCTGAAAACAAATTTCTACTAGTTTGCCTGCATATGGGGCAGGTACCTCCGTGTCTACTTTGTCGGTAGCAATTTCAAGTACGGTTTCGTCTACAGCAATAGTATCTCCAATTTGCTTGTTCCATTTTAAAATGGTGGCTTCCATAATACTTTCACCCAATTTGGGCATCACTAAATCAACAATTGCCATAGACTTGATAGAGGTTTATCGTCGGTACAAAAGTAAGCTATGCGGTTAAAATAGGGTTAACTCTTATCCACAATTAGTAGGCGGAGCATATTAAGGGCACTATTGGCGGTTAATTCTATATTACGTTTTCGGTCAAACCTAAAATGGAAAACCTGTGCCTTTACTTCATTTTCTGATGCAACGGCCATCCAAACCATTCCAACGGGCTTTTCCGGGGTTTCGCCGCCAGGCCCCATAATACCACTTACTGCCACAGAATAGTCTGTTTTTAGGAGTTTTCGGGCCGAAATGGCCATTTTTCGTACACATTCTTCGCTAACCACACCCACGGTTTCCATGGTTTCCTTAGAAACGTCTAGTAAATCGCCCTTGATTTCATTGGCATAACTAACCACAGATCCCTTAAAATACGCAGATGCGCCCGCCTTAGCGGTTAATAAATGCGCAATATATCCACCTGTGCAACTTTCTGCGGTTGCGAGGGTTTTGTGCTGGTTTAAGAGGAGATTACCCACCACTTCGGCCATTGGAATATCTTCTTTCACCACCAAATAGTCCTTAACGGCGGTGGCTAAACTTTCAAAATGGGTGTCTAATTCTTTGTCTAACCCCGCTTCATTTTCAGGGTCGCCTGATATCGTTAAACGCAAACGAACCATGCCATAATTAGGTAAATAGGCTAGCTTAATATGGCTTGGTAAAGCAGCTTCATTTTCTTTAATCATTTCTGCTAAAAATGATTCGCCAATGCCTGCGGTTAATAATGTTTTGTGTTTTATCAAGCCTGTTTTAAAACGCTTTGGAATCATCGGAATTACATGATGTTCCATGATCCATTTCATTTCATGAGGTACACCAGGCATGGATATAAAAATCACACCATCTTTTTCAAAAAGCATACCAGGCGCGGTTCCGCGCTCATTTAATAAAACCGTGCAACAATCTGGGACCTCTGCTTGCTTGGCGTTACGCTCAATCATGGGGCGCTTTAAAATGCGCTCAAAAATATCTGTAACATGCGCAAGTGTTGCGGCATCTACAACCATTTTCCCGCCAAAATATTCACACAATAAAGGTTTTGTAATATCGTCCGAAGTAGGGCCTAAACCACCTGTCAAAAGTATGATTGAAGATTTCTTGCTTTCTGCATCTAATGCAGCCCAAATGTCTGCCCAAACATCGCCAACAGCGACCCTGTTTTTAATGGTAATGCCTGCTTTATTGAGTTCTTGGGCAATCCAGGCACTATTGGTGTCAATCACTTGACCTATTAATAATTCATCTCCAATAGTGATGATGGATGCAAAAACTTTTTCCATGGCTGGGCCTTAAATTTAGTGCGAAGTAAATATAGTAAGCACAAACAGGCAAATATAAATATATTGCACTCTATGAAAACACAAAATTTTAGTAACCACAGTAGGTTGGTGGCCGGTTGGCACGGGCTTACTTTTTTTGCCATATTGGCTTTTTGGATTGGCAGTTTTGTTAATCTCGCACATGTCGAGGGCGCTGCACTTTATAGCGCATCACTATTAAGCGTTGCAGGGTTTATCTTCTTATGTTTTTTTGTTTTTGTTCGCATGTTTGCTCTAAAGGCACAAGATAGAGCTATTAGAGCCGAAGAAAATTTGAGACATTTTGTATTAACAGGCAAACTACTCCCAGCTAGTTTACGCATTGGTCAAATTGTTGCACTTCGTTTTGCCTCCGACAATGAATTTGTTGCGCTTGCACAAAAAGCAGCCGACGAAAATTTACCTGGCAAACAAATTAAGCAGTCTATTACCAATTGGAAAGAAGATACCTACCGCGTATAAATTTAATTGTACATTTTATGAAACATCTATTTTTGGTGCTATCGTTTGCGTGCTTGCTTGCAGTACAAGCTTCCGCACAATCAAAAGCGCAATCATCTTTGTCGCCTAACAACGATGCCGAAAAAGAGGCCGTTAAAAATGTAATCAAGCAAACATTTAAAGCCATGATTACGGTAGACACGGTGTTATTGAAATCATGTTTTGCGCCGGGCGCCATTATGCATGTGGTGCAAAACCAAAAAGATTCGGTGATCATAAGAACCAGTAAGGTAGCTGATTTTGTTGCTAGCATTGGAAAGCAGCAACCAGGCGCACTCGACGAGCGTTCTTTTGATGAAATCATTTACATAGACCGTGAACTTGCCTCCGCGTGGGCACCCTATACCTTTCACCGCAATGGACAGTTCTCACATAAAGGCATTGATAGCTTTCAATTTGTTAAATTAAATGATGGCTGGAAAATTCAGTACCTCATTTATAATATGTATCAATAAGTGCTTGTCGCAATTATTGAGCTCTATAAAACGGCGCTAACTTTTCTTTAAGGCTTTCAGGTATGATGGCCCGCTTACCGGTGGCGGCATCAATAAAATAAAGTACAACTTTGCCCTGGGTAAGAAGTTTACCTTCTTCGTTGTATACTTGGGTAACAAATTTGATTTGATGTTCGTGTGGAAGTTCAGGCACTGTTGTTTTTACCGTTAACAAATCGTCGTAGTGGGCAGGCCGTATGTATTTGGTTTCCATCGATACCACGGGCATATGAATCCCCATTTTTTCAATTTCTTTGTATGATAGCCCAATGGCCCGCATGGCTTCTACACGACCCACTTCAAAATACTGGGCATAATTACCATAATATACCACGTCCATTTGATCAGTTTCTGCGTATCTAACTCGAATGTTTGTATGATGCTCGTACATAGATTTGCCTGCTTTTGTTGACAAACTTACGTTATCTATCTGTTTTTCCACAAATGCCCACAAGAAAGGGCCTTACGGTGTGGTAGTGCTACCTTTAAAACGGTTTTCGCTTTTTATTAAGAAAGAAACACAAACCTTTGTATCAAAGGGGATCATACTTATGAAACTACGAACGTATATTTTAGCTGCTTCCTTTTTTGGGATAGTGCATTTTGGGCTAGCGCAAACGCCAGTTTTACCCAATACCATGGATGCAAGTTTAAGTGATTTGCAAACTTTTATTTCGAACAAAGCATATGTAAGTAGCTATCAATTAGCCAAAGAATTGAAGCGTACAACGATATACAATAACAACACTTCTGTCAAAGAAAGGGTTGATTTTTATTTGTTGGTGAGTGGGCTACAATTAAATGAAAAAGGGATTGTAGAACAGGCTAGCGATTTTATAAAGGCTGCTGTGGATCCTGCTTTTCGTCAAATAATGACCTATTATGTAGGGGTCTATTATTTTAGAAATAATCAACCGGTGCAAAGTTTAACGGTATTAGAAACTGCAAAATTGGCCAATTTAACCAACGCACAAATAGGGGAGGTAAAATATATACTAGGATATCTCTATTTTAGTTTGGGGCAATTTGAAAAAGCAAAACAACCATTAGATGCGGTTCGTCAAACGGTGGGTGATGTGTATTATGTGGATGCCAATTATTATTATGGCTTTATTGCATTTAAAGAAAAAAATTATATCGCTGCACTACAATGTTTTGAAATCGCTAAATCTGCCGCAGTATATGGCAAACTCATTCCATTTTATACGGCACAAATATTTTATTTTACCGGAAGTTCTGAAAAGGCTTTATCTACTGCATTAGCTGCTTTGCAAGCGGGCAGTCAATACTATGAAAAACCGTTACAGCAACTTGTTGGCAGGTTGCTTTTTGCTAAAAATGATTTTACAGGTGCATTGCCCTATCTAGAAAAATATGTTGCTAGCACCAAAACGCCTTCACAAGAAGATGTATATGAATTATCATTTTGTTATTTCGAACAAAAAAAATGGAACAAAGCAATCGAAGGGTTTAAGAGGCTCACTACTGGAAAAGACTCCTTGTCTCAAAATAGCATGTACCTCTTGGCAAAAGCCTATTTGGAAATAGGGGATAAGTCAAATGCGCGCAATGCATTTATTTTTTGTGCTGAAAACAACAGCAATAAACTACAAAAAGAAGTGGCTAGTTTTTCTGTTGCTAAACTTTCTTTCGAGGAAGGACTTACAAATGAAGCTTTAAAAGGTTTTCAAGAATTTCTAAAACAATATCCACGCTCTAACTACACACAGGAAGCTACTGATTTACTCGTTAATACCCTTGCCCGAACCAGTAATTTTAAAGAGGGGCTTCAATTATATGCGGGCATCAAAAATCCATCTGCACTAGCACAAAAAGCCTATCCCTCCTTATTGTATGGGAGAGCCGTAGAACTTATCAATGATCAGTATACCAATGCCGCAGATAGTTTACTAGACCTTTTACTGGCGGCACCTAATAACCAGGGTCAAGCTGTGTTAGCCAATTTTTGGAAGTCTGAAATGCAGTTTAGAAAAGGTCAGTATAGTGAAGGGATTAATTATTTACAAAAGTATTTAGCTGCACCTGTTGTTAATGCCGAAGTGAATTTGAGTAATGCCTATTACAATTTAGGGTTTGCGCAAATGCAATTGCAGCAGTTCTCTGATGCGCTTATGAGTTTTGAAAATGCCTCGGCTACGGTAAAAATGGGTTCAGCTATTTTTCAGGATCTTGTCATAAAAAAAGCCGATTGCTTTTTTATGTTAAAAGATTTCACCAAGGCACTGGCACTGTATGATCAGGTGATAGACCGTAAATATGACACCGACGATTATGCCTATTTTCAAAAGTCTATTATTTTAGGCGCTTCCAATAAAATATCAGAAAAACTTGCACTTCTTCAAAAGTTTGTAAAACAGTATCCTGGCTCCGCATTAATCGGTGATGTGTATATGGAAATAGCCAACACCTATTTAGCATCCGAATCCTTTGCACTAGCAGTGGCGCCGCTTCAACAAATTACCACGAGTGCTGCACTTGTTGCTTGGCATCCGGCAGCGTATTTAAAACTCGGTGTTGCCTATTTTAATATCGATAAAAACGACAATGCGCTTGCTGCATTTACAAGTTTACTTGCTAAGTTTCCAAACACCGAAGAGTCTGAGTCATCCATTGAATACATCAGAAACATATTTGTAGAAAATCAAAAGCCACAAGATTTTATTGCCTTTATGGAAGCCAATGGAAAGGCATTGACTGAAACAGAAGCCGATTCATTAACCTATCAGGCGGCACTTCTTCGTTACGAGCAGAAAGATTTTGCGGGAACCAAAAATGGAATCAGTGCTTACATCGATAAATTTCCAAATGGAGCACATATACTAGAAGCACATTTTATGATGGCTTCTATTTATGAGTCAGAAAAAAATACGGTGAGCGCTATTAAGTACCTTACTTATTTAGCATCAAAAGCGCCCAACAAATATGCGACTGACGCAATATTGCACCTGGCAAGGGCCTATTATTTCGAACTCCATGATTATGCAAAGGCTACCAAGTACTATAAAGAATTAGATGCCATGGCTACCGACGAAGCCATTAAAAAAGAAGCGGTACGCGGCTTAATTCGAAGTGCTACAAAACAGTCTAATTGGACCGATGCACTTCCTGCTGCCACTCAAATTCTAGAGATGTCGGGAGCCCCTTCCGACGATAAAATGATGGCTCATTTTGTGCTGGCAAAATCAAAACAGCTAGCAGCCTCACTCGATACTGCTTTCCTTTATTACAAAGAAGTTATTGCATCTGGTAAATCTGAATTTAGCGCCGAAGCCAAGTATCAGCAAGCTAAAATATTATTTGATCAAAACAAGCTTGAGGATTCAGAAAAAGTTGCTTTTGAGCAAATTAAAGACTTTGGTTCTTATGAATATTGGGTTACTAAGTCTTATTTATTACTAGGTGATATTTACCATAAGCAGCTCGATTTTTTTAATGCCGAAGCAACGTTTCAGAGTATTATAACCAATGCTACTTTTGAAGATTTGAAACAAGAAGCAAAAGAAAAATTAGCACAAGTAACCGCTGATAAAGTAAAAAAATAAAAATCGATTCAGATGAATAAAGTTGGGTTTATCATATCTATGACAGCTTTTTGTGCAACACAATTAAATGCGCAATCTGTATCAAAAAATGGGGCAGATACGGCTAAAGTGGTAACGATTACCTCTGCCTTTAAGCCAAGTTTAAGACCGCTATCAAAAGTTAATTTTTTAGCAGCCACGCCATTTGTCGACAACAGTAAGGTGACCATGCAATATGTGATTCCTTCCCAAAATATTAGCTTTGGTTACCAGGCAGTAGCTGTAACGCCCTTGGCATATGTACCGGATTCAGTTAAGTTACCTAAACGCAATCATTTTATAAAAGTGGGACTGGGAAATTTAAATACTATTGTAGCAGAAGCGGGATTTAATATAGGGGATGGAATTAAAAACAATACCTACATTGGTGGTGGTTATAAAAAAATGAAAGGTCCCTTATTTGCACAAGAATTTACCGATGTTAATTTCTCTATTAATAGCGCCCATCAAATAGGGGAGGCACACGATTTGAGTGTAAAGTTTACAACAGGATCTACCACCCGATATGCCTATGGGTTTAAGCCTGCTAGCATACCTTATACCAAAGACAATATTTTAAACAAATATAATAGCGCTGGTATCACAGTGCACCTTGCCAATAAAACAGACGCATTTTTTGGGATACATTATACACCTACTATTTCATTTGAATATTTGCAGTCAGGTGTAGATGAAAGAGAATTTGAAACCAGTATAGCAGCACCCGTTTCAAAAAATTTAGGAACCGACTTTAAAATTTCAGTGCAACCCACAGCTAGTTTTTCAACTACCGTTTTACCAACTATTCCAAATAATCTAACGATTGTCAACAATTTATTTTCGATGCCAAGTACATTTAGTTGGATTACAAGTAAATTTCAGGTTCATTTGGGCGCTGCGCCAACCGTTAATAACGGAACATATGCAGTATTACCACAGGTTAGTGGTGTAGCTATACTTCCAAATAATGGCTTACGCATTGAACTTGGTTGGGCTGGTCATTTTGAAAAAAATAATTTACGTTCATTGTCTTCTTTTAATCCTTGGGTTCGCATCCCTAATGATTTTGCAAATACGAAAATCTCAGAACAATTTTTAGGGGTGAAACTTCCATTGGGGGATCATTTCACTTACGGTGCTAGGTTGTCGTTACTGGAATATGAAAACCAAGCGCTTTTTACAAATGCATTTACCGATGGTAGATTATTTAAAGTAATGTTTGAACCTACTATGCGCGCGGTTCAGTTGCAAGCAAATGTTAGCTACACTTTGCAAGATAAATTAAATGTGTTGGGGGGTGTCACCTATAAAAAGTTTTCGGGTTTAAAGGTTCAAAATGAAGCATGGGGATTACTACCACTTGAGCTAAATGGATCACTGCATTGGAAGTTCTCAAATAAACTTTCCTTTACATCCACGCTTTATGCTTGGGATGGGGCACAATCTATGGATGCGCAAATGGCCACAAAAAAACTCCCTGCTGCTGCCGACTTTTCGTTGGGTGCAACCTTGAAAGTTGTAAAATCTGCTAAATTTTGGGTGCAGCTCAACAATTTATTTGATAATAGGTACCAGCGTTGGAACCAATATGAAGTTTTTGGCCGAAATGTTGTGGCGGGATTTGTATATTCGTTCTCTGGAAAATAGAAGGCGCATGTTAGACCATATATACCCTTATTTACTGGTTCATAAAAAGCTACAAATGGCTGGCATTGGTACGCTTCGGTTAATCCCCGTTTCCGCAGCGATTGATCCCAGTGGTTTGAGTATTTCAGCCCCCTATGAAAAAATAAATTTTACACCGGGTCAAGTATCAACCGATGTCTCTTTTATTGTCTGGGTTTCTGCACTCGATCATATTGATATTGATACGGCTACATCAACAACGAATCAAGCGATGGAGGAATTGGCGTCTAGTATTCAATTGAAGCAGCCTGTTCTTATTGCTGGCATTGGTCATTTTCATAAAGAAGGAGCAGATATTTCATTGACGCCGCATGAACCAGTGTATGCTATTCAAGAAGCGCTGCCAATTTCGGGTGGCTTGCAATGGTCCTTTAAAAAAGGAACATTGTATCCCTTACAAGTAAAGTCTATCATGGATACTTATTGGTGGGTGGCGGCGCTATTACTTGCTACTGCTGGTGCTGCTGCAATTCTCAACTTTTATTATACAATTAACGATCAATTTTAATTCGCCTTTTAATGGCATCTACCATTCATTACCAAGCTTGTCCTATTTGTGCATCTGAATTAATTGGCAAATTATATGTTGCCAAAGACTATACCGTTTCAGGTGAATTATTTGAAGTATGGCGATGCAACAGTTGTTCAGGTGGATTTACACAAAATGTACCATCAGCTAGTGATATTGGTCCTTATTACGCAGCAGAATCCTATATTTCTCATACTGATAGTAGTAAAGGTTTTATTAATTCGGTGTATCATAAAGTAAGAAGCTATGCGCTGCTTACTAAAAAGAAGTTGGTAACAACACTGGTTTATAAATCTTCGGGAACACTACTTGATATTGGCGCTGGTACGGGTGCTTTTGTGAACACCATGCAATCTGGTGGTTGGCAGGTAACAGGCCTTGAACCTGATGCAACAGCGGCTCAACAAGCGTTACTAAAATATAATATTCAGTTGCAACCAGCAGATACGATTTATACATTAGGTTCCCATCAATTTGACGCCATTACCATGTGGCATGTGTTAGAACATGTGCATGATTTGCATGGTTATTTTAAAAGATTTTCTGCGCTTTTAAAGCCAGAAGGAATACTTGTAATTGCAGTGCCTAATTATACCAGTACTGATGCAATATTTTATCAGCGAAATTGGGCGGCACTGGATACGCCAAGGCATTTGTATCATTTTTCACCAGCAAGTATGGAGTTACTTGCAAATGCACATGGCTTCAAGCTCGTAACCAAAAAGGCTATGTGGTTTGATGCCTTTTATGTAGCGATGTTAACGGAGCAGCATAACGGCGAATCCTTTATAAAAGCAATATTAGTGGGGCTTTGGTCCAACCTAACAGCACTATTGGACATCAATAAATGTAGTTCGGTGATTTATGCGTTTAAGAGAAAGTAATGGGTGTACTATTGTAATGCTACCTTAAAAATAGCGGGCCAATTTTTACCAGTGATATAGGTTGCCTTTTTTACACTATCATACGCAATCCCATTTAATACATTTGTTTCTGTGGTAATGGGTTGGTTTGTTTTTTGCAAAATATTTGTGAAGTCAAATTGTTTTTCTACTTGACCGGTGCCCGGGTTGATGGCAATAATTTTATTTTCACCCCATACATTGGCGTAAATTTTTCCTTCAATCATTTCTAGCTCATTGAGTGAAGCGATATATCCATTGTTGTCATATACCCCCAAGGTTTTTTCGATGGCTAGGGTAGAAGGGTTTACAAAATATAAATTACTACTACCTGTACTAATAATAAGCTGGTCATTAAAATGTGTGATCCCCCAACCCTCGTAGTTCCAATTAAATTCTTTTTCTTTTTTAAAAGTACTAGCATCGTAAACAAACACTTTGTGGTTTTGCCAGGTTAGTTGGTAGATTTTGTTTTTGTATACAGTGATACCTTCTCCAAATAAACTATCTGCCAAGGATGAGGTTTGAAGTGCTTTGCCTGTGGTAAGATCAATTTTCAAAAGCTTGCTTTGGTTGGTAAGGCCTGTCCCTTCATAAATGGTATTGTTATGCCAAATAAGACCTTGAGTAAAGGAGTTGGTATTGTGTGGGTATACCGCAAGAATGTTGAACGTGCCATTAATAGGGGCTTGAATCGCTGCTTCCGGAGGCGTTTCATTTGCTTCAGTATCTTGATTGGGTTGACAACCAAAAAGGGTAGTAGTGGCAAGTAAAAAGGATACAAGATTTTTTTTCATGCAGTAGGCGTTGAATTAAACGTTAAATCTGAAATGCATGATATCACCATCTTTAACAAGGTATTCTTTTCCTTCAATTCTTAATTTACCATTGTCTCTACATGCAGCTTCACTGCCTAGGTTTACAAAGTCATCGTAGGCAATTACCTCGGCTTTAATAAATCCTTTTTCAAAATCAGTGTGGATCACGCTGGCGGCCTGTGGCGCTTTCCAGCCTTTTAATATGGTCCAGGCTCTTACTTCCTGAACACCGGCTGTAAAGTAGGTGTCTAGGTTCAATAACTTATACGCAGATCTAATTAAACGGTTAAGTGCTGGCTCTGTCATTTTATATTCTTCCATGAACATTTGCTTGTCATCAGCAGATTCTAGCTCTGCAATTTGGGCTTCAATGTTATTGCACATTACAATTACTTGAGCCCCTTCCATAGCAACGGCTGCTGTTAGCATTTCAGAATATTTATTGCCCGTATGCATACTCGCCTCATCTACGTTTGCAACGTATAAGACAGGTTTATCTGTAAGTAAAAATAAATCAGCAATAGCTACATTTTCTTCTTTTGAAAGTCTTAACGAATAAATGCTTTTACCGGTCTCTAAATGCGTTTTACAACGGGATAAAATTTCAAATTCTGCTTTTGCTTTGGTATCCGATCCAACACGCGCCATTTTTTCTACGCGTTGCATTTTCTTTTCTACACTTTCTAAATCTTTTAATTGTAGTTCGGTATCAATAATTTCTTTATCGCTTACGGGGTTGATAGCGCCTTCTTCCCTTAACACATTTTCATCCTCAAAACAACGAATCACATGAATGATGGCATCTACTTCTCTAATATTGCCTAAGAATTTATTGCCTAGTCCTTCACCTTTGCTTGCTCCTTTTACAAGGCCGGCTATATCAACAATCTCCATTTGGGTAGGAACAATACGGTCAGGAATAACAAGTTCCGCCAACTTGTTTAAACGCTCATCCGGAACATCTACAAGGCCTACATTGGGCTCAATGGTACAGAAACGGTAGTTGCTAGCCTGGGCTTTAGCGTTAATGCTTACTGCATTAAATAATGTTGATTTTCCTACGTTGGGTAGTCCTACGATGCCTGCCTTTAAAGCCATAATTGAAACCTTTTTAAGTAAGGTGCAAATATAGCTCCAATATTTTTTATATTCACCCCATAAATTAACCCAGATGGCACTAAATATTGTATGGATCGCCTTTTTTATTGTGGCTTTTGTGATTGCCTTATATAAGTTTTTGTTTTTACACGATACAGAAGTGTTTAAAACCCTTGTAGATGGTATGTTTGATAGTGCCAAAGGTTCTGTCATTGATGTTGCTTTCCCATTAGCCGGTACCATGGTTTTCTTTTTAGGACTCATGAATATTGCAGAGCGCGCAGGCGCTATTAATTGGATTGCGCGGTTACTTAATCCGTTTATGAAAAGGCTGTTTCCAGAAGTACCTGAAAAGCATCCTGCCATGGGTCAAATGGTCATGAATTTTAGTGCTAATATGCTCGGGTTAGATAATGCAGCAACCCCATTTGGTTTAAAAGCCATGGAAAGCCTTCAATCCATTAATCCGGATAAAGAAAAAGCAACCAATGCGCAAATCATGTTTTTAGTGCTGCATACGAGCGGTCTTACCTTAATTCCGCTTACAATCATTTCTTACCGTTTGGCAGCAGGCTCTACCGAAGCGGCTAGTGTGTTTATTCCATGTGTGCTGGCCACTATCTGTACCACACTTGCTTCTATATTTATTGTGGGGATCAAGCAAAAATTAAAATGGGACAAAGTGCTTTTAACTTGGTTGTTGGGGCTTGTGGCGTTGGTGGCAGGCATGCTCTTTTTTGTTCAGCAAATGGGGGCGGAACAAAAAGAAATATTTAGCCGTGTTACTGGTAATATGATTTTACTATTACTTGTCGTATTGATTATAATTGGCGGAATGCTTAAAAAAATAAATGTTTTTGATGCCTTTATTGATGGTGCCAAAGGAGGGTTTGATGTGATTTTAAAAATCATTCCATACCTCGTTGGTATGCTGGTTGCCATTCGTGTATTTAGAGACAGTGGTGCACTGGGTTATATGGTAGATGGCCTTAGTTGGGTAATTGGATTAACGGGGGTTGATACAGCCTTTACGCCTGCCTTGCCGGTAGCTATTATGAAACCTTTTAGTGGTAGTGGTGCAAGAGGGCTCATGCTAGATGTAATGAAATCAAATGGCCCCGATTCTTTTGTAGGAAAATTGGCCTCTACGTTTCAGGGGTCTGCTGATACTACTTTTTACATCATCGCCCTTTATTTTGGAAGCGTAGGTATAAAAAAAGTACGCTATGCGATATGGGCCGGTGTGTTAGCGGATTTAATTGGTGTAGTGGCTGCAATACTTATTGGCTATGTATTTTTTTTGTAGTTTTCTCGCCGGCCATTTCCATAACTATTTTCCATTCGGCGGGTTTTACCGTTTGAACGGATAGTCTGCCAAGTCTTACAAGGTCCATGTCTTGTAGTTTAGCATGTGCCTTAATATCTGCAAGCTTTACGGTTTTTTTAAGCTTTTTAAACGGCTTAAAATCAACAACAAGCCATGCTGGATCTGGGGTGGTAGGGTCTTGGTATGATTCCTTGACAACTTTAGCAATACCAACAATTTCCATGCCTTCATTGGAGTGGTACCAAAAAGCGAGATCGCCTTTTTTCATGGATCTTAAATTATTTCGTGCGCCATAATTTCTAACGCCATCCCAAAATGTTTGTTTATCCTTTTCAAACTGATCCCAACTGTATTTGAAAGGTTCTGATTTGATAAGCCAGTAATTCATTTTGAAAGCTATTTAAGTCGTATAAAATTATGCTTCGCTAGCAAGTACGTCAGCTAAATGCAGGACTTTTAATCCTGAGTGTTTGTGTGTTAAACAACCATCTATGTGCATCAGACAGCTCATATCGGTGCTAATAATATATTCGGCACCCGTAGCTGCTGCGTTGGTGGTTTTTTGATCACCCATTGCAATACTAATCGGTTCAAATTTCACAGCAAAGCTACCTCCAAATCCACAGCAGGTTTCTACGTCGTTCATTTCAACGAGTTCCAAACCTTTTACTTTACTGAGTAGCTTACGCGGCTCTGTTTTGGTATTACATTCTCGAAGCGCTGCACAACTGTCATGATAGGTAACTTTACCATTAAATGTGGCGCCTACATCATCAATTTTTAAAATGTTGATTAAAAAATCCGAGAGTTCGTAAATACGAGCCGATGTTTTTTTAGCAACATTAATTTGCGCAGAGTTCTCGTAAAGTTTGCCGTAGTAATTTTTAACAAAGCCAGTACAGCTAGCACTGGGGGCTACAATATAATCTGTGCCGTTAAAATCATCTAAGAATTTATCACAAACACTTTTAGATTCTGACCAAAAACCAGCGTTGAAAGCGGGTTGGCCACAACAAGTTTGATTGGGATTGTATGTAACCGTACAGCCTACCTTCTCCAACACTTTTACCATGTTAAACGCTACCTGAGGGTAGAGCTGATCAATGAAGCAAGGAATAAATAACTGTACGTTCATTTATTTATTTTTCACTACCTAAACGGTAGATGTATTTGTCTGCTAAAAAGCCTTTGTCCGTTGTAGGATATTTTTCTTTAATTTCTTTGTATAGTGCTAATGCGGCTTCATTTTTTCCAGTAGTTTCAGAAAGAAGGGCAGCTCTAAATAAATATTCAGAGGCGTTGCTTTCGTCTTCAGAAAAGCTTGCTGCTGCTTTTTTATAATAATCAATCGCATCGTCTTTTTTGTTAAGCTCAGCACTCGCATCACCAAGAGCACCAATGGCTAACATTTGAATTTGCTTTGCGTCTGTAGAAAAATCTTTTAGGTATTTGATAGCGTTATTAAAATCACCAAGTTTTAAGTAGCTAATACCGGCGTAATAAGCAGCAATGTTGGCCGCTTTTGTACCACTGTAATTGTTGATAATATAAAGTACCCCTTTATTAATACCATCGCCATTTAAAACTAAGTTAGAAGAATCCATAGCAAAATATTCCTGCGCCTTAAATATCGCTTCTGATGCTTTTTCTTCTTTTGGCTTAATAATAAATTCTTGATAACCAAACCAAGCGCCAACAACAACTAATACAATTGCAGCAGCAGTAGCAAGCTTCTTGCCGCTTTTGTTCCAAAAGGCAGCTAAGCCTGAAAGGTCTTCATTGTTTATATTTTTTACTTCGTTTTCTGACATGGTATTTATTTTCTAGTGATTTTTTAATGTTTGTTAGTCTACAATAAACGGATAATTTTCGTCTAGGTACACATCTTTTAATACTTCGCTATCATCTGGCCATGGGCTTTCTTCGGCAAATTTTACACTATGCTCTACAATGGCATCAATTTTTTGATCAATAGCTTGTAAATCTGCTTCTGTGCTGTATCCATTTTCTAAAATAGTTTCACGCACTTTGATGATTGGGTCTTGATTTTTGTAATCTTCAACCTCTTCTTTGGTTCTATATTTTTGCGGATCTGATACAGAGTGACCTTTGTATCTGTATGTTTTCATTTCTAGTAAAGTTGGACCTTCACCATCTCTACCTCTTTTTACTGCTCTTGCTACACCTTCGTGCACAAGTTCAGGAATCATACCATCAATAACATCGGCAGGCATATCGTATGCATCTGCTAATTTATAAATATCTGTTACATTACTCGTACGCTCAATAGATGTGCCCATAGCGTAATTATTGTTTTCACAAATAAATACTACAGGTAATTTCCAAAGCATCGCAAGGTTAAATGTTTCGTGTAAGATACCCTGACGTGCAGCACCATCTCCAAAAAAACAAAGAACGACATTACCTGTGCCTTTGTATTTTTCAGCGAAAGCTAAACCGCCAGCAGTTCCAATTTGAGCACCCACAATACCATGTCCACCAAAAAAGCGGTGTTCTAGGCTAAAAAAGTGCATGCTTCCACCTTTACCCTTTGCACAACCTGTTGCTTTACCATATAATTCAGCCATACAAGCATCGGCAGAAACGCCTTTTGCAATTGCTAAACCATGGTCACGGTAGGCAGTAATAAACGGATCGTCGTGCTGGGTAGCTGTCATACAGCCCGCTGCTATTGCTTCTTGGCCAATGTAAGCGTGGAAAAATCCACGAATCTTACCTGCCATTTTATACATTTCTTCTGATTTGAGCTCAAACTGGCGAATCAGCTGCATCAGCTCGTACCAGTAGAGGTAGGTTTCTTTTGAAAATTTAGTAGGCACTAGTCAAAATTTTGAGGTGCAAATATACGGGTTATACATTAAAAATTTAGGCTTCGTTTAGGAACGGATACTTATAATCTACGGGCGGATTAAAGGTCTCTTTGATGGTCCTTGCGCTAAGCCAGCGGTACAAATTGATCAGGCTACCAGCCTTGTCATTGGTGCCTGAGGCGCGCGCACCCCCAAACGGTTGTTGGCCCACAACAGCCCCTGTTGGTTTATCGTTGATGTAAAAGTTACCCGCAGCATGGCGTAATTTATTGGTAGCCAGCTCCACAGCCGCTCTATCCTGCGATATGATGGCTCCTGTTAAAGCGTATTTTGAAGTGGTATTGACTAGGTCAAGGGTTTTTTCAAAGGCCTCGGCTTTATAGGTATAAATGGTTAAAACCGGTCCAAAAATCTCTTCGCACATGGTTACATACTTTGGATCAGACACTTCAATAACGGTTGGCTCAACAAAATAGCCGTCTTTTTTGCTGTAATTACCACCCACTAGTATTTTAGCTTTTTTGTCCTTTTTAGCCCTGTCAATATATTTTGCAATGTTATTAAATGACTTTTCATCAATAACGGCGTTTACAAAATTGGAGAAGTCTTCTACGGTGCCCATTTTCATGGATTGAACGGCCGCTACTAATTTAGTTTTAATAGCAGGGGCAAGGTTGCTAGGAAGGTATGCCCTTGAAGCAGCAGAACATTTTTGTCCTTGAAATTCAAAAGCACCTCTTGCAAGTGCAGTAACAACGGTATCAACATCTGCAGATTTATGTACCATCACAAAATCTTTACCGCCAGTTTCACCAACAATGCGCGGGTAAGATTTGTATTTTGGAATATTTTCACCAATCACTTTCCACATATTGTTAAACACACCGGTAGAACCTGTAAAGTGTACGCCCGCAAAATCGGGGTGTGAGAAACAAACTTCACCGATGGTAGGCCCGTCTACATAAATTAAATTAATAACCCCATCTGGTAAGCCGGCTTCTTTTAAAATGCGCATAAACATTTGTGCCGAATAAACCTGTGTATTGGCAGGTTTCCAAACAACCGTATTGCCGCACATCGCAGCAGAAGTAGGTAGGTTACCACCAATGGCTGTAAAATTAAATGGTGTAACAGCTAAAACGAATCCTTCGAGTGGGCGCCATTCTAGGCGGTTGTGCATACCTGGTGCCGATGCGGGTTGTTGCTTATATATTTCACTTAAAAAGTGAACGTTAAATCGTAAAAAATCGATGAGCTCACAAGCAGCGTCAATTTCGGCTTGAAAAGCATTTTTACTTTGACCAAGCATAGTAGTACCATTAATATGGTAGCGGTATTTGGTAGCAAGTAAATCGGCAGCTTTTAAAAATATATGGGCTCTGTTTTCCCAAGACATGGCAGCCCAAGCATCTTTTGCTTTGAGTGCTGCATTTACGGCGTCTATGGCGTGTTTTTTATCACCCATATGAAAATGGCCAAGTACATGTGCGCGCTCGTGTGGCGGATGCATCGATATTTTTTTTCCTGTTCTAACAGTTTTGCCTCCAATATACATGGGGACATCAATGACCTGTTTTTTTAAGGCTGCGATTGTTTTTTTTAGCGCAGCACGCTCTGGGCTTCCGGGTGCGTAACTTAATACGGGTTCGTTGGCGGGTTGCGGATAATGAAATGTTCCAATTGACATAATGCTATCTTTTATAGTTGTCGACTATTAATTATTCTGGTAATAAAACAAATTTTGCTTTATTAGCTTCGTTAAAATATTTATTGGCGAGTGCTTTTGTTGTTGCAACGTCAATTAAATTAATACGAGTTGGCGCCAGTAAAATTTTAGTAGGATCTGATCCCCTAAAAATTGCTTGCTCTAATTTGTAACGCCAGTAACTATTTTCTTTTACGTCATTTTCTAGGCTTCTAGTTTGCTCGGCTTTTACTTTATCAATATTAATTTGCGCAACACCATTTAATTTGGTTTGCTTGATTTCTTCTTCTACGAGTGCAATTAATTTTTCCACGTTTTCTGGTGCACAACCAAATCTAACACTGATACTGTATGATTTTTTTGGTTCTTTATTTATGCCACCACTAATACCAACACCATATACGCCACCTGCATCTTCACGAAGGGTTTCTCTTAATTTAATACCCATCGCTTTGGTGAGTTGATCAAGTTGTAATTCGTCTAATTCACCAATGCTGCTCAAATTTCCAGTATAAAATAATTGAACGCTTGCTTTTGCTTCTTTACCTTTTTTTACTGTTTTAGATATGTTGCCAGTAGGATAAGCTGCTCCATAATCTTTGTACATGTCTGATACACCTGATGCAGGCAATGAGGCAATATACATTTCTGTTAAGGCTTTGAGGCTATCAAGGTTTACATTACCAACAAACGTAAATACAAACTGACCTCCGTTGCTAAAGCGCTCTTTAAAGATGTTAAAGCTTCTATCCAAATTAAGTTGATCAAGCATTTCAACTGTGAGTGGCTTGCGTCTTGGGTTATAATTACCCATTACATAACCAACGGTATCAGAAAACACAGAAGCCGGGTCGTTGTTTTTATTGGTTAATTGAACTTTATATTGTTGTAATATAAATTGGAATATTTGAGCGTCTTTACGTGGTGCTACAAAATAACCGTGTAATACTTCAAGTGCGGTAGCTAAATCTTTAGGGCTGCTGCTACCTGTAAAACCTTGCATGTATTCGGCAATGGATGGGCTTACCGCAAAGTTTTTACCTGCAAACATTTTTTGCATGCTCTGAAAATCAATAGAACCCATACCGCCATATGCTGCAACGATTGCCGCGTTAGAGGCATTTACAAAATCGGCATCTGAATAAAGAGATGATCCACCCCAGCTAATGCCAGAGAATTGGATTTCATCATTTTTAAATGTAGTAGGCTTAACAACCACTTTTGCACCGTTTGATAAGGTCCAAACGCGTGTGCCAATGCTGTCGTAAACTTTTTCTGCAACAACTTTACCCGCTACTGGTGCTTTCGGTAATAGTGGTCCCGAAGCTACTTTATCTTGGTAGGCATTTAGTTTTGCAATGGGTTTAGCAAGTATTGCTTTGATACCAGCTTCTGTCATTAAATTTGCCTTTTCTTTTTCAGGGGCGAGCACTAAAACAGTTTTACCTGTAACGTTTAGCCACTGATTGATTAGCGCGTTTACTTCTTGTAAAGTAATGCCAGGTAGGTAACGCTGGTACATTTCAAATTCCTTTTCAATACCAGGGATGGCTTCACCTTTTAAAAAGTTTCTTACATATTCTTGTAAAATTTGAACAGATTTTGTTTTGTCTTTTTCTTTAAAAGAATTTTCCATGCGAGACAATACGTTTTTAACCGCTCTGTCAAGTTCAGATTGCACAAAGCCGTATTGCTTTACTCTTTCATTTTCAGTTAAGATGGCATTAAATGCTGCTTCCATTTCTTTAGCTGTTTTAGGAACGGCTAAAAGGGTAAAGGCATCTTTGTCTCCAATAAATTCGCCATAGCTGCTGCTCGCAAATAAAAACGGTGCTTCTGGTTTTTGAGATAATTCGTCTAGGCGGCTACTCATCATTTGGTTGAAGAGTTCGCGCACCATACCTTGTCTGTATTCACCCTCTGTGGTTGCTTCTTTAACAGCAGGAAGCATATAAAACATTTGAAGCACATTGTATGCCTGCTCAGGATCTGTTAAAATAGAAATGCGGGTATCTGTAAATGCAGGGATGCTAAATTTAGTGCGTGGTTTTGGATTAGCAGGGTTGGTGAGTTTACCAAAATGCGCTTGAATCATCTTTTCTGTTTCTACTACATCAATATCACCTACAACAATCACTGCTTGTAAATTAGGACGGTACCAATCTTTGTAAAATCCGGTAAGTTCACTGTATGGCGCGCCGTTGATACTTTCTTTGGTACCAATAGGAAGTCTTTTAGCGTATTGAGAGCCATTTAAAATAATTGGGAAGTACTTGTCTCTTAAACGGGCATCAGCACCTCTGCCTAAGCGCCACTCTTCTGTTACAACGCCACGCTCTTTGTCAATTTCGGATGGGTCAAAACTTACTTGGTGTGCCCAGTCTTCTAAAACCTGCATTGCTTTTTTGTACACCATTGGGCTATCGGTAGGAACTTGTAATTCGTACACCGTTTCATCAAAACTGGTATATGCATTTAAATCGGCACCAAAGTTTACGCCACTTTTTTCTAGGAAGTCTACGAGCTCTTGCTTTTTAAAATTTTTGGTTCCATTGAAACACATGTGTTCTACAAAGTGCGCAAGGCCTCTTTGTTTTTCTGTTTCTAATGTTGAACCAGCGTTCACCACAAGTCTTAACTCGGCTCTGTTTTTAGGCTCTACATTTTTTCTGATGTAGTAAGTGAGTCCGTTGGCGAGTTTGCCAATTTTAACTTTTGAATCAATGGGTAGTTTTGCATCTGTTGGTTTTTGTGCGGTACTAACATAAAAAGTACCAACGAGTAAGATGAGTAGTAAATGTTTGATGCTTTGTTTCATAGTTTCTATTTTTTATCCTACTTGATGAAGACCCAATGAAAATCCTAATTTTTCAATTAAGCTTTTTGGGAGTGCAGGAATTTTTTTTCTTTCAATTAAATAAGTGGAGAGGCCCGAAAGGTCTCTGTAAATAAAATGTTTATTAAGGGCGCCTTCCAAATAACCAGCCCCAGATGTATTACCCGTGCCCACGCGCATGCCAATCATGCGGCGAACCATAATTAAATGTTTATGACGCCAGTTGCTCATGAGATGATCAATCTCAATTAAGGCGTCTAACACCTGGTAAGAAGTTTGAAAAATAGGGTAGTCGCGGTAGAGCATTATAAAGAGTGCCGCCTGCATCGCTTTTGGTGAAAAAGAGCTTCTTAAATTGGCTAAAATTTCGGGTGTTGCATCTGCTGGATTTTTTTCAAAAAAAACGTAATCAAAATCGTGAATTTTTGACGCTTCGCGGGGTGTTAATCCGGCTAAATAAATACTGCGGTATTCTTCCCAAAATTTGTCGCCAAATTCGTCGTTAAAAAATGGCATTCTTTCGAGCCATTCGTTAATGCGAGTTAATAAATTTTTATCGGCTTCGGCTGCAGAAATTTGGTTGTAATCTGGTTTATCAAATCCGCCTTCGTCAGTTCTTTTGTAATATTCTTTTTGGTGTCTGTTGTCAATTTCTAAACCAAGTTTTGCTTCGATGAGTCGGAACTGTTTAGACTGAAATCCAGAAGACGGCGTAAGCAAATTTCTGAACGCTAAAAAGTCGAGCGGCGTCATGGTATCAAGTACGTTAACTTGATCGTTAAGGAGCTGTAAAATTTTTATAATTCGGCGAAGTCGATGACGCACCAAATTCATGTCTTCGGCATTGTCGTTGATGGCGGGTTGGCCAAAAACATCCAACACATAATCGAGTTCAAAAATGATTTGTTTGAACCAAAGTTCGTAGGCTTGATGGATCACAATAAACAACATTTCGTCATGTGCTTTTTCGTGACCTTCCGTAAAACTCACAGGATACTGTGCATCTAAAACTTTGTCAAGATGTAGGTAGTCTGCGTAGTATAAAGCCTTCTTTTCCATAGGGTTAAACGTGGTACAAAGAAAAGCAATTTTTAGCCTGCGCTACCCACAGTTTACCCCCAAAAAGTGTTGTATATTTGCGGTATGACGCGCGAACAATTGGTGGCTCAAATTGGGGCTAAAAAATCATATTTATTGGTGGGGTTAGACTCCGAAGTATCTAAATTGCCAAAGCACTTGCAAGGCAAGCCAGATGCGGTTTTGGCTTTTAATAAACAAATCATTGATGCCACCAAAGATTACTGTGTTGGATATAAAATTAATACTGCTTTTTACGAGTCTGAGGGGTTAAAAGGCTGGGAAACCATGCAGCAAACACTAGAATATATCCCCAAAAATTTATTCACAATTGCCGACGCAAAGAGGGGGGATATTGGCAATACCTCTGCCCAATATGCCCGAACTTTTTTTGAAACCATGCAGTTTGACGCAGTTACAGTAGCCCCTTATATGGGTGAAGATAGCGTGCGTCCTTTTCTAGAATATCAAAATAAATGGACCATTGTTTTGGGATTAACTTCTAATGCAGGAAGTCAAGATTTTGAACAACAAACGCTTGCCAATTCTGGTAAACAATTGTATCAAGTTGTACTTGAAAAAGTAGCTAGTTGGGGTACACCAAACAACTTAATGTTTGTAGTGGGTGCTACTAAGGCAAGTGATTTTGAAGGCATCAGAAAAATCATTCCAAATCACTTTTTATTGGTGCCGGGTGTTGGTGCACAAGGGGGTAGTTTAGAAGAAGTTTCTCGTTATGGTGCCACACCAGATTGTGGGTTGTTGGTGGCAGCAAGTAGGGCCATTATTTTTGCAAGTAATGGAGAAGATTTTGCCGAGGCTGCTGGCGAGGCTGCTAAAAATTATGCCAAAGAAATGGCTGGCTACCTGACATTATAATTCAAATTTTTGTAGCAATAAATTTGCCCAAATTTGGTGCATGTTGGCACTGTAATGTAGGCCATCTTGCGCGATCATTTCTGGTCCACAATTTCTGGTAAAATCCGTGATATAAATAAGCTCAATTTCCATGTCTTCGCAGCGCTTTTTTATGACCTCATTAAAGGCGTCAATTTGTGCACTAATTTCTGCTAATTTCAATCCTGTTTCTTGGGCTTTATTTTGCGCAAAAGGAGTATGTGCCCAGTCGGGTATGGAAAGCACAAAGACACGACTATTTTGATGCCCATTATACTGCAAAGCTTTGAGTAATAAAAAGGTAAATTCCTGGTCAAATTCTGTGATAGATAAATTCCGGTATTGATTGTTTACACCAATTAAAAGTGTTACAAAATCATACTGTTTTTGGAGTAAAGTATGGATCAAATGGGTAGCCAATTCGTTGGTGGTCCAACCTGTTTTTGCCACAATTTCTGGTGCCATAAAACCCGGGTGTTTGGCCCTTAATTGCTGCACCAGTTGGTAGGGAAAACTTTCATGTAACGGTACCGATTCTCCAATGGTATAAGAGTCGCCGAGTGCTAAATAAGTAGGGTGCATGGTGCCTAAATTAAAATGATTTTAAAATTTCATAGAACCTATACACGTCTTTGAAACTACAATAAAGTGGTGCGGGTGCTACTCGAATAACACCTGGTTCTCTGTAGTCAACGATAATACCATGGTCTTTCATTTTCTGGTAAATTTCCTTTCCTTTTTCTTCAAAAAATAAACATAATTGTGCACCTCGTTGGGTAGGGTCGGAAGGTGTGATTAGGGTAAAAGAAAGTGAGGTTAATTGTTCCAATAAGAAAGCTAAGTAACCAGTTAGTGCGATGCTTTTAATCCTTAAATTTTGTATGCCAGCTTCTTCGAAAATCGTTAAAGATGCTTTTAAGTTTACGGTATTAAATACCTGTGCGGTACTAATATTCCAACCCGATGCAGTAGGTTTTGCAATAAATCCTTTTTCCATTTTAAAGCGGGTTGCTTCATCATTACCCCACCAACCAGCTAGGCGCGGGGTATCTATATTAGTAGCATGTTTTTCATGCACAAACACACCACCAACAGCACCTGGTCCTGCGTTCAAATACTTATAAGAACACCACACTGCAAAATCTACATTCCATGCGTTTAGTTGCATGGGTACATTGCCCGCAACATGGGCCAAATCAAATGCCGCTATGGCGCCCACCTTATGCGCTGCCGCAGTAATGGATTGGATGTCAAAAAGCTGACCGGTATAATAATTAATGCCACCAAAAAGTACCATGGCAAGTGAATCGCCAGCGGCTTCAATGGCCGAAATAATGGCACTGTTTTCAATTGTTTTTTTGCCCGCTTCTGGTTTAATTTCTATAATAGCAACCTCAGGATCTAGGTTAAAATGTTTAACAAGTGTTTCAACGGCGTACTGATCGGAAGGGAAGGCGCCGGATTCCATGATAATTTTAAAACGGGTAGCAGTAGGCTTGTAAAAACTAAGCATTAAGAGGTGCAAGTTTACAGTTAGCGCGTTCATTACTGTAATTTCATTTTCTTTGGCACCCATCATACCCGCCAGGGTAGATCTTGTATATTCCTGGTAATGAAGCCAAGGATTGGTTCCCCCAAAATAGCCGCCAATGGCTAGTTCTCTCCAAGTGGTAAGTTCGGTTTCTATGGCAGCCGCTACATTTTTAGGCTGAAGCCCCAGTGAGTTGCCACAAAAATAAATGACGTCATTGTCACCATGTTTTGGGAAATGGAACTGCGATTTAAACCTTGCCAGTGGATCATTGGCGTCCATGGTTTCGGCAAATGATGGTGATGCTATATATGAGTTAGAATATTGATACATATAATAAAGTTAACGCCCCTTGTGCACAAAGGTTCACCCGGCTGTCATTTTTATATATAAATGTGTAACAGAATGGCCAATATTTTAGCAGAATGCTTATTTTCATCTCCTCTATAAATTCAATTCTATGAAGTATTGTACATCCCTTTTTTGCCTCTTTGTTGCTGCGTTATTTATGAGCGGTTCAGCTACCGCACAGCAGGTGCCCGTAACCAAAGCAAACTATGCGTTAGCCGCAAGGTTCTCTCCTAAAAAAGTAGATAAACTTATTTTTTCTACATCTGTGGATCCTCATTTTTTAAAAAAATCGGAACGCTTTTGGTATATGTATGAAACCACCGAAGGCAAAAAATGGTATATCGTAGATCCTGTAAAAGCAGAAAAGAAAGTGCTTTTTGATAACGCCGATTTGGCTGCAAAAATCACACGCATTGTAAAAGATCCTTTTGATGCGCAGCATTTAGCCATTGATAGTATGCGTTTTATTAGAGACGAAAATTGGATTCAGTTTGAGGTAAAAAGTACCCAAGAAATTGAAAAGAAAGATTCGACAGCTAAAAAAGGAACGCCAGCTGTAAAAGAAAAGAAGGTATTTTATTTCGAATTCAACTTACTAACTTCAGAGCTTGTGGAGCTTCCTGAATTAAAGAAGCCAAAGCGCAAGCCAAGTTGGGCTAATGTTTCTCCAGATGGTAATTCAATTGTTTTTGGTAGAAGTAACAACCTTTACTGGATGGATAAGGCTTCATACGAAAAAGCTTTAATCAATGAAAATGATTCTACCATTGTTGAAAAGCAATTGACCAAAGATGGTATCGAAAATTTCGGTTATTTCAATGATAATAACTTGTCAGGTACCGGTCAAACCGACGAGGAAAAAGAAAAGGATAAAAAGAAGCGTAAGGGGGCCTATGTAATTTGGTCGCCTAATTCTAAATATTTTGCGGTTAAAAAAGTAGACAATACCAAGGTTAAAGACTTGTGGGTTATTAATAGTGTAAGTGGCCCACGTCCTACACTTGAAACCTATAAATATTGGATGCCCGGTGAAAAAGAAGCACCCGTAGATCATTTGTATGTATTTGATATCAGTACTGGTACCGGTAAAGAATTAAACGTATCTAAATTTAAAGATCAGGGCGTTGCTGTTTGGTCTGATCCAGGAAAAGTGAATACCAGAGACGATGATTTTAGAGCAACTGTTTGGCTGGGAGACAATAGTAAATTTTATTTTACAAGAACTAGTCGCGACCAGAAGCGAATTGATGTTTGTACCGTAGACGTTGCAACCGCAACTGTAAATCCTTTAATTACTGAAACCTTTAATACCTATATCGAAAATAAAAGAGTAGGACTTATTAATGGGGGTAAAGAGCTTATTAAATGGAGTGAGCAGGACGGATGGGCGCATTTTTATTTACACGACGAAAATGGCAAGCTTAAAAATCAAATTACATCAGGCGCATATCATTGCGAAGAAATTTTAGGCATTGACGAAGCCAAGCGTGTATTGTATTTTTCGGCTAATGGTAAAGAAGTTGGTGAAGATCCATACTTATTACACGCATACCGTGTAAACTTTGATGGTACGGGTTTAAAACTATTAAATCCAGGAAACTTTGATCATGCCATGCGCATGAACGACAACAATACTTTTTTTATTAATAATTTTTCGCGTGTAAACACGGTGCCTGCATCTGTTCTTTACAACGCTGAAGGTAAAAAGGTAATGGATCTTGAAACCGCCGATTTATCTTCATTAATGGCTACTGGCTACAAGTTTCCAGAAACTTTTAAAGTAAAAGCAGATGATGGCATCACCGATTTATATGGCGTGATGTACAAGCCTTTTGATTTTGATTCCACTAAAAAATATCCAATTATTGAGTATGTATACCCTGGTCCTCAAACTGAAGCTGTAAACAAAGCCTTTGCAAAAGGAATGGACCGCATAGACCGCCTTGCCCAAATGGGTTTTGTGGTGGTAACTATTGGTAACAGAGGTGGACATCCTGCTAGGAGCAAGTGGTACCATAATTATGGATATGGTAATTTGCGGGATTACGGACTTGCCGATAAAAAAGCAGCAGTAGAGCAACTTGCCGACCGCTATAAATTTATTGATATCGATAGAGTAGGTATTCATGGTCATTCGGGTGGCGGATTTATGAGTACTGCTGCGATGCTGGTGTATCCAAACTTTTTTAAAGTAGCCGTTTCATCGGCGGGTAACCATGATAATAGCGTGTATAACCGTTGGTGGAGTGAACAGCACCATGGTGTTAAAGAAGTGATTGGTGATAAAGGAGATACCAGCTTTTTATATAGCATCGAAAAAAATCCGGACTTGGCTAAAAACTTAAAAGGTCATCTCATGCTTTCTCATGGTGATATTGACAACAATGTGCATCCAAGTAATACCATTAGAATGGCCAACGCTTTAATCAAAGCAAACAAGCGTTTTGATTTGGTTTTACTGCCAGGTCAAAGACACGGTTATGGTGATATGACAGAGTATTTCTTTTGGCGTCAAGCAGATTATTTTGCAGAACATTTACTAGGCGATAAAACTTCAAGATCAGAAACAGAAATAGAAGAAATGACCAAAGAAATGGAGCAGTCTAATAAGGTAGCTACCGGGGGCAGAAGAAATTAATTGTAAATAAATGAGTATGTCTCAGCGAGAAGATCAATTTAAGTCGCCAGACTATTATGCAATGGATGAACTGCTTACGCAGGAACATTTACTAGTGCGTGATATGGTGCGTACTTATGTTAAAAAAGAAATTTCGCCAATCATAGAAGATTATTCTGACCGTGCGGAGTTTCCTAGGCAAATTGTAAAGCAGCTAGGCGCACTTGGTTGTTTTGGACCAACCATACCTACCAACTACGGAGGTGCAGGACTGGACTATATGAGTTATGGACTCATGATGCAGGAATTGGAAAGAGGGGATAGCGCAGTGCGCAGCACCGCAAGTGTGCAAGGGTCACTTGTGATGTTTCCTATTTATGCATATGGGTCAGAAGAACAAAAGCAAAAGTACCTACCAAAATTAGCCACGGGTGAAATGCTCGGATGCTTTGGGCTTACTGAGCCAGATCATGGAAGCGATCCAGCCGGCATGCTAACAAATATTAAAAATGACGGGGATCATGTTATTTTAAACGGATCCAAAATGTGGATTAGCAATGCACCCTTTGCAGATATTGCGGTGGTGTGGGCGCGTAATGAAGAAAACGAAATAGTAGGAATTATTGTAGAGCGCGGCATGCAGGGCTTTACAACACCTACAACCAAAGGAAAATGGAGTTTGCGTGCTAGTGCCACAGGGGAGCTTGTATTTGATGGCGTTCGAGTTCCAACTAGTCATATTTTACCAGGCGTGAAAGGACTTAAAGGACCATTAAGTTGTTTAACCAAAGCCCGTTTTGGTATTGCTTGGGGTGCACTTGGTGCGGCCATGGATTGTTATCATACAGCCCTTACGTATAGTAAAGAGCGTTTTCAGTTTGACAAACCCATTGCAGGTTTTCAGTTGCAGCAAAAGAAACTCGCAGAAATGATTACCGAAATTACCAAAGCGCAACTACTAGTATGGCGGCTATCTGTACTGATGGATAAAGGAACGGCCACACCGCAACAAGTTAGTATGGCCAAGCGCAACGCCTGTGAAATGGCTGCACATATTGCGCGCGAAGCGCGCCAAGTATTAGGCGGCATGGGTATTACAGGAGAATATCCTGTGATGCGTCATTTGATGAATTTGGAAAGTGTAATTACCTACGAAGGGACGCATGATATACATTTGCTCATTACGGGTATGGATATAACCGGTATCAATGCATTTAAATAGGGAGGTATGAAAATTTTTTTAGTAGGGTTAATGGGGTCTGGAAAAAGTTATTGGACAAAGCAATTGGCAAAAAAATACAAGACTGGTGGATATGATTTAGATTACTTAATTGAAGTAAAAGAAGAAAAAACAATTGCCGAAATTTTTACCGAAGACGGGGAAGATTATTTTAGAAAAGTAGAATCTACCGTACTCAAATGGTTTGCCGAAAAAAAAACATACGTGCTCGCTACCGGCGGTGGCGCTCCTTGTTTTTTTGATAATATGGCTTGGATGAACAAGCAAGGGATTACCATTTGGCTAGATGAGCCCCTAACAGCTATTGCGGCTAGGTTGGCTCCTGAAAAGGCGCACCGTCCTTTAATTGCTAAATTATCAGATTCGGAGCTGATAGCTTTTTTAGAAAAGCAAAGGAAAGATAGACTCCCTTTTTATAGTGAGGCTCAAATACATTTACAGGACCCATCAATCACCTCCGACAGTTTTAAAAAAGTACTTGCTAAATTATAAACGATGTTATCAAAATATTTTATTCCCATTGCTGCTTTTTTGGGTGCTTTAACGGTGGCCCTTGGCGCTTTTGGTGCACATGCTTTAAAAGCAGTTTTATCTCCAGCTGCACTCAGTACCTATGAAACAGCAGTTCGTTATCAAATGTATCATGTGGTGGCGCTAATTCTTACGGGAATATTATTACAGAAAGCTTTATCTCCCAAACAACAAAAGCTCTTAAATTGGGCAGGACTATTTTTTATGGACGGCATTGTTCTTTTTTCTGGGTCGTTGTATTTTATTGTTGCGAAGCCCTTTTTGGGCATTGAGGGTTTGCCTTGGGTGGGTATTATTACACCAATGGGTGGCTTAGTATGGATAGTTGCCTGGGTGCTATTAGGTCTCTCACAAACCAAAGGCGTGGAAAACTCTGACCCAGCATAGCATTTTTGCACATCGGCACCTAACAGGGTATAGACCGCTCCCCTTAACTTATATTTGTTTCCATGGCAAATAGTTTAAGAAAGAAAGCAACCACTCCTCCTGATCCTGAGCAGTTAACGCCAGATAAGGAAACAGAAGTAACCGTTACGGAAGTTGTAAAAGACGAGCGCACTGCTAAAATAATAGGTGCTGTAACTTTATTGTTTGCAGGTTTTTTGTTTGTTGCCTTTACCTCTTATTTATTTACATGGCAAGAAGACCAGGATAAAGTACATCAATTTGGTATTAAAATATTTGCAGAAAATGATTTGCGTGTAAGTAATCTATTAGGTGTACTTGGCGCTTATGTAGCACACTCATTATTTTACAAAGGATTTGGCCTTGCTTCATATTTATTGTGCACGTTCTTTTTTGTACTAGGTGTTAATTTAATTTTTGGTAAAAAAATATTTAGTCTATGGCGCAATGCACGTTATGTGCTTGTTGGCTTACTTGTATTAAGTACTGCTTTTGCATATGTTGCATCGGCTAGTTCGTTTTCGTGGGGTGGGGCGGTAGGAGAGTTGTTTACTTCTTTCTTACAAAAGTGGACGGGTACTTTTGGTACCGGTGCTATATTATTATTAGCTGCCTTTAGTTATTTTATATGGCGGTTTAATCCGGTTTTTAATGCACCCAAATTTAATTTTAAGTCTAATAAAAATGATACTTCCGATCTAGGGGTTCCATTTACTACCGATGATGAAAAGCCAGTTGTACAAGCTTGGGATGAAGCCGGTACACTTGTGCCAGATCCTAATGCATTATTAGAAGAAGAACTTGAAGGCGAAGAAGAAGCGGAAAAAAAAACGGCAGTAGTGCCGGTGATCGCTAGTGGTAATAAATTAAAATCTGAAGGGAGGGCCGTATCTGTAATTATGCCAGATGCCCCCGAAGAAATCATGCCAACTGCATTAGCCCCGCATATGAGTGGCGAAGCTCCTCTGGATTTAGATGAAACATTAGAAGAAGAGGAAATAGAAGAAGCAATATCTGATGAAGAAGATTTGTCTTTAGAGATTAATGAAACGCCCGTCGAAGAAGCAGCACCTGCTGCAAAACTTGGTACATTAAATACCAAATACGATACCACCCTTGATTTAAAAAGCTATAAGTATCCAAGTATTAATTTACTCGAAACACATGGTAGTGAAAAAATTGTGCATGACCCACAAGAATTGGAAACGCACAAAAATCAAATTATTGCTACGTTAAAAAATTATGATATTGCCATTCAAAAAATTCAGGCAACCGTAGGACCTACCGTAACACTTTATGAAATTGTTCCAGCACCTGGTGTTCGTATTAGTAGAATTAAAAACCTCGAAGACGATATCGCGCTAAGCCTTGCGGCACTTGGCATTCGTATTATTGCACCAATTCCGGGTAAAGGAACTATTGGTATAGAAGTGCCTAATATTAGAAAGTCGGTGGTGAGTATGAAAACACTTTTAGCGAGTGATAAATTTAGAACCTCTGATTATTCTTTACCGATTGCAATTGGTAAAAAAATTGACAATGAAAACTTTATTGTAGACCTTGCGAGTATGCCACACCTATTAATGGCGGGTGCTACGGGTCAGGGTAAATCGGTGGGATTAAATGCAATACTCGTATCGTTACTTTATAAAAAACATCCATCTCAACTCAAGTTTGTTTTAGTGGATCCTAAAAAAGTGGAATTGAGTTTATACCGAGTTATTGAAAAACACTTTTTAGCAAAGCTTCCTGGTGAAGACGATGCCATCATTACCGATACCAAAAAAGTAATTAATACGCTCAATGCACTTTGTATTGAAATGGACAACCGTTACGATTTATTAAAAGAAGCGGGTTGTAGAAATATCAAAGAGTACAATGAGAAGTTTACAGCTAGAAAATTAAATCCTGAAAAAGGACACCAGTACTTGCCATTTATTGTTCTGGTCGTAGATGAGTTTGCCGATTTAATTATGACTGCTGGTAAAGAGGTTGAAATGCCAATAGCGAGGTTAGCGCAGCTTGCAAGAGCGGTAGGTATTCACCTAATAATTGCCACACAACGCCCTTCTGTAAATATCATTACCGGTACTATTAAGGCCAATTTCCCTGCGCGTATTGCGTTTAAAGTATCTAGTAAAATTGATAGCCGCACCATTTTAGATGCCGGCGGAGCTGAGCAATTGATAGGAAAGGGAGATATGCTTGTTTCTTATAACGGTGAAATTACCCGTTTACAATGTGCGTTTGTTGATACCCCAGAAGTAGAAGCTGTATGTGAATTTATTGGTGATCAAAAAGGCTACCCACAAGCGTTTTTACTGCCTGAATACGTGGATGAAAAGGATATGGAAGGACGTGATTTTGATTCTGGCGATAGAGACCCACTTTTTGAAGATGCTGCCCGTTTAATTGTTCAAAGTCAAATGGGTTCAACCTCCCTTATTCAGCGCCGCATGAAGCTTGGCTATAATAGAGCGGGTCGTTTAATGGACCAATTAGAAGCCGCTGGTATTGTGGGACCTAACCAAGGAAGTAAGGCTAGGGAAGTGCGTTTTAAAACAGACACCGAATTAGAGATGTTTTTAGAAACACTCTAATACCTATCTTTGCCGCGAAAACACAATATAAAAAACATTTAATGAAAAAGTTATTTTCACTTGCAATCGTTTTACTTTCAATAATTAGCGCGCATGCACAAAACGATCCCAATGCTAAAAAGATATTGGATATGGTAAGTGCGAAAGTGAAAAGCTTTACAACTATTACTGCAAATTTCTCCATCAATTCAGTTTCTAGTAAAGGAAAAAACAATGGTGTTAAATCGGGTAGTATTTCTATAAAAGGAGCTAAATATGTTTTAGCGCAAGGTAAAATGCAAGTGATTTGCGATGGTGTAAAAACCTACAATTTTGATGGTGCTAAAACAATTACAGTTACAAGTTTAGAAGAGAGTAGTCAATCACTAAGTCCACAAAAAATTTTATCGGGTGATTATGCCAAAGATTTTGTTTGCAAACTCATTGGAACGAAGGCTGGACAAAGTGAAATTGAAATGAAGCCTATTGATCCACGCAAAAACTTTTCGAAAGTGAATGTATTTGTAGACAATGCTAAATCAATGATTACAAAAGCCTTTATTGTAGACAAGAGTAACAATACTTTGCAAGTAAGTTTTAGCAATTTAGCTTCTAATAAAACACTTGACAACGCCCTCTTTGTTTTCAATAAGGCAAAGTATCCAAAAGACGTCGAGGTTTTAGATTAATCCCACATTTATTGCACTAAAAAAGTAACGCCTTCGAGGGCTAAGTCTGTACTCGTAAATACAGTTTGAGCTTCTTTCAAGTGTTCATCAATGCGCTCATATTTACTGCTAAAATGTCCAATGAGTAAACGGTTTACGCCCGCTTCTTTGGCGATTGTTGCTGCCTGGATGGTAGTAGCATGAAAACGCTCTGCTGCTTTTTGTGTTTGATCCTGTAAATAGGTGGCTTCGTGGTAGAGTAAATTAGCCCCCATAGCCTGTGCTACTAAACCTTCATCAAAAATAGTATCGGCGGTGTACACATATTTTTTATTAGGACGTGCAGGGTCTGTCACCAGCTCATTTGAAATGACCGCACCTGTTTTGGTTTTATAATCATGCCCTTTTTTTAGTTCGTCGTAAAAACTAAAAGGGATTTCTGCGGCAATCACTTTTTCTTTGTTTATTTTTCGGGGGGCTTTGTTTTCAGAAATGGTAAATCCAAAACAAGGTATTCGGTGCCGTGTAGGAAAACAGCTCACTTTAAATTTTGGGGTTTCTACAAGGGTGCCGGCCTCATAAATGGTATGAAAGTGCAGGGGGTAGGGTATGCTTGAACCCGCAACCGCTAGTTGCATGTCAATAATTTCTTTGAGGCCCAGAGGGCTAAAAATGGTTAATTCGGTGGTTCGACCCAAAAGTCCCATGCTGGTGATAAGGCCAATGAGGCCAAAATAATGGTCGCCATGGAGGTGGGAGATGAAAATATGGTTGATTTTGCTTCTTTTTACCTTGTAACGGCTCATTTGAATTTGGGTAGCTTCGCCACAATCTATCAGAATAGATTGGTCCTGAATGCTTACTATCTGGGCTGTTGGATGCCTGTCGTAGGCCGGAAGGGCCGAATTATTGCCTAAAATGGTCACTCCAAACATATATTTATGGGGAAATGGCGTAAAAAGATGCCCAAATTTATCCT
>Ga0222712_10000873_pt1 | contig 38684 bp, 52 predicted proteins | sample C33_657DmetaG_FD_165043 | JGI IMG/M metagenome (GOLD analysis project Ga0222712, IMG submission 165043) | Estuarine water microbial communities from San Francisco Bay, California, United States - C33_657D | ecosystem: Environmental > Aquatic > Marine > Unclassified | place: USA: California... | reverse complement strand
TGTTCTGCTTCCTGGCGGTTTCACCCGCTTGCTCAGTCTGCTTTGACTTGACACCACGCAACTGCTTGTAAGTAGACAGCAACTCATTGGCACTATCGAAATCAAACTCACCATCTGCTTTTGCATACAGACCAAGGCGAATAGGCGAGGATTTCACCCAATTCACAAAGTCCTGATCTTGAGCAATCTGAGTGTAGTCAGGATGCTCTTGCACTAACTTCTGCTGAATCTGCATCCTCTTGAACTCAACACCCGCTTGACGGGCGGCAAGAACATCAGGATGATTATCAATAGTCTTCTGAACTGCCTTCTGTGGATTTTCAAAGAAATCTACTTCAGGTTCTTCCTCTTTAATAGTTTGTTGCTTTGAACTGAGGTTCTGCTTAATGAGTTCATCAGCGAGTTTCCTTACCTCTCCCACTTCTTGCGCTTGCTTGCCAATTAGCTTTTCAGCCTCTTGGTGCATCCGAACAATATCCTCAAGACTTTTGTCCCTGTATTTATCAGGAAGTCCAGGCGTTGCTGGCGCAATGGTGTTAGATAGCTTGGATTCTTCAGCTTCTAACTCACTTTTCATCTCAGGTTCTTGGTCAATCAACATATTTTCCCTTTTCCTGCCGTTTCGGTTGTAGGAGAATCAACTCGACATTTCTGTTTAAGAGTTGGCTTTGCGTTCAGATTTTAGCTTGTCAAGATGGCTTTTCTCGAACTTCCCATGCGCTGATGGGAAAGAACCAGACCACCCTTCCAACCTAAAAGCTGGCGCACTAAGAATGCGGTTGGCTGTTTCACCGCATTCACACCTAAAACTCTGAGTCTCATAAACACAGAGTCTTTCGGTTTTATGCCCGTTTGCACAGGCAAATTCAAACATTCTTTTCATTCAATTCCTCGTATGCTCTCTCGCTGACCTGTCGCAAGGTTTTCAGCCAAGTAAGTATAGAAAGTTCACCTTTTTTGAATTGTAGGCTTTGTTCATCAGAAATCACAGATATATTATTCAAGGATGCAATCATGGTGTCAATATCTTCCACCAAGTCTTTCCACCCATCACTTCCCATCATTGAGAAGCGGTCTTCATAGTATTTCTGGAGTTCTTGATTCATTCAGATGCCGCCTGTAGTGGTTTCAAATCTTCATTTGTCCAGTAATCTTTTGCCAGCATGATCTTCAAATGCTCTTTGTTGCGGGTCAGGCAATCTGCCCACTCAGCATCTTCCATCAGTTCGGGCTTGCCATTTTGGATTAAATGCACACTATCCAAACAAGCGGAATAATGTTTTGCTATTTGTTCTGCTGTTGGTTGCTCAATATGTTCCATGATTTGCATATTCCTTGTGAAATTTGTTTCTTGCTTCAATAGCGACTAATTCAGCCAATTCAATATCATCATATAAACCAAGATATTTTTTTGAGTTTCCTTGTCTTACTTGAACCATCCATTTATTTACATGATTAGCCCAACAAACGCCTTTTACGTTAGATTTGTTTCTTTTACTAATTTTAGAATTTCTGCTATTTTGGAAATCATCTGCTGGCCTTAAATTTTCAATGCTATTGTTTGCCCTATCTCCATTTATGTGGTCTACATTTTTAGGTGAATACCCATGATGATACAAAAAAATTATTCTATGTAATCTGTAAGTTTTTCCACCAATACCAACAATATGGTATCCAGAATCATTTACGGAAGTACCAGCTTTTTGACCGACACAAACTGAATTTGTAGTTGAAACTTTCCAGAACAACGAGCCATCCCTGTAGTCAAACAATGACCGCACTAACTCTTGCGTGAGTTCTGGTGTTAATGTTTCAGTCATGTTAGTCCTTAAAGATTAGCGGCACTGAGGTGCTGGGCGATTTGTTCTGCGGTGATTTCATTCATGTTCATGCTCCGTTGATTTGGGCTTTGAGGCTGTCAACCTCTGCTTTGAGTTCTTGGATGGCTTTAACAAGAGGCCCGATAAATTCGTGGTAGCGTAAAGACATCATGCCGTCATCAGGTTCTTGCACAAAACCACCAAAGTCAACCCCCTCAGGAATTACTGCCTTAACTTCTTGAGCAATAAAACCATAGTGTGAACGGACACCTGCACGGGGTGTAACAATTGGGTTCTTTTCTTCGTCATAAGTAACTACGTTTTCACCAACATTCCATTTATAAGAAACGGGGCGGAGTGATTGAATAAATGACAACCCAAGATTGCTATCCGCAATTGTGTTTTTCTCACGACCATCCGATGTTTGAATGGTTCCGTTGACGGCATAAATGGCTTGCCAGCGATAACTGTTTTCACCAACATAACCAACATTGTCTGTGGCGGGAAGGATGCGTGACGTAGAAGAAGTTCCAGTTTTTATAAAACAACCGTTACCAATGCTACCCGGGCCACCAAAATATCCCCGTGGATTCCCATCCCCATCAGACAGCACGATGTAGTTGCTTGCTGTGCGAATGTCGAGGCCACCTTGGTTGCCTGAGTAGCCGCCAAGGATGGTATTTGCGCTACCAGTGGTCATCAAGTAACCAGCAGATTCTCCAAGATAGCTGTTGCCTGTTCCAGATGTTTGGTCTCGACCAGCCGAGCCGCCAATAAATGTGTTAAAACTTCCTGTGCAGAGACTTCCAGCCGTGTGTCCAAAAGCAGTAATACGATCGCCAGTTGTTACACCATTACCTGCGCCCCAACCAACAATTGTGTGGCGACTATGGTTTGTGTTGTATCCAGCTTGATAACCAATAAACACATTTTGACCAGCAGTTGCCCCGCCAGTTGTTCCACTATATCCAGCCTGATAGCCAACAGCAGTGTTGTTAGATGCTGTGGTGTTGTTCTGAAGTGCGCCAGTACCAAGTGCGGAGTTGTAGTTGCCTGTGGTTGTTTGATACAAAGAGGCCTGACCAACGCCTACGTTAGCAGTCCCAGTCGTGGCAAACTGCAAAGCATTAGCGCCAACAGCAACGCTATCAGAACCAGTCGTCAAGGCTTTACCAGCGTTAGAACCGACAGCAACAAGAGAACCGCCGCTTGTCACAGCCGCCAAAGTACTAGCACCCACCGCAGTGTTGGTGGATACAGCACCTGCGCCACGGCCTACGGTGAGGCCATAAATGTTTGAATCTAAACCAACAAACAATTTTTTAGCAACACCCAAACCGCCCGCTGTTTTCATTGCAGCAGCAGTGGTGCTAGATGCGTCTGTTGCGTCTGTGCTGTTTAATGTGGTCACTACCGCTGTATTGGCAGTCGTAGCCCCCAAAGTACCATTCACGGGGCCGTTAAACGGGTCTCCATTGGTTCCTTGTTGAAAGTCTTTCAGATGGCCCATCACCGCACGAATGGCGTTATTGATGCCACTCGGAGCGCATCCCTCATCAATGTTGATTGATGCTACATCTGTGTTTGAGTTAGCGGTTGCGCTGTACTCGCTGATTTTTACTTTTGGCATGATTTAGTCCTCGCTAAGTGTGCTACCAATCATTCCATAATCCAACGCCAATTGCGTTAGACCGGCTGCGAATTTTGGTGTAGTTGGTGACATTCGTTTTAACTCCCTAAGTCTATTCATACCGTCTTTGCTTGTGATGATTTGAGCCAACTGTTCAGCATTTTTTGAGAATGCCCTTTCATTTGCCCAATTTTTGAAAAACTTACCGTAGTCCAAAGGTGTCGCAGCACTACCAGTAACCCGAGCAAATGCAGCCAATGCACCCGGCGCATTATCTTCCATCTCTTTCATTGCTCGTTGATTAAAAGCAGTATCCGAGCCGAGTTTCTTCACCCGACTTGCAGCCTCTAACACTTGCGTAAGGTTGTTCAATGCTTGGAACTGTTGCGCCCCCAATGCCTCTAGCAATGCCTTTTGTGACTTGCTATCACCCATTATCAGCATCTTCCAATCAGCACCCGCATCTATACGGGGTTCTTTGGCCCCAATGCGGGGTTTCATTGCCTTTTCCCATTGCTGTTCCAAGTACGCCCGACTTACATCGTTCCATGCTTCGGGGCTTACCGCTTGAATCTGTTGACGGGTATAGCGAATGGTTTGATGTGAAGCATTTGCAAATAGTCTGTTTGCCAAATCGTTTAGATTGTCTTTTGTGATCGCGGTTAACGATAGGCCCGGTCGCCGTTCAGCAAACTCATTCAAAGGCTTAGACAATTCAGCAAATCGAGCGTCTGCCACACCATACATCGGATTGTCTTTGCTCATCTGTTTAATTAAGTTTTTTTGAACATTAGTTATTTCAGATTGAATTAAATTATCCATTGACGAAAATGATTCTTCTTTGAACATCTTGTCAATGTCAAACTTTGCGCGTTGCAATGCAGGTAGACGATCTTCAACCACCTTAACCATCACCTCATCGCCTTGTGCGTTGTAAGTGGCCTTCTCACGGTATAGGTTATTCTTGATGCGTTGCAATGCTTTGAGTTCATCACCCTTTGCAATGTTCATCATCGAGTCAATTTGGGCAATAACGGGTCGAGCATCTACGGGTACTGATCTTTCAAATGCAGCACGATACAAAGGCTCGCTGCCTTCTTCCCTTGCCTTCTCCAATTGAACGACACGATCTTTCAATGCCTTTTGCCCGCGAAATCCCGCAGTCATTGGGTCATCAACTCTGCTAATGCTTTCCAAGAACTTATTTACAGCGGGTTGAACTTGCTCTTTGTATCTGTTTAGATAAAAGTCTCCGAGTGTGTCCGCACTCTCTACGATGTTCCCCAACACCTTTTGCTGTGATTTGAGAGAAGGCAGATTGGTTAATTCAGCCGGAGTTAGGTCAATGCCTAAGTCCTTTGCTTTTTGCACCAAGTCCGCTACTTCGGGTGCGTTTACCTTTGCAATGTCTTTTGCAACATTACGCCCTAAGAACATACGCAAGCCCAACGGTGCAGCTTGGAATAAGCCGGACACTGCGCCTTGTTTAGCAATGTCGCCACCGGATACCTCTTGATCTGCAAGCAGTCCCGCAATGTTTTGACGAATTGCATTTGCACCCGCAGCAGCCGCCCCCGTGATTCCCATGCTTGCCGCAGCACCAGCAGGGCCAGCCATGAGCATAGGGGTAGTCATAATCCCCGCAGCTATGTCCGGTACAGCTTCCAATACATCGGGCAAGTTGTACGCCATTGAAGTCATTGGCTTGGTCATCATGCCGGGAACTTCGGAATAGAACTTACCATCATCCGCTTGGTAAACAATCTCATTGCCAACCACACGATATCGGCTTTCCGGTATTCCCCGAGCCTCTGCAAATAGCTTGATTGCTGCTTGTTTGTCGGTTGGTACTCCGGCCTTTAATGCTGTGAATATGTCAGCAGCACCCGCAGAGGTTCTTTGTGGGACGATTGTTTCATCCCGCACCATTCGTCTCGGCGTTGTTGATGGCGACAAGATTTCATCGACCACACTCGAACTAACGGGGAACATCTTTCGTTCTTCCGTTGAAGTCCCACTCAGCAATTCATCTACTACAGACATGGTGTTACCTCATCAATCCGAATTCAGAGGCCAATCGATTTTTGAGAATTGCTTTATCTTCAGGCTTTGATACATCAAGTGCGAGAGATTTAATCAATTCTGTTTCGCGTTTCCGCATAATGTCCGGCATCTTGTTCAGCGGTACATCCACCAACTTGAGGCCATTGGCTTTGATGTATTGAATTCTCGCCTCTACTGTCCGCAAGTCGCGCAAAGTGTTCTTTAGCTTTGCATTGAACTGCGTTGGACTATCACCATCAAACAACCCCGTTCCGGGGTTTGGAACGCCCGATTTAAGACGGTCAGCTTCTTCACCTGCACCCATAGCCGCACCAGTAAGCTCATTGATGTACGCATTCAATGTCCGGACTGCATCTTGTTGGAATTGAGTGTATGAGGTCAATTCTTGTTGTTGAGCAGGGGTTAGTTTAGACAAGCCCGACTTCTCACCTATTGCGCGTAATGCTTGAGTTCCCTTGAATCGTGTTTCAAGATAAGCCGGATTAAACGATGATTCAATTCTGTCAAGTTGGGCCAAACGGTCACCCGTTGTCAAAGCCAACGCATCAAGTTTGTTTTGACCTTCTTTGCCAACAGGCACAGCACCGGGAGGATAGTTAATAATGTCACCACCAGCACCGGATTTCTTATAAACCTTTGCCTCTGCTAAAAGTTTGCTTGATTGTTCCGGCGTTAAGTTTTGTGGACTATCTGTGCCATACATAATTTTAGACAAATTGGCAAAGTCCCCCGTAAATCTACCCGACCTATCAACTGCCAGCCGCAACCCATTGGGTGCGTTTTCGTCTACAGCATAGATTGCGTTGTCTACAATTTTGAAATCTTGACCTTTAAATACGGGCTTTAAGCCAGATGCAGTCTTTTGCAAAATTGTTTGTCCGGAGGTTATGTAATCCGGCTGAGTCAGTTTTTGTCTGCGCTCAATGCCTTGCATGACATTTTCAAAATCTTTGAAAGGCAGAATTTGTTGCAAGCGTCCTAAGATAGCTTGATTGGGAACAAATGCCGTTTCTGCTGGCATTGCCGTTTGTGCCATTCTTGTGTCTTGTACGGGATAGTTTGCAGATTCTTCCAAACTCCGCATTCCTGCGGGGCCAAACATTGCATTCTCTTGTGCAAGTTGTTCAGCCACAGCGTCACCAACGGGCAAGCCGCGCCCATAAGTGCCTTGATTTACTACTTGTTCTTGCATTGCGTAAGGCAACATTTGTTGAGCAAGTTGCATCCGAGCCTTTTCGTTCTCTGCCTCTTTCTGCTTTCTCATGTAATCTTGAATCTGCATCTCTTGCATCTTGTCTTTCAAGCCTTCTTGCATTGTCTGTCTGTAGGCTTGCTGACCACCCGCTAGACCTTGAGCGATGGCAAGTGCTTCGTTCCCCGGCGTTCTGCTTGGTGCGCCAGCTTGCAATAGAGCCAATGCGGTGTTTTGTAGTGCTTGCTGTTGGGCTTGTTGCCGGACGCGATTTAACTCGTCCTCACCCAATAGCCCACCGTAGTAGGAAGGAGTCGTACCAAAAATATCAAGTAGTGCCATGATTATCCTTAGAAGTTGGTATCAACATCATTGCGTCTTGAGTAGTCATCATATAGGCCCGTGTTAACAGGAGAGCCGCCACCAAAGCCACTTGTCAATGTGTTCCACCCACTCTTGAAGAAATTGGTTAATCCGCCTCCGGTTGCTTGATTTCCGGCGTTGTACAGATTCAGTCCGAGCAAACCCGTTCCCAATGCCGTAGCGGTGGGGTTCGTGTAGTACGGTGTGGTTTGCGTCTGCGTCCGACCGGCAGGGAACCCATAAACCATATTCAGATAGTTCGTCAGATTCTTTTGTGGTGCGTTTTGCTCAAAGTTGTACCGCGCCATATCAGCTTGCAAAGCAGAGGTTTGATAACCCTCCCCCAGTTGACCAGCACCCAACAATTTGTTTATGTCGCCATAGTCGGCCTCTGCAAGGCCCGGAGCCATGCCGAGTGCTCGCATTTGGTTTTGGCGTTCTTGAGCGTAATTCTCGTATGACAGCTTACCCGCAGTGTCCGCAAGTTTCTGTGCAAAGGTTCCAGCCGCTTGACTTTGAAGGTCACCCATCGCACCGGAGCCATATCGTCCGGCTTTTGAGGCAGCGGAGGAAATGTCACCAATAGACTTTTGAAAGGCAGTTTGTGCCGCAGCCGCAGCGGGTTGGAATGCGCCTTGAAAGAATGGGTTACCGCCGAGATAGTCACCCGCGAGCATCCCACTCACATTGCCTTGTGCTTGACCTAACAGAGGGTTACCCGCCATTGCCCTTGCTTGTAGGGCTTGAAGGGCAGTTTGTGTGGCAGTGGATGGGCCTACATACCCTTGACCGGGGTAGAACTGAGGGCCACCACCTTCGTATTGCTTTCGTGCCTCAGACAGCCCATAAGTCAGATACGGTTGAATAGTGGGGTCTACTGCCGTGGTGGTCGTAGAGGTCTGCATTTGCGTTGCCATGACTTATCCTTTCATTAAAAGGACTCCGGCGGGGTCATCCACTAGAGTCATTGTATCAGCCAACAATTACATAACCAAATGTTTTGTCAGCAGTTGAGTTTGCAAAATGTGTCAGCGTTGCGGTTCCCTTGCCCCTTGCACTCACATACACATTGAACGATGATGATGTGTTTACATAACTTAATGTAGCAATCAACGATGCTGTTGAAGGTCTTGTTGGAGAGGTTTTAGTAGGCGAATGCTGCAAAGATACTGCCGTATTTGTTGCCGACCACATGAGTTCAAGATAGTCGTTTGCCGCCATATCCACAAAGTAATTCCACCCGACAAGCGTATGCCCATCCACACCGCCATGCGAGTTTGGAATAGAAATCTCACCCGCAGAACCTACTATGTCGGTTCCATTCTTTCTAAGCCAAACCGTTGCGTCATGAAGTTGAGTATCAGTGTTGTTGAATTGTCCCGACCATTGCAGGTTATACATCCCCGCATTCGCCACAGTCAAGCGTGATGCCTTACCGCCACTCGTTACGACAGTCACTCCGTTGGTGTAATCAGTCGTGTCAAAGGTCATTTGATAAGCGGTTGTCGTGCTTGCAATGGTCTGATCTGTATTGTCTTGAAAAGCACCATAAGGCACAGCATCCGAATTAGCTGCCGCTGTGAGTGGAGTCAATAAAAGAATACTGTCTGCCCCAATGCGTCTATCAGTGATAGTCGTAGTAGTCGCCCCACCGGTCGCAAGCGTGATAACCCCGACATTGTTGGTCTTGCCGTTCATGATTCCATTGACGATTTCCGCGACTGTGCGCGGGTCACCACCAAAGAACGGGAGAATCCTAAACATTACCGGATGCCTTGCTGAACAACATCAACATCCAAACCCATCGCGGTTTTCCAATTGTCGCCAGTTGGTTGCATCCGCAAACGATGGTACTTGCCGGAACTTCTCAAAGACACACGGTTATCAGTGTCAGCCGCAGATGCCGACCCAAACGACAGACTCTGCGTTAGAAGCGTCCGAGAGGCCACAGAAACACTCGCAGAGCCGTTATCAACCAAAGGTCGAGCCAACATCACTATCGAGCGTCCGGCATCAATGTCGCCCGTTTCAAGAACCGCTGATTTGTTTGCTCCGGTGAAGGTGATAACCCGTGTCCCGTCTGTCCCACCGAGAAAATACTTTCCTCCGGCGTACAGAGCCGAGTCCATACTCACCGCCAAAGCATCAATAGACGCATTCACAGAATCCAACTGTTCAAGCGTCACAGAGGCAGTCGATGCGTCTGAAATGTAATCCGCTGTAGTCTCCATCAAAGACCATTTGCCAATTGTGAAGTTGTACACAATCAGCTTTCTTGTCCCGTCTGTCGAGAGGTAATTCCACATAATCAGTTTGCGGATTGGGTCTGCCGCCGCTGACATTGTGGTTAAGTCCAAATTAGCGTCATTGAAGAAGAACCGATCAATCTTCTCTGCACCGATAGGGGTTACTTTCTGCCCATCACAGACATAGAACCCGTCATCAGACAAGAAGAAGGTTAGCCCTTGATACTGACAAACAGAACCCGCAGCGATACATCCCTTGCCGCGAGAGATATTGTCAAATTGGAAGATGAATGGTGTACCGGCGTAACTCATGCGGGAGATTGATTTCTCTAAGAGAATAATCCCAAACTCACCACCGCGAATGCCCGTGATGTGTCCACCATCGGGAATGTCTTGATAGTCCGATTGAGTGTTTACATTCTCAACCCAATTGGTCTCGTCATTGATTGCTGACCACCGCACCCGATATGGGCGAGTCGTGCCACTCTCATCCAAATGGGCACAAACCACAAAATCCCTCACCACAGTGATGAACTTAGCGATAGGCGCACTGTCTGACAAGTTCTTGAATGACGAACTGCCATCCGCTGAATAGACTTGCAGCCTCTCTGCAAAGTTTGTCCCGATGATCTGATTGCCGAACAAAGTGAATCTAAACCGATTGGTTGAGCTTGTGTTGTATCCCGTTGAAGTTGACGATATGGTCACATTGCCCGAAGTTGTCGCGGAGGTGGTTATTACAGTGAATGTGTCCACAGTGAGCTTAGTCACGGTGAATTGACCATCTGCCGCTGACCCGCTTGTGAAGTCTAAGTAAACCGAGTCACCCGTTTTTAACTTGTGAGCAATAGAAGTCACCGTTAGAGTGGTCGTGCCGCTTTGGGCATAAGTGCCCGTGTAGCTAAACACACCCGTCAATGCCCCCACAGAGTCCACAGCGTAGATTTTTTTCAGTCCCGCAGCAAACAGTTTTGTTGTGCCGCTTTGGTCTTTGGCAGAAATGATTGAAGTCAAATCCTCCGCAGCCGCCGCAGAGAAGTTAGCCTCTGCCGGAAATGCACCGTATCCCGCAGTCACCGGAAAACAGTTCTTTGCCACAGTCAATGCCCCCGTCAACCCCGGTTGATCGGGTAACCATTCACCTAATGCGATTCTTTGAGTAGGCATCATCCATTCCTTAACCATTCATTTGAATTCGTTGCGGTGTCTGTCCATGTATTTCCCGATGTTCCCACATCTGTCCATGTATTCGCGTCAGCGGTTACGGTTGTCCATGTGTTCCCACCAACACTCACATCTGTCCATGTGTTTGAGTCAGCCGCGACATTTGACCAATTGTCACCCAATCGGATGCCAATGCAAGAAATCGTTACCGTCCCACTGATTGACATCTGCGCTTGAAATGTCGCTGTTGGCACAGCCGAAACAGTCACTATTCCGTTCAGAATACCCGCAGCACTCGATACCAACCCACCGAGAGCAGAGACCGTAGCAGTACCGTTTATGTCACCGCTTGAGGTTCTGATTCTGATAGGAGTCGCCGATACCGTAGCCGCACCGGACAGACTAGCCGCGCCCTCTCGTACCCGATAACCGTCACCAATGATCGAAGCAGAGCCGGAGACCGATGCGCCGCTTGAGTAGATGCCGGTTCCAGCCGCTAAAACGGTCGCTATGCCACTTATCGACCCCGAGCCTAACCTAACCCTTATCCCGTCACCCAAGACCGTTCCAAGCCCCGTAATCGAAGCACTCGAAACATAGGTAACTTGTGAGCCGGAAGAAGATGAAGCATCACCGCTGACAGATGCGCTTGAGTTCCTTACGCGAATGTAAGTAATCTGCGTTTGTGCATTACCACTGACAGATGATGCCCCCGCCAATACCGCTACGGGGCTTGCGCTGACTGACCCTGCACCCGATGCGGATGCCGCCGCTTCAATGATGCAGACATTTGCATCAGTCCAAACGGTTGAATCAAGCGAGAAGGCTAGACTATCGATGCTCCCGAATAGGTCTAGCTGTTCAAGCGTGAATGGGCCACAAACATCTGCCATTACGCAAAGGTGACAGTCAGAGAGCCACTAGCGATTTTGAATACATCGCCCGTGTCGATTGTTTTAGAGGTGGTCAAAGCACCATGTACCAACAGATTGCCAGTAGTGAGAGCGTCAAAAATACCGAAGTGGGTGATGGTTCCCCATGAACCTCCAGCTTGCGGGAAATTAATATCTGCACTAGTGCTAGAAGCACCATTAGAGGGAGCAGCAAAAGTAGCAGACTGACGAGCGTAAGATGTACCACTGCACTCAGTACCACTACCAGCATCTGTAGGGTCACTCGTAAACAGTGCAACATAGACAGTTGAAGGTGCTGTGTAGCCAGTTGCGCGGAGAACTTCATTGATTAGAGCATTCTCAAGATAGTTAGACATTGCAGCCATTTTTTACCTCTTTGATAAAGTCATTGCGAGTGGAACACCCGAGTATTGAGCAGATTCATCCGATCTAACCAATGTGTCGATTGCCCTTTGATACATGGTAGCCCATGTCTGAATTCGTGCATCGTTCATGATGTATGGTTCTGCTTCCAGCAATGCCGCATAAAGCAAAGCATCGGGAGAGTTAGCCATAAACGCATTACTTGAGTTTGTGCTTGATAGGAATGTCGGAGCAGAGTAATACAGCAGTTGAACCGTATATGTGTTGTCCGGCATTGGGGCTAACTGAAACTCAGTCGCCAAAATTGTGTAATTCAACGGTTTACCGCGAACATGAGAATCTGTGTTTCTGATAAACACCGATGGAGACAGATATGTCAATGGTTGCGGAGGGTTCCCCGTTACATAGAAGTCTCTAGCCTCAAGAAAGTCTGACGGTATCTCTACCGTTCCATCCCCACTTGTCGTAGTGGTGGTCACAGATTTGAGCATTTGCCGAATGCGGAGTTCTCTGCGAAGTCTCAGTTCTGCAAACCGAATGAAGTCGGGAATCTGATCGGTCAAGTCACTACGGGCCAAATAATTGGCAACCGCTGTACTGAGTTCAGAGAATGTCGCAATGCTCATACTCGCCCCGGTCTAGTTCTGAAAAAACGATTGTCCGGACTGTTTAGGAATTCTTTGAATTTCTTTTCATCCACTACCGCAAAGCCTCTCATGATGCCTTTTGCGTTTAGATCGTCAATCACTGTCAAAGGGATTGAAGCAACCTTATTGCCAAACATATCATCCGACCATCTTGCTCGTTCATCATAGGAATTGAATTCCTTTAGATTTTGCTCGATGTTTGCCGTTATGTCTTGGCGTGTCTCAACGATGATGCCGCCTTCGCCATCGGCGTGGGCAACAGATTGACGAAACTGTGTCATAGAAAAACCCCCATGCGGTTAAACATGGGGGCATTCACTCTTAGGGAGTCAAGTCAGCAATGATGCCGTGTGCAGCTTCGTTGTTCACTTGCAAGGTGTATTCCACCAGCAATTGAGTAACTTCCGCATCACCCGTCTTAGCCAACTCGTTGGTTTGGAAGGGGCGCAGATAAGCCACAGCAGCCATGTCGGTATCCAACACAAAAGCGGTTTCATCGCAATTGTTGGTAGAGGACATGAAGCGATTGGGAACGACAGAGATCGTGCCGAAGTCGCTCAGATACACATCAGCAGCACCGATGATGGTGGTGGGTGCATCGCTCGGGGCCATGAAACGCTGTGCAGCGATACCCGCGAAGGTGGAAACCAATTGCTTGTGAGCAGGGTTCACCATCAACACTTTGGGATTGCCGCCAGCGGTATACACCTCTTTAACCACGGTTTTCAAAATGGTTTCGTCAAAGGTGCGGTTCGTGCCGTTGGTACGAGCAGTAGTGCCGCTTGCGCCAGCAACGCCGTTCGTGCCAAAGTCGCCATTGGTTGCCAACCATGCTTGCAAGCCGCCCAACTTACGAGCAGAGCTAGAAGAACCGTTCGTGCTGATTTGGTTTGACAAGAGGGTGGTTTCCATGTCGCGCTTGATCTCAGCAGAGGCTTTAGCCAGTTGGTAAGCCTTCTCAGACTTACGACCAGCTTTGTCCACAGCTTCCAAAGTGCCGGAGATTTTCACGGTCTTTTGGCTGATCTGAGTTTTGTTGCCAGCACGAGTGGTCACACCCAAAGTAGCGTCAGAAGCGGTATCGCCTTCAACTGCAAAGTTGCTCAGAGTGGCAGATGCAAGAGCATCGGTTTGCCACTCGTGATTGGTAGCGGTTGCTTTGCCCTTACCGATGGACGACATGAAAGGCGTGTCGGTGGGGGAGATCGAGTAGATCACATCGGACAAGTCTTCGCGTTGACCGATAGAGGTGTAGGTTTGATAAGTTGCCATGATTGAATCCTTGAGTTAAACGAACCGTTCAAACGCACTTGCAGCGTCTCGGATTTTTCCGGTTTTCCGCAACTGCGCTACTGCTTTTTTGTGCTGTTCTTGATTGTCTCTCGGTTGGGAAACTCCACTCTTAATCATTCGGGGTGCTTCGGTTACCTTTTTGGATAACTCCGGCTTGCCCTTTTGCAAAGAGGAATACTTCATACCGTGATACAAACTCAAAACAGCCCGAGAATCATAGACATTGGCTAACTCTTGGTCAGTCCACCCTATCGACTTGGCGTAGTCCCGAATATCCTTGCGGATTTGGTCGCCAGCCTTTGGGTCTGCGTATCCCGGTATAGAAGAAGAAAGTTTTTGGCTTTCTTGAGCAATGTGGCTTTGGAGTTTTTCAGAATGTTCCGCTTGTTGCTGTTGGGCAATGCGTTGCTGTTCTGCCTTCAAAACCGCAAGTTGTTCCTTGCGTTGCTGCTGTTCTGCTACCTTAACCGCATACCCGATGGGGTCACTTTCCTTTAGAGCATCCAAGTTCTCGCCCTTCGTTTGCTGACTTAGGAATTGTTCCATCATCTGCAAGCGTTGAGCATACTGATCTCTTAACTTGTTTGCTTCGTCAATTTTCGACCGTTCTGCTTCCACAGCGCGGCGTTGTTCACTAAGCGTTTGGGTCTTCTTTGTGTAGTCGGCCCCAAGTTGATAGCCCTCAATAAGTTGATCTAAAGTAACTTCGCGTTCTTCTCCCGCCGCTTTGACGCGAAAAGTGCTAGTTTGCTCTTTCTCAACTTCTTCAGAATCCACCAACTCGGAATCAACGCCATCATCATTTTCTGAAGCTGCATTCTGTTCGACTTGGCCTTCGGCGTTCGGTTCAGAATCCATTAATCCAAAAAATGCGGATGCAGCTTGTTCCACATTCAGCGATTCACTTCCTTGCGGAGTCGTGTTATCACTCATTTCTTACCCAAGTTGTCAGCACTTACCGAGTGCCACGGTGTAATCAACGATTACAAAATTCTCCACCGCTTTGAAACAATTTTGCCCGTGGCAGCGATTGATTCGAAGTGGCCTTTAATTGATTGTAAAGCATGAATTTTTAAATATGCAAGTTCTCGCGCTTCAATATCATCGGGCGCAGAGTTAACTATATTCAGCAATTCAGATTGCTTTAATTCTTCCATTTCTTCCAAAAAGAAATCATCTGAAAGTAGATTTTGTGCGCGTTCAAACTTTTCCATTTTGGATACTCGATATGAAGTCAGACATTGACACTTGCGGGATATTGGCAAATTGGTTGCCTTGCAGCCCTGCCCATTGAGTGCCACCTAATAGATTGTCAGTGGCAAACAGTGAATTTATGTCGATTGGGCCTTGAAAGGTTTGCGTGTATTCCGGTTGACCCCAACTTGATATATCTGACGGTGTGAATTGAAAACCGCTTGTTTGGGTTCCACCACCGCTAGATATTGCGTCTTGCACCGCCTTGCTTGCTTGACTTGCACCAGCAACAGTTAAGCCGAGTTTAATCATGCCCTCAATCTGCGATTTAGTGAGTGGGCTTGACGGTGTAGAGATTGGGCCTTGATATGGGGTTTTGGTTGCATCTGTATAACCAACTACACCGCCGCCTTCATCAACCGTAAGGGTGCTTCCATCCTCATAGGTGTATGTCTGTGTCGATGGCGGTGCTTTGGCTAGATCAAGCAGTGTCGTATCAATGGCCTCCGGTGGGCCTTGAATGTTTACCGGATTGGTCTCCGGATATGCCGCCATCGTGTCTTGACTTGTTGGGGCAGAGCCAGCATCTAAATAATCGGGAATGGGAAGGGTCTCGATGTACTTTTCGGCTTGTGCTTTTGATATTGTGTCCGCAGTGCCTTGAATGCCCGTTTGAATAAGTGCAGTCTTTGCCGCTGTCTCGGGGTCTTTACCCGAAACCATATTAGCCGCAGTGCTAGAGACAAAGTTCTTCACCGCGCCGGGGTCGCCCACCAAATAGTCGCCCACTTGCCCACCTGCAAAACCCGCCACCCCGCCAACCACAGCACCCTTTAGAGCATCCTCCGGTGACTTGCCTTGTGCAACTTGTAGGGCAGCGTTAGCCACACCCGTACCAATTGCAGAGGCCACCGCCGCCGATGTGGTAGCGGGTAGCAGTCCTGCCGCCATCATTTGCTGACCAATAGCAGAGCCGACCCCCGGCATTGCCACACTTACTGCGATTGCCGCCAATAATGGGGCATTCTCAGATAGGCTTAAATCTTTGTCTAATTGGGCTAGATTTTGGCTTATTGTCTTTTCAACGGGTTGGGCTAAGTTTGTTAGTTCACGACTAATCGCGGTGCTAGGGTCTAAACTTGCAAGCTGATTAAAAAATCCGAGTCCTCCCGAACTTGCAACGGGTCGCGTGTAAAAACTCCACGGGTCTGCCTCGCCCCGTTCTTGTGCAGCTTGAACATTTTTAAGCTGTTGGGTAATTGCTTCAAACATACTTACCCCGGAATCTCAATGTTTGAGGTAATCCCCGCACCGACCTTCATTGCCTTCAATTGGGCCTCTGCTTCAAACTCTTGCTTTCTAAACATCATTTCAGCTTGGAACTTGTCCCGCTGTAGCTGCATATCTGCCATCGCCTTTTCACGGGCCAATTGAATATCTGCCTCTGCCTTCATTTGCATACTCTGAATGTCGGCTTGAACCTTTGCCATTGCCGCTTGTGCTTCGGGCGACATTTGCGGTTGTTGCGGTTGCGGGTTACTCAATTGCTGATCGACCTCCGGAGGAATGGCTTTGTAGAACTCTGCACTGTCCTTGAATCCGGCAGCTTCCACCATCCGACCGAGAGTGTTGCGATACTGACCAATGCTCACCAACGGGTTTGCTGGCCCCATTTGTCCCAACACTTGCTCTTGTTTCTGCAAGACCATTTGCAGCATCGCCATCTGTTCTTGACGGTTGCCAGCACCGAGACCAACATTTATGTCCACATCGTACTGATTCGACCACTCACGCGGGTCAAATGCCACATACGAGCCGCGCATCCGCACGATACGGGGTTTGTCTTGATACTTGCAAAGCAGATGCAGAATCCCTTTGAAAAGCGATTTAACACCCGTCTCCGCAAAGATTCGCGCTATCAGTTCGACCTTACCCGCGCCAGCAGCTTGCATAGATGCCACAGCAGCAGCAGTCACATTCTGCAAAATAGCGGGGTCTAGCCCTTGTGATGCGTCTGATACTCCGGTGCGCTTTTGAGCCACAGAGTCAAGATACTGAAGCATCGGGAAGGCTTGTCCCGCAACGGGTTGCACTTGTAACGGTTGCACAGCGCCTTGAGACTTAATCCGCACCACACCGCCAGCAGTGGCAGTCAGCAAATCATCTAAGTTCACTTGACCGTCAACCGCAGTAACCCGAGCGTTGTTTGTCAGATAGAGGTTATCCAAAATCTGACGGGTGATAGTGGTCTTTTGAAGCTGAATGTCTGTCGTGCGGTCTGCCAATGATTGACCGAAAAACTTGTGTGGGATTGGAATCGGGCAAATCGAGTGGAATGGCACATAGTCGCACTCCTCATCTGACAGAATTTCGTTTCCAGCATAGAACACTTGGCGCAGTTCAGCTATCCCGTCACCGTCCATGTCTGCCCGTAGGTAGCACTCAAACACTTCCACACTCTGCATAGAGTCATCCATGCTTGTGGAATCATCCGGTTGCTCACCATTGGAGAACCTTACGAGTCGTTCCGGCGTGTATGTCAGTGAATCACTTGCGGGAATCCCGTCCACAATGTCAGCATCAAAGCCCATAGCGATCAAGTCGCTACGAGTCATCAGCTTACGGTGGGCAACGAAAGGCGCACCCTCAATCCTTCGGGCCTTCTTAGAGATTAGGAATTCTTCGGGTGGGACATTCTCCACCACCACACGACCCGTCTTTTGCTTCTTAGAGACCGTCACAGCATGAATCTTGACCTTCATCGGCCCCATTGGGGTCATCTGATCGAATTCTTGCGAGTCTTGCTCAACGATCTCCATCGTGCCATCGCTCATCAGCATGGCGAGTTCGTCATCAGTTAGATCACGGTACTTTTCTTTGATGACATCTTCTTTGTCTTCCCAATAGGCTTTGACCACTCCGACCTTTTGGAGAAGCGCATCCTTAAACCAATCGTGAAGAATAATCACGCCTTCGTTGTCACGATTGAATACCCAATTGACATACTCAGTGGCTTGCTTTGCTCCGGCCTCATCATTAGGCCCACGGGGTTCAAACCTCACCACCTCATCGCTTGCCGAGAAGATTCGCACCAATGACGGGAGAGAACCGTCCACGGCCTCTGCCACCTCACCCGTGACAATCTGAGACTTGCCTTCCACCTCATTGCCGTATGGTTGCCGGAGGTAGCTTTGCAGTGCTTCTCTGCGCTGTTCAGTGGTCTCAGTCTCCAAATAGCCGAGACTGTTGGAAATCTCAGCATCGATGATTGATTTGAGTTTGTTTTCGTCCATCACACAATCCATTTCACATTTTGAGTGGGCATCTTTGACCAGCCGGTTGTTTCGTTTAGACCGATTGCAAGATAGCGGAAAGCATCAGCACTATGGCTACTCCAATCATGAAGTGGTCGGTCGTAAAAGATTTTCCGCTTTTCATCGTAATCCCTTCGGTAGTTTCTGAGTGCGTCTAGTCCTTGCTTGACCTTTGGCACATTGAACCAGCATCGTGGGAGAAGCCTTCGTACCGCTTGGATGCCATCATCGACCCCCATGCGTGGGGCAACCCGAATGTTCAATCCAGCATCGGTTAAAACCTCTAGTCGGCTTTTCCCCGTCCCGAGTTCCCGCACTTGTACATCGTGAGGTAGGATTTGCTCGGCTTTGTCCCACCCATTATGCCTCAACCAATTTACATAGCTGTCAAGACCCACCCCGTTATTCTCGTAAAAGTCCATCAATCGGATTTCTGAGCCGACCACTTGAGCCACCCAAATCACCGTTGAGTCACCCATTCCTAAGTCCCATGCACACACTGTCTTACAAAGGTCATCGCGGGGAATCTCTTGAATGTGGTTCTTTTCGTCCAAATCATTGAGCAGTTGACCGTAGTACGACCCCTCCACCGCTGCGGTAAACGAGCATTCAAACTCTTGAAGGTACTTATCTTCCCCCATTTCCACCCGAGCCGCTTTAAGTTCGGTAATGGTCAAGACCTCTGTTTGGGAGGCTTTGAACTCCAATAGTCCCCACCCGTCCTCAGTTTCTGCCCGATCTCTGAGGTCTTTGAAGTGATTGTGGCCCTTTGGCGTTCCGATAAAGCAACACCACCCGAGACGATCAGCCAATGACGGTCGAATTATGTCTGTCCATATCTTTGGGTTTTGGTCGCCAATCTCATCAAGAATCACCCCATCAAAGTACTGACCGCGTAGTGAATCGGGGTTATCTGAGCCGTATAACTGAATCCTACGGTTCCAAAAGTCCACCCGTAACTCAGAAATGTTCTCTGTACCGCCTAACGGTCTTGCGTACTTCGTGAGGTAGTCCCATGCCACCCGCTTTGCTTGCCCGTAGGTTGGAGCGATGTAAGCGTATCTCGGGGCTTCCTTTTGGTTGCTCACCGCATCTTTAATCAGATGGTTGATTGCACTGACCGTCTTTCCCATCCTACGATGGGCCACCACCACTCCGAACCGTTTAGCGTCTAGCAGAGTATGAATCTGCAATTGCTCTTTTCTCGGGCTATACGGGATTACGATGGATTGTTCGGTTGCGCCCATGTGACTTTCATTTCAATGGGATTTTCTGAGTCTCCGGCGTGTTCTGTCCTTGCCAGCTTTGGAATGTGATACTCCACTACTGATTGGAATAGTTCAAATGCCTTTGCGGGGTTTGGCTTTATGTCATGCTCGGGGTCACCCTCTGCTACCTTGTCAAGCCAAATAGAGAGCCGCCATGCGTTTCCATCCACAAAGGTAGCTATGGCTTGTCTTGCCTCAGATGTGGCCTTATTCGGCGTTCCTATGCCCCTGCCGCCGTGTCTTACGCCACTCATATAGCACCCTTGCTATCTTTGGCTACTATAGTTAGTATTGTCTTCTTTTGCATTACCAATTCCTTATGGCTTGTTGGTGAGTGCTTAGTCTAACAGACTGAGTTCTTTCTTCTTTTCGGGTTCGCCGAGCAGTCCTTGTGCCCCTAATGGGAGAGCCGGAGTAGCAGCAAATAGTGGTTGGCCTTTGCTTACAGCGCCCTTCATTTCGGGGGTTATGTCGATGTAGCGGATGGTTTCTCTTGGTGCGGCTTTTACGGTTGTTTCACCAATTAAACCAATTCCGGGGGCCATCATTCCTTGATCTACAACATCTTCGCCCACTTTAATCTGTGTTTCGCCTACCCTTGCGTTCCACTTCTTGCCGTACTTGTCTAAGAATTTAGGGTAAATCTCGTCATAATACTTTTTCATCCCTTCGCCACCAACTTGTAAGTCAATGCCTTCAAGAATATAACGATTAGTATTTCCAGCCTGTCGGCCTTCGCCAGAGATAATTTTTTGTGCTAATTCTTTACCAACAATGCTCGGCAACTCTTTTTCAGGGATGTTAGATAGGTTAGTACCACCAAAGTCATTTTGGAATATGCCTTCACCTTTTGGCTTCACGCCTAGCGCATAAGTTCCGTCTTTATTTTTCTTGTAATTCATGGCATCGAAACTCTCAGCAAGATTAAACCTATCTGCTTGCTGCTTGCCAGTAGTCAACCCTACCCGTTCATATCCATTGTCGGCAGCGTGTTTGAGTACCCGCTTTAGGGCTAGTTGATACCATGTGTCTTTGAATGGGGCATCGGGTACGCCGCCGACTGTTTCATTTAATCTGTTGATGGCTTGATTTGTAACGCTACCTTTGCTGTAATCCTTAGCAAAAACATTTCCTTGGGGGTCTAACACTTCATAATAAGTGTATCCATCTTTGTCGGTTTTTGACTCAACCTTATAGTCATTAGGTAAATCTTTAAATTGTCCTTTGTACCCCTTTTCCCGTCCAGCTTGATGCCAATCTGATTGAATCTCCTCAATCAATAGCATTTTCTTGCCATCAGCGTCTACACGGTCATTTACTCGGATGTGAGCAAGAATGTTTGGTTCACTGAAATGTGATGAACGATATTCGGCTTGAGTTGGTGTTCGTTCTTCTTGTAATAATTTTTCATACATTGCGTTATCTTCTGGCGACCATTGATTTCTTGGTGTATTACCGCCATATTTTTTTCCGGCAACATTTAAGAATTCTTCCATTGATGTTTTAGAAGATGGCAATGTCATCAATATCTCGCGGTAGTTCTCACCACCGGGGAGTTGGTATCTTTGATATTTGGTAGGTACAGCCTCCGGAATTACATACGCTGCATTAGCTTCAGCATCCCTTATATTTTGCACATACCCGAGTCTATTTCTTATGTCAATATCATCATTTTGCATTCTTTTAGCTTGCGTCAATTCTTTTTCAGCTAGATTGAATGCTTCATAATCTTGAGCAGTTGGCATATAGCCTTCTTTATTTAACTGCAAAAGCATATCATCATATTTATTGTTTGCTATTTTCATTGCAGTTCTTTTTGCAAGCGTTACATTATCTAAGTCTTTGTACAAAGATTGTATTTCCGGTTCGTATTTATCAAAAATTTCTTTTCGCTTGGCAATCCCTATAGGGTCTTCAAAAGGCATTTCACCCAATCTAACCTCTTGCACATCAACCCGATTGTTTGCGATGAAGTCTTGAACCTCTTGCTTTGTGACATTGGGCTTTTCTTTCAAATAGTCATCCACACCCATCCATTGCAGTTCGTCCTTCTTAACATTTTCTGCCTTTAGCAAATCGTTCAAGAATGCTTGGCCCGAACCCTTATTTCTTTGGAGATTCAGCGCGGCTTGTTCGGCAGCAGAATAAAACCCTAAGTCGCTTACCGCCGCTTGAGGCTTGACTTCCAATAGGCTTGTCATTGTCTCCGGTGGCGTGTCCAGCAAGTTCATGCGGGGTACATTGGGTTCCACAGCAAACATAGCCGATTGGGGTTCTGCCAGCAAACTCGGCAGCATTGGTCTACCAGTAGCTACCCGTTCTGCCATTCCCTCACCGACCATCGTGCCGAGTTTCTGCACCCCCCTTGTTACACCCCTAACCAATGGAGCCGGATTCAATGGTGCAAACGATGCAGCTTGTCCAACCAATTGGCCTACAGCAGAAGTGGGTGCTAACGGTAATTCTTTTAAATAGTATTCCGAACCGTAAGGAAGTTGCTGAGTAGGCCCATAATCAAACTCACCAAATGTCTCGGTTGGCATAGGGCTGCGGCCCATGAAGTTGGCTACATCGGGCAATAGTCCCAACAGTCCCGAGAGACTACCTCTAAACCCTTGAACGGGAACATCTGCGGACGCTATTGGGTCTTGTAAGCGTCTGCGGGGTCTTAATTGTGGGAAGAACCCAAATGCTGCGCCTTCGTCCATATCATTTCCATTTTTCTAGATTTGACCAATAAGCCGCGCTCATCTTGCCTTTGGCTATATTGTCCGCATGACGGGCCTTGAATGCTTCTCTGCGGTTTTTGTCGGCCTCTGATTCACCTTCTCGCTTTGGAGAACCTTTTACCCCTTGCTGTCCAAAACGAATTAATTTCACATCTGAACCACTCTTTGCCAGCACCGCATGACTCTTTGTCGGGTGGGAAGGGGTCTTCTTTGGGGCGTTGTACCCCGCGAAAGATTCTTTGCCGCGTTTAATCATAATCTAGAAAACCTTTTGGAATTCTCAATTCAGATGGATTAGAAAATGGGCTAAGTCCTTGCCCCCTTCTTTGGTTTGCCCAATCTATTGCCTTTTCAATTATTTCATTTGTTGGGTCATTTCCCGACAAAAGATAATCAATTTCTTTTTTTGTCAAAGTTGGAACAAGTAAAGGAAATTCACCTATATCATCTTGCATTGATATTTCAGAAGCAACACCTTCACCCTTTACCGGAAGTAAACCAAAATAGCCCTTACCTTTTACGCCTTCTCCACTATTTCGTAGACCGTATGGAGCCAATCCAATGTTGTCCCCACCCATTAAGTCTAAAAGGCTATACATTATTTTTTTGCTGTTTTAGCAGATGCCTTGAATGCAGCCGCAGTGGGCGCACCCTTACTACCGACTTTCCTCATTCGCTCGGGCTTTACACCCGCAGCCTTTTGAGCCTTGATGCGGTCTTGTTTGGCATTGATGTTGGCGTACAAGCCCTTCATTTTTTGGCCTTGTTGGTTGCTGTGCGCTTACCCCGCATCGGAAGATTGGCAGAATTCATTGCGATTGCAATGGCTTGATCTCGGTTCTTCACGACTTTGCCGCCTTTACCGCTGTGCAAGTCACCGCGCTTGTACTCGCCCATGACTTTGCCAACCTTCTTTTGCATTGCTTCCGAGACTTTCATCATGATTCTTCACCTTCCATTTCATCAGTAATGGGGCCACCAACAATCCATGCCGAGCAAGTGCGCTTTGATGCACATTTGAAGTCCCAAACCTCACAGTAACCCAAATCACCGGCATCGATCACATCCCATGCGTCTGCATCTTCACCCATACCCTTATCGATGCAGTCCAGCATCTTAGAGGTCTGAATGAATGCCGCGCAGTTACCGCAAGTTGATTTCTTTGCTTGAGAGGCAGACAAACGCCAACCCTCTGCCAGCTTGCGCCAATAGTCGTTGTTTGGTTCGTTGGGGTTCATCGGGCCATACATTGCCTTATCGATGGCCTTTTGGCGACACTTGAGGTTAACTTCAACATCTTGTGTGGCAACGGGGCATGAATCGCCTTCATCATCTATTGCTTTGCTTTGTTTGATCTCGATGCTGATTTCAGCAGCGGGGGCTAGAAGTCCGGTCATATAAACCCTTTAAAAAAGAGGGGCCGAAGCCCCGGCCTCAGACTGTTCACTTGTGGGAGGAGCCACCAGCATCGGTTAATCATATTCTAACGGAATTCCTATGTCTCTAGGCCACAAGTCAAGCATCGTCATCGTGAAAACCGTCTTTTTGTGAGCCTCTACCCACATTCGTTTTCTTTCCTCTTTGGAGAGGTGATTTCCTTGATCTAGTTCTTGATGGCAGTCTTGACAGAGTGCCGCTGTGTAAATATCGCTTGCCTTTATCCCTCTGCCCTTACCATGCTCCGACCAATTAGAGTGTGCCGCTTGAACTGACCCATCCCGTCCGCAGTGCTGACAGAGTAAGGATGCCACATTCTTGAGGTGGGTCTTGCTCCGATAGTAGGTGTACTTAGGAAACATCAAGCCCATGTGTGTCCTTTGGGGTGTTGGTGTCTCCCATGCGGCAGGGTTGGTAGCAACTGAATCAAAGCACCACGGAGCCAAACCGTTTACACCAACAAAATTAGTTTACATCAATTTCCTTTTGTGCGGCCCATGCCAACAACCATTCAATGAACTCGCTTCCTTCCTCAATAGTGAATTTATGCGACTGCAACCCCAATTGAACTACCCGTTCGCCATCAAGTGAAGGAGCTACCTTCCCAATCTTGCGATTTGTCTCATGCGCCCATTGGTCGATTAATAATCGTTTCCAATCGTCCGCAGTCCATTTAGAACCCACGCCCTTCATCGCAATATGTATCTTGTGAATAATCCCGTGAAACATATCGTTCTGTTCAGCACTGCGCCGAGATTGTTTTACCTCAATCCTTAATTTCTGTCCCGCCATCAATGTGGCTTTGATCTGAGGCCACAAGTCTTTTAATACTGCGTGTCCTTGTTGGGGGTTATATAAAGTGAAATTCATAAAGCCCTCATTTTTAGTTTTGTTTGATTTTTAGCTGGCAACAATTCCTCTGCCATGACTTCCTTGTCATCAATTACATAACTGACCCGACCAAATCGGTTCATTTTTATGCGCTTAACTTCGCCAATAAATGGTTCTTTCTTAAATGGATAAACGGGCACTCGTTGCCCAACTTTGCAATGAACCTTTGTCCAATCAATATCGTGTCTCATTTTTCACACTCGCTTTATTATTGTTTGTTTCATTACATGGCTCGCTCACAATACGACCGCACCAACGGCAATCACGGTGATATTGCCCGTCAAAAATCCATCCGTGACGAGGCAATGGGTGACCAATCTTTTCACACAGCCACCATTTAAATTTTTCTATCCAGCTTTGTTCCATTATTTTTTCTCCAATGTTGCGTTTCCAATATGTTTAATCATATTTCTCTCACCATAATATCTATTCCCTCTGTTGCGGAATAAACCTTTGTTAAATTTAAATCCACTACTTGTTTGTCATCAAGATACACGATGCCATTCATGCCATCTAGTACCGCTTTGACGATGTTGTCAATGTCGGGCTTTTTGGTTGGGCGTTCGATTCCTTCAATACAAGCGTTTTGGCGCGTTTTTGAGTACGATGGCGGTATTGGTATTCGGATGTGTAAATAAGCCGCTACAGCCCCGTTTAAAGGGCTTGTAGACCCCATCGCTTGCTTGGCATAGGTTTGGATGGACTTCTCGTACCCCAAAGTCTTGGAATCCGTGTAAGTTTTGACAAAGGTTCCTTGTCGCGCAAAGCGGGGTCTACCCTTTCCGGCGACTTGTGGGACAGTGAAATGGATTTGAATCATTTTAATTGTGTCGCGTTGCTCATGTCGATATAAGCGTTAGATCGAGTTATTCGACCGCCATTAATTGTTTTCTGTGTTTCGGTCAGCATTATGGTTATCTCCGGAACATAGCTGTGTTCGTTTGATATTTGTTGGACAAGAAGTAAATCGGACTGCATTAAATATAAGAATCCGATAAACGGTACTTGCATTGCGTGAGATATTTTGCGACCCTTTTCGAGTTTGTCAAATGTCACCAACCACTGATAATTAAATCGTCCGATAAATTCTTCAATGGTCATGTCTCTGCATTTGGTTTCGACCACCCGCATGACTTGATTTTGTTTTATCAGCAATGCGTCAATGTCTGCGGGTTTGTCTTTTGGTGTTTCGCAATACTCGTAATCGGGAAAGTGTTTAGCGAATATCTCCATCGCTCGATGTTCCGCTTTCAGCGATTCGCGTCCTCTCGGCGTGTTTATGTCCATCAATGCGCTCCTTCACCATGCGGGGTAATTCTTTCCACATATCGTTCGAATCGCGTAGTTCCTTCACCCGATGGCGCGTGTACTCTGTCCAGCCCTTCGTCATCGCCAATGTCGCGTAGTGGTCTGCTAGTTCTCTGAGCATTCAAATCCCCCGTGATGGTCAGTGCTTTGTTGATTCGCCATGCGGGGATTGCAAATCCCAATTTAACGAAGTTCAGCAGTGCGTGTGCTTGTTCTTTGGTCATGCTTTGGCCCTCAGTGCTTCCATGATTTTGGCCCGTATCTCAGCCGGAGGTGGGCCAGTTCGTGCCTTATCTTCATCCAGCTTGACAAGTGCGGGGTCTCGCTCGGTCTTGCTCGGAACTGTGACTTTGGCAATGTCCGCAAATGTCGGCTTTGGAGCCACCCACTCGGCTTTTAACCCTTGACTTCCGCGAGTACACCATTCAGCTAAGAACTTTTCCAAAGGCCAATCAAGTTTGAAAGCCTCTTTCCTTGCGCCTTCAAGAACGGTTTTTGTGATCGGTGCTTTTTTGCTTTTCCGCAGTGATACCCAATCGTTCCAAACTTGTTCAGAAACATCGAGTGGGCAAGCAACGACAGTTGCGCTTTCTCTCTTTGGTTTATGGTTATTGGTTAGTGGTTCTTGGTTAGGTGGCGGTTCGTCTACGATTTGTACACGGTTCGTGCTTTTTTCTTTACGCTTTGTTTCCCTATCAATAGCGATTCGTTTGTTTGTGTCTGCGTTTTTGTGATACTGCAAGAGTTCTTCAAGAATGCGATCTTGCACATATTGACCATCAGATGACAACTTGAAGAACCGACTTAGAACGAATTTGACAGCATCAATTTCGGCCTCTGTTGATGCCCAAGTCCAATCCATTGCCTGTTCAAGCGTTGGAAAAACCTCACGGTCATAACACGCATCAATTAGAAGCGTGTACGCACCGTGTTGAAGCATAGTCAAACGACCCGTTTTTTTGGCGTAATCGCCAAGATTTCTCTTGTAGTAGTGCATGAAGCAACTCCGCAAATCTCCCAGAAAAGAAACTACGGCAGGCGGGGAGTTCGCTTTTCGGTGGAGTAGCTACTCTCCACCTATCCGTGTTTCAACAATCTTACATCAAAAACAATTTGTTGTGCAATTGCTACCGTAACAACAAGTCGTGCAGGTAACGATGCGTCCACCCGACATGATTGTGTGAGTGGTGCAAGATGCCCATGCCAAGCTGACAGACAGAGCAAACCAAATTCCTACGAGTGCTTTCATGATGTTCCTTCGGGTTTTTTACCAATGAGCCATTTCGGTGAGGGTTTGCACCGTTTCTCTAAGAGCATTTCCCTCTGAAAATTCTTTGTGCAGTCCTCACAGATGTGGACGGGTTCAGCTACGATTTTGGCGTAATTGACCCATTCACGATAGTGCGTCTCAGAGGGAAAGCAATGTGGAAACATGATTCATTGTGCTAGATGTTGTATTTTCACACATTAGGGAAAGTCCTAATGATAATTGCTAGATGTAGGTTTAAGATGCAGTCATTCCCCAGCACAACGCATAGGGTCTTTTAGGAAGCACATGAAAAATCTAACCTACACCACCGAAGTCCACAGCATCGACTACGGGTATCTCATGGTCGAGTTCGACTACTTTGAAGCCGATGATTCTGTTGGCCTCTCCGAAGTCTACGATTGGTTCGCTTACACCGTTGAGGCATTTGAAGATGAACCTGCAGGTACTGAAGTGACATACGAACTCACCGCCGCCGATCAAGCATTGATCTACTCGCAGATCAAGAAACACCACATTGCCATGATTGAGGACTTCCATGCTTAACAGAACCAAATTCCCCCGCACATTCACCGAAGCATTCCCCAACAGTTTGGAGAACGGGGCTTGCATTGAGATTCATGTAGCCCAATTGACCATTGCCGACAAGATAGTGCGTGTGGTGAGCCTCATAGCCCTTATCGTGCTTGCCCTTGACTGTTTTATTTGGAGACCCTAATGGACGCTGATTACATCATCAACTCTGTCAAACAAACCTCAGAGACCCTCTACCGCGAACATGATGCCGATCAAGTCGAACGACTGCTTTACCGCATTCAGATGTTGGAAGGCCATATTCGCGTGTTGGTCAACCATATCGACAATGCCCGAGACGAAATCAAAACCCTCCAAACCGAACTCATTTCAAAGGATTCAAAATGAAAGTTTACAAAGCCATCAACGCTGTTCAAGCTGAATTGTCATCTGTCGGCATCACAAAAGACCGTAGGAATATGCAAGGCAGCGGATATAACTTTAGGGGCATTGACGATGTGTATAACGCTATTGCTCCACTATTGGCAAAGCACAGCCTTTGTATTCTGCCCCGTGTTCTTACCCGTGAGTGTGTTGAGCGAGCAAGCAAGTCGGGTGGCGCATTGTTCTATGTGACTGTTGAGGTTGAGTTTGATTTTGTCTCAGCGGATGACGGGTCAAAGCACACCGTCAAGACCTTTGGCGAAGCAATGGATAGCGGAGATAAAGCCACCAACAAGGCTATGTCAGCGGCATACAAGTATGCAGCCTTTCAAGCCTTTAGCATCCCCACAGAGTCCGACAACGATGCCGATGCCCATACCCATTCAGTCGCGCCAAAGACCGTCCTTATTGCCCCTCTAATCGCTTCCATTGATGCCGCCACCACAGAGGAAGAATTGAAGTCTGCTTACTTTGAGGCCATTAAGGTAGCCGGACATGATGCCGCCGCAAAGAATGCAATTATTGTTGCCAAAGACTTGAAGAAAGCGAGTCTGTGATGGAACAAGGTAGCGAAGCATGGCTAAAAATCAGACTTGGCAAAGTGACGGCCTCTCGCGTCTCCGATGTGATGGCAAAGCTCAAAACGGGTGGTTATGGTGCGTCACGGGACGATTACATGGCCCAACTGATTTGTGAGCGTTTAACGGGTGAAGTGGCTGAATCTTTTACCAACAGTGCTATGGCTTGGGGGACAGAGACCGAGCCAATGGCCCGAGCGCACTACGAGATGGTCAACTCAGTGTTGGTCGATCAAGTGGGGTTCATTGCTCATCCGGACATTGAGAAAGCCGGAGCCTCTCCCGATGGGATTGTGGGCAATGGAATCATTGAGATCAAATGTCCCAACACTTCCACCCACATCGACACACTGCTAAACAAAAAGGTTCCCGCAAAGTACATCAAGCAAATTCAGTTTCAGCTTAGATGTACGGGTAAAGAATGGTGTGATTTCGTTTCCTTTGACCCGCGACTTAAGGGGTTGGAAATGTTCACCAAAAGAGTCGAGCGAGATGAGAAACTAATCAGCGAAATGGATACCGAAGTGGTGAAGTTTCTCTCCGACCTTGACGAAAAACTTGAACTTTTAATGAAAGAAAAAAATGGCACTGCTTAAAGAAGTTACCGTAGTTGCGGGTTCTTACACCAACGCAAAGGGTGAAGAAAAGAAACGATACATCCGTATTGGGTCTGTCCTCGATACAAAGAACGGCCCCATGCTGAAACTTGATGTAATGCCCATCTATGCGGGGTGGGACGGTTGGGCATACATGAACGACCCTAAACCAAAAGAATATAAAGGCTTACCCGCCGATAACGATGAGGACATTGGGTTTTGAGTCCGGAAGATGAAGCGTTTGAAGAACTCAGTCGCAGACAAGGCGATTGGGGTCTTCAAGGGTCGCGCAAACACCAAATAATCCGATACGCTGAAAACAATGCGCGGAATGTTGTGATTGAAGAAGTCGCCCAACACATTGAGAAATGCACTCTAGCGTTTGGCAAAGACACGATTCAGTCGTTTACAGCTTATGTAAGGAACATGAAGAAATGAAAGCAAGACAAGTATTCCACGCACTTATGTCATCTAAGGGCTACACAGATGCCGATCTAGCCATGACTGGCGACAAGTACACCAACCCCGCCATGCAAGGCAGATGGAATTATTTTTTAGTCGGATGGGAGATGAGGGGGGTTATGTGATCGAGACTGTCCTAATCATCTTTGCTTTGGGGTTCTTAGGAATCGCACTAGCCATTTCTGTCATCTGTTTTATGGTTTGGCTTGCCCTCAATGAATCCTAAGAGTACGAATAATTCCGGCATGAAGTGTCCCGAGTGCAAAGCAATCTCGTTTGTTCAACACACAAAAACTGAGGAGAATATGCTTGTCAGACGAAGGGAGTGCTACAACGGGCATCGCTTTATCTCACATGAAAATGTCCTCAGAATGGTCAAGCGTTACAAGACAGATAAGGCTTGATTCGTGTGGTTAATCCTATCGTCAAGCCCGATAGTCCCGCCGTTGATCTTCTTTGTGAGACCCGTCCAATTGGCCTCTTCCGCGAGACGGTTGCAGTCGTGCGTAGACCAAAACCAACCCGCTGTTAAAGCTGCGTATTTTGGTGTGGCGACTAGATCGGGTTCCATCACGAAATCTACTCCTAACGCTTGTCCGGCATGGAAGTAGTTAGCGTGTCCGGTCAACTGAATGCAACCTCTACCGCGAAACCGATACCCGTCTCCGCTAGCCTCATCACGGTTTCCCATACGACCGCTATACACGCTGTTGGCAATTTTTTTAGGATTACGAGAATACTGATTGGCAAAGTCCAAAGTGGGAAACCTCTTAGGCCACAGCTTCATGAGCGTTTCAGCGCGGTAATTGAGGTTTTCTTCCAATGTCTTGAAGTGTCCGCATTCGTGTCCGCACTGACCGATAAAGGCAGCTTGTTGGCGCTTGGTGGAGATATTGAATCTACCAAAGGTCTCATTGAGTGCATCAACCCACTCGGCCCCAATGTGGAGTTTCTTTAGTTGGTCAGCGGTTAGCATTCATCACCCCCATCACTTTGTTGTACGAGTCGATACACGCATTCAATTGCGCGGTGTTTCTGTCGCCTTGGGCGATGATTTCGGCGATTGCTGCGAGTGTTGCTCGTTCGGAGTCAGAAGTTTCATAAACCGGTCGGTTAGGTTCACTTCTCTCTTTTGGGCTATCTCCGGTGGGAGTGGGGGCATTTGTGGGGGCTTGTACGCAACTTGTGGACGGGAGGCGCAACCGACCATCACGAATAGCGCGATCAAGACTAGACTGCTTTTGATTGATGACATTATTGGCCTCCGAAAGTTTGGTTGATTGTTCGTTCAATTGTTGGGCAAGTTGGGTTTCTTTTTCTCTTGCTTCATCATTCTTTTTGGCGATCTCGACTTGCATCTCAGCGTCACGGTCGCCCCATCCAACATGATGCCCGTAGCCGTAAGCACCGCCCACAGCAATCATTGCCCCAATGATGAAGTAGGGATTAACCATTCTTCACCTCATGCCGAGCAGCAGCGATTTCTTCACGCACAGAATCAGCCTCTAGATGTTGGGGCGGGGTAGTGGGGGGAGGTGGGGGAGTCCAGCTTTCATCCAAAGGAGGATTGACCCACACCGGCAAAGCATTTGATGGAGTAGGAGGCGTTATAGGTGGGCTAGAAGGCGTTGAAACTGTTGGGGGAGGTGTAGGTGTAGACACTCTGTCTGCAATCGCTTGAACACCTTTTCTGCTCATCACTCCACCTATGCCGCCAACAATAAGTAATACTATGTCATTCATCATCTTCAAATAGGCTTGGTCAATCGGCGCAAGGCTTTTGATTGGTTGAGTGATGAATGTCACTGAATAGAGCATTGCAATTACGATACCCGCAAGAATGATGGTCACAATCAAAACGACACTAGCCCAAACATAAGTCTCGACCAATTGGATTTTGTCGTTCATTGAGTAATTGCTCTCAATTGGTTGCATTTGGAACCTCTGCTTTCTTTTCTTCAGCTTTTGGCGGTTCAATCTTGTTTGTCAAGATGGGTGCGACTAGATACTCGGGGCAAGTTTGGGTAAACAGACAGCGGGGCTTTTGACATTCCGGTAGATCGAACTTGTCGGGGTTCTGACAAACATAGCGGTACCTGTCTTCAAAGCAAGCCGTTAATGCACTTATTGCCAACAATGTAAAACTTAGTTTTTTAATCATGGCATATGGTGTGTGAAATATAAATCTTCGGCAGCTTTTCTTGCTACTACCGCTTCTTCAACAGTTGCATAATAACCAAGATGTTTTTGTTTATAGTTATGCGTAATTGTTGCTGACCACGGTTTTGAGGAAAGTCTGCTTTCACACCGAACACCGCGATAACCGGATGTGTTTGTTTTTACACGATAGATGTTTTCGCTATTTTGCTTTTGTGTGGCAAGGCGTAAATTAATAGGTTTATTGTTGGTTCTGTTTCTGTCAATGTGGTCTATTTGAAGCAAAGGGATTGCGCCATATACATAAAGCCACATTAAACGATGTGCCAAAAAATCTTTTTGGTCAATGCCTATGGAGACATAACCATTAGCACCTAACGCGCCAGCTTGCTGACCTTTCTTGGCCCGACCACCCATTGTGTGCCGCCAAGTGAAAATGCCATTTTCTGTGTCAACTTCTAGCAGTTCGCACAATCTATCTCGTGATAAAATTTTCTCAGCCATTTGATGCTCCTTCATCGTGTTGGTTAGAAATGCCATTCGGTTCCCGCCGTTTGGCATTTTGCATTTTAACTTAAACAACTTCGCACCCACTCATAAGAAGAACCACCGCAATGGATATGACAATTACGCACCACAAGAATTTATTTTGACTCATTTTTCATTCTGTCCAAATCTTTACGGTCTTGCTCTAACTGCTGTCGGAGTCGCTCCATCCTCTCGATCTGCATCTTGCTTTCTTTCTGTGTGGCGAGCGTGTCGTAATAAATGCTCCCAATCAAAGGAAGCATCAAGGCGAACACAATCACCATTGCAATTAGAGCGACTAGAAACCCCATCTGACTTTTCTGTCCATAACGAGTAAAGTGAAAAACAAAACGAGATACAGCAGAAATACTAGACAAGCCACCCCGTAGATCGCTTTGTCTTGAATTGCCGAAATCATCTTTCGCCGCTTCCATTCTGCTTCACGAATCCTTTTCTCTTGTGCTAACCGCGCTTGCTCTTGTTCTTCAATGATCTGCACCCTCATCTGATTTACACGGGTGTACAAGTTCCCTAACTCTTTGGGGGACTGATACACCATGATCTCTCTGATTTCCTTGGATAGCTTCTCAAACTGAGTTTTTGCCAATTCTCGGTTGAGAGCAGATTCCATGATGTTTTGATTTGGGTCATAAACATTTTTAGATTTTTCTTCTTCTTCTCGGATGTGGTCTGCCAACTGTTGTTGAATCTTGAAGAACTGTCCGAGATTAGCCGCCAAATCAGCAATGACTTTGCCTTCGTCCCAAACTTCGGGTTCGGCTTTCTTTGGTTTTGGTGCAGCAACGGGTTTATCAGTAGGTTTTTTCTTCTTCTTGAAGAAACCAAAGAACCCACCGACTTCCTCTGCAATGGCTGTAACCTCTTTGGCAGTCTTTTGTGCCGCAGATATTGTGCCCTTAACATCTTTGTAGAGTTCACATCCCTTTCGGATAGCTGCAACGCATCCGTTTGCCATCGCCAAAAGAGTGAGAGGGTCAATGTCAAAGCCCCAATAGTTTCTTCACGAAATCAGCCGCTACGCCGGGGCCAAGCAACACAGCTAGAATCACAGCGTAAAGCAAGTATTCAATCTTGCTCATGCGCTTAGACCCATCAGATAGTTGATCGACTATCTTGATGTAGCGTTCAGCGCAAATCGCCTCATGCACTGCTAATCGCTTGTCAACATCTTCACTCACTTTGCTCTTTCGGTAACTGAGCCTCCGCTTGCTCTTTGATTTTCATCAATAGAGGATAGGCATTCATGCGGGTGGGAAGTTCGCCCAATACATGAAGAATGTTGTTTACTTCTTCTAATGACAAGTCTAGTTTAATCATGTGGATGCAGCCCGTAGTGGTTCAAGATTCTCAGTTGTCCAAAAGTCTTTTGCCAGCATGATCTTCAAATGCTCTTTGTTGCGTGACAGGCAGTCTGCCCAATCAGCATCTTCCATGTCTTCGGGCTTGCCAGCATTGATGAGGTTAACTGAGTCCATTGCGGCACTGTAGTGCTGGGCGATTTGTTCTTCGGGTGTTAAGTCGTTCATGCTGATGCTCCGTTGATTTGGGCTTTGAGGCTGTCAACCTCTGCTTTGAGTTCTTGGATTGCTTTGACAAGAGGCCCGATAAATTCGTGGTAGCGTAAAGACATCCTTCCGTCATTAGGTTCTTGCACAAAACCACCAAAGTCAACGCCTTCAGGAATTACTGCCTTAACTTCTTGAGCAATAAAACCATAGTGCGAACGGACACCTGCACGGGACGTAACAATTGGGTTGTTTTCTTCATCATAAGTAACCACATTTTCACCAACATTCCATTTGTATGAAACTGGGCGTAACGAAGCAACAAAATCCAATCCAAGATTGCTGTCCGCAATTGTGTTCTTTTCACGACCATCGGAAGTTTGAATTGTTCCGTTAACAGCGTAAATTGCTTGCCAGCGATAAGAATTTTCACCAATATAACCAACATTATCTGTGGCGGGAAGAATGCGTGAGGTGGAGGAATCGCCTGTTTTTATAAAACAACCGTTACCAATGCTACCCGGGCCACCAAAATATCCCCGTGGATTCCCATCCCCATCAGACAGCACGATGTAGTTGCTTGATGTGCGAATGTCTAGGCCACCTTGGTTGCCTGAGTAGCCGCCAAGGATGGTATTTGCGCTACCAGTGGTCATCAAGTAACCAGCAGATTCTCCAAGATAGCTGTTGCCTGTTCCAGATGTTTGGTCTCGACCAGCCGAGCCGCCAATAAATGTGTTAAAACTTCCTGTGCAGAGACTTCCAGCCGTGTGTCCAAAAGCAGTAATACGATCGCCAGTTGTTACACCATTACCTGCGCCCCAACCAACAATTGTGTGGCGACTATGGTTTGTGTTGTATCCAGCTTGATAACCAATAAACACATTTTGACCAGCAGTTGCCCCGCCAGTTGTTCCACTATATCCAGCCTGATAGCCAACAGCAGTGTTGTTAGATGCTGTGGTGTTGTTCTGAAGTGCGCCAGTACCAAGTGCGGAGTTGTAGTTGCCTGTGGTTGTTTGATACAAAGAGGCCTGACCAACGCCTACGTTAGCAGTCCCAGTCGTGGCAAACTGCAAAGCATTAGCGCCAACAGCAACGCTATCAGAACCAGTCGTCAAGGCTTTACCAGCGTTAGAACCGACAGCAACAAGAGAACCGCCGCTTGTCACAGCCGCCAAAGTACTAGCACCCACCGCAGTGTTGGTGGATACAGCACCTGCGCCACGGCCTACTGTGAGGCCTTCAATTACTGCACCACCAGTTAGGGTAGATACGCCAGTAACACCCAAAGTTGTAGATGCAGAAATAGATGTTGCCGCTACTGTACTTGGAGTAGTTACCCCCAAAGTACCATTCATTGCCGCACCTGTCAGCGTCTTATTGGTTAGCGTATCAGTCGTTGCTTTACCAACCAAAGTGTCAGTAGCCGCAGGAAGCGTCAAAGTGGTAGTACCAGCCACCGCAGTTGCTTGCAGTGTCGTAGTTCCTGATGTGGTTCCAGCAAGAACAAGTGTTCCAGAACCTAGTGTTGAGGTTGCCATAATTTTCCTTTAAGGTGTTCCATTGGAGACAATGTTTGCAGAAGAAGTAATCAATCCAGTTGAAGACATTGATGCAATTGTCGTTGCTCCATACTTGAATATCAACTTTCCACCACTTTCTTCAATTGTGAAGTTTGTAGTCAAGAGTTTAGGTGTAGATGCCGCAGTTCCAGTTGTATTCTGGTTGAATGTTGGAAATGAGGTCAAAGATGCCGCTGACCCCGTGGGAGCAAGAACATCAGTCCCAATCACCAAACCAAGATTCGTCCTGGCTCCAGAGGTAGTAGTTGCACCTGTACCACCATTTAAAACAGCAACAGTACCCGTCACATTAGATGCTGTGCCAGTGGTGTTTTGATTGAAGGTGGGGAATGAGGTCAGGTTTGCAGCCGAGCCACTTGGAGACAGAACATCTGTTCCTATGACCAGACCTAGATTGGTTCTGGCATCACCAGCAGTAGAAGCACCTGTACCACCATCAGCAACTGCTAAATCTGTGATACCTGTGATTGATCCACCAGTGATAGAGACACTGCTTGCCGCTTGAGTAGCAATTGTCCCTAAACCGCCAATATCAGCAGTGGTGAGAGTAATAGCACCAGTACGCCCTGCAACTGAAGTTACAAGGTCAGTGTTATCTACTTTTTCCCAAGCAGTTCCATTGAAGATGGCCCAATCACCTTGAGTCCAAGTTGTAATGCCATTGAGATTGGTTGAGCCTGTTACAGAGACAACATAGTAGTCTCCCTTTGTTCCTACGCTAGAAACAAGGGTGGGCGTGTTGGTTGATGCGTTCCAAGTGCCTTCATAGTTCACAAATCCAGCCATAGCTGTAATTTGGGACTGAAGGCTTGTTAGAGTATCAAGTACAGACTGAGAAGTACCGCCACCATTGGTAATAACTTTGATGCGTTCAGCAACATCAAAAGGAACAACCTCACCAGCATTAATCTCACGACCATCATCAAGAGTGATGATAAGACTACCATCAAAATCAATGCGAGCAGAGGCAACACCAGTGCCGTTAGCGCCATCAACTCCATCACGCCCAGGAACACCATCTCGCCCTGTTGCGCCTGTTGACCCTGCTGGCCCTTGTCTGCCATCCCGTCCATCTTTGCCATCTTTGCCATCCTGACCATCTTGAATAGAGGCAACTTTGCTCTGAATCTCGCCATTCAACTGAGCAAACTTTTGCTCCATGTCTGACTTGATCTTCTTCAAGCCTTGGATGACAAGTTCAGCGCCCTTGCCAATAGACTCGCTCTTGGCCTTAGCAATCTTCTCAGCGGCAGACTGTTGCAAAGCGGAAATGATTTCCATCTGCTGTTCAGCAGAAATACCATCAATTCCTAGCTTACGCTCAAGATCGGCAATGTCCATTTAGGTCAATTCCCTTGAAAGACGATTGAGAAACTCATCTTCAACGCTCGACATTTTGCCCTTCTTGTCAGCCATTTGCAACTCAACAATCTTGGATTTGTTCTTAATGTCAGCTTCTTTCAGCATCAATTCAGCAATCTTAACCCGCTTATCAAACTCTTTTGAACCAGCATCGTCTTGGTTTGGCAGATTCTTGGTCATTGCCGCCATGCTCTTGGCTTGCATTTCTTGTGGCATTAACTGAGTTTCTATCTTCAGCTTCTCAGCTTCTGCACGATTCTGTTCAGCTTGTGTTGCATTCACAGCAATCTGAGCCTGTGCAGCTTGCATAGCCAACTGCTGTTGCATCTGAGCCATTTGCTCTGCTTGCGGATTTGGCTGGCTCATCTTGTCCAACTGCTCCATCAGTTCATAGCGGTTGGTCAAAGAAGAATTAGCCAAAACACCCTTCAGAATCAGTGGCAACACAGGAGTGTTGGGGCCAAGGGTCTGGAGCAAGCCAATGAACATCTGTTGCTCATGCTCACGGGCAATGATGCCCAGAGTGGCAGTAGGAATGAAGGTCATGTCCACTGAAGGGTAACGCTCTGGGTCAAACTGCATATACCTGAAAGCTGCCTTCTGAATGAAGGGGATCAGGAAGTCTTCTTGGAAGTTCACCAGAGTACGCTTGTACTTCTTGATGATGGTGGCAACTGCCATCGACATACCGCCTTGGCCCATGTCTCTAGCGCCAGCACTGACCATTCCCTGAGAATCCAAAGTTCCAGTGGATTGCAGGAGCATACGCTCGAAATCCTTGGCAGTGGCTAGGTTGTTGCCATCAGTCTGACCAAACTTGAAGGGATACAGAATCTCTGAAGGGGCGCCATTGGTGAGAATGGCCTTCCCAGGCTTGACTTCAAACTTAGCACCACGGGGCAGACGGGTTGCATCCATTGCAATCATGGGGCTGGTAGTCAGCGCCAACGAATCCAAATGGGAGCGAATCTGAGCATCAATAGCCTTTTGCATATTGAAGGCTTTTTCCACTGTTCCACGACCCAAAAGACGATTAGGAATCGTGTCATCTTGGTAGGTCAGAACAGGGCGATCCTTCATCATGTAAGGATTTGCCTCTGCTTTGAGCAACTGCCCATCATTGGCAATCACGACAATGGCCTCAACCATGTCTGTGTACTCTTCAGCAGTAGAGTTCTCAGGGAACAACTCAACAATCTCTTTGCTTTCTCTGAGATTCTCCAAGTATTCACGGGGAACCAGACCATAGTAGGTCAGCAAAAGCACCTTTTCGTCCTGATACTGGCTCACTTCTTGGGTTGGCTCCAGGTCAGTATCTTCACCAGCAGTGCCAATGTCTACTTTGCGGTAGATTCCACGCTCAATGCCTTCAACAATCTTGTGGATAGAGATGTATTTCTCAATTGCGACCCCCATGCAGTCGTCAACTGAGGTTCCATTGGGGTCAAAAAGGAAGTTTTTGGGGTTCACAGGTGAAATCTTGACCGAAACCCTGTCTTTTTCCACTACGCCAATGGCTGCTTGACCCATTTGCCCAGGAATCGGTTGGGTAGAGGGTACAAACTGCTTTTCAGTCTTAACCACAATCTCGCCAATGCCTGTACCGTAGATTTCTGCCATTAACTCGATCTGGTCAATGGATTTACGAATCTTGTCCCGCTTGAAATCCTCCATCAACTGGGCTTTGATGATGCCCACATCGATGGGGTTGTTGTTCACATCCCGAATGTCATCTTGAATGTCAAAGAATTCACCCTGACCAAAGATAGCTTCCATGATCTCAGCATGGCGAGTCTCTACGGCTTGTTGTGTGGCAGGGGTTACGATG
>Ga0222712_10000872_pt1 | contig 38694 bp, 64 predicted proteins | sample C33_657DmetaG_FD_165043 | JGI IMG/M metagenome (GOLD analysis project Ga0222712, IMG submission 165043) | Estuarine water microbial communities from San Francisco Bay, California, United States - C33_657D | ecosystem: Environmental > Aquatic > Marine > Unclassified | place: USA: California... | reverse complement strand
TCATCGATGATACAATACCTACCACATCAGATAATACAGGTATAGTAGAAGAAACCAAACCGGCAAAGAAACTCAAAAAGACGGAGTTGGTAGAATCTTCATCCCCAGCTACCGATACCAATGGTAAACCTATTAAGAAGAAAACCACTAAAACCAAATAGTATGAGTACGTTACTGATTATAATTCTATCCGTATTCAATATGTTACTCGCTTTCTCTATAAAGATGGCAGTAAACGATAAGACAAGGAAAGAGTATCTATCGTATAAATGGGTAAAGTGGATTCTATTAATACCACCTGTATCTATTATACTTGCCTTTGTTATGGTAGTATTCGGTATTCTATATACTATCTATATGGCATTAGATTTATATCTGTCCAACGATTAATTAACTAAATTATAAAACCCCTTATTATGTATAACAATTACAATGATATCCAAGCGTATGAGGCCTTGGAAAATGAAAGAACGAAAACACAATTAGACCCATCTTATCAACAATGGGTGAAAGAATTACACATTTCTCAATCGTATGTAGACCCGGAAAGTACTATCAAAGCGAAATACCTAACCGACCAATATGATTTTTCGACCACTTCACCGAAATCTTCTTTTCTGAACTTCTTAAAAGTGAAAGGTATATGGAGTTAAACATTAGTGGTTTAGATAAAATAGTAGGTCACCAAATCTGCAATCGTAAAATAGAGAACGTAAGTATTGCTAATAGATATAGAGATGGTTCAACTTCGTATGTGTTTCATTTTCCGGAAATACCGCATTACAATTATGGAAACACATATAAACAATGGGAAAGTGAATTTGAGGTTCACCTTTACCGAACTCCTAAAAATGATAAGTACGAATTGTTTTGGATGGGATTACACGGTGTAACTTGTGCAGAATTATCCAAAGAAGATATTGGAAACTTTGATAAATTCATTGACGGTTTAGTAGTAGTGGTTCAAAGAGGTAAAAGATATTGGATGGAAAATAGATAAAATATGAAAAAGAAAAAAGATTATTCAATTTGGATTATGATGTTAGTGTATATTATTGCAATAGCATTATTAATGGTGTTATCATCAAACCTATAAAGAATTATGTTACAAATAGAAAACCCAGATAAGTTAAACTTTCATAGTAAACTCACAACGAGAAATATAGAATTTGAAATTGTATATCAAAGAGGGAACGCTATGGAATACCTATTTCGTATATTGAGAGATGGTGTATTAGATGCGAAGTTGACCGTAATGAGAGAATTGAATGGGGATTTTGTATTCCTTTATTTTACCGATGCGAATGACCATTATATCTTATCAAAGTTTAATTTAGATATGGATACATTTCGTGATAGAGGTAAATTTATATTTTGGATTACTGAAAAATTCCTTAATGGGTATAAATGATAGTATATGCTAATAATAGAAAATATAGAATCCCTAGCCGGTAAGTTCATCGGTCAATGGAAGATACATAACATATCAATAGGAAACGATATCTACTATATAAAAGTATTGGGTCCAGGTACATCCTTCGATATGTTTAACCTTATGATTGATAGGCGGAGAACGGCACATGGTGATTATCATGTATCATGCTTTGAAACGGGTAACGAACAATACATACCAATAGAGGTTATAAGGGATAGGGATGAGTTTGTTTCATTTTTAATACACAACTTAACATAACATGTTACACATACAAAACATAAGAAAGGCACTCAATAGGAAGGTATTTGCTAATTGGGTAATCAAAGATGTGAATGGACATCCCACTCAATCAAAGTATATGTTTGATATTCATTGCTTCTCTCCAATAGGAGTAGTGATGGATAGATGTACAATATCCATAAACCGAATCTCTGTAAATGTCCTAAACCCTAAAACAAATAAGAGAGAGGCGACATACTTCTTTAACTACAACGGAGACCATACCAATGTATGTGGTTCGGCGGATTGGTTAGCGGATATGGATAACTTCACCGCTCAATTAGAGTATATTATTACAAACTACCATAATAAAAAATAAGATGCTAACAATAAAAAATTTAGATAAGATAGTTGGTAAGACATTCACACCTGATTTGAATTGGAGAGTAAGTAAAGTGTGGGAAGATACATCTAAGTATAATTTCATATTGGATAGGTATAATAATAATTTTAAGATTGATTATACTACAAAGATTTCAATTGTCCGATTGCATGGTTCTACTTTGGGGCCTGGTACGCTTCTTTACCGATTTCTATATGAAGGGTATGATACTGATAATTGGGCGTGTGTATTGGATTTAAAAGATATGGGCTTTGTATTAGAATCATTTGAAGCAATAATAAAACGAATACCAAGATGATAACAATAGAAAACGTAGAGAAGATAAGGCATCTTACATATCACCCGATGGATATAATTACCCATCAAACACATTATCAATTTAATGTTGCGTTTAGTAATCTTCCAAATTTAGAAATAACATTAGGTAGATTTACTCCATTAGTGCAAGATGGTAGACCACACCCGAATAGAGGAAAGTATTTATTATGTTGTCAGCAAGAATTAATTTGGTTTAGCAAACATGAGTTGAGGGATATAAAAAATGTAATGAATGGAATTAGAACAATAATAAAAAATTTATGTTAAAAAGATTAAATATAGAAAACTTTGAATCCATTAAAGGCAAAGAAACTCAAAATCTAAAAATAGAAGATGCTGGTTGGGATAGTTTCAATGACCAATATTACATTATGTTCGATATTAAAGGAAACCAAACTAGCGCACGTGGTGAAGTGATTATTAAGAGAGAACCATCCTCTCGATATAAAGGGGCATTCTATTTGGAGATACGTTGGGAAGCCCGTAATAATTGCATTTATAATGAAGATGTAATGCATGGTGTGTTTAAGAAAAAAACAGAAATGTTTGCAAAGCTGGATGAAATAATAATGGAAAAACTAAAAAATAAAAATATATGTTAATATTAACAATTGCACTTATATTGTATTACATTGTATCGGTAGGTTGGTTGGGATACTATCTTATATCAGATTCATACGAGTCCGATGAATTGACGGTGGCTGGTTTAATTGGTTACATATTGTTTGTACCCATTATTGGTCCATTCTTTTTTCCAATATTCGCAGGAGAGAGATTAAGCAGAATCAAAATCCGAAAGAAGAAAGATAACAAACCTTATTATCAAATGAATAAAAATTATATTAATGAAGAACTTAACGATTAGTAACTTTGAACGTATGGATGGATATGAAGTTGGTGGATGGGACCTTTATGCCCCAACTGAAAACGAAAAACATTACACCATAAAGGTTAGAAGAAATGATGGGCATCCAACTCACGGATGTATTCAAATAACAAAAGAATTTTGTGAAGATGGATATATTGCAATTCGTTTGATGTATGATACATTTAATAATTGTATTGGAAGTGGTAAGTACGCTCTAAACGAATTTAAGGATAAAGATAACTTACTCCGAAATTTGGTTTTAGCAATTCAAAGAGAACATGAAAAACATATATAATGATAAAGTTAGAAAACATAGGTAAATTAAATGGAGTAAAGATTGCTGATTGGACTTGTTATATGGTTGAAGAACGTAAAGACCATTATACAATGTTATTTGAATCTTCTACAACAACTGGAGTTATTACTCAATTCCGTCTTTTCAAAGAGGACCAAATTAAAGGATTGTGGACATTAAAGGCCAAAATGGATAATCGTACTATGTTTGTATCTCAATTTCAAACTAATTCTTTTGGAGATACTCAATCTTTAACCAAAGATGAGTTTCAAACATTTGATGCATTTTGTAGAACGTTGACAAGAACTTTACATAAGTTCAATGATATATTAAGGAATGGTATTAATGTTCCAACTACATATCATACTTCATCATTAGCTACGGTAACAAAAAGGATTAATAGCGGGGGACATTCATTTGGTGGATATCAAATACCTAAACCACCACCGATATCACAACCACAATGGTACGTTAGTGAAGAAACCGAATCTAAACCAAAGATGCCTACAATGTGGGAAACATTTAAAGAGATGATAAAGTGGGATAAGTGGATTAACATTTTGTTCCCAATGAAAACTGCAATAGAGCAAGTGATACCTAAAAAGAAAAAGATAACCGCTAAAAAAGCTGCATACTAATATGAAAACATTAAAGATAGAAAATTATAATAAGGTAATAACAACGATGTATCATAAAGATAGATTTATATGCACCAATGCGATTGAAACTGATACTAATTATCGTTTCCAGTTTAGAGATGATGCTGCTCCTTCAACTCGCTATGTTTGGATTGAAGTTAGTCGATTTGGACATTATAATGCTGTTGAGGATGAATGGGAATATCGATTGAACTATCCAAACAGCCCAATACACGTTATAACAGCGAATTGGTTTAAACGTTTTGTAAATGTACTCAAAACATTTGATGCGTGTCTTAAATGTGTAATGTAATGAAAATAAATAAATTAACAGGCGGATTTAGACCTCATGTTATTATTACATCTACTCCAAAAGGCATTAATAACTTTAAAGATTTTTATAGTATGGATAAAAAATTAACAATAGAAAATTTTGATAAAGACCTAAACACAGCTGTATTTTATGGATGGGATATTATTTCGGCGGATGAAACCGAAGATAGCTATTTATTCCAATTACGATATCGAACTGATAATAAATTAAGGGTATATATAACATTGAGTAGGGTATTACAATATGCAGAACTACCTTACTATCCCGAAATGATGTATCAATGTTATATTCACGATGATAATGGTGAGTGGGATAATAGAAGTTGGTTTAGGGCACATGATATAACATATAAAAACTTTTGGGGATTAGTAGAAGAAACCGTAACCAATCATCACCTACCTTTTTAATATGCTAACAATAGTGAATTATAAAAAGATTAAGAACCAGTATTTTGGTAATTGGCAAATCGGAAGGATTGCAGAAGAATCGACTTATTATGCCTTACAAGTACATCACAAATTTGAAAAAAGAAGTGTTACGGTTGTAATATTTAGAGAGGATAAGATTGATACTGAATTTTATGAAACTGCTTATGCTATATCTTTAATCGATGATGATAAAGGTAGTTCATCTATAATCGAAGATATTATTTATAAAGCAGTTTTGGAAGATATGGAGTTATTTGGAGAATCATTAGTACATTATTTAAACACAATATAAAATGGAAAATTTAAAAGAATTAATTAAAGACGTAGAAGGATTCCCGATTGAGGGAGTTACATTTAGGGACATTACACCACTCCTTCAAGATGGTAGAGCATTTCAATCTGCGATAGATGAAATGGTTGTATTAATAGACGAGAACTTTCCTTGTCATTTAGTTGCTGGAATTGAGGCAAGAGGATTTATATTCGCTTCCGCAATATCAGGAGTAGATAGTAAAGGATTTGTTCCAGTTCGTAAGGCAGGTAAATTACCACCACCTACAATAAAGATAGATGCATCCAAAGAGTATGGGCATGATGTATTAGAGGTAAAAGAAGGTAAAGGTGATATCGTTATAGTTGATGATGTTCTTGCTACAGGTGGAACTTTACTCGCGACAGAAGAACTATTGAGGTTAGCTGGGTACAATGTTATCGGTGCTATTACCTTAATTGACCTAACATATTTACACGGAGATATCAAAATTGGGGGTAAAAATGTGATATCCCTAATAAAATATTAAAATAAATTTGGCCGTTTCAGGAAATCTTCGTATATTTGTATTGTATTAGTAATTATACAAGCGGTGAAATTCACTACCGATAATAAAGTGTGAATAAATTTAACCTTCCCTAAACGTGAAATTTAAGTAACAAATAGGGGCATAAAAACTTTCGGTATATTAGTTTAACCGAATCATATTATGAGTACAATGGTACTAGATGGCAACAATCGTCTTGCCGAATTAGAGAATGAAAACATAACAAACTTGTTTACTTCTCCAGAAAATGAATTTGGTGATACCAAATTTTCTTTAACCGCAGTTTCAGCGGAAGACTTCAATTCAAAATGTAGGTTCGTAACTTACAGTATTAATTTCCAACGTTATTATTTATTTAATAACCTACCAGGTGGAAGTGGACACCCTTGGCAGAGAAATCTGTTTCTAAACATTATCAATTATCAACCAATGGGTATTATCGAATGGGTTAATACTATTAATCCTAAAACTGGTAAGTTGATTAGTAAAATCGAATCAATGGATGGGCAACAAAGAACCAAAACATTCATTGATATTATGGATAACAAAGTTCGCCTTCCCAAAGGGGCTACCATATTCTATGAAGGAAAGATGTATGATGTATCCAATATGACAATGAAAGAACTGAATACACTTCATTCTGAATATATTGCAGAATGGTTGACTAATTATAAGTTTATTATATTGAACTCAACTCTTACTTCAAAAGAAAAACACAAACGTTTTGTAGATGTGAATGACCAAAATCCATTAAGTGACCAGGATATTAGGTCATCATTGGATAATCCACTTTCACATTGGTTGAATGGTATTATGTTTATAGAAAAACCAATATATGACTTTCTTAAAGTAGATACCGATAAGGCTGAGTTTGTACATATGCCTAAATTAAGTATTTTTGGTAAACTTGTGCAAGAAGTAGTTTCCAAAGTATTGGTCTACGGCTACGCTGACAAATATACAAATATTGGTAAATCGGGAATCGATTCTCTATATGAATCTTTTAACGAAGATGGGTATAGAAATCAAAAAGATATCGATAGAATTAAACCTATCTTCGATAAGATGATGGATACATCTGAATATGTAATTACAAAATCATCATCATCTGATTTTTGGAAAAAAAGAGATATTCTTATCTTTATGATTGTGGTTTGGGACTTAATTAGAAGTAAAAAGAAGTTTGATGCAAAACTTTTAAGAGGTGGGTATATTAAAGCAATAAATCTCTTGAAAAAGAGAAACACACTTCTTAATGATTGGGCATTGGAAAACAATTATTTAGTTGATAAAAACAACTATCACGATGATAATAAGTTGGCGGAATCTATTAGGGAGCGTAATAACACATTTGCCGCTTGTTATACTGCCGGTGATTCTCCAATTACTTTGGAATTTGTAATTGAATCTATTAAAGATAAACTATTTGAAGATGGTATAATCTCTATACGTGATGGTAAGAGGGCTTTTTCTAAACAACAAAAACAACAAGTTTGTTCATTACAAAACAATCAATGTGCATGTTGTGGCGAAGATATCGATCCAGATAATACTTCTTCATATGAAGGTGACCACGTTATTCTTCATAGTGAAGGTGGTAAAACCGAAATAGATAATTGTGAAGTATTGTGTTTATCTTGTCACCAAGTTAAAACCAAAATGCCAGAGCAGTATCGTAAACTTAGAAATAAACGTAAATAATTATGGAAAGACAACTAATTATCAAAACGAATATTTTAGACTCAAAGGAGTTTGTAAATATAAAAGAATTGAAAGATATTCTCAATACATCGCAAAACACAATATATCGTTTATGCGAAGCGAATGAATTGAAGAAATACAAATTTCTAGGAAAGTGCTGGTTTAAAACAGCAGAAGTAAAACATTTCTTAATACATAAGGGAGTACTATAAACTCCCTTATTTTAAACTTTAAAAACAAAAATTATGGAATTGAATTTAATTGAACTTACTCACAAGTACTTTAACTTGTTTTTGAGTAAAAACCCAAAGGGGTTAGAAGAATTGTATAGTGAAGATATTACCTTAACCGATTGGAATGGACAATGGAAAGGTAGACTAGCTGTATTAGAAATGAATGAGAATCTTTTTAACAATGATTTCCATTTAAAGATTGACGAGGTTCGTATTAGTGGTAATCGTACCTATGGTCACATTCAATTAGAAATCGGTGGTTCTACACTTAAAATAGTGGACGTAATCGATTGGAGTAACGATGGTAAGATAAAGCATATTACTGCGTATAGTGGATAATTAGTTTCCATTATATTTATATGTATGAAAATTTTAAAAGAAGATTTAGGTACTGGATTATTTGCAATGGCCGCATTTAGTCTTGCTGTGTATGGATTGAATAAGATGTTGGGTTTAGAAAAAGGTATATCTGGAAAAAAAGATAAACCACTTCCAAATTCGAATGTTATTCAAGCAATAAACGATATGTGGGGAGATAAACCATTTGTAAAAGATTTTGCAAAGATTCTGGCAGACGAAGGTGATTTCGATAAAATCGCCGCGGATTTTAGAAAGGTTAAAATATCCGATAAATCTGATTTATATCAAACCGAAAAAATTTGGAAACTTATTAATGCGCCCGATTTTGAACCAAATAGTACAGCTAAAAAGATTGTGGAGAAATTATTAAAAACAAGTTCTTATAAAAATATAAAAAGAAAATACAAGCTGACAAAAGAAGATGAACAATATTTTGCAAAACTTCTTTTATATACTATAATGGATTCAAGTTTTACCAATAATGCTAAAATATTTATTTTAAAAACCTTACCAAAACATTGGATTGACCTTAAACCTAAAGTTACGGGCATCGATTTAACACGGACATCTAGTAGATTTTAATAAAAAAAGGGAAGTGTAATTACTTCCCTTTTTTCTTTTGAATACCTTGTGATTTATTATAACTTATTAGAATTTATTCCCGCAGTGTGGACAGAACTTAAAAGAATCTTTCTTTCTCTTAGCTCCACAATTTCCACAATAGTTTACACTTACTTCTTCTGCAGTATATTGTTTTTGTGATGTTGGTAGAATTTGCCAAGCTACATTCCAAAACGAAAACGAATTGAATGTTTTGTTTGTATGTTGGAATGTTTGGTCAGAACTACTACCTTTTTCAGTTGTGCCTGTTTCTACTTTATTAGATAGGTTTCTAATGTTTGGACCTGCTAAAGTATTAGTTGAATTTAAACTAGCATTATAGAATGTGCTTGTTGTGGTAGTACCCGATGTTAAATTGAAATTACCACTACCACCTGTTGTAGTAAATGTTATTGGATTATATCCACCCGTAGTTCCACCCAATGAGAATGGTACTGTGTTTGGAATCGTTGGTACATATTCTGAATAGAACTCAATCTCCACATAACCGTTGTTTGCAATCGCATCCTGAACCTCTGTATTATTTCCATTAACTACATAGGTTGAGAACTTAAACTTCTCTGGTGAGTCCAAGAATCGTTCTAAAAACACTCTTTCACCCCTTCTTAAAACAATACCACCACCGGCGATATAATTCCCATCGATTTTGATTTTTGCTAAGATTACTTCTTGTGTAGGATTGAATAATTCAATTTCGTATTCATCTCCATTAGAGAGATATACTTGTCCATCAAATTGTTTGATTCTTTTTTTAGCCTTGGTAATAAAGGCTTCTGGTCTTTTGTAAGCAGACCAAGTGCTTGTAATGTTTGTGTACATAATTGTCTTGTTTTTGTTTGTTTATTTAAGCCTTTATTCGTTGAGGGTTTTATTTTCAACTCAAATGTTTCGGTGAACACTAAAGGATTAACCACAAGGTTTCTATAATATATATTACACAAAATAAAAAACCCCCATATTTCTATGAGGGTTTGTTTGATTAGCTAATATCAACTTTGGGTTTAGTTTCTCGTTACTTCTTTAGAAATCCTTTAGCGAATTTTACTAAATAAGGAACAACGAAGTATCCAACTAATCCACCTACTAAAAAGTGAAAATTGAATACGAAATCTACAACTGTCTGCATGTTTCTATTTGTTTAAGTTAATCGTAATAACATAATAATAAAACAAGCGCTAATTTGTTTTAATAAATATCGTATAAAATGGTATGATAACACTACCTATCCACATTGTGATAACCAACTTTAATTGTGATAGTTAATAAAATAAATTTTACTATAATAGTGATACAATGATATTGGCGGTATCATTATTAATTGGAACTTTAAAATATTCAACTTCGTATCTATCTAACATACCAACAATCTCTTTGTCAATCTGAATACTTTCTTCCAAATTTTGAAAACGTCCATCTTCTTGATACATTGATGGGTCTCTTTCTAAAACGATATTAAGAGAATCATAGTGTTTGTGTAAATCAACAATAAACTCATCAAACTTATATCCATAGAACATTGATGGGTATTCTGGTATATCGTTATAGTGGTCTTTATAAATCAATCCAAATAGAATTGGCGAATCAACAATGATGTAATCAACCTGTCCATAAAGACGAGAAATATTACGATGTTGATTGGCAGTAATATAAAATTGGTCTTTAACAGCATACACATTTCTTTCCCATGCTTGTAATTTAGGAAATTCATAAGGCATCTCTACATTGTATCCTGCCTTCTTCATTTCATAATACAATCCTGCTGCTTGTGTGGACTTACCAATTGAAGGTCCACCGAATAGATTTATAATTTTACTCATTGTACAAATATACGAAAATTTATTGAAAGGACAAAATAAAGGGGAGAATTTCTTCTCCCCATTTATTATTAGTTAAAGATATATCTAACACCCAATTGAATTTGGTAGCGAGAACTAAATCCTACGTTATCTCTGAATGAATCAGTAAACGGAACTTTATTCTTTCCATCCAAATACGGGAATGAGAATACCGGAGTTTTTCCATCAGTATCCAATCTTACAAAGTTAAGTGGAGTTACAGTTGTTGGAGTTTGGTTTACACCCCAATCTTTGCTGATGAAGTTTGTGAAGTTATAGATATCGGCTGTGAATCTTAAAGTATGTTTTGTATCTTTGTATTTGATATAAACATCTTGTGTGAAATTCAAATCTAATCTATGAACCCAAGGTAATACTAATGCTTGTCTTTCAGCAAACTGACCTCTACGAGTTGAAAGGTATTTGTTATTTGAAATGAAAGCATCTAATTGATTCCATAATTCTTCTTGTGTACGAGTATCAGCTACACCACTTACCGCAGATGCGTTTACTAATTTAATTTGAGATGCGTTTGCAGGAACGAAGATTAAATCGTTACCATTGAAACCATCATTATTTAAATCACCCGCATATGTGTAAGAAAGAGATGATTGTAAAGCGTTTGGAGAAGCTTCATATAATAAACCAAATGAAGTTCTTGTGTTCTTAATAAACTCTTTACCATAAACAAATGAACCTACGATTCTATGAGGTAGGTAGTTGTTTGAAAAACCTTCTTCAAAGTTATTAGGATTTGTAGATGTTGGTCTAGCTCCCCACATTGTAAATGCAGTAGAACCATTGATTGTACCATCTTTTGCAGTTTGACGAGTGTAAGAAGCGTTTACCGCTAAATTCTTAAATTGTCTTTGAACTTGCAATGTACCGAATAATACATAACCAACATTTGCATTGGTCATATAAATTGCGTTACCGATATTTGGATTAGCTGCTGTTTGAGCTGTACCAGTTGCATCATATATTGAACGTTTGATGAAACGAGTTCTACCATCGCTTAACGTAATATTTCCTGTTGAAGGTAATGCAACGTTTTGGAATACAGTAGCGTTGATGTTCTTAATATAAGTTCCTTCCGCAGTTACTGTCCATCCTAATACTTTCTTATCTACTGCTAACGTTGATTTCCATACTTGTGGGAATTTGTAGTTAGGGTCAGTTACGTTAAGAGAATATGATTTAGCCAATCCAGGTGTTGGAGTTGGTCTATATGCATTAATATCTGGATTAAACATATATCCGGTTGCATTTGTAATAGAACCGAATAACGCCATACCACTATTAGATGCTTGGTTAGATATCCAAACGAAAGGTGGAGGGCCTTGGAATAAACCAGTACCACCACGAACTTGTAATGTTTGGTCATTGTTCACATCCCAGTTGAAACCAATTCTAGGCGAAAGTTGTAAAGCATTTTTAGGTGCTAAACCTGTATTTAATCTTACACCATCATAGAATTTAGATAATGTGTCAACTACTGGATTGTAAAGGAAATTATCAGCGAAAGATACATAATCCGCTCTCAAACCATAAGTGACTGTTAAGTTATCTTTCACTCTGAATTTATCCTGTGCAAATAAACTTAATTCAGTATTCTTTGGCCCAACCAACGGAAAATCACCGGTTAATGACCACGATAAATCATACACAGCTGCTGGCTTTGTACCTGCTGCAGATGCGTAGAAATCGGCTAAGCTATTAAAACGGAATGCTCCGGCATAGTTAGGTGAGAATCCATTTGAATATTTCTTAAATGAATTTTGTGTACCGAATGTAAATTCATGCTTACCTTTATATAAGTTGAAAATGTTATTCAATTGAATTACATCTGAATTTAAAACGTTACCATAAGTAAATCTTTCATAACCAAAAGTTGTGAAAGGTTGACCGTTACCATCTAATATATCTACTTGTGGGAAATTACCACTAGTCAATGTTCCTCTAAAATCTCTCAATTTAGTGTATCCAATTTGTAATTTGTTGGAAGCGTTATTTGAGAATCTAGTGTTTAACTCACCAATGATGATATCAGCGTTGTTATTAATTGTATAACCAGCTCCGTAGAAAGGCATCGCTGTTACACTTGGTCTTCTACCATTTGATGCGTTTACTGATTGTGAGTTAGATGGTGGGATATCTGCCGAAGAACGTAATAGTGTATATTTCAATGAGAATGAATTTTTACTATTGATATTCCAATCTAATTTTGTAGTTAAACGTTTTGATACTGAACCATATTGGTATCCTTGATATGTACCTGGATCGTAATTATATTTTTCAATTAAAAACTTTCTTAATGCATCCAAATCAGCTGCTTTAGCTTGAGATATGTTGATACCATTTGGAGTATTAGTAGCATCAGATGCTATCCATTGTGTACCAGGTTCCATTCTACTTTCTTCTTCACCATTTACAAAGAAGAACAATTTGTTTTTAACAATTGCTCCACCTGCGGTGAAACCTTTTAAATCATAAGTAAAGTCTTGTTTAGGTAAAGTAATATCACCAACTTTATAACCCTGTAAATCTTTATTCTTAAAGAATTGATAAACAGAACCGAAAGATTGATTCTTACCACTACGAGTGACAGTGTTTACTGAACCACCTGCGAAACCACCATACTTTACATCAAAAGGAGAAACGTTAACTTGGATTTGTTCAACCGCATCTAATGAGATTGGTTGTGCTCCTGTTTGACCTCCTAATGTACCATCACCTAAACCGAAAGAGTTGTTGAAGTTTGCACCATCCAAAGTAACGTTATTCAATTGAGAAGATAAACCACCAAATGATAAGTTGTTTTGCGAAGGAACTAATTTAACTAAATCTTTCCAGCTTCTATTAACGTTTGGTATTCTCTCAATTAATTGTCTATTAATAATCTCTTGAGAACCATTACGGCTAGAGTTGAACACCTTACTTTGTCCTGAAGTTACAACTACTTCTTTTAAAGTTGTTGATGCTTCTTTCAAAATAAAGTTTGCTTTGTGTGACTGACCCAATAACAATGTAATATCGTCTTGATGTTCTGCTTTGAAACCAATTGATGTTACGTGAATTGAATACGGTCCGCCGATTTTCAAGTTTGGCAAGTTGTATCTACCATCAGCACGAGAAGAAGTTGTGTACTTCGTACCCGTTGGCTGGTGAGTAGCTACAATTGTTACACCTGTTAATCCGGCTTTTCCATCAGAAACTAATCCCTGAATTTCAGAAGTTGTTTCTTGCGCACTTGTTCCAAATGATAATAGTGTTATCACTACCATAAGGAGAAATTTTCCGATTTTTTTCATGTGTTTTGTTTTTTGTTTAAATTGTAACCATTAAAATAAAAAAGGGTACGGAGATTTCTCTCCACACCCTTTAGAGTTTATAGCTTTTTAAGGCTAAATTATTTATATATAAATTTGTGTATGTATAATTTACATCCATAGGCTTTGAAACATTTTTTACTCTTATAACTATCTTCATTTTTTGTAAAAGTTTAACAAATATACGAAAAAATTTCCACAGAACCAAAAAATTCAACATAAATTATTGATAGTCAACCATTTATAACTCATTGACAATCAGATATTTATAAAAACACCAAAAAATCTCATAACTTGTTGAAAATCAATGACTTATGGGGGTGTTTTTACGAAAAAATATTTGGAAAATTCGATTTTTTTTCGTATCTTTACTATGTAAAGAAATTAAGATTATGAAAAATTATGAATTAACCCTAAAACGAGCCGATATGATACAAGCGGGAGCTTACGATGGCCGTTTTCGTGAAAAAACAGTAGTTGATAGAAAGAAAAAAGAGAAAAAAGAGTGGGCTCGTAAGAAATTCACCTTTGATTTTAAAAATTGTAAATAAAAATTAAGAAATATGAGACAAACTGAACAAAAAGCGTTAGATTACTTGAAAAGTAACCCAATTGTAGCTAAATTTATCGAAAAATTAGATAAAGAACGTAAAGAGTATTACGAAAAAGCTAGTATGCCAAACCAATATAAGCCGGTTGTTGTTGAAGTTGGTAATAAATTCATTAGAATTTGGCATGGTACAAGTTGTTGGGGGTTTATTAGTAGAGTTGATGGTGATTTGAAAGGTTCACCTATTAAAAAAGGTGATTTATTAAAAGCAGCCACTTGGAAAGCACCGGCAAAGCACGCGAGAGGTAACATTATCGATGGAACTGCTCAATATGGTGTGTATGGACCGGAATATTTAAAATAATTTGATGGAATTAAGACCGAATCAGATAGAACCTGTAAAAAAGGGTGTGGAATTCTTTAAAAGTAAGAAGCCGCACCCTTCAATCATTGTTGCCCCTACCGCTTTTGGTAAAAGTATCGTTATTGCTGAAATTGCTCACCAATTAGGTGAAAAAATCCTAGTTATTCAACCTTCAAAGGAGTTATTAGAACAAAATTACAATAAATTTATCAATTTAGGTGGAAAAGCATCAATTTACTCCGCATCTATGAATGAAAAGGAAATTGGTGATGTAACTTATGCTACAATTGGTTCTATTGTGAATATTGCTTGGAAATTCCACGAATTAGGTATCAGAAAGGTTATTATCGATGAATGTGATAGGTTTCCGAGAGAACCCGATGGTATGTTAAGGAGATTTTTAACAGCCGCGAAGATAACACATGTATTAGGTCTTACTGCAACCCCATTAAAGTTACAAACCAATATGGATGAGTTCGGAAAGCCGTTTTCAAAGTTGGTAATGTTGACATCAAAGAGTAAAAAGGGTAATTATTTCAAAGAAATCATCCACGTTGCTCAAATTAAGGAAATGTGTGAGTTAGGATTCTGGTCACCACTACAATATGAATCGTATGATTTTGAAACCGGTGATTTAGTGTATAATTCTACAAATGCAGAATATACCGAAGAAAGTATTAGAAAAGCGTATAGAGACCAGGATATTGCTGGTAAGATAATTCGTAAAATTGCTCAATTACCCGATAGAAAATCAATATTAGTGGCAGTTCCTTCAATTGAAGAAGCAAAAGAACTATCCACCCGTTTACCGAGTTGTGCTCCGATATATAGTGGGATGGCGGATGCGGATAGAGATAGAATAATCGATGAATTCAAAAGAGGTGTATTGAGAATTGTTGTACAAGTTACAATTCTATCAGTAGGGTTTGACCATCCTCAACTGGATTGTATCATTACCGGTAGACCTACGGCTTCTTTGAGTTGGTGGTATCAATTTGTGGGTAGAGTGACACGTATCCATCCTGATAAAGCTGATGGGCTTATAATCGATTTCGTGGGGAGTGTACCAAAGTTCGGGAAGGTAGAAGATTTATATTTTGAATACGAAACTCCATTATGGAAATTATATGGTGAAGGTACAAAGTTATTAACAGGTATTCCACTTCACGAAATAGGTTTACACAAGCAAAATCAACCAAGTCCGCATGATATTGCCGCACAAGGACCGGTTGTTCAAATGACATTCGGAAAATACAAAGGTACTGAAATACGAAAGATTCCAATTTGGTATCGTAAATGGATGTTGGAAAATATTAAATGGAATCCCTTCAATAAACAAATTCAGCAGGAGTTACTCCGTCTTAAAGAAATCGGTATCTAAATTAGATGATATTTATTAGTATGAGTAAAATAAAATACTACATACTACGATATTGGGTTTCTTTTTTATTTTTAGTATTAGCATTTTATTTCTATCAACCACAATCTACAATCACTCATTGCTCTCCAAACTTATTAATTAGTGTTGGTGAATCAAAAACCCTTTTAGGTTTAGGTGAAATGACTTGGATGTGGATATTAATGGCCATTGCACACGGAGCTAATGCCTGTTATTGTGATATTAAATCATTGTTAAAAAAGAGATAATGATAATATCAACCACCATATCAAAGTTAATTAATCTTTTGTTATTGGTGTTTGGTTTTGTTTTCTTTATAATTTCTTCGCAACAATTGAAATATAGATATTACCAATGGGTAGGGTTACGAAGTGTGTGGGCTAAAAAGATATTATTTAAAAAATTAATAAAATAAAAATGTACGTTATTCACAAGCAACTTATACCTAACAACAATCTTATTTGGGTATTAAAAATAAACGATAGTGATGTTATACATTCATTTTCTACAATAGAAGAAGCTGAAATTAAATTAAACGAATTGAAGCATTCCGATACCGATGGTAGAGGATATAAAATATCTTTGCAAAAAGAAGATGGTAGTTTTTCAGAACTGTAAGCAGCTCCAAGTTCCTTGTTAATGTCTTTATTTATACTGCTTTCTTATTCCCTGGTTAAATAGTCTAGTGTCAATAACTATGGTCCAAAAACCCCAAACGTAAACAAATGTGGAAAAATTTTTCATTTTTTCAAATAAAGTTTGTTTTGCTTGGTAGTATCAAAAATTATTCGTATATTTGTGAAACGAATAAAAATATCTACATATATGCCGGCAAAACCAAACATTAAAAAAGAAGAATCTGCAATCGAATATTGCGAAAGAGAATATCCACAAATGATGGATGAATTTAAGAAAATACAGGCTGAAATGTATGAAACCTTTTGTAAGAAACAAAGAAATTATGGACCTGGCAACATTTCGGTAGGAACGTCCCTACAAACAAACGAAGATATTAAACTATCACTTACAGGTCTTTGGTTTAGAATTAATGATAAAGTACAGCGATTAAAACAATTAATAGTATTAGGACAGCCCGATGAGGTGGGAGAATCCGTACAAGATACTTACCAAGATCTTTCCGTTTATGGAATTATTGCTCAATTAGTACAAAGAGGTAAGTGGGCTAAGTAGAGGAATTTTGTATAGATATATTTATCTATATGGAATATCAAAACTTATTATTATATCCAAACGTATATCCTTCGATTGATAATTACGGCAGAACCCTTGATGGAAACTTCGCCGTAGTAGGTAATTACGAAAAGGATAATGTAAAACCATATACGAATCCTAATCTAAATGATATAGAAGTTATAGAAAATACTTCATTTAGATTTATTCTTGCTATCAAAGAATCGATGGTATCTGATGAAACTAGATATTTCACCTCACAACCGTTTTATGATGATTTATTAATATCAATTACGGAAAACAATCCATTTTTTATTAATAATGCTTTAAATGAGAATCTTTTTGTAAGGATTACAATTGATAAACAAATAGCATTATTTAATGATTTAAAATTAATAGATTTAGGAACTGGTGTAAAACAAAATCAAAACTTATTTTTGGTAGCGGATAATACAATTGATTATATAACATTAGTTCAGTATATCGATTGGGTTGTAGCACCGGTAAACCCGTTGGATGATGATAGTAATGGAGTATTACCTGCTGAAAAAATTGCTGATTATGAAATTGGAGAATATAATCCAGATACGGGTGAATTTACACCAAATAGTGCAAAGGCGGTTGCACTAGCTAATAGATTAGAAGAATTATACTTTGAGTTAGAAGATGTTGAAGAAGCTATTGCTGCGATGCAAGGGGATATACCGGCCGAACCTAAAAAACGAAAAACATCCGTATTAGAAATTATTAGTTTAGGATTAGGAGCTCTTAGTGTGGCAAAAGGAGCCACTGCTCTTAAATCATTTGTAGCTGCAGAAAAAGCAAGTAAGGCATTAAGAGCTGCAGCCCCAGCTATTATTAAAACTACATCTAGTATTCCAAAGATAACTAATTTAAATCAAGCCGGAATGACTGCTTTACAAAATAAAGTTGTATCGGGTGGACTTGTAGACTCGTTGGGTAATAGAATTGGAGCTCCAACTATAACTGTAACGAAAGAACTAACAAAAAGGGCATTTAATTTTAAAAACGTAGTAAATAGTGTAAAAACGGCAGCAACTAAAGTTGGTAATAAGGTTGGAGCTGCTACTAAATTTGTAGGTAATAAAACTAAACAAGTTTCTGGATTAATTAATAGAGCGGCTCAAACAGATCTTGGTGCAGCTGCAATCAGAACTGGTATTGCAGTTAATGATATAGTACAAAGTAGTAAGGGAGCTGTTCAGCCAAAAGGAGCAGTAGCAATAAAAGTTGCAAAAGAAATAAGAAAAACCGCAACCATAGAATTAGGAAAAGCGATAGTAAAAAAAGCTATTACAAAAGGACTTATAAAAGGGGCTGGCGCGAAAATATTAGGTGCAGCTACTGGTCCAATTGGAGCGGGTATTATGGCAGCAGTTGGTATTGTTAAATTCTTTGTTGGTAAAGCAAAACAAAAGAAAGAATTTAAGAAACAAAAAGAAGCATACGATAAATCTATGGCTGAATTAGAACGTCTAACTAAACGAAAAGAAGATATTGAATTTGAAATTAATAATATAACCAAGAGTGGTAAATTAACACTTGATGGTAAACCAAAAGGAGATGATAGATTTTCATCAACTCAAAAATATTTTCAAAACATAGGAAAAAGTATATTAGAAAAACAACAGCAACAAACTAATGCACAAACTGCATTTGGATAAAGATTGTTTGGTTATATTTATATGTAATAAAATGGTTGCCGATGGTTAATCCAAATGTTGCATGGAAGAAGTACCTTAATAGTAGTAATCCTATTATTAACAAATATCTTAATGATTATGGTGATACACTTCTCCATCAGACATTTCAACGATTAACATTTGCAATCAAATCCAAAAAATCTCACATCATTTTATTTCGTTTTAAAGATTCCGATATAGTTTCTAAAATCGGTAGGGAAGAATACGTCCCAGCATTAGAACAACTACTAAACCTTTGTATTAAATTAGAAAAATACGAATTGTGTAGAGATATACATAATAAATTGAAACTCATTAAATTGAAAAAAACTAGAGGGAAACCTAAAAGTGTTACATCAGTTAAACCAAAAAAATAAATTGATATGGCTAAAAAGGTAAAAGAGGAAGAAGTTCCAAAAGAGGTAGTTAAAGAGTATAAGTTATCGTATCCAAAGGTTATAAAGAAAATAAAATTTAAAACATACAATCAAAAGAGATTTTACAAAGCAATTGAGCATCCCAACCATAATATTATAATGGGTCATGCTTTAGCGGGGGCAGGAAAAACATACATATCAATACAAAAAGGTTTAGAGTTATTATTACATCGTTTATCGCATATTGAAAAATTAATTATAATAAATCCAACTGTTGATGTTGGTAGTGAAGATAAATTAGGGCATTTGCCTGGTGATTTAATGGAGAAGATAGCAGTACACAATGAATCATCTTTATATATAATGCACAAAATTATAGGACCGGTTGAAACTAAAAAGTTGATTGACCAAGGAAAGATTGAGTTTAGAGTATTAAACTTTTTAAGAGGTATAAACTTTGAAAAGAGTTATATTATTTTAGATGAAGCGCAAAACGCATCACCGCAACAACTAAAAACATTAATTACTCGTATTTCGGATGATGCCAAATTAATCATTGAAGGTGACCTTTCTCAATGTGATAAGTACAAAAATAATGGTTCACCCGCTTATACAAAAAGTGGATTTTTTGATGTGTGGAAACGATTGGGTAAACTAAAAGGAGTTTATCAGATTGAATTTACAAAAGAAGATTGTATCCGTTCTGGCATTGTTAAAAGAGTATTGGAACGATATGAATTAGAAGAAGAAATTTATTTAGGTGAAAATAACCAATATGAGCTAGATTTCAGTTTTAACCCTTTTCCAGATGAAGAAGTGGTTGAAAATGAGGAAGTTATAACTAATTGATTTTCAATGACTTATAAAAAGGGGCGTAACTTGTTGATTTTCAATGAGTTATTCCCCTTTTTTTATTTGGTAATATCAGATATTTTTCGTATCTTTACTATATAAAGAAAGATAAGATATGTCAAAGAAAATTGTATGGATTGATATGGATGGTGTTTTGGTTGATTTTGCCGGACACGTTGAAGAAACGATAGAAAAAAATGTGTTTCTTAAAACTGCATACAAAGGTAGATATGACCACATACCGGGTATATTTAGAAACCCAAAACCCGTTGATGGTGCAGTTGATGCTATTAAGAAATTAGCAGAAAGTGGTAAGTATGAATTGTATATAGCTACCGCGGCACCTTGGGGTAACCCGATGGCGGCTATGGATAAACGATTTTGGATTGAAGAATACTTCGGACGTTTGTTCCACAAAAAAATGTGTATCACTCACCTTAAAGGAATGTTAATTGGTGATTACCTTATTGATGATAGAACTGCAAATGGTGCAGGTGAATTCAAAGGTGAACTATTAAGATTTGGATGGGCTTACGAAACAAAACAATTTAATGAATACCCGAATTGGGATTCTATACTTAAAAAACTTCTATAATGAAAAAACTTTTAACCCCTATCGTTTGTTTATTATTACTAGCATCTTGTCAAAAAGATGAAACATTCATTGAACCAATTTACAATTACGAATTAGTAATTGATTCGGTCCTTAATAGAGCGGGTACTAAATCTTTATCAAAAGATAGTAATGGATATTATCATTTGATTATAAACAATCCATATTCACAACAACAAACTCATAGAGTAGTTGGTAAATTTTTAGTAAACGGACAACAACCAAATTACCCACATAAAATAGAATGGGAAAGTAATTTGTTTTGGTCAGTTCAAAGAGGTGATACAATTGCAACAATAAGTGAAGCATATATAAACTATTTTACAGGTCAGTTTACTATTGTAAAATTACCACCATTTGTGGCACTTAAATCCGAATTAGTACCAACCACTAATATAGCATCATACACCGGTAAAAACGGCGAGTTTTCAAATATGATTGGTCCTATAAAAGAAATGATTGGTGATACGATGGTATTAAAAGCACACAATACATTGAGTAATAAAATAGCTTATACTAAAATAGTAATTGAATAATGAGAAAGAAAGAAGTTAAACTACCAATGACTCCTATAACCGAAGAAACGTTTATTAGACAGGGTTGGAAAAAAATAATAGCTGGGGATGGTATGGATGAAAATGGAAATGATGAAGATGGGCATTATTATTGGACATTGGCAATTCCAAAATATAGAGAAGATGAATTTGCACCAATGTTAGTATCATCTTCAACCGATGAACAATTATTAATGAAAGAGATTGGTATAAAACCAGGACAATTTTTTATAGAAATGATGGATATGGATGGATTAGGATTTTGTAGTAGTGAGGAAGAATTAGACATACTATATTCAGCTCTATGTGGAGAAGATATTGAAGAAAATTTGGAAATTCAAGAATAAAAACGTATATTTGTATTATGAAAAGTTACACAGAAAAACAATTGGAAGAAAATTACGAAAAGTTTTTAAACCTTGTTCGTAAAGCATGTAGTTCTAATCCTGAAAGATTGGAAAAGTTATTAACGATGTATTCAATGGATGAATTAGGTCCTAATTTGATTATATCACCTGCAAGTGGTAATCTTAACTACCACAATGCATATGAAGGTGGGTATATTGACCACGTAATGAATGTTTGTAAAAACGCACTTCGTATGAAAAAATTATATGAAGAAGCTGGTGGTGTTATTGATTTCACCGATGAGCAATTATTATTTGCAGCTCTACATCACGATTTAGGTAAGTTAGGTATCAAAGATGAGTTGCATTATGTACCAAACGATTCAAAGTGGCATATTGAAAATAGAGGTGAAGTTTATAAGAGAAATGAAAATATTCCTTTTATGACAATTACCGATAGAACATTTTTCACACTTAATCATTATGGAGTTCAATATTCTGAAAATGAATATTTTGGTATTAAACTTACAGATGGATTATATGATGAAGATAATGAAAAGTATTTCAAAGTATATGATACTTCAAAATACCTTCGTTCTAAAATTCAATATATACTGCATTGGGCCGACCATATGAGTACAATTATTGAAAGACAAAATGCATAAAATTTAGCTACGGCTATATTTATAAACCGATAGAGCCGGCCGGCATATCGGCGTATCATCCAAAAGGAGATACAAACTTAACGCTTAAAAAAGGTAAAAAAATGAAAAATCAAATTCAAAGGGGTTTCCCTATCCCCCAATTTAGGGACGAGTTCTTCTCACCATTAGATACTTTATTCGATAAAGTATTTTCAGAATCATTTCCTGAATTAACAAAGGAAATAGGTATTAACCCATTCCAACAAAACGCTTATCCAAAATGTGACATCATTAACTTTGATGACCGTATTGAGATTGTAGCAGAAGTTCCTGGTTTAACCAAAGAACAAATTACCATTGATGTAGATGGTGATGTGATTACATTAAAAGGAGAAAAGGCAAGTAAAGCAAACGAAAAAGAAGGTGGTACATATCTTCGTAGAGAAGTTAAACGTTCATCGTTTTTAAGAAGTTTTACAGCGGATTCTAAAATCTTTGATTTAGATGGTATCAAAGCTTCATTTGAAGATGGGGTATTGGAGTTACAGATTCCAAAGAGAGAACCGGAAAAACCAAAGAAAAGAACAATTTCAATAGGTTAATCCTATCAAAATACAAAAGAGGGTGGGTATCAAAATCCACCCTTTTTATTTTTACTTATATTTATATGTAAACAAATAATAGTTTTATGAAACCTGAATACAAAAATAGAGCTCAAGAAAATTTAGAAGCGATAGCAAAAAGAGCTAAAGTTATTTCTGAAATGTTAAATGGTGAAAGACCAGTTAATCAAGACGAAGCAAAAAGAGCAGCAAAAGAAATTGAAAGATTGGTTGAACTAACAACAAACATAGTAGATTTAGCATAATAAAATGAATTGGTTAAAAGTATTAGTTGGACTTTCAGCAATCCTCGTTGCCGGATGTGCGGCTTATTTCTCCGTAACTGGATTAGGTGTACTATTCGCCGGAGCATCGATTTCAGTAATGGTAATGGCAGGTTCATTGGAACTCGCTAAATTAGTTGCCGCAACATATCTAAAACAAGAGTGGGATACATTAAAGGGATTTAACAAATGGTATTTAACTATATCGGTTGGTACTTTGATGCTTATCACATCGGCTGGTATCTTTGGATATCTATCAAACGCATTTCAACAACAAAATTTAGGATTACAAAAAATTGAAAGAGATATTGCAGTATATCAAACTCAAATCACTAAAAATGATGGGGAGATAGCCCGTTATACAACTCAATTAACCAACCAACAAAATATTCGTAATTCTCAAGAGGCTAACTTATCTAAACAAATTGATAAGGATAAATCTACTTCAAGAGTTTCACAAATGATTAGAACTGCCGATAAAGAAATCACATCAGTTTCAAAACGTATTGATGAACTTACAAAACAAAACAATGTTGCATTAGATTCAATTAACGCAATCAAAAATAACAACATTGAATTAGAAAGAGAAGTTGGTGGATTTCGTTTCGTAGCAGAAGCATTTAATGTTCCACTTAATACGGTTGTTAAATTCTTTATATTCATTATAGTAATTGTGTTTGACCCGTTAGCTGTAGCGTTAATTATTGCATTTAATGGATTAATAATGAAACGTAAAGAGGAAGATGGTATTGATGCTATTATAGATGATGGTGGTATATCGGAATATATTTCAGAAAAGAAAAAAGAATATGAAGTATATGGTGATAAAGAAAAACAAAAAGAAGCCATAGTTGAAATAATGGAAGGAGACGAGGAATTGGGATTATACGATGAACCAACCGAATTATCAAAAGATGTAAAAAATACAAGTTTTGATAATAGTGAACTTCCATCAACGAATGAAGAAGAAGTAAAAAAAAACGAAACTGATACCACTCCAACAAATTTGGAAGAGGAATACGCTACATTAACCGATGAAGAAAAGGCGGCATTAGAACCAGAAATCACCGATGAAATACTATTGAATCTTCAAACTGATTACTCAGAAAGAGCTATTGATTTGGATGGTGATGGTAGTACTGATGGTATAGATACTGATGGAGATGGTCTAATAAATAGAGTTATAGCATCACATCCTGGTAGAGCTGCAGCAATACAAAATATGTTACCATACTATGCTAGACCCAATTTCAATTGGTCTGACCGTAAACATTGGATAAATGACCAAAATGCGGTTAATTATTGGATAAAACATATCAAACCTTCTCAATATCCAACCGATTTCTCAAGTAAATCATATTAATATTTGGTGAATTCAAATAATTTTTGTATATTTGTATAACAACAAATAATATCAAAATGATGAATTTAGGATACGCATGTATCAATATGAGTATGGGTAAGAAAGTTACTACTAATCGAGCTATGGTTAAACGTACCTTTGAAACCAAAGGATTGGATTATGTATCTGACCTTGCATTAGCCAATGCAAAGGATATTATCAAAATACTAGAATGGAATAGATTGAATGGTATATCTTTATTTAGATTATCATCCACTATTGTTCCGTGGGGAGACCATATTGATTTGACTCAATTAAAAGATTACAAAGAGATTAAACGTGAGTTAAAGAAAGCCGGCGATTTCGCAAAGTTTTGGGGTATGCGTATTAATTCACATCCCGGTCCATTTGTTGTTCTAACATCACCGAAAGAAGAAGTAGTTAAAAACGCTATCGCTGATTTAGAATTACATGGTAAGATATTTGATATGATGGGATTATCTAAATCACATTTCAATAATATCAATATTCATTGTAACGGAGTTTATGGAGATAAGAAATCTGCTATGGATAGATTTTGTAAGAACTTCAAACGATTATCTAAATCAGTACAAAGTAGATTGACAGTTGAGAATGATGATAAGGCATCGATGTATTCGGTATTAGACCTTATGTATATTTACCAAGAGATAGGTATTCCAATTGTATTCGATTATCACCACCACAATTTTTGCACAGGCGGTTTAACCGAAGAACAAGCACTTAAATTAGCAGCTACAACTTGGCCTGTTGGTATAAAGCAAGAAGTACATTACTCCGAAGCAAGAGAAGGTAACAAACCACAAGCACATGCCGATTATATAAAACAATTACCTGAAACATATGGATTAGATATCGATGTTATGGTTGAGGCAAAAGCAAAAGAATTAGCAATATTACCTTTTATTAACGAACAAACTATATGTGAGTATAGTGGATTAAAAGCAGTAGCGGCGTATTAATGATGAATTATATAGCAATATTAACCTTTCAAATAATGTTCAATATCTTTAAGGTATTGGAAATTAAATTTACTTATGAGAATCAAATCAATAGGTTACTTATTAATTCAGTATGGATTAATTTAGTATCACTTGCTTCGGTTTATTTTTCATTGGATAGTTTATTGAAAGGAGATATGTGGGTACTACCATTTTATATTGGTGGTAGTGTATTGGGAAAGTGGATAGCGATGACACAAATGGAAAATTTAGAATCAAAATTATTTTCATTCTTTAAATCAAAAGAAAATGGCAAAAGGAATACTAGAGTTCGACCTTAATGATGCGGATGATACTATGGCACATAAGAGAGCCGTTAAATCATTGGATATGGCATTGGCATTATGGGATATAACACATAACACAAAGAAGGCTTTAGAATGGACAATGGAAGGTAAAGAAATTGATAAGTATGATGCTTTGGATATGGTATATGAAAAGATATACGAAATATTAGAAGAACACAATATCAAATTAGACGATTTAATACATTAATAAATGAATACATTAGATAAAAAATACCAACAACTACTTTCTGATATTATAGCATTTGGAGTAGAAAAAAAAGATAGAACCGGAACGGGTACTATATCTGAATTCGGACATCAAATTAGACATAAGATGAGTGAAGGGTTTCCAATTCTTACTACAAAGAAGATGGCATGGAAGCAAATCGTTAGTGAACTATTATGGTTTCTAACGGGTCAAAATAACATTTCATTTTTATTAAAACATAATAATCATATTTGGGATGGTGATGCTTACAAACGTTATCAAAGGGTTTGGAATTATGATTTAGATGAACCACTTCCTATGAAAGAATTTATTGAAAGGATTAAAACTGATAATGAGTTTGCTAAAGTGTGGGGTAATTTAGGACCAATCTATGGTAAACAATGGAGACAGTGGAATAGTAGTAATGGTAAGATTGACCAGATACACGATTTGATTACAAACTTAAAAGATAATCCTGATAGTAGAAGATTGATGGTAAGTGCGTGGAATGTGGGTGAATTAGACCAAATGGTTCTTCCACCTTGTCATTATGGATTTCAAATTTATACAAAAGAACTTACTTTTGAACAAAGAAAAAAATATTGGACAGATTCTTTAAGTAAAAATATTTATTACGCAGAAGATTTTGATGAATCTAAATTAGATGAATTAAACGTACCTAAAAGAACAATATCTTTAATGTGGAATCAACGAAGTGTGGATACTTTTTTAGGATTGCCATTTAATATTGCTTCATACGGATTATTATTACATATAATAGCGAATGAAGTGAATATGGTGCCTGATGAATTGATTGGTAATTTAGGTGATACACATTTATATTCAAATCATATCCAACAAGCAAAAGAACAAATAGGTAGAACTTCATTTGATTTACCAACACTTAAAACTAATGTAAAGATTGATGGTATTTGTTGCGCAACCCCTGATGATTTTGTATTAGAAGGATATCAATCACATCCAACGATTAAAGCACCTTTAAGTAATTAATTATGGCAAACTTTGATGTAAAAATCCAACACCCTAAAAGAGTTGAAAAGAAATGGGGATACGAATTATGGATACACAACGATAAAGATTATTGTGGTAAGTTATTAGTATTCACCTATTCAGGTAATAAATTTTCAATGCATTACCATATGATTAAAGATGAAACTTGGTATGTACAGGAAGGAGCATTTCAGTTTGATTGGATTGATACTGAAAATGGTGAAAGATGTTACACTCAAATACAAAAAGGAGATGTGATAGAAATTAAAAAAGGATTACCACATCAATTAACTGCACTCATTGACGGTGCAACGATATTTGAAGTTAGTACCGAACATTTTGACGAAGATTCATATAGAATTTATAGAAACAGCCCACAAGATTTAGAATAATGACAAAAATAACAAAACATCTACGAAGTGTAGAAGATATAAAAAAAGAATTGCAAGAAAATCCAGAAAACATAAAATATTATATGGGTTATATGGGTTATGAATCTCAACACGAAGGTTCGGTAGATTATATTTTTGAAAAAATACAAGAATATAATAAAAATATTATAACAAATTCAAAGAAATATGAATAAGGTTGAAGAAATTTTTAAAGCATGGAAAACCGCCTTTAATCCAAATGAGGCACAAAAACAATTAGCATCTTTAAGGATGGAGATATGTGATTCCTGTCAACACAAACAGGTAATTGCTTTTGCAAGATGTGGATTGTGTGGATGTCCGTTAAGTGGCAAAATATATTCGCCTGTTGAAAATGCATGCCCTGCAAATAAATGGCAGTTAGTTGATAAGGAATTTTTTGAAAATAATATTAAATATAAAAATAAACAAAATGAAAATAAAAAAAATTAATCACGGTCCAGTATCAGCCGAAGATGTTTCTAATTATAAACAATTGGTATCTAATCTTGAAGGTGTTGTATTTAGTGCAGCCGATGTATCTCTTGATACGAGAATCATTACTATAAGATTAGGTAATAAAGAAGATGAATTAACTTTGGTAAATCCAAAAGTAATATCTATATCAGATAAACCACTTGTGTATTTTGAAAAGGATACAAATAAAAATAAAGTAAGAAAAACAATTCGTTATCCTTGGTTAGTAGTTGATACTGATAATTTAGGAAAAGTTGAATTCAAAGCAACAAGTGAAACATTTGACTGGAAAACTGCAGATGAGTTTTTTAGTGATGCGGGATTATTAGAAGCCGTATTGGTACAAAGAGGATTGGATGCAATGGATGGCATCGATATAACACACCCAGCTCGTCAATATTCAGAAACTATTACAAAGGATAAAACACCTGGTAGAAACGAAAGAGTTATGTTGCAAGGTCCTAATGGTGAAATGGAATTTGTAAAAAACAAAAAGGTTGATTCTTACCTACAAAAAGGATGGAACTTAATTTAATCCTAAACAAATGGCAAAATTAATATTTATCATCGATGAAATTGAAAATAGAGAGGCCTCTAAAATAGAATTTGAAGTACCAAACGATATGGATGTTTGGGAATATAAAAGAATGTGTATGAGAATGGCAGGAGCTATGGGATATACATCTCTTTCAATAAGAAAGGCCTTCGGAATAGAATACAAAAAAGATTTAGATACCGAATTAACTGAACTTTATAATACAGCCCTTAGCGGTTCATTAGCATATGGATAATATGACCGAAATAATAAAAGCACAAAATGAAAGAATACTAACCTTACAAATGTTAGTAGAATCTTTGGTTGATGAATTGATTGAAACCAAAAAAGTAAAAGAAGAAAAGCTTGATGATAGATTTCGTGCCAAAATGGAATGGGCGCAATCCGAATTAGATAAAGCAAGAAGTAAAATGGAAATGAATTATTTCAATACTTCTTTATTTGGTGGTGAAATAGGTGAAGCTTAAATTTGGTAGTTTCAATAAAAAATCGTATATTTGTATATTAATTAAAATTTATGGATTATTTAATAGGATTCTTACTAATAATATTATTACCAGCTTCAATAATATTTAACATCCTTCTATTATTTAGGGGAATTAATTTTGTAAAACAAAATGAACAATTAGTGGATACCATCAGAGAGTATGATGATAGACAAATTAATACTCAAATCAAAATAGAATCAATGCTTCAAAAAATGAAAGAAATTGATATTAGAGGTTCATTTGAATCCGATGATGAAGTGGGAGCTGTGTTTTCTGAATTAAAGGAAACAATAGAAAATTATAAAAATGAAATCTAAACATGCCTAGAAAAAAGAAGGAAAAGATGTATTTTACAATGGATACCGAAAAGGCCATTATAGAATATAATAAATCTGAAGATTTTAAACTACGAAACAAAATTTACGAAGAAAGTATAAAATATCCATTTGAGAAATTGGCAGAAAACATTCTTAATACATTTAAGTTTTCATACTTTGATGTCAGTAAAGAAGATATTCAAATGGAAGTAGTATCTACTCTCATTGAAAAAATACATATGTTTAAAGAAGGTAAGGGTAAAGCATTCTCTTATTTTTCTATTGTTGCAAAAAACCATTTGATTTTAAAAAATAATGGTAACTACAAACGTTTCAAAAAAACAGCACTACTTTCTGAAATGCCTGAAAGCTGGAATCCACCTGATGATTTTGAAGAAGTTGAAAAGGGAAATGAATTTGTAGAATTTAAAGAATTGATGCTTAAATATTGGGACCAGAATCTTACTAAAGTATTTACGAAGAAAAGAGATATACAAATAGCAGATGCTGTATTAGAATTATTCCGTAGAAGTAGATTTATAGAAAACTTTAATAAGAAACATCTATACCTTCTAATTAGAGAGATGACAGATTGTAAGACGCATTATATTACAAAAGTGGTAAATGAAATGAAAAAACATCAAATAAAAATGTTAAACGATTATTTAGACCACGGTATGATTACATCTCCAAGTAACGATTTTTGGGAAGAGGAATATTTATAATCTATAAAGGATTATAATATGACAGATTTAGCATCAATGTTATTACACAGCCGCACACAGGCTCATGTATTTCATTTAAGAGTATCTCCGAAAGGATTAGCACCGCATTTAGCGTTAGAAGCGTATTATGATGGTGTTGTAGGTTTGATAGATGGTTTAGTAGAGGGTTATCAAGGAATGAGTGGATTAATTGAATTCAAACCAGTAAAGGGTATCGATAACGATGCATCGGTTGAAAATATCGTAACTTATTTTGAAGATTTACTAAAATTTGTACAAACTGAAAGAAAATCAGAAGAATTATCAGCTAGTTGGATTCAAAACGAAGTTGATAATGTTGAGAAATTAATATATTCTACCCTTTATAAATTAAGAAATTTATAATTTAATATTAAAATTAATACTATTTTAAGAGTATCCAATATTTATGTTTGGATACTCTTTTTATTTGTATCCAATTAGTTTTTGCAATAGTTTTATAAAGTAAAGTTTCCTGAAGTGTTCCGTAACTTGTTATGATAATATAATAAGCAGGAAAAATCATGCAATACATTAAATCAGCAGTTTTGAACTTTAAAGAGTTGTTGTTCAAAATGTTTTTATTAGGTGTTGGTCTATTCATAGGACTTGCACTTATCTTTCAATTGTTCTTTGTGTTCTTACAATTTAGCGGTAGAGAACAATGGGCTACACAAATCGCTAATGATATTACCCATAGAATTGATGGTACATTCAAAAATAACCCAGAAAACATTTGGTATCAAGAAGAAGACCATATTTGGGTTGAGACCGTAGAGAATCAAGTTAAAATTGGAAAATTAGCCGGTAATAGAAACCTGGCTTTTGGAGTTAAAAATATATTAGAGGAGTATCTACAAGAAGCTGGATATGACTTATCAAAGGATGCGGTATATAAACTAAAAGTAAATATAGTTTATTTAGATGTATTATCTACGAAAACAAACATTTCAGTCTTCCATAAAGGAGAAGATGAAACTGTGGTAAGATTACAGGGAATACTTTACAAAGAAGGAAAAAAGGTAAAAGAGGTTGTTGTTGAAGAAGGTTCATCTGAAATATCAATGTCCACACTCATTGTGGATGAAGGTGGAAAATTCAATCAAACATCTTTAAGTAACGCTCTAAAAAAAGCATCGGATAGTCTAATTAAAAAACTATTCGGTAAAAACGCAAAGTAAAATGAAGAAATTAATAACATTTTTAGGGGTACTAGTTATATCCCTATTTGTATTTAAAGTAGATGCCCAAATAGTTGTAAACCAATCAATTTCATCAGGACCTTATAAAGTAGGTGATACGGTAACCGTAACTTATACGGTTGATAAAGGTGTAACTAAACCTCGTTATTTTTGGCTGAGATATCAATTTAATAATAAGGCGCTAACTTATGTTTCAACTACATTTTCACAAGGAAATCAAGTACAAACATATTATACGGGTTGGTCAAATTATAAGTTTACTGCAGCTGCAAATATTAGTGATACATCTTTATACGGACAATATGTAACAACTCCTTGGTCATATGTAGTAAATGCAGATTGGAACGTTGGACAATTAGCAGTTCAAAGAGCAGACCAATCGGTTAATGGTATAATTGCAACTCAAAAATATATTCTTAAAGACCAGAACACATATAGTAATTTTCATAAATTAGACCTTTCATATGCATTAGATAGTGCAACTGGTAACAATATATCATATGTAAAAACAACATCTACCCCTTTATCAATAACGGGTGTTACCGGTAATACTTCTTATTTCAAAGTAAGAGTTTTATTTCCATCCGGGTATGATATAACAAAGCATCAAGCACAATTACTATCGCTCAAAACGGATGGTAGTGGTGAAATTGATTGGACAAAACAAGCCATTGCAAGTAAAGCATTTGATGCGAGTGGTGAGGCTCTATTTACAACCGGTATTAAAGTTGGCGATAGTTTGGGAGTATGGGTTGGTGGAGCAACTCAACAAGCATTTATGAATAACATTGTAACGGTATCAGATGCATATAAATCATTTTTAGGTGTTTCACAAACTGATATTGGTGGCACTGCAAATTTCTTTACTAGACCTGTATTGGAAAAGAAAATTGGGTTTATATCAAAAAATAAAACGGCATTTAGTGAAAGTGATTCTTATTATTCATTTGCATATGTAATGGGACAAGATGTATCTACAAATGCGTTTATACCAACAAACGCGGCACCTGTAAATCAAACTGTTAATTACAAATGGCATAGTGGTTTATTAAATCAAAGTTGGTTAGATGGTGTGGCAAAACACAGGGTGTATGTAACCCAAGCCGCACAAACGGTAGATGCCGTATTTGCATGGGGTGGTGATTTAGATTGGTCACACTCATCACATCCTGATACAATTGCAACAAGAATAACACAGGGGATATTCACAAATTCGGCAAATATGGGTAAATCAAGTTTGACAAGTGAAAATATAAAATCAATGGCAATGACCTCATATCAAACAAACACTTATTCAAATAAAACAGCTGAAAGTGCAACTTTAAGTATTACTTCTACATTAGAGAGTGGTAAAGTTGTTCTTACCAGTGGATTGACAAAAGAAGGTTTGGCCGGTTTGCAGATTATTATGAATTATGATTCAACAAAACTAACTTTGGATAATGTAATATTTGATGCTGGTAGTACAATAACAAACTTCTCTACACATGATAATGGTAGATTGACTTTTGGTTCTATTGACCAATTAAAGACAGCTAGAATTAAAATAGGAACTCCATATAAATTAATCTTCACACCAAAAGTTCCACTAAGCAATACTGCAGGTTTATTCTTCTTTGTATTAGCCGATGCAGTTGATGCGAATGGTAAGAAGGTAGAACTTGTAATTGAATAATGAGAATATTATTAGCAATTTTATTATCTTTTGTAACGATTTTTGGGTTTGGGCAAGCAGTAGATGCACCAGACCCAAAATCGTTTAATGTAAATACATCGGCACAGGATGCAAGTGGATTCTCTTTAAGTGGGTTTAGTTCAACTGCAACTTTATTGGCATCAATTAGTTTAGTTAATCCACCTTCAGGTACTACATTCTATCTCAACACAACAACAGGTTTAACGGCAGCAAGTGGATTTACTTTAAGTGGTAATAAAACTCGTTTAGTTGTAACGGGAACAATGGCTAGTATTAATACGGCATTAACATCTCTAAAAATAAATACAGGTTCGGTAACGGGTGATATTAATATTTCAGTAGCTGCAACTGTAAATCCTGTTGGATACTTTTATAACGGAGTTAATGGACACTTTTATAGACCTATATCAAGCGGAGCAACTTATACAAACGCAAGAACATTATCATCTCAACAAACATTCAAAGGTCAGCAAGGATATTTGGTAACAATAACATCTGCTTCCGAAGATGCTTTTATATTTGCCAATGTTCCGCAAGCTAGTATTTGGTTTGCATTAACGGATGAAGTAGTTGAAGGTCAATGGAGAATTGATGCGGGACCTGAAGCAGGAACTTTAATTAAAACATCAAACGGACAACTAAACGGAAACATAGTAGGTCAATATAATAACTGGGCAGGTGGTGAACCAAACAATAGTGGTAATGAAGATTATGCAGTAACTAAATGGGGTGGTGGAAACCAATGGAACGATTTACCTAATAATTTTAGTTGTGCTTATGTAGTTGAATTTGGAACTTGGACTAATCCTGATGATGCAACATTTACTGAATTTTATTCCAATAGTGTTGTTCATTCAAATGGAGAAACTCTAAAGGCGGTATTTAATTTTAATTTTGGTTCTAATATAACTGAAAGTAATTTTTCATCAAAACTATTCAAAAGAAACGATGCCACATCAGTTTGGACATCTGGTGGTGATTACAAAGCACTAAATGGTTTGGGTAAAGTTTATCTTTCAAATCAATTAGATACCGCAAAACTATATTCATCTGCAATCCAAGCCGCAACCCAAAACGATATGACTGCATATAGTGAAACTGATATTGGTAAGATATATAAAATGACAATCACAGGAGCAGGTGGTGGTGGTTGGGGAACTGATATATACACCAATGACTCTTACATTCCCGCTATGGCGGTGCATGCTGGAGTTATAACTATTGGGCAAACAAAAGAAGTTTACATTAAAGTAGTTGAAGGAAAAAATAATTATCCTGGTTCAACTCGTAATGGTATCACAACTTCCGAATGGGGAGCATGGGGATTGAGTTATCAATTTGTAAACGAACCATCTTCATATAAAGCAACAATTTCAGCCGGTCAAGCGGAATTTTCTTATGTTAATATATCAAATGGAACTACAACTCTTTACATTGATTTGACAAGATTTGGAAATACCCAACCTTCAACAATTTCTAAAGTAAAAATATTAGATGTGTATGATGGACCTGTAACTTATCAACAAACATCTGCATATTGGGCACACTATATTGTTCCATCATCATTACCAAAAGTAACTGATGGAACTTCGGCATTTGCTGCTAATATACGAAATGCTAATTACAATAATTGGGCCTTTACTTCTAATATAAATTTTGCACAAAATGGTGCATACAAACAACACAAATTAGAATTTCAACAATATGATTCTGTTCAATTAAAAACCCTTTATAATAGTATTGTAACGGTATCCGATGTTTATTTGGCATTTAAAGAAGTATCTAATAGTGGAATATTCGGTAATCAAAGTGGAAACGAATTTACATATGGCATTCAATTCAAAAATGCAGATGTGGATGATAATGGTATTTTTAATGAAGCAGATTGTTTTAGATTATTACAAAACCTAACTGGTGCAAAAGATTTGATTAGTAGTTACACTTTGGATAATACAATGAAGATTATATCCGATTCTACATACTCAACGATTGGTAAATCTAATTGGACACAATTTCCAAATTATTTAGGAAAAGAATATGGATTTAGTTTATTAGATGGTGTAACGAATTATACATACAATTTGGCAGTAACTTGGAAAGGAGATGTAAACTTATCGCATTCAGCAACACCACCTTCAAACGGAATCACCACAATGTCAGCAAACGTTGGTTTGAAATCGGTAACGCTTCAACCAACAGCATACATCATTTCGGAAATAAAAGGTGATAGCCTAATTGCATATATTAAGTTCAATCCAAATTCAAATCAAATAGTAGGAACTCAATTTCAGATAAACTATGATAACACCATTCTAAAGTACACAGGAACCAATTTTAGAACCACAGGTTCTCCTATAAACTTTGGGACAGATAAAGGTTCATTTATTAATTTGGGTTCTATAAACACCTCTGGTGAACTTCTGGATGGGTCTACCGAATACCGATTGGGTTTCAAATTAAATAAACAAATCCCTAACTCATTGGGATTACTATCCATAGCTACTAATGAAGCTGTGAATGTGAGTGGAACTAGTGTAAAAATAAAGATACAATAATGAAATGGATTAAAATTATAATATTATGTTGTGTGATTTTTATAATCGGATGCCGCAAGGTATCTGTAGAACCAATTCCACAACCACAACCCCTTGATATATTTTCTTCAAAGGAAGTAACAATAACAAATGAAGGTGAAATAAACTTTAATTTAAAATCAGAGGGAGTATTTACACTTACTCTTTTTGATTCAATAGGTCAAAATGTTGTAGCGAGAGAAAGAATAATTGGTAAAAATGGAATAAATTCCTTAAAGTTATATACAAAATCGTTACCTGTTAGATATTTATATTTATCTTTGGAAGATGAGAATAGTGTCCAAATAGGTAAGACGTTACTGATAATAAACTAAAAAGGTATTAAAATGAAAAAAGTATTATTAGTATTATTTGGAGCTATCATCTTGGTTGGATGTAGAAAATCTCCAATTGATATAATTCAACCTGTAAATCCAAATGCAGAATTAAATATGTCAGCATCCGCTGGTATTAAGTTACAATCACAATTTGTCACTTCAGAAGTGGCGATGAACGTTAAGTTAGAAGCTGCAGGAAATGTGACAGTTAAAATTTTAGATATTGCAAATAGAGTGGTATCAAAAGAAACAATGTACGCAAATTCTGGAGATAATATATTAAAGGTATATACTACCGCGTTACCCGCATCGGCATATAGAGTAGCTGTATATGATGCGAGTGGTAAAATGATTGGTATTACCGATTTTAATAAGTTATAAATTTAAACAAGAAAAAGTAACATAAAATGGCAGACGAACAAGAACAACAAGGCGGTGGTTCATCAATTAAGAATGTAATCATCGGATTTATCTCAACTATAACTTTAGGTGTAGGTGGATGGGTAACAACAAAATTAACAGGTGGTGATGAAGAAAAACCAGCAGTTCAACAAGCTGCACCGGTAATCAACATCCAAAACACACAACAACAATCAGCAGGTAAGACTGTAATTGTAAATGGTGGCGGTGGAAATAGTGGTGGAACGGCTAAACCAGCAGCTCCAGCGGCAGCACCAAAGAAGAAAGAAGGTGATGAATTCAAAGAGAAGCCAGCTGAATGGTAATCTATGGGATATAAAATAGGTGTTACATTATTTTTTATAGCTTTCTTAATGTGGGCTATGAATCATGCAAATAACGAAAGAATACGAAAAGAAAATGAGTAACAATCAACAACCGCCAAGCGGATTTAAAGAATTATTAAATAAAATGATGAGCCGTAGATGGTATATTACCGCTATGGTATTGGGTGGGTTTATGTTTATAATGGCAGGGATGTTCTTTGCGATTTTTAATAAATCTGCAATAGAAGGAGAATGGAAAGAACTTCTTTTATTGTTGTTAGGAGCTTTCATTGGTTCTTATGGTAAAATCATTGACTATTGGTTTAGTGATACCGATAAGGATAAAATGCTAGTTCAAAAAATGGATGAAGAAGATGGTACATCATTAAGCAACACTGCTGATATGCCTATAACTCCACCAAACAATACTCCATTAATTCCTGATGCATTTGTTCAAGCGGCAAATAACGCACATGAAATTAATTTGATTGAAGCTAACAAACCAAAAGAAGAAAAAGTAGAACCACAAATTACTGATGCTGTAACAACTCCAAAAGCAGGTAGAACCGGTGTTGAAGTGGATGAAGATGGTGATGGTGTAATGGATGGTATTGATTTTGATGGTGATGGTAAGATTGATGCATATTTCGCACACAGACAATGTGAACATATTTGGGGTGATGTAGATGGTGATGGTGATGAAGAATGCTTGAAGTGTGGAAAAATAAAAGATGAAGATGCTGAAATGGCAGGATAAATTAGTTATGTATTTGTTACATTAATTAATTAAAATGTAAAATTATGGGATTCATTAAAGAACTTTTTAAAGACAACAACGATATCAACGAAAAATCAGTAGTTGGTTTCTTGTCATTCGCAATGATGGTAATTGCTTTATTCGTAGACCTTATCACAGGTTGGATGGGTAAAGAACTATTAATCAATGAATATATCTTCAATGGTTTCTTGGTTATCACATTAGGTTCATTCGGTATCGCTTCGGTTGATAAGTACATCAATAGAAAAGCAGAGCACGATAAGAACAAATTGGATGCTGGGGCTGAAGAAGAATTAGGATAATTGTATTTCCTTTAACTGTAGGAAGGGCGGAAATATTTTAAAGGGAGAACATAGTTTCTCCCTTTTTTTATATTTATACCAAATAAAATGTTATGGCTTTACCTTGTCCGGCTTGTAAAAAACCAATCGGTTTAACTTTAGAATTTATCATAAAACATCCGGTTTCTGCTTGTCCACATTGTCAAGTTATTATGGATTTTACTGTAAATGAGGAGATTAAAAAGAGTTTTAATGAAGCTATTTCAGAAATAGATAAGATAAAAAAACAATATAAAGGAATGGTTAAGTTTTCATAATGGTATGGTGTTTTGATAATTTCTGATATTTATGAAGAACAAGTTATACTAATTTAATTCAAAAAATAAAATTTTATGGCAGGAATCGCAGACCAATTCGCAGGACTTCCAATAGAGGAACTAATTGTTTCCCCTATCGTTGGAATGGCTAAAGGACAGGCAAAATTAAACGAAGTAACTTGGAAATACATTTCTGAAGTAGCTTTCGTAAAAGATGAAAAGACAGGTAAAACATCTGCTCGTTCATTAGATGTAGAAATGAATCGTGTTGTTACAAACGGTCAAACTGGAGAACAAGAAATACAAAAATTGTATAACAAAGTTCCGATGTTACCATTAGTACCATTACCTTCATTAGCAATTACTTCAGCAGACATTGAATTCTCTATGGAAGTAAAAACATCAGAAGCATCAAAAGATACAGTAGCTACTGAAAACAGCTATGAAGCATCTGCAAGTGGAAGATGGTGGGGTATGAGCTTTAGCGCTAAAGTAGCAGGTAAAGTTGCAACCAACAAAGAAAACACTAGAAGTACTGACAACTCAGCAAAATACAATGTAAAAGTACACGCTGAACAATTACCAGCAAC
>Ga0222712_10000871_pt1 | contig 38701 bp, 37 predicted proteins | sample C33_657DmetaG_FD_165043 | JGI IMG/M metagenome (GOLD analysis project Ga0222712, IMG submission 165043) | Estuarine water microbial communities from San Francisco Bay, California, United States - C33_657D | ecosystem: Environmental > Aquatic > Marine > Unclassified | place: USA: California... | reverse complement strand
AATTCAAAATGTTTCGACTCGACGTCGATTTCCACGTCTTTCCAGTTGCCGGGACGCCGCAAGAGTTCTGCGGCATTCACTAACAACCCCGTGAGAGGAGAAGGGTGGCGTGCGCTTGACGACATGAACCCTCTAGAAACGGTCTTGGTCGAAGAACACCTGCATCTCGCCGGTTGGCTCTTTGACTTGTTCTTCTTCTTGACCAATTGCCAAACGCTGACGACCACTCGCCACTGTTTTCATGAGGCGGTCGAGCAAAATTTCAAAACTCCCCAGGCGCTGATCGAGGAAATCTTCAGTTTCCATACGAATGCGACGTGCGTCGGTTTCGGCTGCTTCCAAAATACTGCGTGCCCGCGACTCTGCTGCGCGCACCACTTCAGTGCGCTGCACCATGCGCTCTGCTTGCACACGAGCAGCATCGAGAATTTCGTCGCCTTCACGCTTGGTTTTATTGAGAAACTCTTGTCGTTCTTTCAGCATCCACCGCGCTTGACGCAGTTCTTCAGGCAAAAGCGCTTGGGCTTCTTGCAAATAACCAATGATCTGGTCGCGGTCAATACGTGGCGTGCTGGAGAGCGGCATGTTTGGCGCGTTCACAATGATGTCGATGACATCGTTCAGCAAAAGTTCTGCGTCACCCATTTGCGGTGCGATAGGACGGGCATTTTCGTAACTCTCGTCGTAACTCATGAAAACAACTCCTTTAAAGCGTGTGCAACATTGGCCGGCACCATCGAAGATGGATCGCCACCGTACTGCGCAATTTCGCGGATGAACCTGCTGCTCACCGACGTATAAGCGGGGCTGCACGGCAAATACACGGTGGGTATTCCTGCAACAGCAAAGTTGGTATGAGCCATTTGCTGCTCAATTTCAAAATCTCCTGAGTTGCGCAAGCCCTTCACCATGAAATCTGCTTGCACTACCCGCGCTGCATCGACTGCCAAACCAGGGAAGGCATGGATCTCGACGTTTTTCACTTGTGCCGATTGCAATGCGACCTGAATAAGAGCAATACGCTCGTCGACGCTGAAGACCCCGCCATGTTTTTCCGGGTTGTGCAAAATTGCCACGACAACTTTTCCGAAAAGACGAGACGCCTGTTCGATGATGTCGAGGTGCCCTAAATGGATGGGGTCAAAACTCCCGGGGTATAAAACAGTTGCCATATCGCTTCCTACGGTAGTTCACTGCGCACGAAAAAACCGACGGATGTGCGCCCATACACACGAGTTCGGGTCATTTCCCAGCCATTTGGCGCTGTTTCATGAATAGCGCATCGGCTTTCTGTCTCTGCCACCACCACCACATCGCTTGGGGCTGAACTCAGCACTACATCAAAGAGGCGGCCCCAATGTTCGTATTGATAAGGCGGGTCGGCGAGCACCAAGTGAGTTGAGCCGAGGAGTTCCCCCAAGCGCTGCTGTGAACTCTGTGCTGAAATGTCGAGCACCACAACAGTTGATTTACCCTCAAGACCAAGTGCCGCAAGGTTGCCCCGCAACACACCAAGTGCCGAGCGATTGTTTTCTACAAACACACAATGAGCAGCACCCCGCGACAATGCTTCGATGCCTAGTGCCCCCGACCCTGCGAAGAGGTCGATCACACGCTCGTCGCGCACTGCGTTCATACTGTTCAACGCATTGAACACCGCTTCGCGCACTTTGTCGGTGGTGGGCCTTGTGGCCTCGCCTTCTGGGCCTTCGATACGGCGCCCACGAAGATCACCTGCAACAACTCGCATACCAGTAAGACTACGTGCATGACTTCACCTTCGCCTTCCATCATCTGCGTTGACTGTGGAGGCCCAGCCCACCTCATTACCCCACCTCGCGAAGATAACGAGTGGCTTGTGGGTGACGTCGTTGCTTATAGATGTCGCGATTGCCTCGACCGGTGGGATCTTGTTCTCACTGCTGAAGACTTAGGCATTGAAGAAGACCAGGCCGATCAACCCGACGTTTAACTGCGGGCGAGGAATTCTTCTTCCGAGGCTGTGAGCAAAATACGCAACTCATCGGCTAACTCACTGTGCTGTTCCAACGTGGGGTCTTGCGTGATGATGGCAATTGCCGTTGCGCGAGCTTGTTCAATGAGTTCTCTGTCGCTGCGCAGCGAGGCAAGACGCAAATCGCTGGTTCCGCGTTGACGCGAGTCCATGAGTGTGCCCTCACCACGCAGTTCTAGGTCGATTTCTGCAAGCAAAAATCCATCGGTTGTTTGCACTAAAGCCTCTACTCGCGGCCCTGGTTCGTGCACTAACTCGCCCGATTCTGGTGGTTGTGTTACCAGCCAGCATCGCGATGCAATTTTTCCACGGCCAACCCGACCCCGCAGCTGATGCAGTTGAGCAATACCAAAGCGATCAGCATCGAGCACCACCATCATGGTGGCATTAGGAACATCAACCCCAACTTCAATGACCGTGGTAGCCACCAGCGCATCGGTTTCGCCACGGCGGAAGGTTTCCATTGCGGTTTCTTTTTCTTGTGAAGACATCCGGCCGTGCAACAAACCAAGCCGGAGACCCTTGAGCTCTCCAAAACCTAGTTTTTGAAAAGTGTCTTCAGCAGCTGCAGCTTCAATTTTTTCGCTCTCGTCAATGAGCGGACACACCACAAAAGCTTGTTGACCTAGCTTCACACCTTCGCGCACTTGCGCCCAGAGCTCTGCCTCGCTTTGCTCTCCACTCGCCCACATGGTTTCAATGGGTGTGCGCCCAGGTGGCAACTCGTCGAGCACACTCACATCTAAGTCGCCATACACCGTCATTGCAGCGGTCCGCGGAATTGGCGTAGCGGTCATTACTAAAACGTCGGGAACAATGGGGAGTCCCTGCGGGTTCAACATTGACTTATCTCTCAGCGCTGCACGCTGTTCCACACCAAAGCGGTGCTGCTCGTCGATTACCACGACCCCGAGCTTGTTGAATTTCACTGCATCTTGAATGAGTGCATGTGTTCCAATAATGATGTCGACAGTTCCTTCTTCAAGACCCTGCAAAACATCACGACGCTGTTCACCAGTAATGCGGTTCGTGAGCATTTCCACGCGCAGCGGGCGGCTACCGAAGAGATTTTCTGCGTCGGTCACCACGAGACCTTCTAATAACTTACACACGCCGCTTGCATGTTGTTCGGTGAGTACTTCTGTCGGAGCCATGAGCGCTCCCTGATATCCGCCTTCGACTGCTTGCAACAGTGCGGCAACCGCAACAACTGTTTTTCCGCTACCCACGTCACCTTGCAACAACCGGTGCATGGGGTGGCCGGCAACAAGGTCTTGAGATATCTCTGTTATTGCACGTTGTTGCGCCGAGGTTAAAGGGAAAGGCAATGCACCGATGAACTGCTCGACCATCTTCTGTGAGGTGGAGTGACTAATGCCTAGTGCTTCTCGTTCAAGTTGGTGTTTTCGCCCCACCAGCACCAACTGCACTCTTAACAGTTCATCAAATGCCAAGCGTCGACGTGCCGCCTCTTTGGTCTCCATCGTGTCGGGCATATGAATGTTGCGCAGTGCTTCATGACGTGGCAGTAAACCCAATTCAGCAATCACACTTTCGGGCAGTGGGTCGAGAATGCCACGTGCTTCACATCGTGAAAGTGCATTTTCTACCCAGCCCGCAAACTCCCAGGTTTTGATTCCATGTTCTTCGCTCTGCGGGTAAATGGGAACAATACGGCCCGTTCGATCGCCAATGAGATCGACCACAGGGTTTGTCATCTGCAACGAACCTCGGTATTCATCGGCTTTACCAAAAACGGAAATGGTGAGCCCTTCGCGCAACTGCTTCTCACGATATGGCTGGTTAAAAAAAGTGAGCGTTAATCTGCTCGACCCATCGCCCACTACGGCCGTGACGAGCGAACGACGGTTCTTTGTCATGCGCTTATTCACACTGCGCACCTCAACAAGAACCATTGCCTCCACGCCTGGCTGCAAATCTTTTAATCGACATTCGTGAGTACGGTCGACCCAGCGCCGCGGATACGCCATGAGCAAATCGAGAATGCTGTTGATGCCACGCTTATGCAGATCGGCGGTTCGCTTTTCTCCGACACCGCGTAATTCTTCAACCTTGCGAAGGTGCAGATCTCGAAAAGTAATGGGCCCGGTTGCTATTTGAGCATCAGCGCTTGTTGCCACAATGTTTATTCAACACCAAACAAGTAGGGGTACAGAGGTTGTCCACCACGATGCACTTCTACTTCTACAGTCCCGAAGTTCTCGCCAATCCAAGCCCGCAACTCTTCGGTCATTGCTGCCGTAGCGTCGGCGCCTTCTAACACGGTGACAATTTCTCGATCGGGCGTGATGAGGTTTTCCAAAAGTTGAGTAGCTGCTGCGCGCCAGGTGCCACCAATAGAGACGATGCCATCGCCACGCACAATGCCAATCCAATCGCCAGCGGTAATGGCACCCGCATCGCTGTCGGTATCGCGCACTGCTTGTGTAATTTCACCTGTGGCCACGCTGTTGGCTGCTGCAGTCATTTCACGAGCATTGTGCTCGGCTGAAGACTCTGGGTCGTAGACCACGAGGCAAGCAAGTGCTTCGGGCATTGAACACGTAGGAACAACACGAATATCTTTTGTTGTGAGTTCAGCAACCTGCAGTGCCACAGGAATAATGTTTTTATTGTTTGGCAAGAGCACAACTTGTTGCGCATTCATGCGTTCAACAGCATCAAGCAACTCTGCTGTTGATGGGTTGAGTGTTTGACCACCCGAAATCACACCGTGTACACCGAGTTGACCAAAGAGTTCGGCAATTCCTTCACCGCTGGCAACCGCCACCACTGCACAGGTGACTGGAGGCAATGAAGTTGAGGTATGAGCAATGGCATGCACTCCGGTTCCTCGCACATGTTCATCGCGTTTCGCATGCTCTTCAGCAACTTCTTCGAACAGATCGGTGACACGAATGGCACGTGGCCTTCCACCGAGCGCGAGAGGTGCTTCAATAGCTGCCCCAATATCGTTCGTGTGCACGTGACAGTTATAAAGACCGTCTCCGCCCACGACCACAATGGAGTCGCCAATTTCGCCCCATGCGTTTTTGAAATCTTTCGCGAATGCATCGTCGAGGTCGAGCAAGAACATCACCTCGTAGCGCAATTCACTCACATCGACTTCGCCACTTTTCACCTCATGGGTAATGGCATCTAAATCGGGGCCAGCATCTTCACTGGGCTCTGGAAGTGCTTCACCGTCAATGATGTGCATCGCGGAGTCGAGGAGCAACAAGAAACCTGCGCCTCCGGCATCGACAACGCCCGCTTGTTTTAACACAGGCAGTTGCTCGGGAGTATTTGCAAGCGCAGCACGACCAGCGACACGCGCACTATGCAAGACCGCACGTAACGACCCACCACCGTCTGCAGCGATGACTGCGGCATCGGCAGACTCACGCACAACAGTGAGGATGGTTCCTTCAATAGGTTTCAACACCGCGTCGTACGCAGCAACTGAAGCAGCCTTCAAGGCTTCGGCAAGTTTTGCACCACTTACTTCTGTGACGGTAGAGAAAGTGCCGGCGATGCCGCGCAAAATTTGCGACAAGATCACGCCACTATTTCCTCGCGCTCCCATGAGCGAGCCATGGCTCACGGCTTGGCAGGTGGAAGCAAAGGTGTCGGTGGCCCCATCGAGTTCAGCCACCACGGCATCGAGCGTGCGCGACATGTTGGTTCCGGTGTCGCCATCGGGAACGGGGTACACATTGAGACGGTTAATGCCGGCGGCATGGGCCTTCATCGTGTCGCGGAAGGTGACGACGGTCTGGCGGAAGTGGTCGGCGGACAGCCGATCGAGTGTGGGCACGTCGCTAAGAGTAACGATTTTGTACTCGGTGTGCCTATTTAGCGCAGTTTCCTAGTTGGGGTCTAGGAAATCTTGCTGTTAGAGTCATGCCCTATGTCGTCAAGGTGTGAAGTTTGCGGAAAAGGTCCATCGTGGGGCATGTCAGTGTCGCACTCCCACGTGCGTACCAAGCGTCGTTGGAATCCAAATATCCAGCGCATCCGTGCCGTTATCTCAGGCACCACCCGTCGCATCAACGTTTGCACCGGCTGCATCAAGTCGGGCAAGGTCGTTAAGGCCGGTCAATAGACCAATGCAAGGGATCGTCAAAGCGTACGACCCAGGCTCCGGCGACGGGGTCATCATGTGCGATACCGACCTCGCCGACTACAACCTCGCGCCCAATGCGCTTGAGGGCTCTCTCTTTCGGATGTTGCGTCAAGGACAACGAGTGGTATTCACCCTCGACGAGAACGGACGTGCCACACGTCTCAGCCTTGGCTCAGAATCTGACATGGCAACTCCTGGGTCGTAACATTTCTCTTTGACGTCATTAGTACGTAAGAATATGTCATCCCCCAATTCACTCGATGCCGGCGCGCCGACATTGGCTTCACACAGGAGTGCCCACTATGAGCGCCACCACAAATAACGCAAAGTTGAAATCATGGGTAGATGAATGGGCTGCAATTTTGCAACCCAAAGACATCTACTGGTGCGATGGAACCGCAGATGAGTACAACCAACTTTGTCAGACACTCGTCGATGCAGGTACCTTCACCAAACTCGATGAAGCAAAGCGTCCGAACAGTTACTACGCACACTCCGACCCGGGCGACGTTGCACGCGTAGAAGATCGCACCTTTATTTGTTCAGCTAATGAATCTGATGCTGGCCCCAACAACAACTGGCGTCAGCCAGAAGTGATGCGCGGCGAAATGAAGTCGCTGTACACCGGTGCTATGAAGGGTCGCACCATGTACGTGGTTCCCTTCTCAATGGGTCCACTTGGCTCGCCCATTGCGCACATTGGTGTTCAACTCACCGACTCTGCCTATGTAGCAGTGAGCATGCGCATTATGACCCGCATGGGTCAAGGTGCTCTCGACGTATTGGGCAACAGCCAGTGGGTTCCTTGCGTGCACTCAGTAGGTGCGCCACTTGCTCCTGGTCAGGCCGATTCTTCGTGGCCATGCAACCCCGACAACAAGTACATCGTTCACTTCCCCGAGACTCGTGAAATTTGGAGCTTCGGTTCTGGCTACGGCGGCAATGCGCTGCTCGGCAAGAAGTGCTTTGCACTGCGCATTGCTTCAGTAATGGCTCGCGACGATGGTTGGCTCGCAGAGCACATGCTCATTTTGAAACTCACCAACCCACAGGGCGTTGCAAAATACATTGCAGCGGCATTCCCTTCGGCTTGCGGCAAAACCAACCTCGCCATGCTTGTTCCCACCATTCCAGGCTGGAAAGCTGAAACCATTGGTGACGACATCTGCTGGATGAAGTTTGGTGAAGATGGTCGCTTGTACGCCATCAACCCAGAAGCTGGCTTCTTTGGTGTTGCGCCAGGAACTGGCTACGACACCAACGCCAATGCAATGGAAACATTGTGGGGCAACTCACTCTTCACCAACACTGCACTCACTCCAGACGGCGACGTGTGGTGGGAAGGCATGAGCGACGACGCTCCAGCACGTGCTACCGACTGGAAGGGCAATGCATGGACCCCAGAAACAGAAACTCCTGCAGCCCACCCCAACGCACGCTTCACCGCGCCAGCTGAACAGTGCCCATCAATTGCCTCCGAATGGCAAGATCCGAAGGGCGTGCCCATCTCGGCAATTCTCTTTGGTGGCCGTCGTCGCACCACAGTTCCGCTCGTTACTCAGGCATTCAACTGGGAGCACGGCGTGTTCCTCGGCTCCATCATGGCCTCAGAGACCACTGCTGCGCAGGCAGGAGCCGTGGGTAACTTGCGCTTCGACCCAATGGCAATGCTCCCCTTTTGTGGCTACAACATGGCCGACTACTTTGGCCACTGGTTGAAGGTGGGAAGCGCCGCAAAGCCAGAGAACCTGCCACAAATTTTCTTTGTGAACTGGTTCCGCCGCGATACCGATGGCCGCTTCTTGTGGCCGGGATACGGCGAAAACAGCCGTGTTCTGAAATGGGTCTTTGAGCGCCTCGATGGAACTGCAGGAGCCGTGGAAACCCCTATTGGCAACTTGCCAGTGGTGAGCGACCTTGACACTTCAGGCTTGAAAGTAGATTCTGCCGACATGAACACATTGTTGTCGGTCGATACTGCGGGCTGGCTCGAAGCTGTTCCACAAATTCGTGAGCACTACGCCACCTTTGGTGCGAAGTTGCCCAAGCAATTATCGGCTGCTCTCGACTCACTCGAAAAGGCACTCGCTTAACACTAAAGAGTTCAAGGTTTTAAGGGTTCTCGGCGCCGTATGTCCCGATTTACGGGACATACGGCGCCGAGAACCCTCTTTTTTTAGCCAACAAGCATGGCGCGGATGCCGAGTCCCATGAGGAACAAGCTTCCACCGCCGTAGAGCAAATACAACTTGCCTTTGAGTTGATTGCGATATGAGTAGATGATGGCAATAGCCATAATGGCAACAAAACCGTAGAACGCATGGAATTGCGGAAATTCAAGTTTGTAATGGTTGACCAACGCAACGCCCATGGCCACCTGAATGAAAACCGCAACTTCGACGAATGCGATGTACCACCACAAAGCACGAGTGCGTAAGTTTTCAATGCGATGTGCACCTAAAGACCAAACGCCCGCAAGACCGTTACCGATAATGACAACCCACGTCCAGTTGGCGTGAAGATCTTTCAGGAGCAATCCGAGCACCCTTGGAATCTATCTGATTTCCTCAGCGAATGAGGGTGTCGGCTTCGCGGCCCATCTCTTCAATGGTGAATTTTCCATCGTGAACAACCACTGTTGTTACTGAGCAGTTGTCGAGGCTCTTCACTACGAGCCGATCGTCAGACAATGCCTCGCCAATGACCACATTGATTGCAATGAAGTGACTAAAGATCACTGCATCGTGTGACATTGCAGAAAGAGAGCCGAGCAGGTTGCGGCGATATTGCGTATAAACATCGCCATCGCTCATTCCCAGCTGTGTCCACGTGCCAGCCATTGCACCACGCAACCACTCGACACGCTCTTCAAGAGCAACACCCACCGGCGAAGGAATTTCTGCAACTCGTGGCTCGATAACTGGCGTGGTCTTCCATAATGCACTCAACGGCCCCGAAGTTTCTTGGCACCTGCGCAATGGGCTCGAATACAGCGGCAATGGGCCAAGACCCACTAAGAGTTGCGCAACTTCTACTGCCTGCTGCTGACCCAGTTCATCGAGAACAGGGTCACGGTCGACATTCCATCCCGCGGCTGCTCGGCCATGACGCACAAGATGCAAGCGCACACTCATGAAAAAATCCATTCCTGTTTTGGTTCAACGGGTGCACCACGCTTTAAGAACCACTCGGTGCCAAACGCAAGAGCAAAAACTTCTGGCGGCATTTTCGATACAAAACTGCTGTCGGTGATTTGGCTTGCATGCTTAAAGAGCGACTCACGCTTTTGTTCGAGGTAACCACTGACGTCAATACGATGTGTTAATTCATTTTCCGGCATGCCCATGGGGTTGCCATCATCGGCAGGGCCATCGACATCGAAATCGTCACCTTCGGCTATTTCACCAGAGCCTCGTGCCATTTCTTGCATCCGACGAAACGAGTCGCGATTCATTGTTGCTTCGTATACTTCGCTCACGCCTGCAATTTCTGCTGCGCGATACCCCACTTTGTGTACTGAAATATGATCGGGGTGGCCGTAGTTGCCATGCCAGTCGTAAGTGGTGAGCACTGTTGCTCCGTACTTTTTCAAAATGGCGGCAAGTTTTTCGGCCGCTTCTTCCACTGGCGCATTCATGAATGCTCGCTGGTGGCTATTTTGAGGCCACCCGGTCATTCCACTGTCGTGGTATCCCAGCCATTCCAAATGCTGAATGCCAAGTACCGCGCACGACTCTTGCGTTTCACGGCGTCGCACTGCTGCAAGTGCTTCAGCGTCGGCAACGCCTGCAGGGCGCTCCCCATGTTCCCCGCCTGTAGCAACAACGAGAACAACTGTGTGCCCTTCACTTACTGCTCGGGCAAGTGTTCCACCAGAAGAAATACTTTCGTCGTCGGGGTGAGCGTGAAATGCAACAAGGACGCCCACGCCTCAGGCTTCCTTCACTGCACCGCTAGCAACGAGTGCGTCGATATCTGCAGCAGCGAAGCCACAGATTTCAAGCACTTCGCGCGTGTGCTGTCCAGCGTGCGCTGGCGTCAACGTGAGTTCACTTTGTGTACGAGAAAACCGCGGAGCAGGAGAAGGCTGCATGACGCCACCATGCTCAACAAATGTTTTGCGTTCAACGTTGTGCGGGTGCTGAGCGGCTTGGCTCATGGTGAGCACAGGAGCAAAACACACGTCGGTTGCTTCCATAATGTCGCACCACTCACGCTGTGTTTTCGCCACAAACACTTCCGCAAGGCGAGCCTTCAAATGAGGCCACTGTGACTTATCCATTTGCTTTGCAAACTCAGCATCACCCTCTAGACCAGTGAGACGCATGAGTTCTGCGTAGAACTGTGGCTCAATGGAACCAAGTGAAATGTATTCACCGTCTTTGCACTTGTACACGTCGTAAAAGTGTGCGCCAGTGTCGAGCAGGTTTGTTCCTGGCTCATTTTCATTGAACATTCCAACATTTTTCATTGCCCAGAACATGGTCATAAGCACCGCAGTGCCATCGACCATTGCGGTGTCCACTACTTGACCTTTGCCACTTTTTTGAGCTTCCAACAATGCAGCGACGACGCCGAGTGCGAGAAACATGCCACCGCCGCCAAAGTCGCCCACCATGTTGAGTGGAGGCGTAGGAGTTTCACCAGCACGCCCGAAGTGCTTCAAAGCACCAGCAAGTGAGATGTAGTTGATGTCGTGACCAGCAGCTGGGCCATACATACCGTTTTGACCCCAACCCGTCATACGGCCAAAGACCACTTTCGGATTGCGTGCCAAACATACATCGGGCCCGATTCCTAAACGCTCCATTACTCCTGGACGAAAACCTTCGATAATTGCGTCGGCCCCTTCAACAAGTGTCAACAATGTTTCCACTCCTGCAGGGTTCTTCAAGTCGATGGCAATGTTGCGACGACCGCGCAACAAAATATCGAAGTGAGGAGTTTCTGGCGCTGGTCCGCGTACCGACTGTGCACGCTCAACACGAATCACCTCGGCGCCAAGATCTGACAACAACATTGCAGCGAAAGGACCTGGCCCAATTCCTGCAATTTCAATGACCCGATAACCGCTCAGTGGACCAGCCATAATTCCATTCCTTCTTCTATGAGTTGTTGATGTAAGTGGTGTTAGACGCGAGCAGTTAACTCGAGAAATTCAGAGACATATCGTGGCCACAATGCCTCGGGAAGATCGTGACCCATGTCTTCGAGCATGACGAGCTTTGCACCAGGAATAATTGCCGCTGTGCGTTCTCCGCCATCGGGCGCGATGAGCGTGTCGTCGAGGCCGTGCAACACGAGTGTTGGCATGGTGAGTTTCGCTAAGCCTTCGGTGCGGCGCCCGCTGGCATAAATTGCCGCAAGTTGACGCGGCCCACCTTCGGGGTAAAAGCTGCGATCGAAATCGACTGCGGCTTGTGCACGCGTACGTTGAGCATCGCGATATTTCTTGGAATGCCATACCAACCATGATGCTGAGGAATCTAGGTATTCTTCTCGCGAAGTAGGCGGAGGTGTGAAAAATGATTCCATTGCCTCTGGCGTGGGTTGACCCACTTCTGGCTCTCCGGGTTGCGACATGACCGAGGTGAGCGACAACACGCGATGCGTATGTTCAATAGCAACCGTCTGAGCAATCATTCCACCCATCGATGCTCCCATGACATGAGCTTGCTCAATGCCAAGCCCGTCGAGCACTCCCATGGCATCGGCTGCCATGTGCGAGAGCGTGTAAGGAACTTCAGGAATGGGTTCTTCCATGAGCGCAGCTGTGATGACCGCAGTGGTGTCGACTACAACCCCATCGAGTTTGGTCGACAGCCCACAATCGCGGTTGTCGAAGCGGATGACATGAAAATTCTGTGCTGCAAAAAGTTTGCACAAATTTTCATGCCACGAGGTGAGCTGTGCCGAGAAACCCGAGATGAGAAGCAGAGCAGGGTCGGTTGGGCTACCAAAGGTCTCGTATTCAATGTTGATACCTGTTGGAAGTGAAAGTTGTGGCACTTGCCCACTCTACTAGCGGCGGTTTTCCGCGCGTAATGCGGGCGTCTCCCAACGAGCCTCATCGGGCGCAACCGTTGTTCCCGGCGCCACCAGGGCATCAATCCGGTCGAGAACTGCTGAGCTCAGCACCACCTCATCGGCACCCAGAACCGTGGTGAGATGCTCCATAATGCGTGGGCCAATAATGGCGCTGGTGACCCCGGGGTGATGCAGCACCCAGGCCAATGACAATTGAGCCAACGTGACGCCTACTTCGTCGGCAATGAGCACGAGTTCTTCAACAAGGTTCATCTTCCTCAGGTTTGCAGGGTCGCTCACATCGAAACGTGCAGGAGCACGCTGAGCGCGACCTTCATTGCGTTGAGCCGCATTTGCGCGATACACGCCAGACAACCACCCGCCATTGAGTGGGCTCCACACCAGTGTTCCCATATTCAACTTTTGACACGTCGGCAAAAGATCACGCTCAATCCACCGCACGAAAATGCTGTACGGGGGTTGCTCGGTGCTGAAAGGAATGTATCGATGGTCGCTAGCAACCCAAGCGGCCTCCATGAGGTGTTCTGCAGGAAACGTGGAAGTACCAAAGGCGCGAATCTTTCCCTGATGCACGAGATCATTGAGTGCCGAGAGTGACTCTTCAATGGGCACATTTGGGTCGGGGCGATGCAGTTGATACAAGTCGATGTAGTCGGTATTGAGTCGGCGCAAACTGTCGTCGCATGACTTCACAATGTGGCGCCGGCTATTGCCCCAGGTATTAGGTTCGCGATCTACAGCAAATGGGCCGCCTTCAATGGGAAAGTGACACTTGGTTGCCAAAATAACTTTGTCACGACGCCCACCGGCAAGTGCTTTTCCCGTAATGACTTCGCTTTCACCTGCGGAATACACATCGGCAGTATCGACAAAGTTGATGCCTTCATCTAGAGCACGATGCACAATGCGCACGCATTCGTCGTGGTCGCTATTTCCCCACGACCCAAACATCATGTTGCCCAAGCACAAAGGCGAAACGAGCATTCCGGTACGACCAAGCGGAGAGTATTTCATCTCTTCAAACTACAAGGTGTGGTGCTTCTACAAACGAGCGAGGTCTTTGCCTAATCGAGCGAGCGCGTCATTTGTGCGAGCTCCCCACCAGAAAAGGTCTTTGCCGTCAATAATGCGTACATCGGAAATACCTGTACGTTCTTGCACTTCGGCAATATGGCGCTCGGCAAACACGTAAGGCTCAGTTGGCAATAAAACCATCTGCGCGGCAAGACCGGCTAGATCATCATCGCTGAGTGTGGGATACGCGTCGGGAGAATCGGGTTGAAAAACATGAATGCCAAGGCACTTCAACAAGGTGGCACCATAGGTTTTTTCGCTGATGGTCATCCATGGCCGACGCCAAATAGGAACAAAAGCAATACTGCGCTGTTCCTGCTCTACTCGTTCGCTGAGTTCAAGTGTTGGCCCACCAACGAGGTCTGACAATCGCTGCATTTCACGTGGCACATCGTGCACCGACACCACATGCAGGTCACACACTGTTATGCCCTGCGCAATGAGAGCCTCGGCATCTTCTTTTCGATTCTCTTCACGATCAACAACCACAAGGTCGGGCTGCAACGCAAAGATGGAGGCAATGTCGGGGTCTTTGGTTCCCCCTACATGACGCAGAGAGGGTTGTTCACAAAACCGAGTGCAGGCAGTGGGTTCAATATTCCATGCCAGCAATGTTTCCGTCACAGACGGAACAAGGCTCACTATTTTCATGAACCAATAATCTTGCTTTTTTCTTTATCGAATTCTTCACGGGTAATTGCACCGCGGTGCAGCAAACCTTCAAGTTTTTCTAATTGAGTTGCTACGTCATTCGCGTGCGTTCCGGTTCGACCATCCATGCGGAACTGCACTTGTTCCAGCATCATTTTTTTCACAATTTGAGGCCGTTGAATATCGGAGAATCGCTGCTGCCCATCTTGGCCGCCAGATTCAATGAGCAAGTCTCCTGCGCCAAGTATGCGCTCAATGATGCTCTGGTTGAAGTTCACATTGTTCACACGCTCAAGAGGAATTTCAATACCCTGTTTCGAAAAGAAACCACTCTGATAAATGACGCGGTAGTTAGTGACAGCAAAATGCGTATTGCGCCACAAGAGGTATTTCCAAATGACCCAGAGGACCGTGATGGCAAATACACCTGCCGACACTTTGGGAAGAAAGTTCCAAAACCCGCCATCAATTTTTGTCGCGATAAATATTTCGGCGATGGTGACGGGAATAAGCACCCCTACAGACCCAGCGAAATACCACCAATGGGGGTGGATGTCGAGAACAATTTCTTCGTTCTGGTTCAGCGCGTCTTGTGGCAATGGCATCTCCCCACAATAGTGAAGTTTTTGCCGGCAAAGCCTCTCTTGTCGCCCTCTGTGCCACCCAACCTCTATCGTGAAGGCAATGCCCCCTTCGTCGCTCCTCTATGCCTTAGACGCTGAACAGCACCAGGCGGTCACCGCCCCTGCCGATGCTGTCATCGTGCTTGCAGGCGCGGGGTCGGGCAAAACAACTGTTCTCACCCAGCGCATCGACTACCGCATCGACAACGCCACCGCCGATGCCGAGCACACACTCGCCATCACCTTCACTCGTGAAGCCGCTGCCCAACTCCGACGCCGCACTCCTCGTGGCATACATACCGGTACTTTTCACGCCATTGCCTTTGCTCTCTTGCGCCAGCGCTACACCGACCAAGGTCGCCCGCTGCCCACAGTGCTCACCAACCGCTACGGCATTGTCAATGAATCCATCAAGTTCATTCGCTCGCGCGTCAGCATCAATGAGGCACTCGGTGAACTGGAATGGCTACAAGCCAGAGCATTAACGCCGCAGGCATACACCGCAGCTGCAACTGCCGCTAAACGCACCACTACCGCTAAGCCAGAAGATCTTGAAAAGGTCTTTTCTGAATACGAAAAAACAAAAATCAAACGTGGTGTAGTTGACTTGGGCGACCTTCTCTCGCGTACCACACACGACATTGCCAACGATTTCGATTACGCCGAAGCAACAAGGTGGCGATACAGGCATCTCCTTGTCGACGAAGCACAAGACATGAACCCGCAACAATTTGCATTCTTTTCAGCATTACGCGGCAAAAACCGCGATGTCTTTGTTGTCGGCGACCCATTGCAATCTATTTATGGCTGGAACGGTGCCGAGCCTTCACTTTTCGACACTCTGCCCGAAAAACTCGGTGGCGCCCACATCGTGCACTTGGTGAACAACTATCGCTGCTCGCCTGTCATTGTTGCCGCTGGCTTGCATGTTCTCACCAACAACGGCATTCCTGCAACGGCACGTTCCACCAAACTCGATGGCGATGCCATCACCGTTCAGGGCTACGCCAACGAGCACGACGAAGCAAATGGCATTGCACTGCTAGCCACCCAAGCCCACCGTTCTCTAGCCAGATGGAGCGATATCGCTGTACTTGTGCGCACCAACACTCAACGCGAAATTGTTGCTGGTGCATTGAAGAAACACCACATCCCAGTTCTCACACGTGGCCAATCAGCGGTCATTGCTCCCTTGCTCCAAGAAGTAGCTGCACTCACTCATCGCTATGCACTTGCCGACTGGGCGTTAGAACTCCGCATGGCATCAGAACCCGACTCACCAGAGTTCCTGTTGTCAGAACAGGTCAATGAGTTTCTTCAAGATCACCCCACAGGTGCAGCACATGGTTCCATGTTCATGTCGTGGCTCTCTACTGTTGGTCAACGCACCAACCTCAGCGAAGACGGCATCGAGTTGCTTACTTTCCACGCTGCCAAAGGTCGCGAGTGGAATACCGTATTCATTGCCGGGGCAGAACAAGGTTTACTCCCTCACTCTTCTTCACGTACAGCAGCACAAAAAGCCGAAGAAGTGCGCTTGGCCTACGTTGCCATTACTCGTGCCGCTGAAAAACTCTTTGTTACTCATGCTGCTGAGCGCAATAGCCGCAAAGCGAACCCCAGCAAATACTTTGTCAATCTTCCTTTGGGTGAAACCACCACAGCGCGCATGCCAGAAGAAATCATGCAGTATGCAAAAGCCGTCAGCGCCGCCACCCCCAAAGGTGCACTGCGCGCATGGCGCAAAGAACGTGCCCGTCTGCTCAACACCACCGAGGTGGGCATTTGCAACGATGCAACACTGGCCCGGCTCGAAAAAGAGTTGCCTACTTCCCCCGAAGAACTTGCCTCTATTTTTGGAGCACTCACCGCCGAGTCACTCGCACCCAGCCTCTTGCCGCTACTCGCTCAGTTCACCGCGCCGAATACGAAGTAGACGCTCAAACACCTCGGGTCGCATTGAAATAAAAAGCCCTTCGGCTTCAGCACACTTTGTTTCACCATTCATCAAGGTGGCAACAGTGAAAATCTTGCGGCCTTCTATGCGGTCAATTCGACCTTCGAAAACAAGGTCGGTATTCAACGGAGTCGGCGAGGAATAGCGCACCGTTAATTGCCCTGTCATTCCAGGGTTCCCCGTCAATGACTGAGTAATGCCCAGCACCTCATCAAACGCTGCAGCGATGAATCCGCCGTGTACACACCCAGGAGGACCCTCAAAGACATCGGCAAAACTCACTTTGCCCACCACGCGTGCCGTCGAATGCCCTCCCACAACTGGCTGCTGAATTTCAATCACAATGGGTGGCGCGATGGGGTTCATTGAGCCAATGAGCGGGCTGCGATCGAGAAAAGAACTACCCACTCCGTATGACCCGTCGGCACGTGGTGCTAACGAGGTACCGCTCTTGCCGGCAAAGGGGTACTCACGCATGAGTTGTTCAACTTCTTGCACTTTTGCGGTGATTTCATTCACCACCTCAATACTCGCCGACAATTTCATGATTGCATCAGACATATTGCGAGCAGCTGCGGCGAGCTGGTCGCGTGCATTTTCTTCTGCAGACTTCCCCAGCGCGCGCTCGTGAAAACCTTGGAACATTTTCTCTACAGCGTCAGAGCTGAAAGTGCTTGTTTCAAACGACTCTTCGCTCACGCATCGACCATCATCAAAACAGGAGCATGGTCACTTGGCTGCTCGCCCTTGCGTGAGTTTCTATCAACACCCACCCACGATGTTTTGTCGGCAACAGCCTGTGTTGCCAGCATGAGGTCGATACGCATGCCACGGCCCTGGTGAAAGTCACCACCGCGGTAGTCCCACCATGAATACAACTTGCTCTCTTGGTAGTGGTCGCGAAAAACGTCACGCAAACCCCACCCGCAAAGATCGGCAAGCACTTTACGCTCGGCATCGCTCACGTGTGTTTGCCCCACAAGTTTTGCAGGGTCGGGAACATCGCGATCTTCTGGTGCGATGTTGTAGTCGCCTGCAATGACCAATTTTCCTTGAGGTGTGGTGAGCGCCTCTGCGTGTGCACGGAGTTGTTTCATCCAGCGCAGTTTGTATTGGTAATGCTCGTGGTCGAGGGCACGACCATTGGGAACGTACACAGATGTCACCAAGATGCCGCCACAGTCGGCTGTAATGATGCGCGCTTCATGGTCGGGTTCGCCCACTGCGAAGTTCGCCACCACATTTTTCATCGGGACTTTAGAGAGAAGCGCCACACCGTTCCACTGGCCTTGGCCAAAGTGTGCTGTGGAGTAACCCATCTCTTCAAAGGTGAGCGCGGGAAATGCAGCATCGTTCATTTTTGTCTCTTGCATGCACACCACGTCGGGCTGCACTTCTTCAAGCCAAGTAGTGACCCGCGGCAACCGCGCTTTGAGTGAATTCACGTTCCATGTAGCAATAAGCATGAATACTGTTTACTTCTTTGCAGCCTTCGATACGGCTTTTGCCGGAGCAGAGGCTTTTTTCGCCCCAGACTTCTTCGCTGGTGTTGCCGCTTTTTTCACTACTGCTGCTGCCTTTTTCACCACAGCTGCGGCTTTTTTCGGCACGGCAGCCTTCTTTGCAACGGGCGCCACTTTTTTCTCTACAGCGGCAGCCTTCTTCGCCGACACTGGTTCTTTCTTTTCCACTTTTGCCGACGCTTTGACTTTGGTCTCTTTCACCGCAATTTTCACTGCTTCAGGAACACCCAGTTCTACGCTGCGTCGCGCCGGCGTGTAGCCAGCCACAACGAGTGCCAATGTGTCGCCAATTTGAATTGCTTCGCGAGCGCTTCGCGGTGCGGGGTTACCCAATAGACGCAAAGGAACATAGCCCTTAATATCGCCGACTTTTACATAGGCCCCGTGGGCGCTGTAACTATCGACAACGCCTTTCACTTTGCTGCCCACTGGCTGCTTTTCAACAAAGGCGAGGTACGGCAAAACTTCATTCACTGAACCAGAGTCACGTTTTTCGGCAACCACCTTTTCAGGCGTGCGCGGCGCCATTCGCGCACCAGGTGGTGGCGTCTTTGGTGTAGGCATCGGAGCACTTGCTTCACGACTTGCCTTTTTCGCAACACGCGCTTCGTCGCTCGTACGTTTTTGTGCCTGAACTCCACGTGTTGCTTTTTTACTGGTGGGCCCACGCACTGGTGAGCGGTTGACAAATACCCAGCCCACGTGCGGAACAGGTTTGCCGCCCATGAGTCGACCTTCATCGAAGAGCCACGCGTATTCACCATGAAACTCTTGTTAACTATCGTTCGAAATGATGGAAGCTTTCACCTTGTCGGCAATTGCCAACACAAATGCATCGCCGCGACCAATGGCTCCGGCAGGAGGGGTGACCAGTTCGTTGTTGTTCACGGCATCATCAAACTCAGCAACTTCTCGCTTATCGATGCGGTGACCGAAACTTGCGTCGACAACCACCGTAATTTTTGAGGTGGGGTGCTCGTCCATGAAGGCCAAGACCGCTTCGTTGAGCTGTTTGAGGCTCGGTGCGCTGCGGCCCTCGGTGGCAATATTGGACCCGTCGACCACCACGTGATGAGGGCTGCGTGGATGAGGCATAAGTTGTAGTCAAGCACCCCATAGCTCTCTCTTCGTGGATCATTGCTCGTAGTATTGGTCACCGTGACTACTTCCTCATTTCGCGCCGTTTTCTGGGACTTCGGAGGGGTCATTTTGTCGAGTCCTTTCGATGCTTTTTTGCAATATGAGGCCCAAAAGGGGCTCCCCGAGGGGTTTTTACGCTCTGTGAACGCCACCAACCCCGATGCCAATGCCTGGGCTCTGCTCGAGCGCAATGAGGTCTCGCCTCGCGACTTCGATGCTCTTTTCCTTGCCGAAAGCACTGCCCTTGGCCACCCAGTGCCTGGAGCCGACGTTTTGAAACTCCTTGCCGGCGAGATTCGCCCCGCAATGGTGGAGGCCCTCGACACCGTCAAGGCAGCTGGTTACGCCATGGCTTGTCTCACCAACAATGTGGTGGGTGGCGATGGCGCAACGCCCGAGCGTCGCGCAGCAGTAGCGGCTGTGATGGCGCGTTTCGATGCTGTTATTGAAAGTAGCAAAGTGGGTTGCCGCAAACCTGAAACACGGTTCTATGAAATTGCGTGTGAAACCCTGCAGGTGTCGCCGCATGAATGCGTGTTTCTTGACGACCTCGGTGTGAACTTGAAACCTGCAGCAGCGATGGGCATGCACACCATCAAGGTCATCAACCCCGACGATGCGCTTGCAGCTCTGAGCGCAGCTCTACTACTGGAGCTTTAAAGCAGCTTTATTTCCAGGCGTCGAGTGCGCCGTCCATGAGGTCAGCAAGTTCTTGTTGGTGAATAGCCATGGAACCAGTTGCAGGACTACCCGACTCAACACGAGCCACATGACGCAGGTCGTAACCACGCTCTTTGAGGCGCCAAATGCGGTGCTCAACGAAGTGCCACGGCCCCATGTTCTCTGGCTCTTCTTGTAGCCATACCAACTCTTCGGCATTCGGATACTTTTCGATTTCCGCAACGAGTTGGTCGAGTGGGAACGGGTACAACTGTTCAATACGAACAACGGCAACAGGCGCATTGCGCTTGGTGCGTTCCGACATTGCGTCCCACGCAACCTTGCCACTACAAATGACAACACGTTTCACCGTTTCGGCAGCAGGAGCAGCGACATCGCCCAGCACTTCTTCAAATGAGCCATGAGTGAAGTCTTCAATTTTTGAACGACTTTCCTTCATGCGCAATGGTTGCTTCGGTGTGAAGACAACAAGTGGCTTGCGCATGTCACGACGCACTTGACGACGCAACAAGTGGAAATACTGCGCAGCGGTGGTGGCATTGCACACCTGGATGTTGTCTTCAGCACACAACTGCAAGAAGCGCTCAATACGAGCCGATGAGTGCTCTGGGCCTTGCCCCTCGTAGCCATGTGGCAACAACATCACGAGACCGTTTTGTTGACCCCATTTATCTTCAGCAGCAACGATGTATTGGTCGATCACGATTTGAGCACCGTTGACGAAGTCGCCAAACTGTGCTTCCCAAGCAACAAGTGCGTCGTGGTTGGCATGTGCGTACCCATACTCAAATCCGAGTGCGCCGTATTCCGACAACAACGAGTCGTACACCCAGAAATTGGCTTTGTCGGTCGGAAGTTCAGCAAGAGGAACCCAGTTCCGCTCATTTTCGTAGTCAATGAGAGCGGCGTGACGCTGACTGAATGTTCCACGACGCGTGTCTTCGCCAGTGAGGCGCACACTTGTACCTTCAAGCAATAGCGAGCCGATGGCGAACGCTTCACCAACTGCCCACTCCACTTCACCTTCTTCGCGGAAGGTCTTTTCGCGCAACTCAAACTGCTTTGCGAGTTTGGGGTGAGGCGTAAACCCTTCGGGGTACTGCGTGAGCTTGGCAAAAATGGTTTCGATGACTGATCGATCGACGCCGGTGTTGACGTGAGGAACCACACCTGCAGGCAACGGTGGCTTCGGTGCCTTAATAGGCGCAGGAGCATGTGCACGCGTTTCATCGAGCGCCGACTGCAACTTGCTTTGGTAGTCGAGCAGGTGCTGCTCTGCTTGGTCAACCGTAATGTCGCCACGCTTCACGAGTGTTTCTACATACATCTTGCGTGAACTGCGATGCTCGGCAATGGCCTTGTACATGAGTGGCTGTGTGTAGCTTGGGTCGTCACCTTCGTTGTGGCCCAAACGGCGATAACCAATGAGGTCGATGACCACATCTTTGTGGAACTTTTGGCGATAGTCGTACGCAATTTTTGCAACGCGCACGCAAGCTTCTGGGTCGTCTCCATTGACATGGAAAATAGGTGCCTGCACCGTTTTGGCAACATCGCTTGAGTACACCGACGAACGTGAGAACTGCGGAGCTGTAGTGAAACCGATTTGGTTGTTGATGATGAGGTGAATGGTTCCGCCGACGCGATAGCCACTGAGGTCGCTCATTGCCAAACATTCAGCAACTAAACCTTGGCCAGCAAATGCTGCATCGCCGTGAATGAGTAGTGGCAAAACGCTAAACGCAAGTGGCGGGTTAATGCCGTCTTGTGCAGCGCGCACCATACCCATCACGATGGGGTCAACTGTTTCCAAGTGGCTGGGGTTTGCAGCAAGTTCGATGTCGATGACATCGCCTTCAGCAGAGGTGAATTTACCGTGAGCACCCAGGTGGTACTTCACGTCGCCAGAGCCTTGAACCGAATCGGGCTTGATGTGGCCTTCGAATTCTTTGAAAATTTGGTCGTAGCTCTTCCCCACTACGTTGGCCAATACATTCAAACGACCACGGTGCGACATACCAATAACGGCGCCGTCGAGATGCTCTGCAGCAGCGGCCGACAAAATGGTGTCGATGACTGGGATTGCCGTTTCACAACCGTCGAGGCCAAAACGCTTTGTACCCACGTACTTTGTGGCGAGGAACTTTTCGAATGCTTCTGCAGCGTTGAGACGCTCCATAATGCGGTTTTTTTGCGACAACGACGGCTTGAAGGTGACCCCTTCCAAACGAGCCTGCAACCAACGCTGCTCTTCAGTGTTTTGGATATGCATGTACTCAATACCGATGGTGCTGCAATAGGTTTCGCGCAACACCGATAACAAGTCGCCGAGTTCTTGACGGTCGACGCCGCCAACACCACCGGTGAGGAACGAACGCTCGAGGTCCCAAATGGTGAGCCCGTATGTTGCGGGGTCGAGCTCGGCAGGAAGTACTGGCTCTTTCCAACGCAATGGGTCGAGGTCGGCCATGAGATGACCGCGCACTCGGTGCGCGCGAATGATGTTTGCCACCTGCATTTGCTTGTGCAACATTTGTTCTTCGGTGTCAGATGCATTGTTATCGGTACGCCACTGCTCTGCCTTATAAGGAACACCAAGGCTTTCAAAAATGTCGTCGTAGAACGCATGTTGCCCAATGAGCAACTCATGCACACGCTTTAAGAACATGCCGCTTTCGGCACCTTGGATAATGCGGTGGTCGTAAGTGCTGGTGATCGTCACTACTTTGGAAACGCCCAACTTCGACAATGCACGCTCATCGCTGCCTTGAAATTCAGCTGGGTAATCAATTGAACCCACGCCAACAATGACACCTTGCCCAGGCATGAGGCGCGGAACCGACTGAACGGTGCCGATGGTGCCAGGGTTGGTGAGAGTAATGGTGGCGCCCTGGAAGTCGGTGACGGCAAGTTTGTTGGTTTTTACTTTGCGCACGAGTTCTTCATAAGAGTTGAGGAAGTCGGCAAAGCTCAACCCACCGGTATTACGCAAAACAGGAACAACAAGCGTGCGTGAACCATCTGATTTCGCTACGTCAACGGCCAAGCCCATATTGACTTCAGGGTTACGAATGATTTGTGGTGCACCTGCGTCGTCGGTGGCATAACTGTTGTTCATTGCAGGCACAGCATCGGCAATTGCTCGCACAATGGCATATCCAATGATGTGCGTGAAACTCACTTTGCCCATTCCACCGCGGCTCATGTATGAGTTGATGGCGCGACGGTTGACTTCTAAAAGTCGAGCAGGAACATTGCGAAAACTTGTTGCAGTAGGAACAGTCAAACTGCGTTCCATGTTGGCAACAATTGCAGCGCCAGAACCACGAATGGGTTCTGGAGGTGTTGCTGAAGTTGTTGGGGTTACTGCAGGCTTGGCAGCAGGGGCGCTATCGCCAGACACGACTGGGGCACTCGCTACTGGTGCGGCGTTTTGTGTCACACCTGGCACCGCACCGGCATGGCCTGGCACGTAGTCGGTGAAAAATTCACGCCATGTGTCGGACACCGCTGTGGGGTCGATCCGGAATTGTTCGTACATCTCATCGACGAGCCAGGAGTTCGGACCAAAGACGTCTTGCGGGGAGGAGGGGTTGCTGTTCGGCATCATTTTCAATCGTACTCTTCGCCCCTCGCCTCGGCAGTCTTCAAATGACGAGTGGCACAGAAAGTCCCTTTTCACGCACCCCTATGGACATCGTCAAGATTCCACTTGTAGAGTTTTCCTATGACCCCTCGCCTTTCGTTGCGTACCGTTTTTGCCGCCCTCATCGCTGTTTCTGCCTTGTCGGCCTGTGGCGGTGGATCCTCTGCCCCAGCCGAAACCATTCCGGCCGATGCGGGGCTCGTGGTGAAGTCCATCCAGAGCATCCGCTTCGATGCAAGTGAGTACTCAGCGACAGCTGGCGATATCAAAGTTGCATTCTTCAACGAAGACACAGTTCGCCACACGTTGCTCGTCGTTCAAGATGGTGTCAAGGTTCCCGACTTCAAACTCGTCACTGCCGAAAAGGGTGCACTCGACGTAGGAAACATCAATTTGGCTGCCGGTAGCTACACCCTCATTTGCGATGTACCTGGCCACCAAAACATGAAAGCAAACTTGACCGTTAGCTAGCAGGCACTGCGCGCAACGCCACCGGAATTGCGCTCATCACAGGAATACCCGTAATGGGGTCGTATCCGCTTTGCAGGTCGATGAGAGCTCCCGTTGTTGAACCCACCACCGCTAGGTCATTTGGGGTATCGGGCAGACCACCCCATGCATGGGCAAGTGACACCATGCCACGACGCACATCGTCGGCCGATTTCACCACAGCTTTAATTGAGCCTTTTGGCGAAGCAACTTCAATCGTGTCGCCATCGGCAATACCCAATTCAGCAAGGTCTAATGAGTTGACGTGAGCAAAGTTCGTGCCCTCGCGCGCGCGCAATTTTTCTACTTCGCGGCCCGATGAGTTGAACACGCTCTTCAAACGCCGCGTGGTCATGCGGAAGGTATGCACCTCGGGGTCAAAACCATGAATGACCGCACCAGATGACGACTCGCGGAATACATCGAGCATCTCTTGCGCAATTCCTGCAGGAACCATTTCCAACCGCGCCTGGCTCGTTGGGTCTGCAGGCTGAACAGTGGTGATGTATTCAGGGAAAAGATGCCCGCCCACATGTTTGCGTAACTCCGCAAGTGGCAACTTTGCTTTTGCATAAATGAGATCAAGCACATCGTCACCGGTGATGTGCATTCCTGGCGTGATGTCTCCACCTGGCATCTTGATGGTGATACCGAGTCGTGCCGCAACCTCGGTGTAGACCTGCCACTCTTGGCGAATGTCGCCGCGCATTTCTAAAATAGCTGGCGTGTAGTGCTGATAAGGCTGATCGAACCAACGGTCGATAGTTGTAGGCACATCGGGTCGTTCCAAACTCAACGTGCTGGCAATGACGTAGTGGGCAAGTTGCGCAGATGGCGACACATGCACATCCATGAGTACATGCAAGTCGAGAGCGCGCAGTGCCTCCACAGTGGTGCGTTGGTCTGGCCACGACACCACGGGGTTTCCACCCAAAGTAAAGAGCGCACGAATTTGGCCTTCGCCTTCGAGCAAAATTTCTTCAGCAAGCGTCGACGTGGCTGCTTGCCCGCGCTGCATATAGATGTCACGCATGCGCGACTTCGAGCCCTTTGTGAGCATCTCTGGCTTCGGAGGAATCACTCCTGCGCGAATTTGCCCGGGAGGAGTCATGAGACCACCTGGGTTGTACATCGTTTCGCCTTCACGGTTGTAACGACCACACAAGGTGTTCAAAACCAACACCAAGTGCTCGGTGAGCGACGAGTGTGGCGCCATGTCGGGACCAGTTCCGGTGGTTACTGCCCCGCGTGGACCTTCTGCGAACTTTTTGGCCGCAGTAACAATGAGTTCTTTTTCGACACCCGCACGCTGACTGACATAGTCGAGAGTAAATGGATCGACGGCGATGCGCAGCTCGTCGAGGCCATTGACGTATCGACCACAAAAATCTTTGTCGTATGAATCGGTCGCAAGAATTTGGCGAATGATGCCTGCGAGCAACGTGGGGTCTTCACCCGCACGTACCGGCAAATACAAATCGGCGTAGTGCGCTACTTCGGTGAATCGAGGGTCGATCACAATGAGAAAGAGACCACGTTCTTTTGCTTGACGCAAGCGCACGAGCGGGTTGAACCCAGGGATACCGCCGGGGTATCCAAATGTGCTCACCAATGTGTTGCACCCAATCACCATGGCAACATCGGCAGTTTCAAAACCCTGCACACCTGCGGCCCATGCACCATGACGCAGTGGCGCAATTGCCTTGCCTGGTTGGTCGATAGATGATGAGGTGTAAAAACTTTCCGAACCAATTGCATTGTGGAATGCCGCAGCAATGGGAAGGCCCGTTGCGTTTTGATACGCAGCAGTTCCGCAGTAGGTAGCAATGGCACGTGGCCCGTACTTTTCAAGAATGCCTGCCAACTTGTCGGCAATTTCATCGAAAGCAACGTTGGTGTCGATGGGGTTCAGTACATCGCCGGTGCGCTTTAAGCTGGCGCGCAAACGACCGGGGTGCTCGTGTTGGCCACCTAAGTTACGACCCTTCACACACGTGTACCCCTCGTACATCGGGTCGTCTTGCACACCATGAACGGCAAGTACCGCATTACTCACGGTGTCGACATCAACATCAATTGCGCAGCCCGCGTGACAGAACCGGCAAAAACTACGACGTGTTTCAATGCTCATGTATCCCCCTTGACAATTTCACTGCTCAAAGAAACACTAGGCGATTTCGTGGGGCTCACTTTCGTCGAGACCCATGCCAAGAACAACATCTTCATAGTCAATGGTCCATAAACGCCCTGAGTTCACAGAGTCGGCTTCATAGCAACGCCAACCCAAGCGCCTTTGCACCTCCGGGCTGAACTTCCGCACAATCTCCCAAGGGTTCGCAATGGGCAGGGCCTCTTCGGGCGTCAGCCAGCCCACAACATGCGATACATGCATTCCCATGCGCCAGTTGTCTACCGAGGTATTTGCCCCGCCGCCGTGCAATGTACGACCGGCGTACAGAAGTCCGCTGCCCGGCGCCATCTCGGCGTGCTCCACAAGGTGGTCACACGACCTATCGGAGAAGTCTGACCACAGGTGGCTACCTGTCACCACATTGGTCGCGCCGTTTTCCTTGGTGAACTCGCCAAGGGCAAGCATCCAACTCACGGTCACTTCAGGTGATTCTGGAGTTTCAAAAAATGGCCAGTTGTTCACGTCGCGGTGCAGCACCTGTGCATTTTCTCCGGGGCCAATCACCATCATTTGCGCCGAGTTCAACCACCAGTCAACTGCATTGCCTAATAGCAGTTCATTACTGATTGCCGTCATGAGCGGATGCGTGAGCACTTCAATAAATGCCGGGCTGCGCTGTGCGAGTCGCCCAAAACGTTTTGTGTTCGTACCCCAAAATTTTTCCACGATCGGGTCGCCGCTGCGTGTGCCCGCATGCATGTTCTGAGTAACAGTGTCGAGGTCGGCGCGCAGTCGCTGCACCAGATCGTTCGACAAAAGGTTTGCCACGATGACAGCGCCATCGCGCTCCATCACACTCAGAATCTCACCCAATGATGCGGTGGACTCCAGCGTTACTACTGCACTCATGGCTCTCAACAATCACTGGGGAATGATCACCGTAACAGGTGGAATAAACAAAAAACCCCCGGCCGTAGCCGAGGGTTTTTTGACTAGAGCGAAAAGTGAATTAGCCGAGAAGAATCTCTGACAAGATCCACAACACGAGCCACAACACACCACCGGTGATGAGGGCGTTTTTGTGACTCTCATATGGCCAGAGCAACTTATTAGTTGCTGCAGTGCCGCCGAGAAGACCCAGTGCATTGATTTGCAAGATGGCCACAATGACCATTGCGATAATGAAGAAGGTCCAAGCGTTTCCACTGGTAGCTCCGGCAAATGCGCCACTGTAGAAGTGCGCTGCGCCCACCATGAAGAACAACATGGAGAACGAGAAAATGAAGTTCTGACGTGAAGCAAGAAGTGCCTTACGACCAGCACCAGGAGCACCGGCATTTGCTTCGCCACCTGCAAGCACATTGGCTGCGTTGGCAAGAACAACCTTTTGGTTCTTCCAAATGACCATCCATACGTTGGCGGCCATGAGAATACCGAGCACCATTCCGATGCTGATAGCTACGTTGTGGCCAATTCCCTGCCCTGACGTTGAGGACATGAAGTCTTGGAAATAGTTCTTCACCAAACCGGTGATGAGGATGCCGGTGACCAATGTGGCAATAGAAGCCCAACGGAACCACCACAAAGCGCGACGTGCCACTTTGTCGATAGCGATGTTGCGAGCCTTGCCCTCATCGCCAAAAGCAGCGAAAGCTGGCACCTGGACGAGGTTGAAGTAATAGAGCAAACCGATCCAGCAAATGCCAGCAACGATGTGCAAATAGCGGAAGCCGAAGTTTCCGAGGTAGTCGCGAGTCAGCAACTCCATGATGTACGCCCCTTTGAGTCATTCAGAAAAACTGAAATAGATAACACCTGAAACGTACCACCCTTCATTGCCGAAGGCGGGTAACGTAAGGGCGCCATGGCACATGAATTCATCTACACCTGTTACAAACTGGCCCGGTTTTACCCACCAGACCGCACCATTTTGGAAAATATCTCCCTGTCCTTCTATCCAGGCGCCAAAATTGGCGTCATTGGCTCCAACGGCAGCGGTAAATCCAGCCTGTTGCGCATCATGGCGGGTATCGACGACGAGTACACCGGCGAGGCCCGCCTCACCCCGGGCTTCAGCGTGGGCATGCTCGAACAAGAGCCGCGTCTCGACCCTTCCAAAGACGTCTTAGGAAACGTGATGGACGGCGTTGCCCCCATCCGCGACATGCTCACCCGCTACGACGAGGTCATGGCCATGTGGGCCGACCCCGATGCCGACTACGAAAAAGTAGGAGCGCTACAGGCCGACCTCGAAAACAAAATTGCCGCTGCCGACGCATGGAGCCTCGACCGCAATGTTGAAATTGCCATGGACGCATTGCGTTGCCCTCCCAACGATGCCGATGTCACCACATTGTCTGGTGGTGAAGCACGCCGCGTGGCGCTGTGTCGCCTCTTGCTCAGCCATCCCGACTTGTTGTTGCTCGATGAGCCCACCAACCACCTCGACGCCGAAAGCGTTTTGTGGTTGGAGCGCTTTCTTCAGGAATACTCGGGCACCGTGGTGGCCATTACCCACGACCGTTACTTCCTCGACAACGTGGCCAAATGGATTTTGGAACTCGATCGCGGCCGCGGCTTCCCCTTCGAAGGCAACTACTCGAGTTGGCTTGAGCAAAAGCAACAACGCCTCTTGCAAGAAGACAAGGCAAATGAAACGCGTGCCCGTTCACTTCAACGCGAACTTGAATGGGTCAAGATGTCGCCCAAGGCTCGCCAGGCAAAAGGTAAAGCCCGCTTGTCTGCATACGAGAAGTTGCACGCTGAAGCACAAGCTGCTGAAAGCGGACCCGACCGGATGGAAATTCCCATTCCGTCAGGGCCACGTCTTGGCGACACCGTGATTGAAGTGAAAAACCTCTCGAAAGGTTTTGGCGATCGTTTGCTCATCGACGACTTATCGTTCACCTTGCCACCCGCTGGCATCGTGGGCATCGTGGGACCAAACGGTGCGGGTAAAACCACACTGTTCCGTATGCTCGCCGGTTTAGAGTCACCCGATACTGGTTCGGTCACCATTGGCGACACCGTGCAGTTGAGTTACGTCGACCAAAACCGCGACAACCTCGATGCTGCCGCCACCGTGTACGAAGAAATTACTGGTGGCGTTGAGCACATGAAGGTAGGCGGTCGCGAAATTCATGGCCGTGCCTATGTGTCAAGTTTCAACTTCAAAGGAAGCGATCAGCAAAAACTTGTGGGCGACTTGTCTGGTGGAGAAAGAAACCGCGTGCATCTTGCCAAGTTGTTGAAGCGCGGCGGAAACTTGCTCCTTCTCGACGAACCCACCAACGACCTCGACGTCGATACATTGCGCGCGCTCGAAACTGCTCTTGAAGGTTTCCCTGGTTGTGCGGTGGTCATCAGCCACGACCGTTGGTTCCTCGACCGTATTGCCACTCACGTTCTCGCCTTCGAAGGCGATAGCCAAGTGCGTTGGTTTGAGGGCAACTTCAGCGAATACGAAGCGTGGCGCCGTAAGGAACTTGGCTCTTCTGCCGATACTCCACATCGCATTAAGTACAAGCCCATCGCTCGCTAAGGCATCATGACCAGTATCAAGATCTTCCGTTGGGCATGTGCGGTCACATTTGTTTGTGGCATTGCCGGCATCATTGTTTCCTCTATTGCAGGAAACAATGAAGGTTGGGTTGTCAGCATTGGTCTCACCACCACTGCCGCCGCCATTGTGCTCATCGTTGTTTCAACAGTCACCGCAAAAGAGCGCATTCATACTTTCAATGAAGTGGAAGCTGAATACCTCGAAACAAAAATTGATGAGCAAGTAAAAAAGGGTGCTTCAGAAGAAGAACTTCGCGACATTGTGCGGCGCGCTATTGCGCTAGGGCAACGTTCCGCATGACCACCGATGTTGAACTGACGCAAGAGCCCATACTCGATGACCATTTGCTTGCCGCTGCACTTGCACGTGCTGCTGGGCAACAACTTCAAGAATTGCGTACTGTTCTCTTTGCCCAAGGGTCAACGCAGTGGCACGTGAAAGACACTGGCGACGAAGTTGGCCATCGCTTTCTCATGGAAGCGCTCGCCCATCATCGACCCAACGATGCGGTGTTGTCTGAAGAGGGCGCAGACAACAACAAGCGCTTGAGCGCCAACCGAGTATGGATTATTGACCCACTCGATGGTACGAATGAATACAGCGAAGAAGGCCGAGGCGACTGGGCAATTCATGTTGCTTTATGGGAAGACGGCGAACTCACTGCAGGTGCAGTTGCCTTACCTGTTCTTGGCATCACGCTCAGCACCGACCCTGCCACGAAACCCGTACTTCCCGCTCCCCTCGCACGCAAACCACGCCTCATTACTTCTCGTAATCGCGCACCGTATTCAGCTCACCTCGTAGCGAATGCCATCGACTGCGATGCCATTCGCATGGGTTCTGCAGGTGCAAAGGCAATGGCTGTTGTTCTGGGTGAAGCCGATATTTATGTGCACGATGGCGGCATGCACCAATGGGACTCCGCAGCGCCTGTAGCTGTCGCTCGCGCAGCGGGTCTTCACACTTCTCGTATCGATGGTTCACCCTTTGTGTACAACCAACGCGAAACATGGTTGCCCGACCTCATTATTTGCCGTCCCGAATTTGTAGAGCCGGTTATGAAGGCCCTGTGGAGTGACGACTAGTTCACCCCTTCAATAACGCTTCGGTGTGTTCACCTAAATACGGAACTGGGCCCGGGCGAATTTCGTAATCTTCAAAGTCAACAGGGCTATTCACTGCCTCAAATGGTTCTTCACCTTCACGCGGAGACATGGAGACAAATCCACCTGCAGCTCGCGCTTGTGGGTCGAGAATGACGTCGACGATGGAGTTCACTGGTGCCCACCACACATCGTGCTCATCGAACAATGCAGTCCATTCACTCAATGGTTTCGTCGCAAAAAATGCATCGAGCAGCGCAATGAGTTCAACGTTGTTCTGCAAACGCAGTTGAGTTGTTTTGAATTTGTCGACCAGCAGTTCATCGGAGTTGATGGTGGCTAATAGTGCCGGCCAATGCCGATGCGCTTCAAGACCTAGCAACCAAAAGCCCTTGCCGTCACCAGCTACATAACTGTTGATGAGAGGTGCACGACTGTTGCTGCGCGAACGCGTACTTTCCCGTTTCCCAAATCGCAATTGGACACCAATATCCCATGCGATGTTGTACATCCCATTACGCAGCAAGCTAGTAGACACCATGCGACCCTCGCCCGTGCGTTGTGCATCGAACAAAGCAGCGGTAACACCTGCAACAAGCGACATGCCTGTTACGTGGTCGCCGTGTCCGCTACGCAAGGTTGCCAGCGTGTCGCCAGGTGGAACCAAACTGTGTGCAGCACCAGAGCGCGCCCAATATCCACCAAGGTCGTAACCTGGCCGATGTGCATCGGGGCCTTCTAAACCAAAACCAGAAATAATGCCGTACACCAACTTCGGAAACTTTTGACGCAACGCCGGTGGGTCGATGCCTAAACGTTGCAGTGCTGCGAATCGCAAGTTGGTGATGAAGATGTCGGCTGTTTCTAACAACGACATCATTTGCGCCATTCCCTCTTCGGAACGCAAGTTGATGACAACCGATTTCTTTCCGCGGTTATCGATTTCAAACGGAGGAACTGCCTTTTGCTCTTGCACGCCAATTGCTCCGAAAACATTGCGTTGCGGGTCACCCGCAGGTGGTTCCACTTTCACCACGTCGGCACCCCAGTCAGCAAGAACACCTCCGCACGCTGGCCCAGCAACCCAAATGCCGAGTTCTACTACTTTGACTCCAGCAAGTGGCCCTGGTCTCATCATTTTCCCCTATTCACCGATGTGATCACTTTCATCATGTCACTCTTACCCGTTTAATTCTCACTTGAATAGGCGCACTTGCACTACACGGGGCAAACTAGGGGCGTGACACGACCAAACGATTGTTCTTGGGGTGCATTCAGCGATGAAGCACCGTGGGTATTGAGCGAAGACAAACTTGCCTGGGCAAATGATGCAACCCAAATTCGCATCAACGTGCGCCGCGAAGTTCCCGATCTCACCACTCCGCGCCGCATCCCTCCACTCGGGCGACTTTTCTATGTTGTTTGCGTACTCGGCAAAGCAGTACTTCCTTGGCTCGTGCGCAAGAAACTCAAGAGGTTCGCAACTCCGAATGAAAGCAATGCTGCAATATCACTGAGCTTGCGTAAAGCAGTAGAAACACTCGGACCCACCTACATCAAACTCGGACAAATCATCTCGAGTGGTGAAGGACTCTTCCCCGGAGAACTCGTTGAAGAATTCAAACGCTGCCGCGACCAAGTTCCAGCAGAACCATTTGACACCGTACAACTCACCATTGAGCAAGACCTTGGATGTCGCCTCAACGATGTGTTCTTGCACATCGACACCACCCCACTTGCTGCCGCTTCCATTGCCCAAGTTCATGCTGCAACTCTCACCACAGGAGAGTCGGTTGTTGTCAAAGTCCAGCGTCCAAATATAGGCAAACTTGTGCGCAAAGATCTGCGCGTCATGGCTTGGCTTGCACCATTTCTCATTGGCCGCATCAAAATTGCTGCGCTCGCTAACCCACCTGCGCTCGTTGAACTTTTCGCTGAAACCATCGTTGAGGAACTCGACTTCCGCATGGAGGCATCGAACATGGTCGACGTGTCACGCATGTTGCACCGCCTCAACCAAACCGGGTACATCGTTCCGCGGCCACACCCTTCACTTGTGTCACGTCGCATTTTGGTGATGGAGCGTCTCTACGGCTTCAACTTTGATGATGTTGATGGTATGAAAGCTGCCGGCCTCGATACAGAGGCAATTATTCGCACTGGCATGATCGCCTTCATGGAAGGCGCAATGATTGAAGGCATCTTCCATGGCGACCTCCACGGCGGAAACCTCTTTGTGCTTTCTGATGGCAGAACCGCACTGCTCGACTTTGGCATCGTGGGCAGGCTTTCCCCCACTCGGCGCGTTGCCTTTTTGCGGATGCTGCTGGGTGCCACCACAAACGATGTCAAAGGCCAAGTAGAAGCGTTACGCGACCTCGGAGCACTTCCCCTCGACGTTGATGTTGCTCAGGTCATTTCCGATCTACGCCTTGACCAACAAACCATCGACCCCACATCACTTTCGGGCGAAGAACTGGTGAAAGAAGTGCAACGCATTGTGAAAGCGCTTCTTGGCTACGGAGCAAGCATGCCAAAAGAACTCATGTTGTACGTGAAGAACATGGTCTTTCTCGACGGCGCTATTTCACGTCTTGCACCCGACCTCGACATCTTGGCTGAGGTAGCAAACATCTCGATGCTTTTTGCGGAACGCCATGGTGAACAAATTGGACGCGACCTCGGCATCAATGCGCAAAGTATTGAACTCAACCTCGACAGCGTGAAAGCGGGCTTTGGTCTCGATTCAAGCGTGAATCGCCTTACTTACCGTGAGCTACAACAACGCAGAGAGCTCATCAACAAGCGCATGCGCGACCACGTTCGCAAGTAAAAGCGCTACAACACAACTACAGGTGTGCCAATTTTGGCAAACGACCACAGAAAGTCGGCATCGAGTTTTGCCTGGCGCTGACAACCGCCTGAGAGTCGCGTTCCTAATTCTGCTTCTGTTTGATACACCGTGTTGTCGCTGCGATGCACAGGTATTTGGTGAAAGCCAATAGCGCCAATGGCCGTTTTCAACCAGCGCACCATTTTTTTCAAGAAGGCTCTACCGTTCCATGCAGTTGTAATTTCTGAGCGACTGTACACCTGATGTGTACCAGGGGTTTCGTTGTTGTATTTGCTGCCCGACACCAACCATGAACGAATAATTTCGTTGTTTTTGTCGACTGCCCATACACGTTGGCCCGCTCGCTCGAAAACCAAACGCCTGCCACTTCCCGAGTTCGCTGGTAGGGCTGGTGCAGAAGCGCCCGTTGAGGCCACTGAAGACAACAAAAATCCGAGTGAGTCCTTCGCCCCTTGCGCCGGAGGAGGTGTACGCACCACAAGCAAGTTTTCATCGGGCCAAATGCCAAGGGCCAGCGCGGTTTCACGCCCAGCAATTCCGTCGACGAAAAGATCTTTCTTTGTTTGCAATGCTGTGACCGCAACCTGGGTTGCCACATCGTAAGTACCAGTCACTTTTTCCAGATAGTTGTTTTTCACCAATGCCTGCTGCAAACACAGCACGTTTTTACCTGAGGTTCCGGGGCGCAACGCCTTCATGGGAATTGTGCATGGTTCGCTACTTGCAGGGTCTTCACCAATGAGGTCGAGGACGGGGGTTGTGGTGGTCACAACTACAGCGGTGGTGCTTGTTGCGGCAACCGACGTGGTGGGGGCGCTTGTGTTGTCATTGCGTACGGCTCCAACACCAACGTAAAACACGCCAGACACAACAATGACCGCTAAGAGCAGGAGTTGCTTTCGGGTGGCGTTTGAGTTCATAAGGGTTTTTCGTGTGATCGACACTCTCAATGTAGCGCCGTACGCATTACGTGCCATGCCCTTCGTCCTGCCACACTAGAGAAGTGCGTTTACTTATCGCTCGCTGCAGTGTTCATTATGTTGGCCGCCTCGAGTCGCGCCTCGATGAAGCCACACGCCTCATTATGGTGAAAGCCGACGGGTGTGTTGCTATTCACGCCGACGGCGGAGCCTATAAACCCCTCAACTGGATGAACTCTCCAAATACCTTGCAAGAAAATGAAGGCGAGTGGATTGTTGCCAACCCAAAAGGCGAAACCATCACCATTACCTTGCATGAGATTTTTCTCGACACTCACCATCACCTCGGCGACGACCCGGGTCTCTCGAAAGACGGCGTCGAAGCACACCTGCAAGAGCTTCTTGCGGCGATGCCCGAAACTATTGAAGAAGGCCTCACGCTCATTCGCCGTGAATACCCCACTGCCATTGGGCCAGTAGACCTCTTATGCCGAGATAAAGACGGAAATACTGTGGCTATTGAAGTAAAACGCCGTGGCGAAATTGATGGCGTAGAGCAACTTGCCCGCTACTTGGAATATCTCCATAACGACACATCGCTGGGTGCCATTCGAGGCATTTACGTTGCCCAGGTCATTAAACCACAAGCTAAAACTTTGGCTACAACACGTGGTTTTACGTGTGTAGAAATTGACTACGAACTCTTACGCGGCAACAAGCCAGACGAACTTACGCTCTTCTAAGAGATGTGTAAGCCGCACTCAGTTTTGCCACTACCTGACCAACGCCCAGCACGTGGATCTTCACCTGGTTTTGTGGGGCGAGTACATGGCCAGCAACCAATTGAGGTATAACCGTGTTGGCGCAAGGGGTGTACTGGCAGTTCATACAATTCGTTGTACAAAGCAATATCGCTATCGCTGGTTCCCGCTAGAGGGTTGACCTTTATAACACCGCGCATGATGTCGCGCGACACGATGGGAGTGTTCTTGCGTGCTTCAGAATCTTCACGGCGAACACCGGTGATCCACACTTTTTTATTCTGCAACGCATCTTCTAGCGGCACTACTTTGCGCGCAGCACAACATGCATCGGTGTCGACCTGCCAACCATTAGGCGCAAGATGAGCTTCATTGCGCTTGTCGATGTGCACATTGATGCCAAAAGTTTTGCCCAAATTCTCCGCATACCAATGCGTTTCGGCAAAGAGGTAACCCGTGTCGAGCAGAACCACTTCTATGCCAGGCGCGGCGCTATGGGCCACATGCGACAACGTTGCATCTTGAAAACTAGAGGTCACCAAGAACGACTTGTACGGCGGTACTTCATCGGCTACCCCAAATGATGCAACAGCCCAACGCACGATGTCGGCGGGCAACATGCCTTCTAGTTCGCGCGAGACATCGGCTAATTCCTGAGCCGATGCAGACAGCGAAACGAGGGTGGCAGGTAGGGTCACGCCCTCAGCCTACCGATTCCCGACTATTCCTATCAACTTTTAGTTAAATCAAAGTACTAGGGGCGAAAACGGCACAACCCCTGGTCGATGACGAGGCGCGAACCCACCGCTGTGGTGAAGACCGCTTCCCCAGTGCCCGTTTCCCACATGGAAATGGTGAGTTCTTCACCAGGAATCACCGGAGAAGCAAAGCGACCCTCAATGTGCTGGAAAGCACTGGCGTCGTTGTTGCACAGACCCTGCAAGAGCCCACGACCGGTGAACCCATAGGTGCATAGCCCGTGCAAAATGGGGCGCTCGAAGCCACCACGGGCGGCAAAGGTGGGGTCGGAATGCAAAGGGTTACGGTCGCCCGACAAACGGTACGTGAGGGCCTGATGTAACGAGGTGGTGTACTTCACCACATGGTCGGCCGCACGGCTAGGTGGCACGTTTTTGTCGCCACCAGGGCCACGGTCGCCACCCCAACCACCTTCACCGCGGATAAAGGACGCGCCAAGAAGAGTGAACATGGGGCTGCCATCGGCGGCATCGACCAGTTCGGTTTGTGTAGAGACCACTGCACCCGAGCCCTTGTCGTAGATGCCAATGATGCGACTGACGCCGCGAACCTTGCCAGCAACGGGTACCGGCTTGTGCAGTGTGACCGACTGTTGTCCGTGAACCAACATGGCGGGGTTGAAAGTGCCAATGCTGGTACGAGTGGAGCCCATGCCCCAACCAACAACAACGGGGAACGTGGGAAACACTTGCTGTGCAACACCATCGGTGTTTTCAGTTGTGAATGACAAGTCGTCAACACCTGCGCCAATACCAACGGCATAGAGCAATGCATCTTTGCTATTCCACGAAGCCTCAAATGGTTCGCTTTCTGTTCCTACTGCATCTGGATTAATTGGCATGGTTCACTCTCTTTTTTAGTAGTTCTTTATTTTGCGTTTTGTGGCCAATGGCCATCTTCGCCGTCCATACCTGCATTGGCGCGAGCGCCGGCAAGTAGTTCATCGACGATGGCACCGAGTTGTGTGGGGTCGGCAACTGGCGCACAACGCGGACCACGATGCCAGCCTTCAGCAATAGCAAGCGTTTGCCCACTCGCTTCAAACACGCGACCAGTGACGTGTTTCGATTCAGCAGAAGCGAGCCAAGTAACAATTGGCGCAATCCACTTCGGGCTACGCATGTCGCGATCGGCTTCCGTTTCTGGTGCTGGCCCAAGGCCCTCGGTCATACGCGTGAGAGCAACAGGAGCAACAGCATTTGCTGTTACCCCGTAACGAGCAAGTTCGAGTGCGGCAATGACGGTGAACGATGCAATACCTGCTTTTGCTGCACCGTAATTTGTTTGACCAGGGTTGCCATAAATTCCCGATACCGACGTGGTGTTGATGATGCGACCATCAACTGGTTTGCCCGCTTTTTGTTGATCACGCCAATAGGCAGCAGCAAAGTGCGATGGGCCAAAGGTGCCTTTCAAGTGCACCTTGATGACAGCATCCCATTCTTCTTCGGTCATGTTTGCCAACATGCGGTCGCGCAAAATGCCCGCGTTGTTCACTACTGCATGCAGGTCGCCAAAAACATTGACTGCAGTGTTGATGAGTGCCTCTGCTCCGGCCCACGTAGAAATGTCGTCGCCATTGGCAACAGCTTTTCCGCCCATCGCTTCAATTTCATTCACCACTTGTTGTGCTGGAGACAAGTCACCACCAGAACCGTCGACATTTCCACCTAAATCGTTCACCACAACGAATGCACCGTGACGCGCCAAGCTGAGCGCATGCTCGCGACCAATGCCACGCCCGGCCCCCGTCACAACAACAATTCGTCCTGCACACAATTGCGACATATTTCCCCTCCGATGTCTAGGACAATCATACGACTCTGCCCCGCGGGCTTTAGCCTTGAACCGTGAGTTCTGCCATGCAACCCGATTTCCATACCGTCATTGTTGGCGCAGGGCCAAGTGGAACCGCAGCCGCCACACTTTTGGCTCAAGCCGGCAAGTCGGTTTGTGTTGTCGATAAAGCCACTTTCCCCCGCGATAAGTGCTGCGGAGATGGCCTCACCACGCTTGCCCTACGTGAGCTGGAAAAAATTGGTTTTGCCCCCAGCACCGTGGCTTCATGGAAAACCATTCACAGTGCGTGGTTGCGCTCCCCCTCGGGTCGCGAAGTAGAAGTTCCGCTTCCTAGCGGCCAAGGGCAATACGCCGCAGTGGCAACCCGCCTCGACCTCGATGCAGCGCTAGTCGACCATGCCCGCAACGCCGGAGCAGTGATACGTGAAAATTGTGAGTTCTTAAATATCACTGCTGAAAACAATTTTGCACTCATCAGCTTTACAGATGGCACCAGTGTGACCGCACAACACGTTATTGCTGCCGATGGCATGTGGTCGCCCGTACGCAAATCACTTGGGCTTTTAGAAGAGGGTTACCTCGGCGAATGGCACGCCTTTCGTCAATATGCCACCAACATCACCGGCCCTGCACAAAACGGCTTGTACGTATGGTTCGAGCCCGACCTCTTACCTGGCTATGCATGGTCGTTTCCCCTTGCCGACGGAAAGGTCAACATCGGCTTTGGTATATTGCGCGACGGCAAGCGGCGCATTCAAACCATGAAACACACATGGGAAGATTTATTAACGCGCCCTCATATTGTTGAGGCACTCGGCGAAGGCTTCGCACTTGTCGAC
>Ga0222712_10000870_pt1 | contig 38702 bp, 35 predicted proteins | sample C33_657DmetaG_FD_165043 | JGI IMG/M metagenome (GOLD analysis project Ga0222712, IMG submission 165043) | Estuarine water microbial communities from San Francisco Bay, California, United States - C33_657D | ecosystem: Environmental > Aquatic > Marine > Unclassified | place: USA: California... | reverse complement strand
GCCCCGCCCCCCCCCCCCCCCCACGACACGACGAGTGATTTCTCAACGACGACCGACCCCATCGAATCGCGATTCGTCCCCCGAGGGACGTCGACGTCGACGTCGTCGTCGTCCTGTCGTCGCATCATCGCGCGTCGCTGAAAGATTACGACGCGCGCTTCGGCTTCGATCGACGAACGGTTTACGCGTGTCCCTCGCTCGATGACATCGACATCGACGACGAACGAACGCGTTGACTCCATCGACGACGACGACGGAGGAGGAGGAGGAGGAGGAGCGCGAGCGAAAGGGAATGAGAAAACGTCCACGAGCACGAGGAGCGCCACGGAGTTTGACTACACGATCGCCCTCGGGAGCTCGGGGTGGCTTTTCGTGTATTACATCGGCGTCGTGAAGGCGATTCGCGAACGAGGGTTACAGAAGTACGTCACGACGACGTGGAAAGTGCGACGGATTGGCGCGGATTCGCGATCGGGGCTTCGGGGGGGCGAGAGAGGGAATGAGGGTGAAGCGCGCGATTGGTTGAACGCGAGCGCGCGGTTTGAACGCGAGCGCGCGCGCGTCGAGCGTCGGACTGACGAATACGCGTTCGCGTTTCGTTCGGCGATGTAGGTCGATGAAGGTGTACGGGACGAGTGGAGGCGCGCTTTCGGGCGCGCTTTTGTTCATGGATTGTGATCTCGATGCGTTGGTGCAGTACGTGTACATTTGCGCGGCGCGAGCGAGACGGTCGGTGTGGGGGGCGTTTCAACTGCGGAGCTATTGTCGAGGCGCGATGACGGAGTTTTGCGACCCGGAAGCGCACAAGCTCGTCGAAGGGCGGTTCGAGGTGTCAATAACGCGCATCTTTCCAACGTATAAGAATTTGAGGATCACTCGGTTTCCGACTTATGATTTTTTCATCCAAGCGTTGCTGTGTTCGTCGTGCATCGTTCCGTTGTGCGGGTTGCCGTTGTGGTTGAAAGGCTTTGGTTTGTGTCTAGACGGCGCACTCACGGATATGCAGGTGTGGAAAGGATTTCCGAAGAAAGGCACGTTCAGTAAGCTACACTGCAAGGAGAAGAATCCGAATATTGTCGTGATAAACCCATTTTATTCCTCGCGAGCGGATATCAAGCCGAACAAGTATATTCCAATTTGGTGGTGTTTCTACCCTCCGGAACCGTACAAGCTCAAGCAGCTGTTCGAAATGGGCTACGACGACGCGCACGAGTGGTTCGACCGCGATCAAGGATTGAGCCCGCGCAAGAAGCGCGTCGATGTCGACGCCGATGAGGGAGAGATCAGCGCAGACGATGAAGAGGAGTTGCGTGCGGCGCCGCGAACGTATAGCGGTTGGGCCACCGAGTGCCAACAATGGGCGAGTCAAAGCGCAGAGACCGCAGCGCTTCGCGCGGCTGCAGCCGCAGAATCAGCGCGAAGGGCGGCGGCCAGACACGCCGAGGAGTTTGGGACGTTCATGAAACACGAGGCAGAGATGATATCCAAGATGAGATTTCGAGCATCCGAGGTGGCGGCGAGTGCTAAAAAGACCATCGCCGATTTGAAGGAGCAACAGAAGGAGGATGCGTCGTCGACATTCGCATCGAGAGCCGATGCGGCGGCTCACGCCACGCTCGACGCTTTCGTAGTTGTCGGCAAAGGGTCCATCGTGCCGTTCCGATTGATCCTCAAGGTTGTCTCGTGCTTGCTCGTGTACTTGGAATTGTTGATTCAGGCGTCTTTAGCGTTCGCGGGCGCCACCGTCGCGTGCGTGTTCCCGGGTAAAGTTGGTAAACAAGGCGAGGAGCTTTGGGAACGCTGCAAGTCTTTCTCTGAACCTCTTCCCCGTGTGTTACTCCAAGCCGTACCGGGCATCAAGATTGAGGCGAAGATTAATGAACGCACCGCGAAAGCGCTTGGCGAGTTGAGCGCATTCTACCGATTGCTGTGTTACCTGATTCACATGGAGGAGCGAATGTGGGATGTCGTGCAAAAGGTATGAAAAGCGCAGAATCTGGGTCGAGAATGAAGTTTCGCCGAAATGCGGAAATTTTGGTTGTTTTTTTGTTTGTTTTGCTTGTACTGTAGTATAACCGTGGTAAATTAAGACTAGAAAGCCACGCTCCCGCCGCGCGCGCGCAAACTGAAACCTTAGTTCACGAGCATCGTCCTCGCTTCGCACTGCTTCGACGATGTTCGACGGCTTACCACCACGCGGCTTCACCGTTCGTACCCGCGACGCGAATACCATCCTTGCCGGCGACGATGACTTGGTAAGACATGCCGACGAACAAACCGTGGTCGACGACGCCAACGGTGTTCTTCAACTGGTTCGCCGCAGCGACCGGATCCTTGATCGCAGACTTGAAGTGCAAATCGACGATGTAGTTGCCGTTGTCCGTAACCGCGATGTTGTCGCCGTCTCTCTTGTTGTTGCTGGACGAGCCCATACGCAAAACGGCTTCGCACCCGGCGAGCGCCGGAAGCTTGGCAATCGTGCGCAGCGTGTGCATGTGGCAGAACGGCGTGATTTCAACGGGCAAAGGGAATCCCGGTCCCAAACCCTTGCACAGCTTCGATTCATCGACGATGACGATGAACTTCTTCGCCATGACCTCGACCATCTTTTCCCGGAGCAACGCTCCGCCGCCGCCCTTCACCAGCGCGAGCTTCGGGTCAACCTCATCCGCGCCGTCGATCGCCACATCCAATTCGGACTTTTCATTCAGCGTGCAAAGCGGAATTTTTAACTTTTCCGCTTGCTCTCGCGTGCGTTCCGATGTTGGGATGCAAATCACATTCTTCAGCTCCCCGCTCGCCAACTTTTGTCCCACGCGTTCAACCGCGAAATACGCCGTCGATCCCGTGCCTAACCCCACAACCATACCGCTGCGCACGTGATCATCCACGGCTTTATACCCCACGAGCTTTTTTAACTCATCTTGCGTCGCCATCGCTCGCGTGAGCGGTGATTTGGACGATCGGGTGTGGCCTCGCTCGCGCGCGCGACGCGACGACACCGCGAACTTGGACGTCGGACGCGCGCTCGTGCGTCCCGAAGCGAATGCGAGCATACCACGTGCGAGAGCGAAAGAAGCGAGCGAGACGCGCGAGCGGGCGAGCGCGGCGTCGACTGCGCGCGCGAGCGATGGGCGATCGATGGATGGACCCTATCCACGCGATGGGGATCGCGGTAATAAACCCTAAGTGCGATCGACGATGCGCATTGAAAGGCATTTACGACGATGAGAATTATGATTGTAACGAGGTCGAGATGTCGCAAAGAACGCGCGGGAAGTCGATCGCGATGGGGGATGGGATACGTCGCTCGACGCGAGCGACGAGCGAGCGAGCGAGCGCGCGAGCGAGCGCGCGAGCGAGCGTCGGGTCGATTGGAACATTTGAATTTAAACTACTGTACACTGCTGTACTGTCGGAGCGTGAATCCCAGATAAGAAGTCCTCGAGGGCGCGCGACCGATCGCGGAACGCGCGACGGGGCGTGGTTCGATGCTTCGCGGCTATTCGCGCGGCGCGAACACTCTCGTCTCGGGAGACGCCGGTCGAAATTCGACAGATTTAGATCGAACGTGTTTCGGCACTTCTTTGATTTTCGTGCCGAAAACGCCTCGATACATCGCCCCAATAAATTTATGAATGACGTACGCCAAAGCCAAGTTCATGACGACGTCGAAGAACAAGTTGATGTTCTTGTCCGTCGCGTACGGCTTGAAAGCGTCAATCTTCATCAAGTTTGTTTTAATCTGACGTCGAAGCGGAGCCAAGTATCTCTTGGCCTCTTTCGTCCTCGCGTTGTGCGCGCTAAGCGCTCGCTGTAAAAGCGTTCGACTCGTCTTCAACGCCGGTTTGACTCTCGCGTGCGCTTTCTTTAACGCTGGTTTGATTCTCGCGTGCGCCGTCTTTAACGCTGGTTTGATTTTAGCGTGCGCTTTCTTCAACGCCGGCTTCATTCTCGCGTGCGCTTTCTTCAACGCTGGTTTGACTCTCGTGTGCGCCGTCTTCAACGCCGGTTTGACTCTCGAGAGCGCCGTCTTCAACGCCGGGTTGATTCTCTTGACCCCGTTCTTGATGAACGGTTCAGCGTCGCGCGCGAAAGCCTTGGCGCGCTTCGCCGTCTCAACAGCCGCGTTTTTCGCCATTTCCATCACATCCGTCCTCTTAGCGCTTCGCAACTCCGCCACAAGTTCTTCCAATTTTGCCACATCCTGCAACGCCGCCTTCTTCTCCCGAATCGCCGCCTTCAACCGAGACTCGACGTCTTGCGCTTCTCGACGAGCATCCGCCGCCTCAGCGCGCAATCGTTCGACTTCGTCTCTCAAGTCCGCGCCGCTGTCGGCGTCGACGCCGTACGCGCCGTAGAGCGCGATGCACAGCGCGATCGCCGCGACGACGAGCGCGTGGAACCGCGAGAATCGACGATGTCCGCGCTCGCGAACGCCGCACTCAAAACGTCGTCGTTCGCTCATCTTGGACATTTTATTTCGACCGTTCGAGTTTTATTTCGTCCCCGCCGAAGTGCTGAGCGCGAACCCGTGCGCGCCGAGCAAGATTGCAAACGCCACCGCCGCCGGCGCGCCGAGTCTCACGTTGGGATCTCGATGCGATCGAAGGGCGAGACCGAGGGCGGGAATTACCGGCGCTAGAGCGATGGGCCACAGAAGGGTGTAATCTATTCGTGTCGACGCGTGCTTGGTGACGGGGTCAACGGGCATGCGCGGCGCGATGTGGCGATCGCGGACGCGCTCCGAGCTTAAAAAAGCCGCGCTCGCGAACGTCCACAGCGAACGTCGAGCGTGACGTAGACGTCGTGGTGTGAGTGTCGTATGTTACATCGCATGACTCGTGCGTGCGATCGATGCGCTTACGTTCGCGTGCGTCTTACGAAAATGCCTTTCTCGCCCCGGCGATCACGACGGCCCAGCCTCCGAGCACCGCGAACACAACCTGCGCGCGAAACGACGTGGAAACCCAACGCGTCAGCGATTTGCGATCGATATCGAAAACAGCGAAAACAGTGCGACATCGCATGCCGCGAGTTCGATCGCGCGATCGACCTCGGTCGTCGTCTTCGAACTGAGCGAGCGACCGTTTTCGCGACGCCGTTCGCGCGCGCGCGAAATGTCCCCATCGATTCCCCAGTCGCTCGCCAATCGCCATCACGCACGTGCTCTTCCTTCCAGTTACTCGGATTCATCGGGTCGTTCCAAGGGTAGGGCACTTTCTTCGCCCCGTGCGGGTCCGAGGCGTAGCCGCGCGTCGTCGCTCGAACGCCGGAGGGTTTCAAAGTCATCAGCGAATTCGATCCATTCGTCGCGAGCGTGCGGGATGCGAGCGCGGAGGCTCTTCGCATCGCGTGAGACATCGTCGTGCGTCGTAGGACGTGGAGTGCGGCGATGCGACACAAAGTGACGGGAGATGTGGCTGGAGGCTGACTCGGGACGGAGTCGCGGCGAAGCGCGCGGCGCGTTCGGTCATAGGTTTCGACGAGCGACTGCGCGCTAAAAGGACGAGAGGAAGGATGAGCGCAAAAAAGACGAGAGAAAAGATGAGCGCGCGTCGATTTGAGATGAGCGAACGAAGATAGGGATAGCGCTAGAGATGTGGCGATGTGAGCGTTGGAGCTTTATTTGCGGAACCAAAGCGTTCCCTAGTCGTTGCTAATTATTTTTCACGGCGATGCGCGTGAGCTAGTGTGGTGGCGGCGGCGGCGGCGGTGGGACGCTCATCATGCCCAAAGGCGCGATGCCGCCGAGTATCATCGCCGGCGGTGGCGGCATGACCGCACCCGGCGGTAATCCGCCAAGTGGGGCGTGCATGACACTGTAGCCCATCATTCCCGGCGGCGGCGGCGGCGGTATGCCGCCCATCATCATCCCCGGAGGAGGTGGTACCCCGCCCATCATCATTCCTGGCGGTGGTGGCGGGATGCCGACCATACCGCCGCCCAGCGCCGTCGGTGTCGACGCTGGACCAGCGGAGAACAACGTGTGCGGCCGCGCCGTCTTCGGCCGCTCGATGGACTGCGCGAGCAACCTCTCGGCTTGCGTGCCGTGACGCTCGCCTTTGGAGTCCTTCTTGAACGCGTACTGCACATTAATTTGCTTGTTGCACAAAAATTGCCCGTTCATGGCTTCAATGGCGGCATCCGACGCGTCGAAGGAATCGTACGCCACGAAACCAAATCCTTTGCTCACCCCGTTGTCCACGTCGCGCATGATTTTCGGCGTGTTAATCACCACCCCGAACGCACTGAACGTATCATAAAGTAGCTTTTCATCGATATCTGGATCGAGATTACCGATGAACAGATTGGCGCCGACTTCGTCCCGCCTGTCGCCCGCCGACTTGTTCACCTTGATGGGCTTCCCAAAGAGCTTCACCATGTTCAAAATTTTGATCCCCTGCGCGCGCGAACGAAAAGTCCCCTCGTCGTCAGTCCTTCATAATTGTCCTATGGGTCATCTCTAAAGCAACCTCGTCGCGGGCGCCATCGTGACTCAGTCGAAGAAATTCAACCATGATATCGTTTAACCTCATAGAGCCGAAGCTCGTCAGAAGCGCGGATATTTTTATCATCATCGTCACGCGCCCGTCGCATCCGCGCAGCGTTGGAGTTCGCGCGTTCGACGAAATATACTCACATAATCCGCATCTTCCTCTGTCCTATACTCCACGAACCCGTACCCTTGGTGCGAGCTCGTCACCCGATCCTTCGGTACGTACACGTTCGTCACCGGTCCCGCTTGTAAAAACAGCTCCCAAAGCACCTCCTCCGTGACTTGCGCGTCGAGATTCCCCACATACACCGTCGCCTCCGCGTTCCTATCCGCGCCGTGTTGTCCCAGAAGATTTAATCCCGCGCCCGCGGTGATGCGCCCGCCCGCCGCGCCCGCCGTCGCCATGGATCTCCCTGAGTCTCCGCCCTCAAGCGCGCTCGTCCAATGCGCGCGCGCGACGTCCCGCGATCGATCGATCGCGATCGCTGTCGCACTCCAATCGTTTTCAACGCCCTCGCTCTCGCGCGATTTCCACTTCAGCGCTCGATGCGATGCGTCGCACTGTCCCGCCATCGGTGAGCTCAGTTCGAGCTCACCATCGCTGGCGGCGCTGGATTGACTTTTGAGACGTCGAGCTCGACCTCACACGCGCGCGCGAGCGGTGGGATTTCGCATTTCGTCGACGCCGATCGACGAACTTTACGCGTAGGAATCGCGATTGGAGCGCGCGCGCTCGACGCCAACGCGATGCGACCGCTGGAGGAATCGGAACTGGAACAAGTGTTGACGAAGCTGTTCACGTTCGTGGGGAAGAACATTGAAAACATCTTACAGCGCACGGACGCGCCGCACGCGCTGAGATTGCATAAAAAGCGAGTGTATTACGTGCGCGATGACGTGATGAAGCGCGCGGTGTCGATCGGGCGCGATCAATTGGTGAGCTTGGGGACGTGCATAGGGAAGTTTACGCACAGCGATAAGTTCAAGCTCACGGTGGGGGCGCTGGATTTGTTAGCGGCGCACGCGAAATATAAGGTACGTGGGCGAGAAATTGCGTTCGTGCGTTTTAGGCGATGCGTTTCGCGCGCGCATGCGCTCGCGACGATGGGGGGAAGGGTGGTTTCAAGAAACGGCGGCTGGGCGACGGCTGGGCGACGGCTGGCGGTACGCGGTTCGACGCGACTCTGACCAACGCGCGTTTTGCGCGCGATGCACGCAGATGTGGGTGAAACCGACGTCGGAGATGAGCTTTTTGTACGGGAATCATTTGCTAAAGAGCGGTTTAGGGCGAATTTCAGAGAATACGCCGGCAAACGCGGGCGTGGTGATTTATTCCATGTCGGATATACCCATCGGATTCGGCGTCGCGGCGAAGAGCACGCAGGATTGTCGAAAACTGGACCCGAGCGCGATCGTGGCGTTTCACATGTCCGATGTCGGGGAGTATTTACGCGCGGAAGATGATATGGTTCAGGGCAAGAAGGATTAAAGGCGAGAGCATCGAGGTTGATGTTTGCCCCGTTGTAATCGAATAGTTTCTAGTTTCTTTGCATGTCGTCGTCGCCGCCGTCGCTAATAATTGTTTGAGGCTACCGTATTATCTCTCTCACTCTCTCTCTCTCTCTCTGTGTGTGTGTGTGTGTGCGTGTGTATGTGCGTGCGCTATCTTGTCTGTGCGTGCGTGCATTATGTCCTGCTGTACAAATTGTCCAGAAGGACAATTTGTTGGTGCACGTGCGCCGCCGCTGAGTCATCAATCATCAATGCCATCTGTTTCCATGAGGACTGGAATACGAACCATAAACCCCACGGCGTCGCCCTCGCGCTCAGTTTGCGCGCCGTAGCGAAATACCAACTCTAAAAATTTGCCTTGCGACGCCGAGCCGATGAGCAAATTACTCGGATTACTCGAGCACCCAAGCATTCCGCGGGATAAATGCTTCACGTTCACCCGCACCGTCGACCCCGCACCGGTGGATTTTATTTCTGCTAATCGCGCGCTCACCGTCGCTGGTTCACGAGCGTGTTCGTCGTATTCATCCGCATCCACCGGCAGTACGCGCAACCCGCGATACTCAGTTCCCAGCACGCTCACCGCTTGCTTACTCGCGCTCAAATACAGCGCCCCAGCGCGCGTGGTCGTTATCTCCACGTTTTCACTCACTTTTGAAAACCGCTCGATCGTCTCCCGAATCGATTCCAGGCCGTAGCGATCAACTTCGAGCCAATACGGCACGTCCACCACGTTGGCCCCGACGAGCTGTTCGTACGCCTCCACCTCGCTCCTATTCAGTGGTCCAACAATCGGCACATCTTGCGACACGTCCACCGCGCACGCCACCGTGGTGAAATTCAAAAACGGCAACGCGCGAGAAGAGACCTCGGGATTGATGATGCGCTTGATCAACTTTACGTCTACGCGTTGCGCTTCGACGCCGAGCAACCCGCGCAGGACGCGCGCGAGCTGCCCTGGTTCCAATTTCACCGCAATCTTATCGTCATTCGCGCTCGATATCTTATACGATTCGAATATCTCATCTATTCTGAAATCCGCGTGCGTCTCCACGCCCTCGCACGCGCGTGCGTTGCCACAAATGTACAGCGTTGACGGCGTGAGTAGGAGCGCGCACTCGCTCCCGAGCTTGTCGAATATCGGCGCGAATCGGTCGAGCCATCGCGCGCCGACGTCCGCGATCGTGGCTTTGAATTTCATTTGAAACGCGAAATCGTCGCCGAGAAGTCGAGCGTGCGATCGATGGGCGTCGAACTGTGATGTAGTTTTTGAATTCGCAAACGACAGCTCCGACGTCACTTCGCGGCTCGCGAACCATGTCGGAGTTCACCGCCTTGAACACTCTCAAAGAGCGAATCGTGCGATGGGAAAACGAATTTCAGCAAAAATTCAATCGCAAAGCCGCGCGCGCGGACGTCGAGGCGGATGTTTCCGTGAAATCCATGTACAGCGCGTACCGAGCCGCTCGCGAAAGCGCGGCGGCGCGCGTCGGCGACGCGCGAACGCCCGAACGCGCGCGCCGAGAGACGACTGCAAGTGAAACGATTCGTACGACAACGTACGATGATTTACAACGAGCGTTACGCGCGAGCGAAGAGGCGGATGAGGACGAAGAGGCGGTGGAGGCGACGCCGACCAAGCCGACGCGGACGCGAGACGCGAGCGCGACGCCGAGGCGGTCGCCGAGGTTAGTGAAACCGTTTCAGACGAAAGAATCGAGTGCACTTAAGATGGTGGACGCGACGAACTTTGGGGAAAAGTCGTGGCGACCGATGGTGGCGACGAAGGCGGCGCCGCGGGTCGCGTTTACGAGTCGAGTGGGCGGTTCGACGACGACGGGATTCGCTTCGGTGAAACTGTCGCGCGATCGCGCGATCGCGCTCGATGGCAAGGTCGAACCGTTGTTGTGCGAGAGCGCGGTGGCGGCGATGCGAGACGAGGCGGGAAGGGAGAAGAGAGAGACGTTGGATTTGAGCGTGAGCGCATTGCTCGCCGAAGACGCCGGAATGAAGAAGAAGCGGAAAAAGACGGAGGACGCGAGTGGCGTCGCGAGCGCGGGCGCGCTGAGAAATCGCACGAGCGCGAATGTTGAGTCAACGAGCGCGAATGCCGGGGATTCGGCGGGTACGCAGGATGAGCCGAAGAAGGAGAAGACGGCGGCAGATTTTCGAGCCGAATTTGCAGCGGAGCAAAAACTAGTCAACGCAAACGCGAAGAAGGGAAACTTTAAGAAGATCAATTTGAAGGGAAAATACAAGTCCAGGGTGAAAAATGGCGCGCGCAAGAAAGCGGCTTCGCATTATCGATTCGGCGGCGGTCGTCGAGGGAAGAGCAAGGCAGAGGATCAAGGCGAAGAGGCGGATCCAAACGCCGAGCCGCCGTCCATTTGGGCCGACGGCAATTGGACAGAACCGCCGCCGCTCAAGGCTGGACCGAATGCGTTGGATAATCTGACGCCGATAAAGCGAGCGTTAAAGGCGAAAGAAGTCGCCGATGGGCTGGCGCGCGAGTACATCACGGCTGCAGCGGCGGAGTGCGCGCGCGTCGAGGCGGAGCGTCGAGCGCGACTGGAAGTTGGTCCTGAAATGCAAGCTGCCATCGCGCTCGCGGCGAGCGATCCAAACGAAATAAATCTCACCGACGTTTTGAAACGCGGGTTTGGACACGATGCATTCCGTCCAGGGCAGTTGGAGATCGTTCAGCGCGTGTTACGCGGGGAGAACACGTTGGCGATGCTCCCGACGGGTGCCGGAAAGAGTTTGACGTATCAACTTCCTGCTATGTTACTCTCCGGGCTCACGCTCGTCGTCTCGCCCTTGCTTGCGCTAATGGCGGACCAGTTAGACTCGCTCCCACCGTCACTTCCTGGTGGGTCGCTGCGCAGCGACATGGATCGAAGTGATATGTGGGAGACCCTCAAGCGATTGCGAGCCGGCGAATTCAAAGTGCTATTCGTCTCCCCTGAGCGATTGCTCAACGAACATTTCGTGAATGATTTGCTCAACCTTCAAGGCGGTGTTTCGCTCGCTGTCATCGACGAGGCTCACTGCGTCAGTGAGTGGTCGCACAACTTCCGGCCGGCGTATCATCGGTTGGGACGCATTTTGCGCGACCGCGTGCGCGCGAAGACGACGCTCGCGCTCACTGCCACGGCGACAAAGAAGACGGAGGTGTCGCTCATCAAACAGCTTGGCATTCCAAGCGAAGGTGTTTTGCGTAACGTTCGCGTGCGCGATAACTTGATCCTTTCCGTCGTGCGAGTTCCAGAACTTGCGCGAGAAAAGACTCTGCTACACATGTTGAAGCACGACGAACTGTTGCAAACGGGTAGCATCATAGTGTACACGTCTTTTCGAGCCGACGCCGACAAGGTGGCGACTTATTTGTACGACAATGGCATAAAAGCCAAGTCGTATCACGCTAAGCAAGAGCCCGCGCAGAGGCGTCAGACGCAGAGCGAATTTATGATGAGCAAAATTCGCGTCGTGGTCGCCACCATTGCATTTGGCATGGGATTGGACAAGTCTGACGTGCGTGCGGTGATCAATTTTGCGCTTCCGCGCTCGCCTGAGGCGTACATTCAGCAAGCCGGTCGTGCCGGTCGTGATGGCGCACCCGCGGCGTGTATCACGTTTTTGGACCCGACGGATTATTTGCGTTCGCGGTCGCTGGCATGCGGTGATGGCGTCGACCGCCCATCCATCACCAAGTTGCTGCAGCATATTTTCCAATCCGGACCGGTGCTGACCAAGGAAAACGTCCCTGGCGAGCCCTGGACGCCGTGCGTGGGCGCGATCGCCGCGAATGAGATGGAGGTCAAGCTCGACATGCGCATCGAGGCGATCGAAACCGTGCTGTCGTGCTTAGATTTATGGGGCGAAGGATTGATTGAAATTCGCTCCAAGGATCCATCCGCGGTGAACGACCTCGACGCATGTCACGCCAAAGGACTCATTCGCGTGCTGCCCGACTTGCGAGCAACGTGCGAAGCCGAGTTTTATGGTCGCTCGCCGGCGGAAATCGGTGCAGAATGCCCGCTCGCCGCGGCGATTGCAAAATTAGTGCCGAAACCAAAGGCGTCAAAGTTCAAGTTTAAAATTGTCGATGCTGCGATGCACATGCAAAGCGGCTTCGAAGACGTCGCAGCGCAGCTTCGGGCACTATCGAAGCACGATCAAGTGCGTTATGAACTTTCCGATCGTGCGGTGGGGTTTGAAATCATTCGCGAACCGCCAAAGGACATTATGCCGCTCGCTACGGCGCTTGCCGACCATTGTCGCGATATCGAGGCGTGCTCGATTGGAAAGATTGACGCCTTGTACATCGCCATGGATAACGCCGCGAACGCTGAGGACGAGGAAACTCAAGGGGAGATGTTACGTGACTGCCTGGCGGAATATCTTGATGAGAACACCGATATGCTTCCGTCGCCGCCGAACGTGGTGAAACGCGAGTCCAATTTACTCGGCGCCGACGTCAAGACGTTGTTGGCTCACCGAAGCGGCGGCAAAGCTGGTGGAGCCGGGATGATGTCGGCGCGCTCTGTCGCTCGCATTTTGCACGGCTTAAACTCACCAGCGTTCCCAAGCAAAGAGTGGTCACGTCACCACGCCTGGAAACGACACTGTGATGTGGACTTTATGGTCGTGCTGACAAAGGCAGAGGACGCCATCGCAACCGCGCGCGGCCTCGAATCGAAACAATAGTACTAGCACGGGATAGTCATTCATATTACAAATAGATAGATAAACATACAGACGGCGATTGAACATTTACGCTCGTTTATAAGTTGCGGTAGATGCGATCGCGTTAGTGATGTTTGAAAGTCCCGTTCCAACCGCCGTCGCGCCGCTCGAAAAGCCACTCGCGAGTCCGTTCCCGACGGTCGTCACACCGCCCACCGCACCGCCGACGACGAATGAACCGGCGCCAAGCAGACCGCTACCAATCGCCCCGACGCCGTCGGTGATACCGCCGAAAATCTTGCGATGGAAATCGTTTATGATTTCTTGTATCAAACCGACGGCGACCTTCTTCGCGAGCTCGCGCGGCTTGCCGAGAAAATTATTAAGCTCCCAGTGCGCGAACTGAAAGGGCGTTTCGGCGACACTAAGGATGCTCAAGCTCCAATCCGCGAGCGTCAGATTTTGCAACCGCAAAACCATGGGTGCGCGACGAATTGTCGCGCTAGACAAATTCGCGAGCTCTTCGTCGTTGAGCACTTGCACGCGCTGCAACTTGTCCAAAATCGTCACCAAAGCATACAATCGCTTCGTTACATCGCTCGAGGCGCTTTGCAGGGACTCACCGATCGCTCCCGGGATCTTCTTCGCCTCTTGAATCTGCGCATCGATCGCCTTTTGCGTCGCCTCTAAAGAACTCGCGAAACCACCAAAAAATGTTGACGCGCTCGCCTCTCTCGACGCCGGCGCCGCCGTCTCCACCTCCTCCACTTTCGCCGGCATTCGATTCTCGCTCTTCATGATTTGATAATTCTTTTTCGTCCCGGCGTCTTCGATGAACACCGATGCCCCAGAGATGTAAATTTCATCGATCTCCGTCGTCACAAACCCAAAAACTAAATTCCCGCGTTGCAACCGCCCGAGCGCGGAGACGAAACGCATCGCAATCTTAATCTCGCGAAACGACGCCAAGTGCGGGGACTTAAACGAACTCACATCACCCTCGTCCTCGTCGTCTTTAGGGTTCCCAATCACGAGTCCGCGCACGGTGATGACGTTCCAGCGCGCGGTCGCCGCGTCCAGGCGAACGGGACACCGCGTCCGCGAGCGAGCTTCCTTCAACACTCGCGCCTTCACCATCGCGTCGAAGCGCTCGACGGCGTACGTCGGGTACAACGTCAAAAAACCCGCGATTACCATCGCGCAAATAAAAAAAAGGAAAGAAACCCGAAAGAACATCCACCACGCCAGGGACGTCGGGGCGAAGCTCCCGAACGACACCGTCGACACCACGCGAATCTTTTGCTCGCGCGCGAAATCATAGTTCCCCGTGATCACGTCCTCGGCGATGTGTTGCGCTATGTTTCTCAACACATCCGAGGGCAAATGCGCGTGGGACATGGGGAAACGTAAAAAAAGCCGCGAGCTCGGCTCTGACGCGCGTACGAACGATAAACAACCGTCGTCGTCGACGTCGTCATCATCATCATCTACTACATGAACGCCTTCGCGTCGTTTTCGCGCGATCTCTATCGCGTTCGCCTCTGTCGCGATCTCTGTCGCGATCTCTGTCGCGATCTCGCGATCGCATTCGCCGTCGTTCGCGTCCGTCTGTCCTTCGTCGCTCTCGCCCGTCGTCCTCCTCGTTCGTCCCGCGTTCGCGTTCGTTCTCGCGTCTCTCGCGCTCCTTCATCCGTGTCTTCCTCCGCTCGCGTTCGCGTTCGAGCTCCATCGACGACGACGACGACATCGACGTCGATGTCTTTCTTTTCCTCTCCCGAACTCCATCGCTTTCGCGCGCGTTTCCATGCCCGAGCTCTCGTCTCGAAGCGTCGCGACGCTTCGCCCCGCTTCGCCCGTCGCGCTCGTCACCCTTCCGATTCGGCTCATTCGCGAGCGCTCGCGCGATCGCGTCGTCATCCGCGGCTTTCGCTCGTAAAAACTCTTCCTTGACGTCGTCGCTTGACTTCACTTCGCTTCCATCCCTCGCGCGCGTTTCGGCGTACCAGAACGCGTCCCGCGTCCCGCCTCGTTCGCGCCGCGTCGCTCGCACCGAATGTCCCAAGTAAAACTCTTTGTCTTTGGACGAACGAACGGCGTCCCAGGAAAATTGGTCGCGTCCACCTCGCGTGCCTCCGCGCTCGTTCATCGATGATTTTCGTCGCGAAGGGACGAATGAGGGGTCGTTCGAGCGCGCGCGCGCGCGCGGGCGCGCCGCGGGCGACTCGCGCGACCGTCGAGCTCAACCGTGTTCCCGCACTTTTCGACGCCGAAAACATGCGCGGTCGATCGCACGCGATGCGTGACGTCTCACGAGCGCACGCGCGCGTGAAAGACGATGGAAAAAGTCGCGGGGCGACGACGCGCGCGCGCGCTTCGTTCGCGCGGTTCGAGTTCGCCACCGCCGCGCGCGTGGTGTTCGGCCGAGGCGCGTTCGCGGACGTCCCACAAATCGTGCGCGAGTGCGCGACGAATGACGATGTGGATTTCAGTCGTCAAACGGTGTTGATCGTGTGTGGGGCGCGAGATGAGTTGGCGAAAGAATTGCAGCAAAGGTTGACCGCGGAGCACGGGGCGAGCTCGCGAACGTTTCGATGTCCCGCGGGCGAGCCCACGGTGGAAAGCGCGAAGGCGTGCGTGGAGTTTGCGAAGAGAGAAAAGTGTGCGATCGTCGTCGCGATCGGCGGAGGCACGGTCGTGGACACGGCGAAGTGCGTGGCGGCGATGCTCACGAACGGCGGGGAGGAGGCGGATGTGTATGAGTTTTTAGAAGTCGTCGGGCGAGCGCGGGCGTTGAAGAAGCGAACGGCGCCGTTCATCGCGATTCCAACGACCGCTGGACCAGGGGCGGAGGTGGCGAAGAATTCAGTGCTCGAAGCGGGCGACCGTAAGGTGTCGATGCGGCATCCGTTTATGTTGCCGTCGGTGGCGGTGAGCGTTCGTCGAAGCGTTCGTCGAGCGAGCGAGCGAGCGAGAGTGAAAACGAAATAATCGAGCGAACGGTGAATTGAAACGAGGTCGAAGCGATGACTGACTGTGTTATCAACCGCGCGTAGGTCATCGATCCGCTATTGACGCTGACGTTACCGCGCGACGTCACCGCGCACACGGGTTTGGACGCGTTGACGCAATGCATCGAGCCGTACGTGTGCTGCGCGCCCAACCCATTGGTGGATGCGATTTCCATGGCAGGCATCGTCGCTGGATCGAGCGCATTGCGCCGCGTCGTCGATGACGGCGCCGATATCGATGCGCGCGAGCAGATGTGTCTGTGCTCGCTCTACGGCGGCATGTCGCTCGCCAACGCCAAGCTCGGCGCCGTGCACGGATTTTCGGGGACCTTGGGGGGATTGCTCCACGCTCCTCACGGTGCAATTTGCGCCGCACTGTTACCACACTCGTGGACGGTGAACATCGCGGCGTTGGAAGGCCGGGTGGCGAAGAGTGATCCGGAATTATCGAAGCGCGCGCTCGAGAGATACGCCGCCGTCGCTCGAGCGATGACGGGCGATCCCGCCGCGTCCGCGCGCGACGGCATCGCCTTCCTCGTCGACCTCGTCGCGCACTGCGGCGTGCCTTCTCTAGGGTCATTCGGGCTCGAGCACGCGGATTTCAAATCCGTCATTGAAAAGAGCAAGCAAAGCTCGAGCATGAAGGGCAATCCCGTGGCGCTCGACGACGCCGAGCTCGCCGAAATGTTGCGTCTCGCCACGTAACGAAAACGCCCTCGTTCGTTCGATTTTGTCTCATATCACCGTCACGAATTCTTCCATTCTTTCATTCACACACGAACGAACGATCGAACGATCGAATCGTTGACGTCGCTCGAACTCGCTCGCCGGCGTCGTCCGCGTCTCCCGCTCGCCCTCGCGCGCGTCCATCTTCACTCCATGCCTCTCATCATCGACCGCTTCGTTCGCACGCACTCTCCACCATTGCGCGTGCGAATACGCATTCTCGACGACGATTCATTCGCCATCGCTTTGGCGCCATCGAACTCGGATGTCATCTTCGCGCGCTTCGCGAAGGCGCGAAGCGGAGCGAAGCGCCGCGCGCGCGCCGCTCTCGCCCTCCTTATTCGCGCGTTGAACGCGTGTTCGAGTGACATTCGCGAGCGAGAGACATCATTCGCGGTCGTTCGCGTGTGCGACGTCGAGCGCGGTGCTGGGAGACGATTGAGCTCGACGCGCGCGCGCTTCGCTTCGGTCGCTTTGGTCGTCTCGAGCTCGCGTCCGAGACGAGGCGAGCTCGAGACGTTCGCTTTGCTGTTACACGACGTCGAACGGGAGTTTACGACGAGCGATGAACGAAGAGATGAGCGAATGATGTCGAACGAGGGAGTTGATAGGGTGAGGCGAGGGACGTTCGCGAGCGAGGACGCGGCTTCGCGAGCGCGACGAGCGAGCGAAGACTTGGCCATCGCGTTCGCCGTTCGCGCGATAGAACGCGAAAGGGAAATGAATGAACGTGATGTGAAGGGAACGCACGAATCAAGGCGAATGAGAACGGGAGCGGATGGGAAGGAGAAGACGCGCGCGAGCGGCGAAGCGAGCGGCGGGGGACGGAAACGAGTCGAATCGCGAGTCGCGTCGCGCGAGACGGTTGGGGCTACGCGTGTGATGCATGACAGAGGTGAGCGCGTGCGAACGACGGGCGAAAAAGCGAAGGATGACGTCGATGCGTTGGCGACGTTGGATGACGTCGAGAGGCGGTTGGACGCGTTACGCGCGTTTCTCGCGCGCGAGACGGTTCGCGAGCGACGTTTTCACGAACGTGGATGGTTCGAGGTGTGTGATAAATAAATGATGTACCAGTGTATTTTATGACTACTATGTATTTTATGACTGCTATGTATTTTATGACTGCTATGTTTCGCCGCGCTCGCGCTCGCGAGCGCGGTTCTCGCGCTTTGGACGCTCGCGGGCTTGGCGTTTGGGCAGTTCCTGGTCGAACACGGCGTTCCACGACAATCCGGTGTTTCGCGCGGCGAGAATTTTCACCACGGCGTCGATGTTGAGCACTTCATGCGTGTGCTCGGGCTTGAACTCGCGAATGGGTAAGCGCACCGCGCGGAATCCCGAATGAGCGGCGCGTTGGACGCTCGTTCGCATCCCGCGCGTCGCCAAGTCGACGATACCGCCGACGACGTATACCTTCGAGACGTCGATTTCATCGAGCACGTCCTCGGCGTCAGGGGACATGTATATCACGTCTTCCCGAGCGAAAGCTTCGTCGACGTCCCTTTCGTCTTTCCTCACGCACTCCCATCGGTCGCTGAAGAAAAACTCTCGCGCCTCCTCGGCTACGGCGCCGCGCCACGCGCAATACGTCAGCGCCAAATCGTCATTCGCGTGCGCCGCGCCCACGCACTCGCACAATTGTTTTGCCACGCTCCTTCGCGCTCGCGCAGAATCCTGCTCGTAGGACACGTCCACCGTCACGCGCAGCGCTCGAGGATTGGCGAATCTCTCGTCGACGCTCGCGCTCGATGTCCACGCTTTTTGCAATTTCTTCGCTCTCTTCCCCGCTTCGCGCGATTGCGCTTCGTTCACGGTGAACATCACGCACGGCTCGAGCGGCGCTTTTGCCTCGCTCCCGAGCGCCACGGTCATGTATGATTTGCCGAATCGACACAGCGCGACTTCGCTCACATTTTTGTAGCCGACGTCCCGCATGGTTTCGCCTATCGGCGCGCCGCTGATGAACACGTGCGTCTTTGCTCGATCTCGAAACGCTTCGAGGAGCGGCACGTACTCCGAAGCGCTCGCACCGAGCGCGCCGCGACCGTCGCCGTCGCCCCCGCCCACGGCGACGCGTCGGCCGAAAGGCAAATTGCTCACGATGGCGTCCGCCCGCTCCGAGCGCCCGTACCCGTCATCGAACGCGCCGAGAGCCAACGCGTCGCGCTCGACGATCACGGGCATCGCTCGAGGTTGAAAATCTCCATCACCACTCCCATGCGCTCGCGCTCGCGCTCGATCGAAAAAGTACCCAATGTTCGTTCTCGCCGCGAGCGCTTGTCCTGGCGAAACGTCGCCGCCGGCGCAGGCGAAGCCTCGCATCATCGCCGCGCATACCATCGATCCCGAACCGCAGCACGGATCAAGCACGAACGCACACTGTCTTGTGTCATTTCCTTTCTCCCGCGCTCGCGCGGTGGCGACGTTCACACACGCCAGGGCGATTTCGTAGCGCGTGCCGACGCTCGAGTGCCGCGGCTTGTTCGCCCAATCCGTCGCCATCGAGCGCTCGCTCGATGGCGCGTACGTCACCACACCGAACACGTACGCCTCCGCGGCTTCGACGACGACGAAGCGCACGACCGGTCGAACGACGTCTCGACGACCGCGATGCGACCGATCGAGCGCCGAAGCGCCGCGACGGGTTAAAAAGCCGCGAAACGCTCGACGAAGGTCATCGCTCGACATCCTCCGTGCGTTGCGCGCGACGCAATCGTGCGTGAACGCGACGTCAAACGATGAATCGTCAATCGTCAGCGCGCTTTCCTCGACGCGCGCGAGAACGGTCTCGGCGTCGCTCGCGACGAACAACGGAACGAGCTCGGCGCGCAACCCGGCGGCGTTTCGCGCGTCGACGCCGTCGGCGCATAAAAACATCCCATGACACAGCGCGCGCGACGTGGACGTCATCGCCGCGATCTCACACGCATACGCGTTGTACAAGTTCTCGTTCTTGTGAATCAAAAGCACGCGTGTATTGCGTGTATTTCTCCACGCGCTCGCCTCCGCGCTCGCGTCGGCGCTCGCGAACGCCGCGAGCGCGTCCTCGACGACGTCTCCCTTCGCGCGCGCGCGCGCGATGACGTCGAACAAGAAGCGTTCATGCGTTTCACCGCTCGACGCGTCCTCGCTCGCGTCGTACGCGAGTTGCGCGGGAAACCTCCCGAGCTTGCTCGCTTTGCTCGCCGAAGCGCGTCCGCCGCGCGCGCGCGCGTCCTGTGCGCGCGACGTCGACGCGCGCATCACGATTCGCCGATCGTTGACGACGCGAGCGCACATTTCCATGGGTTTTCCCGCGCGTTCGATCGCGTCGAACGATGGCGTGGACGGGTGTGAACGCGATGGGATGCGCGCGCGCGCGCGGTTGCGGCGTGCTCGGGAATGTGAACAGACACGCTTGGGAGTCCGTGTGTATCTTTTTGAGTCATGACTCGTCAAAGAGTCCCCCCATGGACAGCCCATTCGATCGCATCGGCGCGACGCGCGAGGACGCGACGGAGGACGACGGCGAAGGCGAACGGACGAAGGGAAACGGCGCGCGAGGCGAAAGGGTGTGATGTTGTTTCGTTTGTATCTCGTTTCCCGAGCGCGCGCGCGCGATGAAGAGGTTGACGTCGCGCTCGAAGAGGCGCGACGCGGGACGCGCGAGCGAACATGATTCATTCGGCGTCGTAGCGCGCGAATGAATGACGTTCGCCGCGCGATGAAAAGGAAGGAATAGAATAGACATTTACGAGTAGTGGCGTCGTTATTACAATGGATTCCTATGTGTAATTTATGTATCATACACGTGAGGCGCGCGCGAAGCGTCACTCAACTCGCGAAGGCGGCGCGGGTTCGTCCCGCGGAGGTTTGCTCGACGGCGTCGGCGCGGGCGTCGGCGCCGCGGCGCGCGCGCCTTGCGGACCGAGCGTGCGTAACGACCCTCCGGTGCCTGAAAATCGTCGTCGATTCGGACTCACGCTCTCTCGATCGCTCGCGAACGGGGATGATTCCGCGGATGGGCGCGCGCGAGCGGCTCGTCCGAATATTCCACCCCGTTCGCTCGCCCGCGTCGGACTCGCGACGTGCGTGTGATCGTCCTCCCATCCCTCCGAATCAGAAAACGCGCTCACGTTCCCTCCGAGTTGCCGCACTTGTCGCTCGAGCACGCGATTGCGCTTCAGAAGCAAAGAAATCTGTCCTTGCAACACGTTTACGACGTGCTCCTCTTCGCTCTCGAGCGCGACTTCGATGCGCACTTTTTCGCTCTTGAGCTTCTCCCGTTCCGCGCTCGTTCGCATCAAGTCTCCTCGCAAACGATCGCGTTCTTTTGAAATCGTCTTCGACTCTCGCCCTAAACTTTCGATCGCCGTTTGTAGCTTGTTCACCATGAGCTCTTGCTCCGTTTCGCGTTCGCGCTCGAGCGCGACCTTCTCGCTTTGCAACGCGTTCAATCGGCGCTGGAGATTATTCGTCAAAAACTCTTCTTCGCGTTCGACGCGCATCGCGAGCTCTTTTTTCTCGCTCTCCGCCTTGGCGACCTTAGCCATGAGCATGTTGGACAAGAATTCTTCTTCTTCGTCAACTTTGGCGGCTAAGGTTTCGGCGAGCGTCTTGGCGCCGCGCAAGCGGGACTCCACCGACGCGCGTTGCTGCCGCTCGATCGCGAGCTCGCGCTCGACGTCGGCCAAGCGCGATTGCAGTCGAGCAATTTCGCCGTCGGCCATGATGGTGAGAGCGCCAAAACGCGAGCGGAGTCGAGGTTTGCGGAGACGTCGGTCGAGGCTAGAGCCGGTTTGATGTACAGTACATGAGACAAAAAATCTAACGCGCGCGAGACTAGGGTGGTGAGTGATTGTAGATTTCATCCAAATTCGTCGATCGCGCCGTCGGTGGTGTCGTAGTCGGCGTATTTTGGATTGGCGGCGCGCTCGCGGCGGCTCAGCGCCGACCAATCGCACACGTCTGGCGCCAAACGCTGGAGGGCTTGGGCGAACGATACCGTCGGTCCGACGCCGCCGTGGCGAACGATTGACCAAAACATGCGCGGTGAGGCGACAGCCATCGCGGGCGGGGACAGATTGGCGCGACTGATGCCGCCGTCTTTGCTCGCGCCGACAGTGGCGAGGATGTATGGCAGCATGGCCTTCGGGATGTCTTGCACGCAATCGCTTCGTTCCGTGCGCGTCAATCGGCCTCCAGCGACATCCGAGGCGGAGTATTTGACGACGATGCGTCCGTCGGCGAGGGTGGCGTACGTCACCGCGCCGGCGCGAGCGGCGGCGACCTTGGCGTTACCTTCGGCTTCTTTCGCGCGCTCGTCCACGATGGCCTTGAAAGCGTCCTGGAGTGAGCGAACCGTGGGATCGTTGGCGAGCTTTTTCTTCGACATGCCTTCGGCCGCACGAAGGAGGTCAATTGACATCGCAGTGTTCGCACCGGTGACTCCGGCGCCTTCATCGTCCGGATCTTGGAGCATGATTGCAGTGCTCGTTTCGGCGGCTTGCAGTTGCGCCGAGAGACGCCGGCGAACGGCAGCGTCGAGCTTTTCGGATTCGACGTAACGACGCTTATCGTTTTCTGGAATCTCTACGTCCGTTTCACCATTCTTAAGCGTCATCGAAGCCATCGCCGCGCCGTTTACGCCATAGGCGCCGCTCTGTCGCGTCGTCAACGTCGGCGCCGCGACTCGCGGCTCAGGCGCCTCGGCAACACTTGCGCCGCGTAATGTGATCAAATCGTTATCACGAACGCCCAATAATGCGATTGCAGTTGCCAAATCCTTATCTTCGAGCGCACGCGGAGGAAATCCGCACGAGACGGTGTAGGCATCGAGAGATGGGAGCGCGAGTCGCTGAGCGATGCGAGCTTGTAAAGCGCTCGCCGTTGTCCTGCCGCAATTCGGCAAAGTAAAGTTCGCGATCGTGCCATCGTTGTTGGGATCGCGCACGCGCAGGTTCCAAGGCGCATCTTGCGTTGTGCTCTCTAAAGACGAGCGCTGGCGAGCGGGCAAAGCGACATCGAGCGCCGATGCTTCGACGGCGTCGCGAATGTCTCGCGCCTCTTCGAGTTCAAACTTTTTATACCCGCGTCCAAGGATGCGCCCCGCCTCTTGGGGCGCACCGCGATCGTCTGATTCCAGTCTATCGAAGTGCTCTCGCACCGCTCGCTCGCGCTTCATCACGGCGTCATCGGCCGCCTTGGAAGACGCCAGACTCAGTCTCTCGAGAATTCGGCGCCTCGACAACGCCTCCATTGCCACCGTCGGCGCGACATCAGCTTCGACACCGACGTCGCCTTCCTCGCTCGCGGATGACTTTCGCCCTCGCAATTCTTGTTGCACGTCCAATAAGGTCTCCTCGGCGGTGCCTCGCATGGCGAGCACTTGGACGTGGACTTCGCCCGTTTGTCCCATGCGATGGGCGCGGCTCACGACTTGCTCCTCGAGCGACGCGTTGGACAGCGGCTCCATCAAAATCACGTGGCTCACGAAACTCAAGTCCAAGCCCTCTGCAGCTTTCTGGTCAAGAAGCAGCGCGCACACATCGGGATCGCGACGGAACCGGTCAAGCGCTTGATCTTTATCATGGCGCGTCGATCCCAAACGCGAGAGTGTCTCAAACGGCACCCGAGCGTCAGTGAGCGCCAAATCGATAACGTGAATGTGTGTCGCAAAGTTGCTGTAAATGATGCACTTTTTCGGCGGCAGTAACCCTGGGGTAAGATCTCGCGGCTTGATCGGCGTCGCCGCGATGAGGCGACGACGTCGATTACTCGCCTGCGGCGCCAAAGCGTTTGCATTGATTTCGCCACCCCAACCGGGGACGCGTTCGCTCATCGCCAGCCTATTGCGAGCTGAAATCTCGTCGCGTTCGTTCTGCTCGCGCAGCGTCTCAGCGTCCACAGCGGCACCAATCTTGCGTAAAAACATGAGTAAATGATCCACCTTGGTTGAGACGCCTTGCGCAGTCACGCGGTCGCCGTCGTCGCTCACTGTCCACGCCAGTTGGTCGTACGATGGCTGTAGTTCGATGAGATCTTGAGGAACTTCCTGCAGCGGCGACTCGTTGTATTCGTTCGGTTTGGCCTCTTGCATGGAGTAGGCGATGCCACATACCGGACACCCTCGCGGAGCGCGCGATACGCCCTCCGGGAGCGCCGGCGCAGCGTCGCTGCTGGCCACTGTCGTCCCGGTGCATCCGTCGTGAAGCACGCACGCGCAACACAACACGTGCGCGCACGGCGTCACGAGCGGATAGATGACTTCGTGTTTGCAGAGATCGCACGCGCCCTTACATTGAACAAGTGTCGGGCACACGCGCTTGATGCGCTCCTCTCGATCAGTTTCAGTGAAGCCGCGCTTTTTGAGCATATCGCGCAAATCGCGTACGGTTTCATCAAATTCCTTTGGGTCGAACACGACGGGCATCTTTCCTACCACACACGCGGCTTCGCGTAAATTGTTCACGGCCAGCGACGCCTCGCGAACTCTTTTGGTATTCAGCAGCGACTGCACGTGGTTCGGATCGCCCCAATCTGCGAGCAACAGTCCTCTTTTCACGTGCGCAACCAATCCGTCGTAGCTTTCGGCGTGTACGTCGTTAAATGAAAGCATGACAATCGTGCGCTTCATCGGGCGCAGTGCGATGTGAGATTTACACGTGCGCACCATGCACCGTCGCAGGACTTCACCGAGTCGCTCGACTGCTTCGGCTTGCGCCATACGATCGCTTCCCTCGAGCGGTCGCTGAATGGCGTTCGTCCACAGCGTCGCCGAGGCGCCGTATGGCGGGTGCCTCAAAAACGCAAGCAGCGGCTGCAAATGTGCGGTACCCGCGCCCTTGAGCGTCGTCGGCGTCGGCGTACCGGTCATGAGCCAGCGCGAGTGCGCCTTGAGCGCACACGCGACGGATAACCTATTCGTAATCGAAAGCGTCTTTGACAACTGATGGCCTTCATCCAAGACGACGCGTTGCCAAAGCACGCGCAGCAAGGGCGTGTCGATTTGCGTGAATTCCGTCGAAAGTCGATCGAACGTCATGATGACCACGTCATAGTCGCTCGCCAAATCCTTCGCATCGATGGCGGTCAAATCATCCACGACGGCGTAGGGCGATTCGTCTCCTGGCGTTCCTCGCGTTTGCCGTTTGTCCACCACGGCGACGCGAAGTGCGCGCTCGCGGGCGACATTTCTCGTGCAGATTGAAATTTGCTGCAGCCAGTGCGCGATGAGTACCGAGGGAACGACGATGAGCGTCGCGCTGGAGAGCCAAACGCGTTTGGGTGCGCTCTCACTTCGATTATCCACGACGCGAATGGCGTCAAAGAGCGCTTGTCGGTCGAGGAGCAAATCATTCGACGCCGGTCCAGGGGGGACGTACGGGATGGAATTCTCGAGCCGCGCCGATTCGGGAGCGCGCTCCAACCCAAGCGCACGAAACACCGCGGGCTGGTCATCGTTTCTGCGGAACGGCGGCATAGAGAGCGGCTTCGAGTGCGAGACCTCCGGGATGTTTTCCAATATGTAATCCACCACGTCAATGGTCGTCGCTCGACCGATGTTCACGAAGCAATAGTGCAGTACGGATTCAAAGTAGGAAGTATTCCGCCTCAGACGCGATGAATCTTCGCGCAAGCCGTCGCGCGCGATGTACCCTATCGGCGCTGCGAACGCAGAGCACTCTAAGCGCGCGTGCCAATCGGGATTGGGATTTTCATTTGTCGCCGCCGCAAGAGCGTCGTACGCGCGCTTGGCTTCGAGGCGCGAACGCTTCGCGCTCGACACCGTGGTCGTGCCGTACATGCCGTCCTTGTTCACCGCCGCAAAATAGCCCACCGGCGTACCCCCGCTCGAACGTTTACTTCGTCGCAATCCCGATGAGTTTCTTCCTGGCGTCGTTCGCGAGTCTTGAGCGCGAGCGTCGTCGGCGCTCGATTTCGCCGGCGTCGATGCAGCTGAAGTCGACGCGTCGCCACCTTCGCGCGCGTTTACCTCCACACCCATGGATGTCACATACGCGTCGAGGGCAGCGATATCTTCGTAGTACCAACCCGACCCTTGCTGACGCGCTGTGAGCCCCGGAGGCGGAGCGGGCCGCCATCCGCGTCGGGCGAGCACCAACGCCAACACGGTGACCGTTTTCCCGAGCCCGGGCTCGTCGCACAGCATCCCTCCCGGGGAATCTTCGAACGTCTCCGGCGCTTCGGCGCTAAACTCCAATCGCGAGGCGTTAAACCACAAGAATTCACCGTTTTCTTTGCACTGCAGCCGCTTCCACGCGGGATCAGAAACGCGAGGCGCTCGGCGTTCGCGTCTTCGCATCCAGCGGAGCGCCGCTCGCTGGTGCGGGTGCAACGTCAGGGCTAAATCCGGTGAAAGCTCATCCACGCGCGCGCGTAACCCTCGACACGTCGCCGCGAGCGCGCTCGCGCCCTTGGCATCAAGAAATCCCAGTATCCTCATCACAACCTCCTCCGGAAGGTCCCCGGCGGACGCGCTGCTCGATTCGGCGCTAGAAATCGGCACCAACGTCGTCTTCATTTCCGGTCTCAACCCATCCAAAACCGCGCTCAGCGTCGCCTTGCGATCACCCACGTGCGCGCGACACCCATAGACGCCGCAAAACCCAACGCTCGCTTTCGCGTCGTCGCTCGCTCCGCTCGCGCCGCGTTCGCCGTCCCGCGCGCAGTGCGACAGCGCCAGCGCGCACGCCTCGACGTCCTCTCGGGCGGCGAACCATTTCCGCCCTCGTCCTCGTCCAATCGCCTCGACAGGAATGTCGAACTCACTCGCACAAATCAACGTCTGAACGCGCTCGCCGCTCGTCTCGCTCTCGCCTTCGACGCTCCCTTCGCGTCGCTCCACCACCTCGCACGCGCACCGTTCTCCGAACGCGCTCACGCCCGCGACGTACGGCCCTCGCGCGTTGGCGCGAAATCGAAACTCTAAATCGCCATCGCGCGCGTCTTTCGCCGCGCAAAGCACGGCGTGTTCGCGTTCGCGCGGCGCTCGCGCGCGGTCGCGGTCGCGCGTCACCGCGAGCGCGCGCGCGCTCGCGTCCAACCGTTCGTCTTCGCGCACGTCCAGAGCGAACGATGCGCCGCGAATGATTGGCATCACGCCCGAGCGCGCGCGCGAGTTCGAGCGTTCGTTCGCTCGCCCATGGCGACTTCAGGCGACGGGGCGTGGTCGCTCGATCGCGTGGCTCGTCGGTCGCCGCACGTGATGTTCACCAGTGTCCAACCTCTTGGGTCGTAGCTTTCTGAGTCATGACCACAGAAAAACGACCACACACAAAACGGACCACACCCCCGATGTTCACCAGTGTCCAACCTCTTGGGTCGTAGCTTTCTGAGTCATGACCACAGAAAAACGACCACACACAAAACGGACCACACCCCCCACCCTCCATCATTCATTCCCATCGTCATCGTCCATCGAACCGCATTCGCGTTGACTTCGTCGTCGCTCACGCGCGATTCGCATCGCGCGATCGAACGCGTTCAAACGCGCATGAAATCTCGCTCGACGTCGATGCGCGCACGCGCGCGCGACGACGCGCCCGAGCGCGACGCGCGCGCGTCCCGCGACGCGGCGTCCTCGGACGCGCGCGCCGCGAAAACGCACCACCCCTCGATCGCGCGACGAATCGCTCGAGAAGGGGGAAGAATCGCGCGAGAGTTCGGGAGGCACGCGCAGTACGCCGGGACGACGCAGGTGAGGGAGGAGTGAGGGAACGCGAAGACGCGAAGGCGAGCGCGCGCGAGAGCTGACGACGAACGCGTTCGCGCGCGCGCTCAGAGTCGACCGCTGATGCGAGGATACGTGCACGTGTTGTCGCTTGTGATCGCGATGATTGGGGTTCTGGCGGGGTACCATCGCGCGTTGCACGCGCGGGTCGTTGCGTTTTTAGCGTGCACGTTGTTGACGTACGCGTGCAGCGCGGCGTTGCACGCGTGGCCGTGGAAGACGAGGTTTGGGTACGATGCCGCGCTTGCGGTGGATTTTATAGGGATTTCTTGGGGGTTTACTTCGCACACCGTGATGTGGAGCGGAGGGTTGAAGACGTACAGCGCGATCGGGGCGGCGGCGACGTTTGCGTGCGTCTGCGCGCTGCAAATCGCGGCGTTCGCGCGACGGAGCGAGACGGTGGCGGTGATTAGTTTTATGGTGCGTTTCGACCGTTCGCTTCGTTTGTTTCAGTTTTTTCGTTTCGTTCGTAAGTTCGAACGTTGTGACTGACCGCGAGTCGTGTCGGGGGTCGTCGTCGTCGCAGCGCGGTCCGCGCCTGTCGCTTATCGGCTTGAACATCGTGTTCCTCGCCGTCATAGAAACCACCGCGATTGAGGACTTCAAGCTCATGCTCCTCGTGCAGGTGTTATCCAAAATCGTCGCTCCTGCGTATTTCTTGGCGTGCACGCGGTACGACGCCAAGCACAAGGCCTGGCTTGAAATCCCCGGCGTCTGGGGGCCGCACGAGAACTGGCACGCGCTCATCCTCGTCGTTCATTTATTACAACTCAAGGCTCTGCTCGATCAGACGCGGTGAACGCGCGATGCATTCGCGCAGTGCCTCGATAATATATTCTATTTCTATTTCTTGTGTCATCGATGTAGGTTCTGTATTCAACACAACACATCGCATTCAACGCGAACGCCCAGCGTCGCCGCCGCGCGCGAGCGGCGCCGCGAAAGCGCCTCAAACCATGTCGCTCAAGGAACTCTACGAAACCCACCGCGCGAACCAAGAGATCGTCAAACGCGATGTCGGTGCGTTCGTTGACATTCATTCGCCTCGCTCGCGCGATCGTTTTCTTTCGTCGTCGCTCGTGGGTGATGTCCCGCTCGCCCGCTGACGCTCGCGTTCGCGTTCGCGCGCGCAGAAAATCTCCGCCGCGAGGCGCTCATGGCGACGGCAAAGCTCACGGAATCTCTCACCGATAGCGTCAACGCGGGCGTGATCGAGGTGTTCGAGAACCAGAAAAAAGTTGAGATTGCGGCGCGAGAGCTGAACGAGTCGACGGCGGCGTTTAAGACGACGGCGGCGTCGTGGGCGAAAGACTTAGAGGCGTTCGATAAAGAGCTCAGAGCGATAGGGGATTTTGAGAATTGGGTGCGAGCGATGGAGCATGATTTAGCATCGCTCGCGCAGGCGTTGGAGAATAAGACGCGCGAGAGCGCGGGGAAGGAGGAGGAGACCAAGTAGGCGAGTTTGCTTGCGTACAACACTTGTAATGTAATATTTCATCGATTGGTGCTAATCTACGAGTTCGTGGTGGTACATCGTTCGGGTTGTCATTCGCTCATGTCAACATCCGCGCTCCTCGCGGCGTCGACGGCGCGCAAGGCGTCGAACAGGGCGAATTTGATCGCGTGCGACGCCATCGATTTTGTCTGCTCGACGGCGACGGCGACGGCGTCCCGCGTCGCCGCATTCAACGCTGTTGAGGGCTCTGCGAACGCCCCAGACACGGGTTTCCCGAGTGACGCGAACGATGCTGCCGAAGACACCGCCGCGATCGCCGCGGCGCCGCCTCCACCGCGTTTCAACCCTTTCTCCGCCGCCACGAGCGCGCTTTCGATATCCCCCACCTGTCCCGCCACGAGTTTCCGGTTATCTCCCAATCGCGACGAACTGAGCGTATTGACCCAATACTGATTCCACAACAAATCCAGATTACGCGAATCGAGCGAAGATTTGAAAAAGCTCACGTCCAACGCGTAGTATCGATCTCGATGCACGCCGAAATCTTCCGCTTTGCTCGACGGTACGCCTCGTCGTCGAGTCGCCCATTCCATCGCCTCCGGCGCCGTGTACCCTTCTGGGTACGTGCGAAACGCGCCAATCTCAACCTTTCCCGACGCACACGTTCGCACGGGGTCGATCACGATCGCCACGAACGGATCTCCGTACTTTTGATTCAACGTTTGCGTGTTCACGTCGATGCCACTCAACCAGCACCCGTAGCCGGGGTGCGAGTGGTACCATCCCACGACGTGTTCGCGCCGACCCACGGCCTGACACGTGGAGTCGAAATCAACCATGAATTCATACGCCTCGGCCTGGGCGTTGACGCGCGTTTCCGTGCCCTCGACCGGGAGCTCGAACACGTCGAGGACGATGAAGGCGTCGCCGACGCAGCGGCCGCGAAGCGCGCCCATGACTTCCACCGTGCCTCCGCGCCGAGCGTGAGTGGACATTTTCATCAGCGCTAATGCGGATATTTTAACCCTGTGCGTCGGACGAAAGCGCGAAGAGAGGTCAGGATGACGCCAATCGGCGGCACTTTTGGCGACGGCGTCGCGTCGGCGTCGTACTGTTTAAAGTGGTGCGGGTTCCGCGACCAAGGCTTGGACACGAGGAGCGCGCGCCAGGCATCGTCATCAACGGCATAGAGTTCGTCCTGGGCGGTGGAATCGCCGGGGTTGTTGATGTCCATGGCGCGCGCGCGTTTGGCGGAGGCGGCGAGTGACGTCAGAGGAAAGCGAGATAACTGTATAACACGGACCGAGCGCAATTTGCGAACGAAAAATCTCTTGGAGAGAGCTGTTGAACAACAAAATGAAATGACGACCATCGGTACGATGGCGCGAATGAATGATGGAGAATGTGAGCGTAGGCGCTTCGGTGGCGCCGTTTCGGCGCCGAGCCGATGTCGCAAGCCTTGACTCAGCCGCCTGCAGCGAGCAAATCATCCGCTGGCGCTTCGGCGGGAAACCCGTACGTGTCGAGAAGGCGTAGCGTCACGCCGTTAGTCCAACCGAAACCGCGCTGGGGAACGTATTCGCCGCCGCCGCCGACGCCGTCGCGACCGACGCGGACGTCGTACTTTTCGTGCATGTAGCCGGTGCGCGTCCACGTCGAACTCGCCGTGCGCAACCACGCGTGGGCGAGTTCTTTCGCGTACGCTTCTTCGCGCGGGGCGTAGATTTGAATGCCTTCGATGATCATGTGCGACGTCGGGGCCCAGGCGTTGGGCCAATCCCATTGCTGACCGGTTTCGTTCAACGACGTGGCGATGCCGTTTTCCGTGACCAATCCAGATGACTTGAGAGATTCAACGACGCGATACGCTTGTTCAGAATTAGCATCGACCGCACCGCACCACAACGGAGTGTAATCGCTTGTATAGGGCGACTCGGACGCGAATTTCAGCGCCGAACGGTCTCGAACGATTCCGGTGACGAGCTCGCCAACGCGCGGCTCAAACGCGACGTCTCGCCATCGAGCGCGTGCGTCATCCCAAAGTACTGCGTCGATTGCGCGCCGTCGTGCGTACCCCGCGGCTTCGAACTTGGTTACGAGATGCTTCAAATATACACGTTCGGCGAAGTTGTCTTCGCCCGGACCCATGAAGACGAGCGCTTCGCGCGCTAACGCCGCAATTTGAAGTTCTACGCGCAGCATGAAGCCGTTCAAGTCGCTCGGCAAGATGTCGCACGTGCGAATCGTTTCCAATCCTTTGCCGTCCTCGAACCACCTCGAGCTGAAATCAAACCCGCTCTCCGCCGCGCTCGCGATATGACGATAAATTCTACGCTTCAACTCCACTTTCACCACGGGATTGTCGCAGTCTTGCGTGGCTAATCGCCCGACTTCGACGTCTTCGCGGTAGCTCTCTGGTCGCGGTCGTGTGGTGTTTGCAAAATACCTCGACAATTGGTGAACCTCGCCTGTTTCGCCATCGCGAACGGTGACGACGCGTTCACTACGCATCAAGTACGAGTACTCTTGCACGAGCAACGGCAGCGCTTGTCGAAGCCATGTGCCGTCCTGCGTTCGTTCGTACACGGCGGCGACGCACGACGTCAGCAGCGGTGGTTGCGACCTGTTCAAATAATACACCCTCGCCCCGTTCGGAACGAACCCATACGTGGTGACCATGTACAACAAATTATTTGTCACCCCCAACGCCGTGGCGGGCATGTCGCTCGTGAGCAACCCCAAAACGATCCAGTACGTGTCCCAATAGTACGTCTCACGAAATCGCTCCCCCGGAACCACCGCGGGATACGGAAGCTTGATCCGACTCGACGTCGTTCGCGCTCGCCCGTGCGCATCGCCGCCATCTTGCACGCTTTCCACCACCGCTTTACCGTCCAACTCGTCCAAGTCGTCATCCACATCTAGCCTCGCTAACACTTTCCACAGCTCGTGCACGTGCCGCGCGAACGCTCGAGCCGCGCCGTCGCTCGCGCGTTGCACCACACCCGCCTCGGGCGCCCAATCCCCGAGGTCCACCGCTTTTCGTCGCTCTCTCGGCCCTGTCTCGAAGTGCTCCTCGAGAAACGCGCGCGCGGCGACGCTGCACGTCGCCGCACCGCTCGAGCGGAGCGCTTCGGATATCTTCGCCGGCGGCGACCGCGCTCGCGTGTCCACAAAGTCTTTGCAATCGCTCCAAATCGCCGCGCGCTGCCCGGCGGCGAGGAGGGCGGCGGTGAATAATTGCGCGTACGGCGCCTTTTCGTGCGTCATCGAACCCGCGGCGTCGTCCTCGGCATCGTCATCGCTGACGAGCCAGGCGTTAGCGCTCATGAACGTTACAGAACGTACGACGGCCGAGTCGCCGTCTTCGGCGAATGCACGCGGTTGAGCGCTGAGGCGAGATCGATTGGAATCTCGTGCGAGGGCGCGAGCGCGAAAGGGCGCGATCGCGCGCGGAGCAGGAGTGGTGATTTGTGTTTGAGTCGCGGTGTGACGACGTCGACGCGAGCGCTTCTTCGTCACGTTACAAAAGAAAATAATGATGTGCCAGCGAGAATGTCTACCGAATGATATCGTCGAAATTCGATCACGGCTTCACCCAGGACATACATTTTTGCACGACGAACTGCTGCACTTTGGCGCCAAAGGCTTTACCGTACGCCTCGCGCGACGCGCATCGACCCATGTACTTGACCAAATTTGGCCACGTCGCCCACGTGGAATTATCCGGGAAAAACTGCACGCTGTACAGCAAATACGCGCAAACGGCGACGTCGGCGACGGAAAACGTGTCGCGCACTAAGAAATTTTTCCCATCCAAAGCGCGGTTCAATTGTCCCAATCGTCGATTGTTCGGATCTCGCGCCCCCGTGTCCATCACGCCGCCTCGCGCGTTCTCTTTAAACAGAATCGGATCCAGCGTCGCGTTCGCGAACACGATCCACTTCCCGCACTCCGCTCTCGCTTCGGGGGTGTCCAACTTCCCGTATTTATCCCCCAAGTACGCCAAGATCGCGCCGCTCTCCCACAGCTCCAGGTCGCCGTCCCGCAGCGCCGGCACTTGACCAAACGGGTGCGGGTTCCCTTGATCGCTCGGGGGTTTCATTTCAATCCCCAACCCGATCTCGTTCGCGTACCAATTCACCAACGGGCTGCGGCTGCCTTGGCTCCCGTACAACGTCACGCCGCGCGACATGACAAATTGTCCCCGTCGCGCGCGCGCCGTCGCTCCGCCTCGCCCGCGCGTCCTCACGAACGCGCAATCGCCCGCGCGCTCGACCGCGAATCCCGCGCGCATGAACGCCACTCAGGACGGTTTCTTAACCTTTTCGACGTCGCGCGATGTCGACGTGTGCGCGATGTGACGCTCGCGAAGTCACTCGTTTCGCACGTGACCTCAAAAAGCGAGCTCAAAAAGTAACTTATCCACCATGAGCTCATGACGTCACCGCTTGAGCTCGGAGACATTTCTCGACGCATCGCGACGTTGGAGGGCGTTTTCGAAGCGATGAAATCGATGTCGACGTCGTTGCGATCGCCCGGGCGTTCGTCCAGGACGTCGCACTCGACGCATTCGACGCGAACGCGCGACGCGAGCGCGCGCGCGAAGAAAGGTGGGGCGTTCTTGAAAGAGTTTGGCCCGGAAAGCTCTGGGGAGGAAAAGAAAGAAACGAAGGACGGCGAACAGAAAGTAGAGATTGATATCGCCGAACGATTTCCCAAGCTCGAGAAAGTGGAAGGACAAGAGCCGTTCTCGGCGAACATCATGGCGAAGAAGGTTGGGATGGCGAATGTCATCTGGAACGGCGTCGGCACGCTCCAGACGCCGAACGTCGGGGATAAAAAAGCATCGGTGAATTTGGCGCGCGTGTGTTTGGCGCAACGCGCGGAGGTTTTGATCGAGAATTTTAATCGTTTGTATCCGAAATTGGCGAACGAGCAGATTGAATGGGCGATACAACCGTTCGACGACCCGTACGGGGACAAGTTCGACCCGTTCATGACGTTGCCGGATGACAAGTTGGATGAATTCGTTCCGGGTAACTTGCAGTTTTTGAAGAAACCGCGTAAAGTCGCCCAAGGTCAGTGAAATCTCCTAGTTTGTTTATTTGTAATGCGCGTGACGTCGGGCGAAAAAGGGCGCGCGACGCGTCGCGCGCGCGAACGCGGCTCGAGCCGCCGCTTCGCTCGCGTTCGCGCGCTCAACCTCACATCTTGCCCGCGCCCGCGCGCGCGCTTTCTCGCGCGCGCTTTATCGATGTCGTCGTTATTTCTCGTTCACACCGCGTCGTCGTCGCGCGTTCGCGCGCGCATGGCGTCCAAGTCTGCGCTCGGTCGCGCGCGCGACCCAGCCGCCGCGCGCGGACGCGCGCCCGTCCCGCGCGTCCGCGCCACCGACGACGACGCCTCGCCCGCGCCGAGCGCCGATCCTTGGCTCGACGCTCGACGTTTGGCGTTGAGCGCGCTCACCGTGGACAAAGGATTGAAGCCTTTATGCCGCGGGTACGGGTTGAAGCTCAGCGGGTCGAAGCCGGAGCTCGTGGAGCGCGCGCTCGCGTACGAGAGCGCGAACCGCGCGGAGTTCGCCCCTATGGAAGCCGTCGTCGAGCGCGCGACGAAATGGAGAAATTCTCGAGTCCTCGCCACCGAACGCGTGGACGACGGGCGGGGAGGAAGCAAAAAAGAGAGGAGTCAGAAGCGCGAGCGCTCGAGCGGCGGCTGGGGTCGCTCTCGAGCGGAGGACGACGGCGAGAGTTGGGGATCGGAATGGACTCGAAGCGCGAGCGACGTTGAGGACGAGGGAGAGAGTGAAGATTTACTCGCACTCGAAGCGAAATACCCGGCGCTGACTTTGGCGAACGCGAAGGTGAGCGCGGATGATTTAGCGCGCCGCGTCGCCGTCGTGAACGGCTTGCGACAGTTGGCTCGAGAGAGGAAAGGATACGAAGCGGACACGGCGTTGCACTTGGAAGCGATCGCGCGCGCGGTGGAGAAGTCTTATAGAGATATGGTCGGGAGCGCGCTGACGATTCTGCAAAAAGAAGGGCGAAGACGAGTGGAGGTGAGCGTGGACATTGACGTCGGCCGCGGTCGATTCGCCGTGTTGGCGCAAGTCATCGGTCGCTCTGGCGCGGTGGAGCGCGAGTACGACGACACGAAGTTTTTCAATTTTAACATTCGCCGGCAGAACCGCATGCGACCGCTCATCGGATACTTGAGCGAAGAGATTAAGGATGGCGTGGCGAGGCGAGCGACGGAGGATTTCGTCGAAAAGGTTGGCACCGTGTGCGAGGGCGCCGTTCGATTCCGTTCTGAGGACGGGGCGTGGATGGTGGACATCGATGGAGGCGCTGCGGGGGTAATTCCCGCGCAAGAGCAATTACAGGCGTTGCAGCTCAAGCAGGGCGATCGAGTGACGTGCTTTGTGCTCGACGTGGAGAATAATTTATTCACTGGCCGCGAGCGCACGCCGGTGATTCTTTCGATGACTATCCCAGGCGTCGTCGCGGGGATCATCGAGCGAGAAGTCCCCGAAGTCGCTTCAGGGGATGTCCTGATCAAAGCGATCAGCCGCATTCCGGGAAAGATGACCAAGGTCGCGGTGACGGTTGCGGAGAATTCGAAGACTTGGAGCGCCATCGACGCGTGCGTCGGTCCCGATAACGAGCGTCTGCGCCGCATTCGCGAGCGCGCGGGCGGAGAGATTGTGCACTTCATTCAGTGGAGCGACAACGTCGAAGAAGTCGTCAAGGCTGCGCTGTTTCCGGCGGAAGTGAAAAAGACCGAGTATAGTTTCCCCAAAGGCGAGCGCTTGCCGAAAATTGTCGCCTACGTTTCGGCGTTTGATTCGTCGCGCGCCATCGGCGCGGGCGGCGCCAACGTAAAGCTTGCCGCGGCGCTGACGAATACGTTCGTCGTGATCGAAAAGATCGACGCTGAAGGCGATGACAACCGACGGCGTGCAAACTTCAACGATGACGTAGATGACGCATTCGATAGCGGTTCATTCTGGGGCGGTCGTTCAAAGGGCGACACCGGATTTGACCGTCGCGACGCCGAAGACTTTACGAGCATCTTGTCCGAAAACAGATTCAGCGACAAGAAATCGCAAGGAATGGTACTAGACGACCTTGGATGGCCAGAACTTCCTGAATTGGACGACTTAAAATTATCCGACGAGCGCGTGCCGAAGACGAGCACATTGAAGACTCTCGGCGAGACTCTCGGCGAGGATGATTTCGACGAAGGCGACCCCGTCGCCGCCGACGACGACTCTTGGGAAATCGGACCTGGACGTCCTGGTTTAGTGACATTTGGCGCGACTGGCCGACCAGGATTGATCGGCACCGCCGTATTCTTTGGAGACGTCGATTTCGCCGTCGACGACGACGACGTGGTCTTTGATTGAACGCCAGCGGCGGATCATCGCGTTTGACGATTCCTTCAACCGTCGCTGTAATCTAATCACTCGTACCTCACAGTTCCGCGCGCTTTTCCCGCGAGCGCCATGGATGACGAAAGTCTCACGCGCGCGACATTCCTTCCTTTCTTCGCGCGATGCGTCGCGTGCTTCGCTTTGGCCGTATTCCCCGCGTCCGATCGCGTGGACGACGTCCGCGGCGAGGACGTCGTCGTCGTCCTGAACGCCGATGCACATTCGCTCAAATTTTCCATAGATTTCGCCTCCGACGCGTCGCGCCGGACGATGACGAACCCAAAAATGTTGCAAAACGCCCTGGACGACGCCATCGCGGCGTATTGCGCGTCAAAGTGCGCGAAAGTTTGCCTTCGCGTGCCCGCCGCCGCGGGATTCGACGTGGAATACATTCGCTCGAGCGATGGAACATGGTGCCACCGCGCTTTACCCGCGCTCGCGCGCCCGCAGCGCGCATCGAACGCCATCGACGGTGATTTTGACGACGTCGCGTTCGCGAAATGCGCGTTCGTGGATGTGGATTGCGCGATGACCATGGGCGACGCCGCCGAGCCGCGATTGGAGGAACATTTGGAGGAACATTTGGAGTTCGCGATGGGAGGTTTAAACTGCGCGATTGCGCGCCATCGCGCGCACGCGTACGTTTCGAAATCAAAGAAATGGTTTCGAGGATTCGCTCTGGGGCGTCAGCGCGCGGTGCTCGCCGTGCTGCCGCGTCGCGGAGGTGCGGATGACGACGACGACGACGACGACGGCGAAGGGCGATGGGTCGCGGCGGTAAACGCCACGCTCGCGACGAAGCGAGAATGTAGATCTGATCCTGAACCGACGCTCGGCGCGATCGAGGTGTGGATCAACGGTTCGATGCTTTCACGTAAAGAAGCGCGCGTCATTCTCGCGCACGTGTGGACGCTGGACGATAAGTTGTGGAGTGCGTTTCATTTGGCGCCGGCGCGATTTGATGAGCGTCGCGACGAGCCGAATGTGAGCCACGCGGTGTTTTTCAAAAACGATTGTTCGCCCACGAGCGCCGCCGCGAGCGGTGAAATGGTTTTGAAGAACATGGCCATTCATTTCATGTCGTTGATTGCGTCGCCGGAGGACGCGCTGAACTCGACGATGGTGCTGTCGCAAGCAGATTGCGCGAAATGGGGGGCGACGCTCCTCAACCCGCTCCCCGCGACGACGTCTGCGGCGCTCATTAATTCTGGAATTTTCGACGCCTTGCGAGTTTTCAAGAGCGATTATGACGCGTCGCTAGCAACGGATGACGAGATGCGCGTTTATGACGCGGCGGTTAAGAGCGCCGAGGCGGCACTCGCGTGCTTACGCGAGCCCGCGACGGAGGCGACGAGACTCTTTTTAGCCGAAAACGCTCGACTGGGCGGCCCAGATTGGGAGACGCACTTGCTGCAAAAAGTGGGCCACATCGCTGCTTTTCGCGAGAACGATCGAGCATGCGAGCAAATTTTACGCATTCTCTAATACAATACACTGAAATACACGCGCGCGATGCCGCGCGGCGATCCGCCGCGGGGGTTCGAGGGATTCGTCCTAACGCTACGCTCGCGGTCCTGGAAACAAAACAGTCTCCGCGAACTCGCGCGACCACTCTTCGCCGTACCACGAGGTGAACATCCCTATCGCGGGATCGTGTTCTAGTTGCCAGGCATCGTGCGCATCCTGCCCCGCGCGCGCCGTGGTCTCCGTCAGCACGCATCGTCTCACATCCTCGAGCGACAATCCAAATTTACACGCGCCATCCATCGCTTCAGCTTCGCGTTCGGCCTCATCCAACCTCGAAATCCACGCATCAAAATACGCTCGCACGACGTCGAGGGACAACGCCATGATATCCTCACTCGCGCCCGTCGGTCGCGCGAAGAACATTCCTTTGGAAAAAAACCTCGCGTCTTCGTAAAATTTCGTGCTCGGCGTCGTCGCTCCCAGCGCGAGCGCGTGCGACTTCAATCGCCCATCCCTTAGCTTCATCAACCCCGGCTCGTACGCCGCCGCGTACGACGCGTCCCGACACGTCGGTTGTAAATCCACCCCAATCAAAACCTTCCTTTTCCTCCCACTGCCGAGAGAGATCAAATCCACGCCGAACAACGGCGCGTCGTGCGCTCGCGGCGACGGATACGCCACGCAATTAAATATCTGCACCCCCTCTCCACCATCGACGTACGTCGCTCGCACGCGACGCAATCGACTCGAACTCCACACCTCCGTCGTCGTGTGCGCGCGCGCTCGATTCGCGACGTCTCCAACGCCCGCGCGCGCGTCGTTCGTTTCGTCCTCCGACGCGACGCTCGACGACGCGCGCGACGCGAACTTAGCGCTCAACTGTTCGACGCGAAGTGGTCCGCACGTCGCGCGCAACGCGTCGCGGACGTATCGTTCGTGTCGTTTGAAACTCACGCGCGATGTCGACGCGTTGACGTACGCGCGACGCATGCCTTCGGGCGCGTTCCAGCGCGCGTTCGCCGTCGCCCATCGCATCGCGCGTCGATGAGTGACGAGTGACGAGTCATAAACCAGAAAGCGACGTCCGCGTTCGTCGTTCGACGGTTAGTGACGAGTCATAAACCAGAAAGCGACGTCCGCGTTCGTCGTTCGACGGTTAGTGACGAGTCATAAACCAG
>Ga0222712_10000869_pt1 | contig 38711 bp, 29 predicted proteins | sample C33_657DmetaG_FD_165043 | JGI IMG/M metagenome (GOLD analysis project Ga0222712, IMG submission 165043) | Estuarine water microbial communities from San Francisco Bay, California, United States - C33_657D | ecosystem: Environmental > Aquatic > Marine > Unclassified | place: USA: California... | reverse complement strand
CAGACGACAGACGACAGACGACAGACGAGGGAGGAGAAACGTCTACGGAGGAAAAACGACGAGGGATGAATTCGTCATGCGCGATGAAGGCGCACGCGATGGCGATGACGGCGGGGGAAGGAGACAAAGGGAGGCGCGCGCGCGCGCCGACGCCGACGAGGACGCCGACGAGGACGAGCGCGTCGCGCGAACGCGCGAGCGTGAAATGTCGATCGACGGCATCGGGAAGACGGGAATTGGAGGCGTTGTCGAGCGAAAAAGCATTTGAGGACGCGATCGCGCGCGAGGGCGTGATCGTGATCGATTTCATGGCGTCGTGGTGCCGCAAGTGCGTGTTTTTGAAAGCCAAGTTGGAGAAGCTGAGCGCGGCGTACGACGTCGAGGACGTGAGGTTTTGCACGGTGGATGTGAATAAGGTTCCTCAGCAGTTGATTCGGCGCGTGGAAGTGGTGTCGATGCCAACGCTGCAGGTGTACGTCAAGGGGGAGAAGGTGTTTGAACTCGTCGGGGGTGAGGACGGCGACGCCGTGGCGAGGAAGATGGTGTACGCCATCGAGGATGCGCAAAAAAAGGTCGCGTCGAGTACAAAAGGAGCGAGATGATGGTCGCGAATTCGATGATGGTGATGACGATGAGATGAGAAGGTCATAATCTGAACGCTTTTTAATACCCGACGTTCGAGCGCTGTTGTAGATGGTTTGTATTATGTACACTAGTGATGCGACGCCGCAGGATATTTTCAAAAGCCGCACTTACACTGCGGGACGTGTGAAACGTGACGCTCGAGCACGCGCGTGGCGCGGGTTCTGATCTCATGCCAGTGCATGGCGAGACATCGCGATGCACTAGCGCTGTGCTCGTCTTCAAATCCGCTCACGACGGCTAGGCGCAAGAATAGTTGCGGCGCGCCAAACTTGGTCGTTTTGCTCGGGTGCGTCGTCGGCGCCAAGCAAGTCCCGCATCCGGCGGCGTTCACAGCGCGCAGCAGCTCGAGATTCATGGCGTTAAAATCCACGCCGTGAGACTCTTCGAGTTCGGCGACGGTGAAACCGTTGGAGGCGGCGCCCGTGAGACGAAACGTCACCAAAGCGTCGTCCCCGAGCGGTTCAATTTCAAATCGCAAATCCTCCGCCATAGCGCTTGCGACGGCTGCTTTGATGCCGGGCAACGCATCGAGCGCGCTCGCAGGCAGCGGTTGTTCGAGCGCGCGAATGTCGATCATTGCGCGCTCTTCGTCTAAATCTAAACCGATGATTACCAAGCACGTGCTCGTTGCGCTCACGAGCTCGCCGACGCTCGGCTCGAGCTCGAGCCGAGATTTGCCAGAGAAATGAAAATCGTAACTCACACGCTCGCCATCTTCCACGAACGTCACCACGCCCTTCGAACGCACGGTTTGCTTCGGAATCAACGTCGTCGCCCAGTGCTGAAATCGCGCAAAAACGAGCGGCTTGAAGGTTTCGTAAGCCAAAGACGTGCACGAACTCCTAGGGCCGCCCGGGACGTGCGTCGTCTTTTTCGTAAGGTCGAGCGAAAACGGTCCCCGAGCGGCGATCCTCGCCTCTTCTTTAGGCTTGCGCAAGCGCCCACCGGATTCGGACAACACATACGGCATCGCGGACGACCCCCAATCGTGGCCGCTTTTCCCTTCGGGTTGGGAAACCATGTCCACGTCCAAGATGCTCGGCAGCGGAACGTTAGCGTCGACGCATTCGATGATGCGCGCGCCCGGAGCCTTAGCGGCGACGACCTCGCGCGCGCGTCGCACTTCATCTTCCCCATTCACAAGCTCGCGAATTAAATCCATCTTGTTCAACAGGACGATGTCCGCGCACGCTAACTGCGCGTGCCAAACGTCGCGCTCGACGTCTGGACCTCCCGCCGCCGCCGTCTCCGCCTCGACCACGCACACCACGCTATCAAGCCGAGCGCGCGTCATCGGCCCGAAACTGCGATCTAACCGCGCGACGACGTCGCTGGGATCGACCAACCCGCTGGTTTCTATCAACACGTAATCGTACGACCCGAGCTCGCTCCCGCGTTCGGCGTCGAGCAGCTCGACGACTCCCGCTTCCAAATCATCCCGCAGACCGCAGCACACGCATCCATTCGTGAGTTCGGTAACGCGAATTCCCTCCTCGCTCGACCCCGAGCGTCTCACCACTCTCGCGTCGACGTTCAACGAAGCGAAATCATTCACGACGCACGCCACGCGAAGCGACTGTCTATTCTCCACCGCCCGCCGCGCGAGCGTCGTCTTCCCGCTCCCTAAAAATCCCGTGATCAACGTCATCGGTAACCGTCGTCGTTTCTCGTTCGCGTACACCGTGCGCATTTCATACCGCTCAAACGTGTTGATCGATTCCATTCTCTCTCGCGCCGCCTCGCTCGCCTTCGCGTCGTCTCCGCGCGCGCGTCCATTCGCTCGCATCCGTCGCGCGCGTCTCGAATTGCTTATTTTCCTCCTCTTCGTCCCCGTCGTCAACTCGTTCGCACGCGCGAGGCGATCGAGAACCGCGTCGAAGGGCGTCATCGATTCATCGTTCCGCCGAACGCGTCGGCGCGTCGCGCGCGTGTCGACGTGACGCCGACGCGACGAGTCGCGCGCGCGAGAGAGGCGCGTCTCTTGAATCATCTCTCGAGAACGAGTCCCTCTCGCGATCGTGACGAAATCGGTCGGTCGGACACGATCTCGGTCGGTCGGTCACGATCTCGGTCGGTCGGTCACTCACTCACTCGGTCGGTCGGTCACAATCTCGGTCGGTCGGTCACTCACTCGGTCGGTCGGTCGGACACAATCTCGGTCGGTCGGACACCCCCCTACGTCCGCGCGGTCGTTCCAACGGTCGCGCATCCATTCGCTCGCGCGCGTTCGCCCGCCATGGGCGCGCGAGCGAACGATGTGATCGTCGACGAAGCTCAAGTCGCGCGCTCAAGCGCGGACGTTGAAGTCGCGGACGACGCGCGCGCGCGCGAGCGCGTGCGTCGCGCGATCGCGCGCGCGGCGTGCGTGGGCGCGGCGCTGCGGGGAGGATTGACGCTCGCAAAAATGGCGCTCGCGCCGCGCGCGATGACGGTCGCGCGAGCGAGAAAAGGGGTGAATGACGTCGTGCGATACGTCGCGTTTTTAAGCGCGTTCGCGGGGACGTACGTGAGCGTGGATGAAGGGTTTCGAAGGAAGTTTGGGGGCGAGCGGAGCAAGCGGTGGCGGGCGGCGTGCGCGGGGGCGTGCGCGGGGTGTTCGCTGTTGCTCGTGGGGAAGGATACGAGGCATTACGGGTTAGCGGGGTATATATGGGTGCGTTCAGTGGTTTTGCTCGCGCGCGTGGCGCAGAAGAGTGAGAATGAGACGATCAGGGCGCTGGCGGAGGTGACGAAGACGGAGCACGGCGACGTGGCGCTGATGATCGGGAGCTCGGCGGTAATTTTGTCGTGCTTTCTGCTCAAGCCCGAAGCGGTGGAACCCGCGTATTTGCACTTTTTAAATCTTCACGTGGGGAAGACGCCGGAAGAGCTCACGGCGCTGCGAAAGTTTGGAACGGCGGCGACGGATGACGCGTTGCGGTCGGTGTGTTTGAGTTTGGCGGCGTCGAGCACGTGGTCGGCGGGGAGTTCGGCGCAGGAAATGGCGAATAAAACCGCCGTGGGCGCCATTGGGGCGGGGACGGGGGTGATTAATCGTGCGGAGTTGTTTAGGTTGATTTGTTTTAAAGGGGCGTCGAATCCAGAGCATTTCTTCAAGCACATCGCGGAGTCGTTTTCGACGACGTTGAGCGTGTACTTGCCGGTGTACTTGATACCCGCATTGATGATACATCGGGAGAAACTTTTGTCCGCAGAGCGCGGTCCAATTTTACTCGGTCGCATCGCCAAAGGTTCGGTGCGTTCGGCGCTATTTCTGTCGTCCTACGTCGCCGCCGGGTGGAGCGGTATTGACGTTGCGAATCGCGCGATGGGAACTGCCGACTGGCGCTCGATTCCAGTCGGCGTTGCGTTTGCGGGTTTGGCGACGTTTGTGGAGAAGAAATCGCGCAGGATGGAACTCGCAATGTACTGTTTGTCGCGCGCGCTCGAGACGAGCGCGCTCGTGGCGGTATATCGAGGTATGGTGCCAAAATATATGCAGCGTCAAAGGTTCGACGTGGCGTTGTTCTCCATCGCCACGGCAACCATCATGCACTGCTACAACACCGAACGGGACGTGTTCCGGAGCAAGTATTTGAACGTGTTGGATTTCGTATTCGGTTCGGCTGGCCATGAGAAGCAATCCATCTCGCACGCGGCGAGTTATGAGATTTTATTTGACGCGGCGCGCCAGCCTTCGGACACTAAACATTCAGCGCCAGTTCGCCCAAAGCAAAACGTGCCGGTGATTGAAAGCGCAAGCGACGAAGTATGTGCGCGTGAGTTCAACGACGCGAGTGAGGACGCAAAAGATCTATTAAACTTGGCGTCTCTTTCTGAAATTTTGGCTCTGTACTCGTATTTCAAGCAAGCCACGAAGGGTGACGCAAACGCGAACGAGCGACCTGGAATGTTCGACCCGCAAGGCCGCGCAAAATTCGATGCTTGGCTATCCCGTGCGGGTATGACAAAGCGGGAGGCGATGTCCGCATACATTGATCGTGTGGACATGCTCAAATCCAAGCGAATCGCGTATTCTCCAGCGTCGAGCTCGACGTAGCGAAGCACTCGACACCGCAAAACGCCCGAGTCATCTTGTAACCATATCCATCACATATCCCCATTCGTCGACGCTCAAGCGACGATGTTCGCCTTTGCCGCACATCCGCATATCGCTTTGTCTTCGAGTACTGCGACTCAATCACCCGCGGCCCGAACGGCGCGCGTGACCTTCGTCAAGGCGTACACGAGCGGGTGCGGTCCCGACGACGGCGGGCGTCGAGCTGCTCGCACCGTCATCGCCGCGCCCGCGCTGCTCGGCGCATTCCCAGCGCTCGCCGACGTCGCGCAGAGCGCTGCGACATCAGGATCGTTGACGCAGAACCCGGCGTTTCTCGGTTTCTCGTGTGTGGCCGTGTGCTGGGGTATTCCTCAGTTGCTCGGGACGGCTATACTTGAAAAGAAGGAGGCCAACGGGCGCGCTTTGCTGAAGCGCGCGGGGATCGATACGTCGAACATTGGACCGGGGAACTGGGGGAAGATTCAGCGTTTGTGCCAGGAGAACGGTATCGATTACAAGGAACAGATTCTGTGATTGATGAGGTGCGCTAAATTGAGAGAACTTCGTGAGATGGAAGTTTCCGTCGTGCTCGCCCTCATACGCATGAATGATGAAATAGATTGAGCGAAATGTATTGTCAATGTACTGTATACCTTATGATGACTTATAAATTACAGCGGTCTGAAGCCGATAGGTTGCGGTTGATGATATCACTCGCTGCTACGGTAGCAGTGACTTCCGGTCACTAAAAAACGTTCAAAGAATGAAATGAATTTCTTTTAGAGCATCTCGTTCACGTCGAGCCTACGGACTTATTATTATTTCCTCATCGCATGGGCGAATAAGCGGTTTCGCCGTGAGAGTATACGTCAAGGCCAACCTCTTCGGCCTCTGGCGACACGCGGATGCCGCCGGTGATGAAATCTGTCGCCTTCAAGCACGCGTACGATGCGATGGCGGTGTACGCAGCCGTCATGACGGCGGCGGTGACTTGCGCGATGGTTTGCTTGAGCATCGGTGTTTGATTGAAGCCACCGAACACGGGCGAAGCAAGCACGCCGAGCAAGCAGGTGCCCAAGAAGCCACCGACGCCGTGAACGCCAAAGACATCCAGAGAGTCATCGTAGCCAAAGTGCTCTTTGACCGTGGTGGAGAAGAAGCGGCACACGATGGCGGAAGCGAGACCCATCAAACACGCACCGATGGGACCTACGAAGCCTGCAGCCGGAGTGATGGCGGCAAGACCGGCGATGGAGGCAGTGCACGTACCGAGAACGGAGACCTTGCCGCGTTCGATGACGTCGAGAGCCGTCCAGACAATTGCAGCAACCGAGGCAGAGAGCTGCGTCGCCAAGCACGCGAATGCCGCGCCCGCGCTAGCGGCACCGGCAGAGCCGCCATTGAATCCGAACCACCCGACCCACAACATCGCAGTTCCGAGGAAAGTCAACACCAAGTTTGCTTGGTGCATCTTATTCTCCTTGCGCTCGCCGAGGTACATCGCGGCAACCAAAGCGCCGATACCTGCGGTGATGTGAACCACGATCCCACCCGCGAAATCAAGGACACCCATATCGGCGAAAAACGCGCCAGGGCCGCCCCACACCATATGACATGCCGGGAAATACACGGCGAACATCCATAACGTGCAGTACCACATCACGGCGTTGAACTTCATGCGCTCGACGAGCGAACCGACCATCAAAGCCGGGGTGATGATGGCGAACGTCATTTGGTACAACACCCAAAGCGCTTCGGGGATCGTGCCCACGACGGAAGCCGCGGTGACGCCAGTCAGGGCAAACTTTTGAAAGCCGCCGATGAACGATTGCACGCCCACGACGCCAGGAGACATGCCGACATTGGAGAAGGACAACGAATACCCGCACAGCATCCAAAGCACGGACATGTGCGCCGTTAACGCGAAGCACTGAATCAAAACCGATAACGTGTTCGTACGGCGCACCAAACCGGCGTAAAACGCCGCCAATCCCGGAATGGTCATGAACAGCACCAACGCGCTCGAAATGAGCACCCACGCCGTATCCGCCGGCACCGCCATCGGAAGCACCTTCGCCGCCGCCGCGCTCGCCGGTCCAGCCACCGTCATTGTCGCCAGTGCGATCGCACCGAGCGCTAATGGCTTCACCGCGCGCGCGAATGAATCGCGCGCGATCGCCTTTTTCCCAACCGCGCTCGCCGCGGCGCTCGCCTCCAACTCAAGCGTCGCCGTGTCGACCGCATCGCACATTCGCACATTCGCGCGCACGCCTCGCCCTTCGCCGACGTTCGCTCGCGAAAAAACGCATCGCGCGCGCGCGAAATGCACTGCGTTCGTTCGTTTCGCGTGCGCGTGCGCGTTCGCATCGCGCGATCGAGTTCTCCCCCGCTCGCCATTCGCCGCCGAACGCGCGAACGGCAATGCGCGCGTCATCGCACACATCATCTTTCCTTCGTCGCGCGCGCTCGACGTATGCGAGCGCTCTCAAACGCCGAAAACGAACGAAACAAAAAAGTTTGCGCGCGATAGTTCGTGCGCGACCGTCGATCGAGCGCGCACGCGTTCGAGTGCGGACGCGCGCACCGCGCGAGCGACGATCGATCAATCTTTTCGCGTCGACCGCGACAGCGCGCGACGCTTTTTCACTCGACGAGTCGTGACTCGTCGACCCACCGCCCCCCCCCCCCCCCCCAGGGATATTGGGCAGTTGGGGGGGCGTCGGGTCGTGTGATCCCACTGGTCACGACTCAGTGCAAGTCCCTTTCTGGTCGGTCTCTTGCGGAAAGGTCGCGGTCGACCGGTCGACGATCGATTGACCGACCGACCGAATGACCGACCGACCGAATGACCGACCGACCGAATGACCGACCGACCGAATGACCGACCACATTTTTTTTCTCCGCCCACGACGCACGCGCGTTCGACGCGCGTACTCGACGACGCCCAAAGTCTCTGTGCGTCGCGATGCCGCCGCACTCGACGTCGAACGCGTTCAATTCTCGGACTTTCCACGCGTACTCTATCGACTTTTATCATCATCCTCGATTGACGCGGGAGACACGCCGACGTCGAACGCATCCGTCGTCACAGCGCATCGCCGCGTCCGCTCGCGAGCGTCGTCGACGGCCGCGCGAGGCGTCGAGAGCGAGAGGCGTGCGAGCCCACGGGCGCGCGACGATCGCTCGCGCGATGATCGACGCGCGCGAGGGCGCGATCGTGGTGTGCGGGGACGTCGTCCTCGGCGCGTCGCGCGCGGGCGCGGGGTGCGCCGCGGACTCTCGCGGCGTCGTTCGAGCGACGACGTGCGGGCGCGTCGTCGTGCGAAGAGACGACGATGGCGCGCATTGGGTTGAAGTGCGCGCGAGCGCGAGGGCGAACGCGGTGCCGCGCGCTGGGGATGATGTGTACGCGCGCGTGGTGAAGGTGGATGAGAAAGCGGCGAAGACGACGATCGCGTGCGCGCGAGGAACGGCGTGCGCGCTAGGTGGATTTTCAGGCGTCGTGCGCAAGCAAGACGTGAGGGCGACGGAGATCGATGGCGTCGATCTCGAGCGGTGCTTTCGCATCGGGGACGTCGTGAGGGCGCGAGTGCTTTCGCTCGGGGACGCGAGGAGTTTTTATTTGACGACGGCGAGCGACGAGTTAGGGGTCGTTCAGGCGCGGCATCGCGCGTCGCGGGCGGTGATGCTGCCGATTTCTTGGACCGAGGTGCAGTGTCCGGTGACGGGGGAGATCGAGGAGCGCAAAGTGGCGGAGATCACGGAGGGGTGATGACGAATCGACGGCGACGAAAAGGATGACGTAGCTCGACGAGGTTAGCACTAGAATTACGCTAGAAATACTACAATGTACATGTACGTGATCGACTCCGCGAGGCGATGCGAAGGGGCAAATAATACACAGCGACGCCGGGTGCGTGAAAGCCAACGGTGGGGCGAGGGTGTCGCTACAGGTCTCGCGAACGATGGCGAGTCGGCAAAGGAACAAACGCGTCGTTCGCGTTCTCTGCTTCCTCGAGCGTCCGCGGCGCCCGCGGCGGCGCGCGCGCCACCGCAGAAGAGGCTACATAATCCGAATATTCAGAATACCCCTCGTGTTCGGCCATCAATTCGTAATAATCGTCGTCCTCATCGTCATCCGTGAAAGGCTCGCCGCGTCGGTCCTCGTCCTCGTCCTCGTCTTCCCCGGCGTGCCGCTTCACCCAACGCATCAAAGGATTCGTATCGCTCAACATTTTCCACGACCCATCGTCGTCACCATTTGAACGATCGTCTCCATGCGTCACGCGCTGCACGCTGACGACGATCGCCTTCGCGACGCTCGCGACGCTTCCGCGCGCGTACCGCGCCAACTCCATAACCTCTTCGCGCAACGACTTTTCCCTTTCCTCCACGTCGCTCGACGAGCGATCGTAAAACATCGCCAAATAACACGCCATTAACGCACACATCGCGCTCATTGTCGTGAACGCGAGCACGGCGAACACGTTCGCGCCTTTCGTCGCGTCGCGCGCGTCGTCCTCGCCGCGTCCCGCGCGCGCGTCCCGCGCGTTGCCCGCGATCGCCAACGCCAGCGCCATCGCGTGCGTCGCGCAAACGCGAACGCGCATGAAAGTGAATCACGCACGATCGAATGCCATCGCGCGATCGCTCATAAACGCGCGTGCGATCGATCGAGAGATGGAATCGATTGGATAAAACGATCCGACGGCGCGCGCGCGAGTGGCAGTGAGTGACGCTCGCGAGCGCGCGAGACACACGCGATGGTGACCCAAGCGCAATTCGACGCCGCGGCGGAGGAGATTAAGAAAGTGAAAGCGGTGCGCGAACGCGCGATCGAGGGCGAGGGCGAAATGGGAAATCTTAGTTGGAACGACGAAGGCGCGGCGACGCGGCGGACGACGCGAGGACGACGCGCGCGACGACTGACCTCCGTCGTCATCCCGCGCGACTAGGTCACGAATGAAGAGATGCTCGAACTGTACGGTTTATTCAAGCAAGCCAACGTCGGGGACGTGAACACGCCTCGACCGTCGATGATTGATTTCAAAGGCAAAGCGAAGTGGGACGCGTGGAAAAAGGTTGAGGGCGTCTCCAAGGCGGAGGCGATGGAACGCTACGTCGACCTGGTGAAGTCCCTCAAGGCGTTGCACGCGCTGTATGATTAAGCCGTGAGTGATGTAATGCGCATCGACGCGATATATATCGAACGTTCGTGACGAACGGCGAAGGGCGAGCCGACGCGAGCGCGAGCCGACGCGAGCGGCGCCCTCGATGACTCCCTCGGACGCATAACTCGCCGCGCAGCGGTGAAGCGCGAACACGCGCTCGCTTGATTTCTCGATCGCGCACGCATAACTCGATCGCTCGCTCGCTCGACGCGCGAACGCGGACGGAGCCGAGGCGAGCGTCGCGCGACGCGCGAGCGACTTCGACGCGAGGGTTGAGGGCGAGAGGAGAGCGATGGCGCGACAGAGCGCGTTCGACGACGAACGCGCGCCGGTGATGCGCGCGAGCGTGAGCGCGGATTATGATATGGTGCGCGCGTTGTGATTTTGAGGGCGTCGTAGGGGCGATCGAAAGGGAAACCCACGCGCGCGAGGGACGAGCGTTTGAATTTCGAGCGACTCGACGCGACGCTGACCGAGACGACCGTTACGACGCACAGGACGACGTCGCGGAGGGCACGACGAGGGCGTATTCTCCGAGTTTACGAAGCGGTGAACACGGGGAAGTGGGATGCCGGGAGAACATGGAGGACGCGACTGTGTTGGACGACAACGTTCCGGTGGCGGGGACGAGCGAGCCGGTTGCGTTTTACGGCGTGTTTGACGGACACGGAGGACGCGCCGCGGCGATGTTTTTGAGAGACAATTTGATGAAAAACGTAGTTCAAAATGAGAATTTTGTGAAGGATCCCGAGCGCGCGCTAAAGGAGGCGTTTTTTAGGACGGATCAAGACTTTTACGAAGCCGCGGAGCCTGGGGAGTCGAGCGGAAGCACGGGTTTGGCGGCGTGCGTCATCGGGGGTAAATTATACATCGCCAACGCTGGAGACTGTCGCGCGGTGTTAAGTCGCAAGGGACGCGCGATCGATTTGTCTATAGATCAAAAACCCGAATCCGAGGTTGAAATGGCGAGAATTAAGAATGCCGGAGGATTCGTCGAGGATGGTTACGTCAACGGTTTACTCGGCGTCTCTCGCGCCTTTGGCGATTGGCACATTGAGGGTTTAAAAGGTCGCGGCGGGCAAGTTGGGCCGCTGACCGTGGACCCTGAAATCGAAAAGACGCGATTGACGGAGGAAGATGAATTCTTAATCTTGGCTTGTGACGGGCTTTGGGACGTCTTTAGCTCGCAAAACGCCATCGACGTGGCGCGCGCGAGTTTGCGCGAACATAACGATCCGCAGAAAACCGCTCGTGATTTAGCGACAGAGGCGTTGCGACGAAATAGCTCCGATAACGTTTCCGTCGTTTGCGTGTGCTTGACGGAACAGTTGCCCGGAAAGGAGACTTTCATACGCACGGCGCCGAGTCTGTTGCGCTCGCTCTCCGTCGACGCGTTGTCGATGGTTTCTAAAGCCATGAACGACGACGCGGCTTTGCTTTCGCCGGTCAGCTCGGCGTTAGCACCGAAACGCGTGTCGAGTCTTCGAAGCTTCGAGTCCGTGCTGCAAGGTCCGGAAGTGCCGGCGGGCATGAACGTGATGAAGGCGCCATCCGCGGAGCAAGTGTCGGATGTCTTGAGCAGCATCGCCGCTTTCAATGTACAAAACAGAGTCTCCGGCACCGGAGCGCTTGGTCTCGAGCGTCGCGACAGCGGGTCACTCGATCAGTCTATGGAATCAGCGCTGGACACGCTCAAAGAAGAAGAGGAATAGTGATGTTCCTCGCGACAAAGCATTGTATTAAAACAGCGCATCAAACTAAATGTTCCACGCTCAACCGCCCGCGTTCGCATATTCCATGACGACATCGACCGCTTCAAAGTACAGTTCCCCGAGGCGACGAGTGACTGGTTCGGACTGCGCGCCTTCTCGCGTTAAGCTCACGCGCAGATTGATGATACTATCAATAAATCTCCCCGGCCTCAAATCCTTGACGTCGAAGCCGCGCGCGCCGTCGCTTCGCTCGATGCGCGGCTGGAAACCTCGAGTAGTAGGCTTGAGTTTAATCTTCCCCGAAGTGTCCATATCCCTTTCTAACTCGTCTCGCGTGGTCTCGAACGTCTTTGCGATCAACGCTCGACGCCGGGCGACCTCGTTGACGACGACGAGCTCTTTGATGAGCGCCGCCTCTGCCTTGGGAAGCTCCGACGGCGCAAATGAGCCCGACACCACGGTCTCGCTATATATCCCATTCGCGTCCGCGACCTTCGATAGCTGTCGCGCGGTCTCGCGCACGACGATGACTTGATACAGCAGCTCCCAGTTCGGAACTTGCTCTTGGAGCTCGAGCTCGTCGATGAGCTGCGCGGCGGCGCGTTCAACCTTGTCTACGCTCGCCCCGGGAACATCCACATCCCCCAACGCGCGCCCTCCCCCGGCGTGCGCGACGCGCATGACTTCAAATCGATCTTTATCGCTCGTCAACCGCGCGACGAGCTGCACCACCTGCATCTCCTCCTTCAACGCGTCCGTCGCCGTCGCCAACGTCTCTTCCCTGATCGCGTTCAACAGCGACACTAATTGCAAATCCCCCGTCGCCTCCGACGCGCGAACGTACGCCCCTAAAGCGGCTAAAAACGCCCCATCCAACTCCTCGAATCGCGCGCGCACGACGCCGCGCAAGATTTTCCTCTTATCAACCTCATTCCTCTCTCTCGCGTTCGCCTCCGTCGCCTCGTTCATCACCTCCGTCGCCGCTTCCTCGATGAACACTTGTTCGACGAATTCGCGTATGATTTCATCCAGCGTCGCGCTCGCGCGATCGATCGCGATATGTTCCTCTCTCCCGTCGTCGTCGTCGTCGTCGTCGTTCGCGTTCGCGTTCGCGTTCGCGTTCGCGTTCGCGTTCGCCTTCGCCTTCGCGCGCGTTGCCCGTCGCCCTCGCCTCGCTCGCGCGCTCGTCCGTCTGCGTTCCAGTGCGTCGCGCGCGTCACACGCGCGCGCGCGAGACGATCGCGCGACGATCGCGCGCGCGACGACGATCGGCATGACGAACGACCGATGGGCGGGCGATTAATGGTGTGCTGGCACCGTTCGTTCGTTCGGTCGTTCGGTCGGTCATTCGGTCGGTCGGTCACTCGATCGGTCATTCGATCGGTCATTCGATCGGTCATTCGGTCGAGAACTCGCGGCGTCACGGGGGCAGAACCGTCGTTTCCGGCGGCGTTGGGGCATTCGGGAATGCGGTCATTCGATCGATCATTCGATCGGTCGGTCGGTCGGTCACTCGGTCATTGATTCGGTCACTCGGTCATTGATTCGGTCACTCGGTCATTGATTCGGTCGGTCGGTCATCCATTCGGTCGGTCGGTCGGTCACTCGCTCGGTCGCCCCTGGTGTCCGACCGACCACACTCCTCCGTCCCCGCCTTCACGCGCGCGTCGACGACGTCGCCAAACGCGCGTCACAGTCGCGCGCGCGCACGCCCGGTCGCGCGCGCGCGCCCGGTCGCCTTTCGCGCGTCGGTATTTTTTTCGCATTCAACGCGCGCGCGCGCGCGCGCGTTCGCGTCTCGCATCGCGCGCGATCGCACGCGCTCAATCGCGCGCGACGGTGGTGCCGACGACGCCTCTCGACGACGCATCGCGCGCGCGCGATCGACGAAGTGAGAGATGAACGCGAAAATAGAGCACGCGATGACGAGCGCGACGTCGAGTGCGGCGCAAAACACGCCGGCGAAAGTCGCCCTTGGGTTTACGGTGACGAAATCGACGAAAGCGAACGAGCGCGAGGGCGAGCGCGCGGGCGCGCGCGAGGGCGAGCGCGCGGGCGCGCGCGCGGAGGATGAAGGCTCGTCGACGAATGCGTGGACGAATGCGTCGATGAATGCGTCGATGAATGCGACGACGACGATGATGGCGACACTCGGGACGACGAACGGGACGACGAGTCTGTTAGTGGCGAATGAGTTGACGGCGGAGAATCACGATATTCGCGTGATGCTCGCCGACGGGGCGTCGAAACCGGTGGAGGTTTTGCGTTCGCACGTGGTGACGTCGCTGACGTTGCGCATGAAGCCGGAGTGGTTCGCGAAGAATAGACACGTGTTCTCGCGCTCGTCGCGGTTGTTGCTCGGTGAGAATTCGCTCCCGGAACACGTCACGCGCGAAGAGGTGCACAGGAAGTTGGATGACCCGGAGGAGTATCGAGAAGTCGTCATGCGACTCGCCGACTTGGAATACATTCGCGTCAAAGCCGTGGTGAACGTGAACGAGGCAGGAGACATTGAAGAACGCGAGTACTGGTTACCTCTGAATAAAACTCAAACGATCGGGGAAATAAAGCGTTTGGTTGCGACGGCGGATGACTTGGAGTCGAACAAGGATAAGTTGTTGAGCAACGTCGACACGGCGTCGGGCATGAGCATGGTTTTGCGCGGTAAAGAGCTGTCGAACTCGTCGACAATCGAAAGTGAAGGGTTAGAGCACAACGCGTTGGTGCATTTGTACGTCAAACGCGATGCCAACGTGAACGTGTCGTTGAGAAGCAATAGCGAGTTGGAGATTCGTCTCAACGTCGATCAAACTGCGGATAGCTTGCGCAATAAGCTCAACGTCTTTAAGGCTGGTTCGTTGGAGAGCTTCAAGGCTGGTTCGTTGGACAGCTCTCGTCTGCACACTCGCATGGGAAACATGAGCATGTTGAACGCCGCTGGGAGCCTTAGAAACGGGCCTTTGAGTGCGTACGGAGGACGCGGGGACGGCGCCTCGCTCGAGTTGCGCCCGCACGTGCCGCGCACATCTCCTCGAGGAGCAACATTTTCTATGGCGATTCCATCGCCTCATGCACATTCGTTTGGTGCGAGTTCTTTCGGTGGACGCAGTCTGATGCATTCTTCGTGGGCGGCACGAGCGCCTTTGAACTCGTATCGCTCGCAACGAAGCGGCGCGAGCAACGATTCCATCTCGCCGCCGAGCGCGCCAATCACGCCTTTCGGTAGTCCAGGGGCATTGGCGCATTCGTTTGATCTCGCCCGTGAGGGTTTACTTATGGGCAACGCTCCTCAACTCTCTCAAGGCGGTAATGGTGGGGCATACTTTTTGAAGGGTGTCGACGGTAAGACGGCGGCTGTATTCAAACCGGCGGACGAGGAACCTTTCGCTCCAAACAACCCTCGGGGGCATCGAAACAGCCAGAACGGCGAAGGTATGCGAAAAGGAACGAAAGCAGGTGAGGGTGCGGCGCGAGAAGTCGCGGCTTACTTGCTCGACCACGGCGGTTTCGCCGGCGTTCCGGCGACGTCGTTGGCGAATTTGACGGATTCTGTAGAAGACGACGGTAAGCTTGGTTCGCTTCAAGAATACGTCGAAAACACAGCCGAAGCGGAAGAATTCGGACCGAGTCTGTTTCCATGCGAAGAAGTGCATAAGATAACCATTCTTGACATTCGGCTGGCGAACACGGATCGAAACGCCGGAAACATTCTCGTGCAGAGTGACGAAGATGGCACAATCGTGCGTCTCATTCCCATAGATCACGGCTACGCACTTCCCCATACGCTTGAAGACGTTTGCTTTGAGTGGGAGTTCTGGCCGCAAGCGACGCAACCGTACAGTGATGAGGTCAAAGAGTACGTCGCCACGCTTGACGCAGATGAGGATATTGCGTACTTGCGCGAAAACGACATCGAGCTCGACGCCGCCCCCGAACGAGTGCTTCGCGTTTGCACAACTTTGTTGAAAGAGGCTGTGTCGAGGAACTTCCGCGCAGCGGACATAGCTTCGATGTTGAACCGCAAGATGCCAAACCGAAAGTCGGATATTGAAAAAATTACAGCGCAAGCGGCGTCCACCGCCATCGCCGAAGGTCGCTCCGAACGCGGTCTCCTAGTGCACAAGTCACCCGAGAACGGTTCGTTCTGGAACGATCTCGCCGGTGACGAAGTCGCCGAATCAAGATTCATGTCACGATTCAGAAAGCTCTTGATCGACTACCTCGACAACATGGTGCCCGGAGGCGAAATTGGCGATTCATCGTGATTTCACCACTCGAGCGTCGACGAGCTCACTTGTACCACCACACGTAAACACATCACGCTCTCATCGAGTCGTGCATGAGCTATACAAATTGTACTTGTAATTGTATAACATCCTATTTATATATATCAATGACACCTCTCTCCTCGCGCACGCTGAAGCGCCAAAGCGCTCACTCGAAGGTATATCCTCTTCGCGACTAGATCTCGCCGCACTTCTCCACTCCTATCACTCCCTATCGCTCGATCACCCTCAGCGATGGCGCCATCGTTTGAGGACATGTTTACCGCATCGCCTTCGTCCCTCGCCAAGATTCGTCACGCGCGAGACGACGTGTCTCCGGTCAAGTTTTCGTCTTTTGGCTCGCCCGCGGCCGCTGCGCCCGCGAGCGAGCGCGTCGACGACGTCACCGATGCCTTCGCGGACATGTTCGCCGCGTCGCCGATGGCGCTGAAAAAGATGCGATTGAATACCACGCAAACCTCCGTCGCGACCGCGTCGGGGACGACGACGGTGGTGACGAGAGCGCCGAACGCGGCGGATGATCGCGGCGCGGCGTTCGCGGCCATGTTCTCGGCGTCGCCGAGCGATTTGTGGAAGATGCGCGCGAGCACGCAGACGAGCGGGGTGAGATACGCGGATAAGGGCGTGGAACCTCGCGCGATCGCGGTTCCTGATTTCGCGGCGATGTTTTCCAGCTCGCCCGCGGATTTGAAAAAGATGGCGCTGGCGTCGAAAAAGGCGACGCTGGGCGAAGAGAGAGATAGGTTCTCTGTGACGTATCTTTTAGTCGCCGCGAACGAACACGCGGCGAGAGAAAAAGTGTTGGAGATTTGCTTGGAGCAAACGGTGGAGTTACCGGCGAGCTTAGTGCCGGAAGGGACGTGGATTCGAGAACACGTCGTCGGACGGTTGGAATCGTTGAGCCATCCCGGACGCGGACCGCACGCGAATCGCTCGGATACATGGCATGCAGTGGTGAGCTACCACGCTGACACCGCCGGGAAGGAATTGACCCAGTTGGTGAATGTGATTTTCGGTAACACGAGCATGAAGGAGAACGTCATGGTGGTTGATCTCGATTTGCCGCCGTGCGTACTGAGGGACTATCCCGGACCGCGCTTTGGCGTCGAGGGCCTCCGTCGTCTTCTTCGCGTTCCCGAAGGGCCGCTCGTGATGACCGCGCTCAAGCCCATGGGGTTATCGAGTGAAGAGTTAGCTGAAATCGCCTACGGGTTTGCAAAAGGTGGGATCGATATCATTAAAGATGACCACGGGCTGGCGGACCAACCGTACGCGCCGTATGACGAGCGCGTGCGTCTGTGTGCCGCCGCCGTGGCGCGCGCGAACGCGGAGACCGGGCGAAACGTGCTCTATGCCCCGTGCTTGAACGCTCCTGCTCATTTGATTATTTCTCGCGCGCACAAGGCGCGTCAAGCCGGCGCGGGCGCGGTGTTGATGATTCCTGGCATCACCGGTCTCGACGTCGTGCGACAGCTCGCCGGCGACGGTTCGTTCAACCTCCCGATCATCGCTCATCCGGCGTTAATCGGGTGCATGCTCGGCGGTGGAAGCACGAATAGAATAGCAGGCTTTAGTCATGAGGTTTTGCTTGGCGTCTTGCCGCGCCTCGCAGGCGCGGATGCCACGGTGTTCCCATCTTTTGGCGGTCGATTCGGGTTCAGCGTCGAGGAATGCCAAGCGATCAACGCCGGGTGTACGCGCCCGATGGGAAATTACCCCGCTATTCTGCCCTCTCCAGGCGGCGGTATGACTCTTGAGCGTATCGCTCAGATGCGCGAGGTGTACGGCCCAGATTTATTGCTCCTCATCGGAGGTTCCTTATACGCGCACAGCGAAAATTTGGTTGACGGCGCTCGACACTTCATGAAACTCGCGGGTCGCAAAGAGCTTTACGGCCCAAGCGAGCGCGCGCCCGATGGCTATAGATCGCACCGCATGTAAAAAGCATATTATACTGTCATATTATTACTCCCAACCTCCATCAATTCCCCTCACTGCCACGCATCCTCGCTCAGCAGCTTTTTCTTCTTCGCCCACCCGATCGCCGGCGACACGAGCGTCGCGAGCATGTGCACCCCCAACAGCGGCTGGAACAAGATCGGCCACAAAAACAACCACGTCCCTAAAAACGGTTCATCGTACGCTAATCCCTGACCTTTGCTCAATCGCGCGCTCGCCCCGATCACGAGCCACACTAAGATGAACACGATCACGAAGAAATCATACAACAAGAACGCATCGATCGCATCTTTCACTTTATCAAACCCCGTCGTCGCTCGCCTCTCGTCGCTCTCCGAAGTCGTCCCACTCAACTCGTTCGCGCGTTGCTTCTTCGCCACGTACTGCGCGATATCCGCCTCGATCTCGTCGTTCACGTCGAACGCGCGTCGCGCGCGCGCGTCATCCTCGTCACCACTCGACGCTCGACGAACGATCGAGCGCGATCGCGTCGCGTTGTGCGACGATCGATCGACTTTCGCGTTCGATTGTCGCGCTCGACATCGCGCGCGATCGCTTCGAATGCGCGCGCACGCAGGCGCGTGCGTGCATGCGCGCATGGATGCGCGCGCGCGCGCGCGACGACGTGTGCCGCGCGCGCGCGCGACGACGACGATGATGACGATGATGACGCCTGCGACGACGTTCGTGACGACGACGAATGCGACGACGAACGATCGATGTCGTTTACGAACGATCGTCGATAAGCGTCGAGCGCGCGCGTCAGGCGACCGAGGGAGGGCGACGGCGTTCGCGACGACGACGGCGCGGCGCGGACGCGCGAGCGCGCGAGCGAAAAGCGCATCTCTCGACGCCCTGGGCGTGAGCGCCGAGACGTGGGAGTCCGTCGAAGGCGCGTTGTTCGCGTTGTCGTTAGCGCCGTACGTTTGTTTTCTGTCGTTTTTGAGCGACGAGACGAGCGCGTGCCCGCGCGGAGCGTTGTTTGGATTTAAGTTTCTCTTGGCGTTCGTGTTTGGGACGATCCCGTTCGCGATCGTCGCCAAGGTGGAGTACGGGGAGATATTGGCGAATTGTGACGCCCTGCACGGCGCGGCGGAGAGCTTGCTGACGCTGACGAACGTTTTTATCGTGCTCGGGTTTCGGCGAGGCGTGCGCGAGGCGAGGCGAGGGAGCGAGGACGACGACGAAGGCGGCGATGGTGGACGAAGGATGAAGACATCACTAGGGGATATCGGTGCGGCGTTGTTTTGTACGCTCGTGGTGTCGAGCGCGCTTTTTGGAGGTGCTTCAGAGGTTTTGGCGTCGAATCCGGATGTCGCCGCGGCGTGGGATTCGCGATGGCCTCGCGTCGAGCCGAGTAACGCCCTGAGCCTCGCGACGTGGGTCATTCACGTCTCTAGCTTAGTGGAGTGGTTAATCGCCATGGGTTTAGCGTGGGAGTACGCCGAGGTGGTCAATCGCCCGGCGTGGAAAGGGTTGACGTGGGGGATGGTACCGGGCCACGCGAGCGGCATCGCGGCTTGCACGTTTCACTTGTTCTACAACTCCCCGGCGTTGAACAGCGTGGTAGCCATGCAAGCGCTGTTGACGGTGATAGGAAACTCAACGTGTGCACTAGCGGCGTACCGCATCTCCCAAGAGGGCGAGCGCATGCGGAGCGAGACAGCGGACGTCGATGTAACTCGTCGATTAGTCGTCAACGAGGACACCGTCGAGATTTCCATGGGCTCAGAGTCATTGAAAGGCTGGGAAGATTTATCCGCAACCTGGGCCGCGGATTCGGACGCCGTGCTCTTGCTCAAACTCGCGCTGGTATCCACGGCGGTGTCTGCGCTCGTCAAGTGGGGCTCTCTCACCGTGGATTTCCCGTTTGAGCCAAGCATCGCGCTCGCGTTTAGCATCATATTCATTCCGACGCTCTTGAACTGCGCCAAATGGGCGCAGCTCTCGCAAGTCTCGACGGACGATTCCGCGTAGTCACACTCAGCAAACTAGCGCATAGTTATCATGCCACTCATACGTACAGTAGCAGTCGTGAGGATGCTCAGCCGACGCCTCATACTCGCGCTCGAAATGTCCAACGAACCTTCGACGAGCGCGCACGACGATTCACATTCGATCGACGCGCTCCTTGAGGATATTGGAGACGGTTCGAGCGGTGTCGCGGAAGACCCGATCGTGTCTGCGCTTCAAGCAGCGCTTGGAGCTCGAGCCGGCGACGCTCGCCTCTCGCGCTGGCTAGCGCTCGTCGGCATCCATGACGCCGAACGCGACGCGAGCGATCGAAAACGATTTGAAACAAACACAGAGTACATTAATTATCGCCATCACGGCGTGAGCTTGTGCTTTGAACGAGGGTTGTTGGATACGGTACACTTTTACCGCGCCGGCGTCGACGGTTACGCGACTTCGTACGCCGCAGCGTTGCCGCACGGCGCGTCTATGGAGTTCAAGGGCGTGGACATCGTTCTCGCGCTGGGCGAACCGACGTCAAAAGGTGGCGCAGGACGGCTGATTTGGTTGTCCTACGATCACCTCGGGTTGAAGTTTGATTTAGCGGCTGCTACGTTTGACGAACCAGATTCCGTCATCGCGTCCGTCGCGGTGTGGGACGCAGGATGACGCTTGCGTGCGACGTCGCGGCAGCGCGATGGGGCGAGATGAATCGCAGTAGTCATATCCCTCTAGATTAGCATTCTATAGTTTTACACGAACGACGATGTTACTTTTTGCGGCGCTTGCGACCGCCCTCGGCGCGCTTGCGATGCGGCACCTTATTTCCATCTTTGTCTTTTTTCGGCTCCTCCTCCTTGCGTTGCGCGCGCTCGACGAGCTTTTGAGCGTGATTTTTAATGTAAATCGGGTCCTTAACCATGGGTATTTCTTTCTTGGGGATGAACACCGGTATCCGCTCGCCGGAATCAGAATCAGAACCGCCGTCGTCGCTCGAGCTCGATGACCCACCATTGTCGTCATCCGCATCATCATCGAGGAAGAAATCGTCCTCCTCGTCACTCTTGGGATCATCCGCACCCGCGGCGACGTCGGCGCCGCCTTCATTCGCATCCCCGAGCGCCGCCGCCGCGGCCAAGTTCGCCTTGACGAGCTTACGCAGCCGCGCTCGTTCCTTTGTCGCGTGCTCGGTGTCGCCTTCCTTAACCAGCACGCTCACGTACTTTTCCCCTCGAGGAAAATTTATGACATACTCTAAATCCTCTTTCAACGACGTGAGCTCGTCGCGCTCAGCGTTGGACAGCGTTCCCGCGGCGCTCTTTTCCAGCTGCTCGATGCGCCGCGTCAACTTGACGCGCTCGAAAAATTTCACCTTGTGATACTTGGTCGACAGTCGCTTCTCCCGCTCGATGCGCTTGTTATCTCTACCCGCCACGGCGAGCTTTTCGAGCTCCTTTTGTTTCTCCTCTCGCAGTTTCGGTGGGATGTTCTCGCGTTTGAGCAATCGCTCGATGCTTCGAATTTGGTTCTTCACGCTGTGCTTCTTCGCGCCCGTGGGTTTCGCGTGTTTACCCCCTTGACGCTTGACCCATTTGCGCTTGATCCCGCCCTCGGTGCGCGGATTTTCGGGTCGCATCGCGAACGTCGGCGAGTGCGGCGACACAGGCGGCGACGACGCGTTCTCTGGGTTCTCGGGTGATATTCACAAATTGTTCAAGAAACCTCCGTTCGTGCGTGTTTATGTGTGTGGCTACGTGTGATTTGTCTACTACTCGCGCGCGCGCATCCTTTCCAGCGCTTCAACGCCCTTTCCTCGCGCTCAATTAAACAACGCCTTCCCGATCATTTGCGACGACTGCCGACTCCCGCGCGACGCCCGAGGCGACGCGTTCATCTGCATATGCAACTGCAACGCCAACGCCTCATCCGATAACTCTCTTCTCTCCTCCGCGACGTCCTCATTCCCATCACCATCACTATCACTCGCTCGTATCGACATCGTCCCATTCCCGCGGTTTTTCTTCTTCCGTTCCGTCGTCTGCGTCGTCAAGTCGCTCGCGCTCGCATCCTTCGCCCGCGTCGTCGTCCCCGCGTTCATCCCGTTCGCGTCCTCGCCCGTCGTCGTCGTCGTCGTCGTCGTCGTCGCATTCGCCCCGACGTCATCGTCACTCGTCGCATTCGACGTCGTGCGCGTCGCGTTCATCGCCGTCCCTTTGTGGCGTCGCGCGTCGCTCGTCGACCCCTCGAGCGCGCGCATGGCGTGCGTGACGTAGGAATCCCCCGCGATTCGCGATTTTTTGCTTCCGAAATCCGCGGGCGAGTGCGCGCACGCGCGCAGAGCGGCGGCGAGACGCTTACGCGGAGGCAACGCGAACGCATCGGCGCGCGCGATCGGGGGCATGAAATCGAGCATCGCGCGCGCGCGCGCGAGTTTGACGACACGATCGCGCGCGCGCGCGATCGCGCGCGATCGTCGGCGGCGGCGGCGGCGCGCCGCGGGGCGCGGGCGGTCGTGGGGGGGGGTATACGGCGAGTGATGACTCAAGCATATGATCCTCAGGGTCGCGTGGAGGATGAACGCCGGCGAGTCGTGACCGAGGAGTTTGGGGGGGGGGGACTCGAGGAAACCCATAATCGCGTCGAGCGAACCGCGGTCGCGTTCGCAGAGTCGCGTTCGCGAGCGATGGAGAAACGCCGTGTTCGTGTTCCACGCATTTTTGTGCGCGCGGAATTCCAAAGCACGTCGTGCTTTGAGACATCGCGAACGACGCGCGCGAGTCTGCGCGCGCGCGCTGAGGTGAGTTTTGCGTGCGTCGAGAGATTTTTTGTGCGCGCGCGAGCGATCCCGGCGTGCGTCGCGATGACGCAGGAAATGTTCGAAACTATCGCGCGAAGCGGCGGAAAAGATGTTCTCGTGGAAGAAGCGAAAGCGCAGCGCGCGCTCGAAGGATGTCAGGCAGGCGAAAATTCTGCGCAGGTTTGCGCACACGCAAAAAACTGCCTCGTGGTGTAAATATGGATTTCGCGTACCAAGCGAAGCGCTCGTCCACTCAGCGCCGTCATGGTCACTCGCGTGGCCATCCCCCACGTCTTCTCACCATCCTCCACCTCTTCAGCAGGGAGGTCTTCGTGTCTAATATTCAATGCATTCACTAACGCTTTAATATTTTCGTTTATCGTACTTTGCGTGTACGGACTGTTCTCCGTCTCATTTTCCCCCGGCGGCCTTGATAGTGCATCTGCCATTCCGTTCTGCTCGCCTGGCACATACTCAAACCGCCACTCGACCGAGGACAAATCGTCCAGCCGACGGGCCAGCTTGGGAGTGAGGCTCCAAGAGCCCCAGTTTCCTAGCGGCTTATGGTCATTACGATACGTCAACGGATACCCTGAGCCGTGGAATAGGGGCATCAGGCTTGCTGGAAGTAAAGACCCGGTAAAATCGCCTGTAAAATTGGAGGCGACGATCGAGTTGACGACGACACCAAGGTTGCCTCGGCAGCGAGCACAACAGCTAAACGAAAACATGCGAGGAGCGTTAAAGAAGATTTTGGACCCGATGATAGAAGCAGGTATATTGAAACGTAGTTCGTCCCCGTTCGTGAGCAGAGCATTATTACTACCCAAGGCGGCAAAACCAGGTCAATCATGCATAATGAGCCAGAGGACGACCTCGAACAGTGGCTCAGTTGGCTTCGCGGGATAGGAACTCCTGCACGGCGATTGGTCAGCACAATTACTGTCGAGTGACATATGTTACAGGTATACTCGAGTCCCCCCGATATTCAAGTCCTGACTCGTCACCCCCCCCCATCGTGCGATGACGACCAAAAATAGCTCGGGGATAACGAGTCACGAATCGACGGTGGGTGACACACATATACCCGTACTTTTTCGCAAGAGATCGACGCGTGTACGCCTACAAGAGATGAGGGGCATTCTCAGAGTCGTATAATCCCCGTGCCGTCGACCATCGACGACGCGTGGGATGGAGGCGCTAATAGTTTAGTGGTAAAATCCCCGTTTCCCAAACGTGAGTCCGGCGTTCGATTCGCCGTTAGCGCAATCCATACTGTAACTTTTTACACCTCCATCCATCGTTCGTTTTGGTCCACACATCGATCGCCCTCGCGCGCGCGTCGCGAAGCGTCGCCCCGGTCGTCGCCGTCGTTCATTCCATCCATTCCCAACGCATCGGACGTCATTCCATCGCAATCGCGCGAATGTCGCGCCTCGCATTCGCGCCTACTTCGCGCGCGTTGACGTCGCGCATCGCGCGCGTGGCGTCGACGCGCGCGCGCGTCGCTCGCGTGCGCCATTCCGTCGTCGTTCGCGCGCTTGGCGACGAGAGGCGAACCGTCGCGACGCGAAATGCGCGTCGCACGCGCGCGAACGCGTCGAGCGCGCCCGGGGACGCCATCGCCCCATTCGCGGTGTTCGCGATGGCGTGCGAGGCGAGCGCGAAGAAAGCGAGCGCGAAGGCCGAGGCGACGGCCGCGCTGGCGTTCTCCGCCGGCGCGCTCATCGGCTTGGGGGCGTTGCTCATGACGTGCGTCGGTGCGTCGGCACCCGCGCTGGCGAGCGCGAATCCTGGTCTAGCGGCGTTCGTGCGCGGCGCGATAGGGCTTCCAGCGGGGCTAACGCTCGTCGTGCTCACTGGAGGGGAGTTGTTCACCGGGAACGTGTTCGTGATGACGAGCGGGGCGCTGAGCGGGGTCGCGACGGGGAAACAGCTCGCGCGGTCGTGGGCGCTATCGTTCGCTGGGAACTTCGCCGGTGCGGTGTTCATGGCGTGGTTAGCGTACGTGGCGATGACCGCGGCGTCGCCGGTGTCGACGGCGGCGGCGATCGGTATCGCCACGTCGAAGGCGACGTTGCCGTTCGCGGCGGCGTTCGCCAAAGGCGTGCTGTGTAACTGGCTCGTGTGCCTCGCCGTGTGGGGAACGATGGCCACCACCTCCGTGGCGGGGAAAATTCTCGCGATATTTTGGCCCATCATGACTTTTGTCACGCTCGGGTTCGAGCACAGCGTTGCGAACATGTTCTTGATTCCGCACGGGATGTTGCTCGGCGCCAAAGTTACAATTGGGCAGATGATGATGGGGAACATCGTGCCGGTGACGCTCGGAAACATCGTCGGAGCCGCGGTGTTCGTTGCGGGTTTGCACTACGTAGCGTACGGCAACAAATAGCACCGCGTGAGTGGAAATCATCCGCGATTTATCATACAGTATTTATTGTTCTCGTCTCGTCTCGTCACATCCTTCGCGAAATCAAACGTCGGATTCTTCAAAACCGCGCTCGCTTTTGACGATCTCGGAGAGCGTTATGGATTTCTTCAAAAAGACTCACAATGAAGCGTTGGTGAGCGTCAACAAACCCGTCGCTGTGCTAGTGGCGTTGATGAATTGCTTCTTTCCGGGCTCGGGAACGCTCGTGGCGTGCATCATCGCTGATAAGGCGAAAGAAGGCATCATCTGCTTCGCCATGATGTGGCTAATGACGTTCGTATTCTTCATCGGATGGGTGTGGAGCATCGTGCACGGCGTGCAGATCTTGATGAAGTCATTCGAAAGCAACGAGGGATGAGATGCTGAACATTCGCTCGCTTCGTTTGTCGCTTGCGCTGACCAACGTCTGTACATAGTACTCTCGATTGTGATGACATTGACGTGATGGTGACAGAGCGTAATCATTCAAAACATACTGCTAAGTATATAAAAGACGACGATGACGTTTACGTGTTCGCTCTTTCTCGTGATCACCACATCAACTCTGCAGGTTTCTTTCTACGAGGAAGTGATTAGTAACGAATGATGGATTCTTTCGGGTAGCCGAGAGTTTCCAACGCCGGAATGCATGTGTCCTCTTCGAACGCTGGAGGGCCACACATGATGGCGACGTGCGACGACCCGTTCGATGGGAAACCGTTCTTCGCGATGATGTTCACATTAATGCGTCCGTATGTGATTCGATCCGCTCTCCACTCTGCGCTCGTCTTCTTCTCGGCTGGCCAGGTTTCTTTAGAAATTACGTAGTGCACTTTAAATCGCCCAGCGTGCTCGCGCTCGAGACGATCGAGCGTGTACTTTAACAGCACGTCATCCTCCGTTTTGTTTGCATAAATGAATGAAAGTTCCGTATCGTCGCCTGCATCCGCGAGAACGGCGACGATGAGTTGCAACATCGGAGCGACACCAGTACCGCCGCCGAGGAGCGTCATCTTCTTCACCTTGGGCAAATCCTTCTTGTCGATGCTAAAGTTTCCTCGACCCGAGTACTTGATGTGACCCACCGGGCCTTTCACATCGATCGTGTCCCCTTCGTTAAGATGGTGAAGGTATTGCGTCAGCGCCCCGCCCTCGGGGTAGGCCTCGTGCACGCCGGAATAATAAATCTTGATGACGAGTTCGACGGCGCCGAGCGTACCGTTCAAGCTTGACGGCGTGTACGCGCGCATAACCTTCTTTCCATTCCACTCACCGCGTAAATATACGTGATACCCCACGGGCATGCCGCATTGGTGATCGTCGCTTTCAAGCTTCAAGCGAAGAAGAATGCTGTCGTGTGACAACGGAATCTTGTTTTCAATCTTGAGCTGCAACCACTTTTTCGGATTGAGACCCATAGGCGCGCTTTCGGCGACGACGTTCTTGGCGCCTGCCCACATGCGATCAAATGCCGCTGCTTCGGCATCTTGACCGACGAGAATATCACCGTAAGCATCTTTGTGTTCTTGGTAGAACTTGACCAAATCCACAGCCCCGCGTTTGGGCATCGCTGGAAAGTTACGCTTGGGCTCTGCTCCCGAATCGACCGTCAACGAGCTTGCCGCAGCTTGACCAGCGCTACCCAAATCGCCAATGTAGAATGGTTCGAGTTGTTTCCAGGCTTTGGAGCTGTGCACGGCTTCGAAGTCCTCCGTAGTATCTTCGCCAGCATTCATGGTGATGCTCGCGTTGCCGCCTGGATGTGCGCCCGTCTTCAAGTATGCGTTGACGTCGTACACCTTACCCTTGATGATTATCCAGCAGTCCGTCTCGGTGTTGTGCTTCGCCACTTCTTCGGCGGTAATGTATCGCACGCCTTGTTTCGCCTCTGGGACAGTGGCTGTGATCTCCGCCGCCGCGGGCGCCTCATCGACCTTTGGAATCTCGGCCTTGGCATCCTTCACGTAGGATACCGACACCTCCGAAGCTCCAGATAAATGTTGCTCTCGCGTTTCACCCGCGCGTGCGGCATCGAGGCGATCGATGACTGGTTTCCATCCACCGGGCTCGTTACCCATCCACCCACCCTTAAGAGCGCCCGGCTCTGTCGGATGCTCGCATCGAATGTACTTTGGCGCCGTCGGGCTGAGCGCCGTCAACGCAAGTTTGACACGGAAATAGCAGTTGTTTCCCATGCCCATCAAGTTCCACGTGAAATCTTTCGGCTGCGTGTTGTTGGCCTCGTCCCACGCGCGGCATATCACCTCCTTCGCGCTCATAAGCTCGCTGGTCCCAACTTCTAGCTCCCAAAATGCCCAGCACCACTGCTTGCCGTACATCGTCGGCTTGCACGGATGTTGTACGATGGCCAATCGCCAATCATACCCACCATTCAAGCTCACTTCGACGCGAGTTATCGCGCGACCGCCTCCAGTGTACGCATATCCTTTGATCGTATACTTGGGGCGGTCAGTTGGGATGCATTCGTCGTGTGCCGGCGACGCAATCGCGCTGTTAATGTTCAGCTCGTTGAAGATGTATTCGGGTTTTTCCCACCAGTTATCCTTATCCGCCATCGCGGCATCGACGTTCGGGGGTAAGATGCGATTGTCGCGAAAGTGGTAAAAGTTATCGCTCGGTTCTTTCGTCACTCGAATCGTCGTAAGATACTTGATCATTCGACCGCCGATGTAGCCAGGAATGAGTAATCGCACCGGAAAACCGTGGTCGGGCCTGAGGGCCTCACCATTTTGCGCGTAGCACACCATAACGTCTTCCGCGGGATCAAGGGCTTTACTCAGAGGAATCGACGTGCCGTACGTACCATCCTTGCCTTTCGGAAGCTCTCCTTTTGGTCCTTCAAAGCACACGAATCGACGATTCTCCGTCACTTTGGTGACGCCGCACTCGCGCAATAACACTCGCAACGGTACGCCCGTCCACAACGAGTTACCCAAACCAGCAGCGCCCCATCCAAATCCAATCGTCTTCTCGTACATGTTTTGCTCCTTACGACGATTCCCAGCGCATACTAATAAACACGGCAACGTCATCGCCGGCTTCCTCAACAACTCATCCATCGTATACGTCCTCCCCGAACGCAAATCCTCCCCGCTTACGCTCAAACGATGCGCACTCCACTCAATATTCTGCGCCGCGCCGTGATTCCTCACAAAGTGCAACTCCGCGGGCGTGATAGCGCCGCACCGCGCGAGCGCGCTCAACGTCGGCTCGCAATTCAACGGATGCGCCCCAGTCAACCGCACCAACCCATCGTGTCGCTTCACCCAGTGATCGGGAGTGTTCAAATCAATCACGTTCATCTTCTCCCCGTCGATTTTCGCTCGCGCGAGCGCGCTGCGCGCGCCTCGACACGCCAACAGCGCGCGTTCCACCTCATCGCTCGGCAGCGGTAACGCGCGCGTCACCCCGCCTTCGCGCGCGCGACCGTCTTCGTTCCCTTTCGACGTCCCTCGGAATCGAATGCGCATATTTTTGTTCTCTCACTTCGCGCGCGCGCCCGTCGATGCCGTCCGTCGCCGTCTTCCGTCGTCGAGCGCGAACGCGATGGGCGATGGGCGATGCGCGCGCGCATCCGTCGTCGTCGACGTCGTCGTCGTCGACGGACGCGAAGCGTCGCGCGCGCTTTGTCGTCCTCTCGCATACACGCATAAATCATCGCGCATTACGACACTCGCGAGCGACGCCGTAGTGCGCGCGCGTCACCCCCAAGTCGCGGTCGTTCGCGCGAACCGTCGCGCGACGCGTCGCGCGCGCGCGATGGGCGCGATCGCACGCGAACTAGTACATGCGAGATCGTATTCGCGCGCGGTCGACGCCGAACGCGCGCGCGCGAGACGTCGCCCTTCGGTCGGCGACGCGATGGGCGCGATCGCACGCGAACTAGTACATGCGAGATCGTATTCGCGCGCGGTCGACGCCGAACGCGCGCGCACGACGGTTCGCGTCCGCCCGACGTCGTCGACGTCGAGCGCGAGCGATTGAAACGCGAGCGAACGTCACTGTCGAGCGTTCGAGAGTGACAGAAGGACGACATGGACGCGACGTGCGCGCGCGCGAACGTCTCGAACGTCGCTCGCGCTCGTCGTCGTCGTCGCGCGAAAGCGCCGAGGCGACGGACGATGGAGGCGACGCGCGCGCGCGCGCGCGGCGAGACGGCGGACGCGGACGGCGCGAGCGACGCGACGTCGACGACGACGGAGACGAGGACGAAAGGGAAATGGGCGGTGGGAGATCGATCGAAGTTGCGCGAACACAACGCGAGGACGATGGAGGCGTACGCGCCGTTTCCGGTCGTCGTGAAGGAGGACGCGCACGTCGCGATGGATGGCGATGGGTATTACGTCGTGAAGGAGGAGTGGCGAAAACCGACGAATCCGTTCGAGAAGTTGAAGCTGGATAAAGACCCGATGAAGGAGTTGATCGGGATGAATGGGATCGAGGAGATGGCGAAAGCATCGGCGAAGGATTTTAAGGCGTGGGATGAATCGCTGAATGACCCGGATGAGACGGACCAGCGACCAAAGTGGGCCGGATTGTTTCATCGACGTAAAGGGCATTACGGACGATACATGATGCGCTTGAAGCTACCGAACGGGCTTATTAGTTCCACGCAAATGCGGTACCTCGCGAGCGTGATTAAGGCGTATGGCGAAGACGGGTGCTGCGATATCACGACGAGACAAAACATCCAGCTTCGCGGCGTCGAATTGAAGGACGCGCCGGACATTTTGAGAAAGCTCGAGGAACTCGGCATGTGCTCGCTGCAAAGTGGATTGGACAACGTACGCAACGCCACCGGTAACCCTCTCGCCGGCTTTGATCCGCTGGAAATCGTGGACACTCGTCCGTACACGTTGGCGATTCAAGACTACGTAACCGGCGGCGGTCGCGGCAATCCAGCCATCGCAAACTTGGGTCGCAAATGGAACGTTTGCGTCGTCGGCAGCAGCGATTTTTTTGAGCACCCAGACATCAACGACTTGGCGTTCATTCCAGCCATGAAGAACGGTCGACTCGGCTTTAACATGATTGTCGGTGGTTTCATCTCCTCGCAACGAGCGGCAGAATCGGTTGAGCTCGGCGCGTGGATTCCCGACAACGAACTCGTCGCCGCCACGCACGCGGTGCTCACGACGTTCCGAGACTACGGTCACCGTGGCAACCGTCAAAAGTGCCGCATGATGTGGCTGATAGACGAAATGGGTTTGGATAACTTCCGAGCCGAAGTGGCATCACGCATGCCGACTGGAAAAATGGAGAGCGCGGCCGAAGTTGATCTCATCGATCGAAATGCCCCTCGACGTAACTATATCGGCGTGCACAAGCAAAAGCAAAAAGGTTTCAGCTGGGTGGCTGCTGCCGTGCCCGGTGGTCGCATGCAGCCTGAGGATCTCGCGGAAATTGCTGATCTCGCCGACACGTACGGGAACGGAGAAATCCGTCTCACCGTTGAGCAAAACTTCATCATTCCCCACGTGCCTGACGAGAAAGTTCCCGCAATTCTCCAAGAGAGAGTATTCCAAGAGTACACACCGTTCCCTGGAAGGTTAGTGGCGAACATGGTGGCCTGCACGGGCAACCAGTTTTGTGGCTTCGCTCAAATCGAAACCAAACGTCAAGCTTTGGAGCTGGCTGAACATTTAGAAAGTTGTTTGGATCTTTCTCGAGATGTGCGCATGATTTGGACAGGTTGTCCGAACTCGTGCGCGCCAGTGCAAGTTGCGGACATCGGTCTCATGGGTGCTCAAGTAAAAAATCCCACCGGCGAGAAGGGCATGGTTCCGGGCGTCAATATCTTCATCGGCGGCACCGTAGGGCCGAACGGTCATCTCAAGGAGAACCCAGAGATTGAAAAGGTGCCGTGCACAGAGCTCAAACCGGTGTTGGAGCAAATCATGATTGACAAGTTTGGCGCCACGCGCAAGGCTGTGCCGACACCTAACCCCGGTCGAGCGTCGCGCTGGAAAATTAACAAATCTGCGCAGTATACCAAAGGCGTTCCTAAGGCGATGGGCAAGGCGACACACATCTGCACTGGATGCGGGTACATTTACCAAGAAACGAAGCCATTCTCGGAGTTGCCAGCGGACTACGTTTGCCCTTCGTGCAGTGCGCCAAAATCTAAGTTCGAGGCCATGAAGCAAGACGCCGTGATGGAGACTTCTCGTCCGATCGTCAGCTACCCAGAGGGCACGCTCGTCACGCTCAAAAGTGGCGAAACCGTCATGTTGAAACTGATTGAGAAGGAGCAAGTGACGGCTAATAGCATCCGCCTTCGTTTTGAGCTTCCCTCGAAAGATCACATCCTCGGTCTTCCAGTTGGTCAGCACGTGACCGCGACCATCGACGGCGTATCGCGCCCGTACACGCCCATCACGCGCGACGCCGACAAAGGCTTCATGGATTTGCTCGTCAAGGTGTACGACAAAGGAGCGCTCACGCAAAAGCTCAACACCGTCGCCATAGGCTCTAGCGTTGCGTTCGAAGGACCGAAGGGTTTCGTGACGTACAGTGCTCGAGGCGAATTTTCCGTGTCCAACCCAGTCTCTGGTGCTGTCGCCACGCGCAAGTGCAAGAACATCGCCATGATTGCCGGCGGCACCGGGATAACACCGATGCTTCAAGTGATTCGCCAGATCTTTAACGACGTGGGCGACACAACGCGCGTAAGCTTGTTGTTTGCGAACCAAACGTCGAGTGATATTTTATTAAAGACGGAGCTCGACGCCCTCGTTGCTGAGCACATCAACTTGACCGTGCACTATGCCGTCGACAAAGCCGAAGCGGGATGGAGCGGCGAAATCGGCTATGTCTCTGCAGATATGATTAAGAGATGTCTTCCTAGCGCTGGAGATGATACCACTGTATTAGTTTGCGGCCCTCCCGCGATGGTCGAGCGCGCCGTCGTGCCGGCGCTGGATAAGTTGGCGTATTCTGTCGATTCCCGTGTCTTCTTTTAGCCATCGCGTTCCTCTTCTCGCATGTAATTCAAGCTGGCTTCATGTCGGTGATTTAATGCGCGATTATCGTAGCACTCGCTCCGTGAGCGAACTTTAGCGTGAAATGAGAAATAATAATTAAGCTTACAATCCGACGCCGATTATACCAAACTACTACAGATTAGAATATTTTGACCTTCGCGGCATCACATATATTCCGAAGCGATAGCGTTTTGCTTCTTGCGATCGAGCATGTAACCCGCCGTGCCGGCGACGAGAGAGAACGCGATCAGGAAGCTCATGGTACCGACGAGAGAATCGGGAAGGCGGTCGTACGTGTTTATCTTGAACGCGCACTTAGACTCTCCGTATTGCGTGTACCCGCTCGTCGGATTGGTGTTCAACACTTGCACGACGTACTTGGCCGGCGCGGTGTTTCGCGGAATCGGAACGCTGTACGTCGTCAAGCTGTGGTCGACCGCCTTCACCAACTCGGAGCTCTCGATGACGGTTTGTTTGCACCTCTTATTTTTCGCGATAATGTCCCCCTTCTTGCGCCACGGCTTGGACAAAAGTTCCGAGTTATCGTAGCACAACATGATGGTGAGCGAGCCGCCGGTTTGCGCGACGACGCCCGACCACGCCACGGTGATCGTATCGGCGCCCGCCACGGCCGTCTGTCGTCATCGAACGCGCGCGCTATTCGTCAGTCTCTTTATCTCCCACCTTTCCCCTATCGCCTTCGCGTCCACGCCTTCATCCTTCGCCTTCACGTCTCCTTCGCTCGCGCTTTCGCGCGCGCAGCCTCCCAAACGTCGCCACCGACCGTCCCGCGCGCGTGACGACGAATCGGCGTCTTCGATCACGCCGTCGCCCCCTTTCTTCCGCGAATTCTTCGCTCGGTCGTTCGATTGAAAAAAATAAATCTCTCCCGTCGCGCACGCACTTGAAGCGCCGAACACGCCGCCCCGCTCGTCACGCTCGCCGTCACGTTCATCGTTTGCGTCATCTCGCTGTACTTGGTGAACCCTTCGATCGCGCGCGCGCGCGTCGCCACGACGGCGAGCGTCAACGCGACGACCGCGGACGCGCGTTTCATTGACTTCATGAAATGTATTACGCGTGCGTTGTCTCTTCTCTCTCCTCTCGCGCGCGTCGGTCGCGTCGTCCAGTGCGGCGCGTCCTCGCCAATGGCGTCGTCCGCCCGTCGCCGTCGAGCGGCGTCGTCGACGTCGAACGCGACCGTCGCGCGTGGACGGTCGCGGTCGCGGTCGCGGTCGGCCGTGTGGTCTTGAGTCGTGACTCACGAAATCGTCCGTCCTCGTGCGACCGTCGCGGTCGACGCGCGCGCGCGCGAACGGTCGCGAACGCCCGTTCGCGAACGGTCGCCTGAGCCGTCGACGCTTCGCTTCATGGCGTTCATCGGGCGTGTCGTATGGGGTGATACGAAACGACGCGCGCGCGCGCATGGATAAAAAACCAACGAACGAACGCGCGCGCGCGCGAAAAGCGTCGGAACGACGCCCGTCGACGCTTCGCGCGATGACGATTGAATTGCGAACGCGAGCGACACTGATCGACGCGACGTCGAACGAGATCGATATATATTAATATATAATAATCGTCGCGCGCGATGTCGAAACAACCCAAGCCAATGGTCGAGCCCAAGTTTAACGTCCCGGTGGATAGGTGCGTGCGCGGGCGATCGACGCGCGCGCGCGGGCGGGCGAACGGGCGCGAGGGAAGATGAGCGCGGTGCGACGCGCGCGCGAACGCGCATGGAGGCGATGGGAGAGGAGAATTTTTTCAGATATTTGTTTCGATCGTTCGTGGTTTCGTATTCGACGTCGCGCGCGCTGACGACGTCGGGTGTTCTTTCCATCGATCGCAGCGAACACAAGGCGCTCAAGCTGAACATTTTCAGTTTCGACCACCCGCACCACCGCTCGTTTCATATGTCGTGGATCGGGTTCTTCGTGTCCTTCGTGTCTACGTTCGCGGCGGCACCATTGATCGCGATTATTCGCGAAGACATCGGGCTCACGAAGCCGCAGCTCGGAAACGCGGGTCTCGCCGCGGTCACCGGGACCATCGCGTGCAGAATCGTCATGGGTACGATTTGCGACCTCATCGGCCCGCGTCTCGGCCTCTCCGTGATCTTACTCGCGACCGCTCCTTTCTGCTTCGCCATGGCCATGGTTACAGACTTCACTGGTTTCTTGATCTGCCGCATGGGTATCGGCCTCGGCTTGGCCACTTTCGTGTGCTGCCAATTCTGGATGTCGTGCATGTTTAACAACAAGTGCGTCGGCATGGCGAACGCCACCGCCGCGGGCTGGGGGAACTTGGGTGGCGGCGTCACTCAATTTTTGATGCCTGGCATTTACGCGATCTGTTTCTCGGCGACGGAGTCTCGCGCGTTCACTGCTTGGCGCTGGGCGTACATATTCCCGGGTTTGTGCCACACGGTCGTCGGTTTGTTAGTCATGTGGCTCGGACAAGATTTACCGGATGGCAACTACAAGCTCCTGACTACGTCTGGGGCTTTGGAAAAGAAGAGCACTTGGACGGTTAACAAAGTCGCGATTAAAAACTACCGCATGTGGGCCATGACCGCCAGCTATGGTTTCTGCTTCGGTGTCGAACTCACGATGAACAACATTGTCGCCGGCTACCTCTTTGATCAGTTCAATGTTTCTTTGCAAACTGCGGGCGTTTTAGCCTCGTGCTACGGCTTGATGAACCTTTTTGCTCGTTCTCTTGGAGGCTGGACGTCTGACTTAATTTCCCGCCCTTTCGGCATGCGCGGGCGACTTTGGAACCTGTGGCTCTGGCAAACCCTCGAAGGTGTGCTTTGCATCTTCATGGGTCTTTCGAAGAACAATCTCGGCGCGACCATTGCTTTCATGGTTTTCTTCTCCGTTTGCGTACAAGCGTCCGAAGGCGCCTCGTATGGTGTCGTTCCGTTCATCAGCCGCCGCGCCCTTGGCGTGGTGTCTGGTTTCGTCGGTGCTGGGGGGAACGCGGGTGCAACCATCTCAACCGCGCTTTTCTTCACATCCGATAAAATTGAAACCTACGACGGTCTCGTGTATCTCGGCTACACCGTGATTGGCGTCACCATGGTCGTGGTAACGATACATTTCCCGATGTGGGGCTCCATGCTTTTCCCCCCGAACAAAACTTCCACGGAAGAAGACTACTACATCAAGGGCGAATTCACTGCAGAAGAAATCAAGTCTGGCCTCGCGGCTCCAGTTCAAAAGTTCTGCGATAACTCTCGCGATGAACGCCCTCGAAGCCGCCGCCCGGTGGCCGAAACAATTTAAAAAATATATTCTTTATTTCGGTTATGAAAAATATTCGAGAACGAAAGCGCACACATCACGCGCGGAGAGTTTAGAATTATGAGTTGTAACATTGTGCACGAATTTCACCAAAACAACATCGTACCAGGCTCTTCTATTTCGCACGCTCTGCCTATGTAGAGATCGCGTCGGGGGCGGTGTAGTTATCGCGTTCGATTCGTCGCTGCACCTCCATCAACAGATGTGTACACATGCCAGCAGCGAACCCAATAGATGTGTTCGTTGTTGCGACGATTACGGCGGCCGTAACCATAACGAGAAACTTTTGATGCTGGTTCCAACCAGGTTTTGTTTTGAGTCCCATGCCGATGAGCTCTAAGCTCGACACGAACAGCATTACGCCCAAGAGCGTCTTCGGGAAGTGTTTCAGAAGCTGCACCAACGAACTGCCAAATGTGAGTCCCACTATTATCTTACATATTCCGAGGAAGACCACCGCCCCTCCTCCGCGCGCGCCAAATGCGTATTGCGAGGCCAGCCCTCCTGCACCGTGACACGACGGCATGGCGCCGACCCAACAACCGAGCAAATTCATCACACCGACGCTGATGGATACGGAGGTCGGCGATGCTGGATACTCTGGAAAGAAATCTTTACTCAACGCACACACGGCTATTACTGAATTCAGCACCGTCAACGGCAGCTGCGGTATACCGGCGTAAATTATACCGCGTCTCACTTCGGCCCAGGACGCGCTCAACATTTTTGGCGTTGCGGGACCAAATCTCAACCCTTTGAGCGCTCCTTCTTTGATCATCGCCATAACTAAACCTATTAATACAAGAATGAGTGCCATAGGGACGTAGTGTCGACGAGGCTTCTTGCGCTCACACCCGTCCGCCACAGCGCCCTGACGCTCGTCTAAGCGGATGGCTGGATATTCGGGCGCCGACACGTACATAACCGCACACATCGCGACGATAGTCAGCAGCAGTCCATCCGTTCCAAGCATGCCACGCACCGGACTCGTCTCCTTCGATGATTTATAAACTGCGAGAAGAAAACCTTTACGAGCGAGAAGTAGACCGACGCCGACTTGCATTCCTTGCACCACGGCGACGGGCGTCAACCTGTTTGCCAATTCCATCATTTTCGTCACACCCAAAACGAAAACCACCCCCGAGACAAACAACCCCGCGACCATGATTTCATTCACGCTCAAATGGGCGTCGATCGCAACCGCCGCGATCGTCTTCATTGGCTGCACTGGCATCGGAATCATGTACACGTACCCCGTCAGCACGTTGTACGCCCCGGTGAACACAATCGTCGTTCCGGCGTCGACCCCGCACTCGATGGCCATGCCGATCAAAAGCGGTAGAAATGTTCCTAAATCCCCCATCGCGCCGCTCGCTTCGCGCCAGCCCCATTCGCGCCTAAATTGTCGCGACTTTTCGCGAAGCGCGAACGCGCGCGGGCGCGTCCCGTTCGCGCTCGCGTCACCGTCGCCCGAACGCGCGTCGTCCTCGCCCGCGCGAGAGCTCGACGGATGTTTCGACTTTGTTTCATTCGTCGATCGCCTTCGCGCGTCGTCGTCGTCGTCGTCGTCGATGCGTATCTCGTACGCCCCCGCGGTGGTCATGTCGAGACGCTTCGCGAGCGACGGAGCGCGCGAAACGTCGTCGATGACGAACGCGAGGACAAATGCGACCGGCGCCGATGCGTCGCGCGATTGACGTCAATTCACGCACGCGTCGAGCGATGCGCTGTCGCGGTGACGGCGCGGAATGACGTCGCGAGTGCGATTCGAGTGTCGGTTGTGACGCTTTTTTGGCTAGCGATGAGCCGCTGGTTGGACAAAGGACGACGCTCGCTCGATGATTTTTGATCGCTATTATGGTAAATATGATGATACAACGCGCCATGAAACGTAAAAGGCGCTCACGCGTCGATGACGACGTTGGCTCTAACCACCGATTTTAATCATCGCGCGATTGTCGAGGCGGGCGAGCTCATCCATGCCGGCGTGGGCGGCTTTTTTGCGACGCACGGCGGCGCCGATGACGTCGAGTAGATCGTCGTTCGTATCGCCGCGACGCATGGCATCGCGCAGGCTCACTTCTGAATTTCCGAAAAGGCACACTTTGAGGTTTCCATCAGCCATGATGCGAAGTCGGTTGCATCCAGCGCAAAACGAATTCGTCATGCTCGTTACGAAGCTCACCGAACCGACGTGCCCGTCGACGCTAAAATTCTTCGCAACTTCTTCCGGGGCGTCGTCTCGACGAACGAGCGCGCCATATTTCTCTTCAATTCGGCTCTTCATCTCGACGTAAGACACGACTTTTTTCGTGCTCCACTTGTTGCCATCGAAAGGCATGTACTCGATGAATCGCACGTTAATCGGCTTGTTCTTTGTAAGCGCCACAAAGTCCAACAACTCATCGTCGTTTTGCCCACGCATCACCACGCAATTCACCTTGACGGACTGAAATCCTAACTCTATCGCTTTATCTATGCTAGCCACGACGCGCTCTTGCCCTTTCCTCCGCGTCATGAACTCAAATTTCGCCGGCACGAGCGTGTCGAGCGATATATTCAACCTCGTCAACCCGTTCGCCTTGAGCGTCTCCAATCGCTTACCCAGCGTCACCCCATTCGTCGTCATGCTCACATCGACGATCCCTGGCACCGCCGCGACGCGCTTCACTATATCCTCCAAATCACTCCTCACCGTCGGCTCCCCCCCCGTCAACCGCACTTTATTCACCCCCGCTCGCGCGAACACGCTCACCAGCCTCTCCACCTCATCCGCGCTCAGAAGGTCCTCACTCGGGGTCAACTTCACGCCATCTTCCGGCATGCAGTACACGCATCGCAAATTACACCTCTCCGTGAGGCTCACGCGCAGATACGTGTGCGCTCGACCGAACGTGTCCGTCAGCGCGCTCGCGCTCGCGCTCGCATCGCTCGGTCGCATCGCTCGGTCATTCGCCCTTTCGCCTTTCGCCGCCGCCGCCGAGGACGACAACGAAGACGACGAAGACGACGCGAACGACGCGCGCGACGCGAACGCCGCCGATGCGTTCGCGCGCGCGCGCGTCAGCGCTTTCAACGCGCGCATCGATCCATGCGCGCGCGCCGATGCGCGCGCGTGTGTCGACCGTCGCGCGCGCGTTCGCGTTCGCGTCGTCACACTACGGCGCGCGCGCGAAACGTCGCGACGACATCGACCGTCGTCGATGGCGAACGCACGCGTCTTCGGCGTGCGAAACACCATCACGACGCGAACGACGCGTCGAAAAAAAAAAAATACACCAACACCGCGACGCATAAAAAACGCTCGTCGACGACGTCCATCGCGTCGTCGTGTGCGTCGACCTCGGCTTCGACCGCTTTGATCTATGAACGACCGCGTGCGTGCACCTGGGTTGCCGTGGTTACCGGTTCCGGTTACCAGAACCAA